>Ga0075418_10008560_pt1 | contig 11472 bp, 11 predicted proteins | sample SoiMetdeltSBSDD2_FD_81776 | JGI IMG/M metagenome (GOLD analysis project Ga0075418, IMG submission 81776) | Bulk soil microbial communities from a Populus tree surrounding site in Tennessee, USA - Soil MetaG P. deltoides SBSDD2 | ecosystem: Environmental > Terrestrial > Soil > Tree plantation...
ACGACGGGCACCGGCACGACGGGCACCGGCACGACCGGCACCGGCACGACCGGCACGGGCACTGGCACAACGTCAGTCACCAGCACGTCCACCAGCAAGAAGGCGAAGTAGGAGGGTCATTGTGAGATATCGCGCCCTCCCCTCAGCGATCGCTCTGCTCGTGATCATCGGACTCGCGGCTCCCGGCCTCGCACAGGCTCAGGGAAACGGACGCCCTAAAGCGCCGCGCGGGTCTTCACCCACCACGACGACGCCGACAACTACGTCGGCGTCGTCTGATACGACACCGACAGCAACGTCGCCCGTGATGGCGGCCAGCACGTATCGCCAATTTGGCGCGTGGCTGGATGACGCCAGCGCCGCGGTCCAAGGCGAAGGCTATACCAGCATCGGTGTGGGGTATTGGCGCATGCTCGGGTCGAGTCAGACCAACCTGCCGATGCTCGGTGTCGGCATGGGCATGACCGATCGGCTACAGGTCAGCGCGAGTGTCCCGTTCTACCGCTCGCGTTACGAAGGCGGGTCAGCGTCCGGGATGGACGATGTCTATCTGGGGGCGAAGTACACGGTCGTCGATCCGACGCTCACGTTGAGCGAGTTCGGCCTCGCGATCAGTCCAACGATGGAAGTGCTCAGCGCGGGGAATCCTGACGGTCGAGTTCATTTCGCGGTTCCCGTCAGCGTCGAGCTGCGACGGCAGCCGTTCCGCGTCTACGGCTCCGCCGGCGTGTTCACACGTGGATCGTTCTTCTCGGGCGCAGCGCTTGAATGGAGCTCACCCGGTGGCATGATGCTCACAGGATCGCTGACGCAGTCTTACTCACTCAAAACCGACGCGGTCCTCGATTCGCTGGGCATTGGCCGTCAGCGCATGGACCTGTCAGTCGGCGTCGCCTATCCATTGGGAACGATGGCCGCAACGTTCGTGAACGTGGGGCGCAGCCTGACGAGTCTTGAAGAAGGCGGAACCAGCCTGGCCGTGAGTGGTGGTCTCTCCCTCAGATTCAGCACCGTCTCCAATCCGTAAGCCGACTTCAGTCTCTCTCGTTAACTCCCAACCTCCAACCTCCCAACTCCCAACTCCGACTTGGGAGTTGGGAGTTGGAAATTGGGAGTTGTCAGAGTTCACGCCTTCGCGGGCTCATCCGTCTTGGAATAAGCTTGCCCTGGAGTCAGGCCCGTAACGCTTGGAGAAGAACCGTGATGAAGCTGTCTGAGTTCAGCGTAGCTATTGGTGTGGTCGTCGCGATGACTGCGTCGGGCTCGGCGCAGGCCCCCCGCGGAAAGGATCTGGAAAAGCCTCTCGTCGTCGCGAAACAGGGAAGCTTCTTCGTGGGCGGCGAGAAGAAGGCGCTCCCAGCGGTACCACCAACGAATGGCAGGGGAGGCGGGCCTGCAGGTGAGATCACCGTCAATCAGATGTATGTGCAGTACCAAGTGCCGCGCAATGGCAGTCGACACATCCCGGTTGTGATGGTTCACGGGTGTTGCCTCAGCAGCAAGACGTGGGAGACGACGCCCGACGGGCGAATGGGTTGGGATGAGTACTTCGTCCGGCGGGATCGTCCCGTCTACCTGGCCGATCAGGTCTCTCGCGCACGTTCGGGCTTCGATGCGTCCGCGATCAATGCAGTCAAAGCGGGCAACGCGCCCGCCAGCCAGTTGCCGGCGGTCCTGCAGGCGACCAATCAGATCGCGTGGACGGTTTTTCGCTTCGGGCCTGAGTACGGCAAACCGTTTCCAGATGGTCAGTTCCCCGTCGAAGCAGCCGACGAGTTGTACAAGCAGATGATTCCCGATCTGAACTCGCTGCTGCCGAACCCTAATCCCACGTGGACGAACATGGCGGCGCTCGGCGTCCAGCTGAATGGCGCGATCCTCATGGGGCACTCCGAGTCAGGCTTCTTCCCGCAGCAGGCGGCGCTGATCGATCCGACGGGCATTCGTGGATTGATCTCGATCGAGATGCCCTGCGCTGACCTGAACGCCGAGCAGATCGCCAAGCTCGCGAAGATCCCCAACCTGATCATGTTCGGAGACCATCTCGGTGACGTGAAGGGTGGCCCCGCGAACTGGGCGGACTCGTTCGCCACCTGCGAGCGCTACGTCGAGAAGATCAAGGCGGCCGGCGGCGACGCCGAGATGATGTATCTGCCCAAGCTCGGCATTCGTGGCAACAGCCACATGCTCATGCAGGATCGTAACAATCTGCAGCTCGCCGACATGGTCATCGCCTGGATCGACAAGCACGTGGAGTCGAAGCAGAAGCCATGAGCACGTTATGACCGCGCGAGTCGCCTGAGGCGCAATGTTTTCCGAGAATTGGCTTCAGCGTTTTCGAGACCTGCTCGCCGCCGACGCCGAGATGAAAGTCGTCGGTGACTGGTTCACGCTGTCGATGTCGCTCACGAGCGGCGATGACCGCTGCATCGTCCGCTTCGAGCGCGGTCAACTGGTGCAGTGGTTTGTGTCGCCACGTCTGGGCGTGCCCTGCGCGTTCGGGTTTCGCGCCAGTCCGGACATCTGGCGAAAGTATATGAGCCACCCTCCGGAACCTCTGTATCACGATGTGTTCGCGATGCTGATGCGAGTGCCCGGCTTCGTGCTGGAAGGGGACTCGCTGGTGGCGATGCAGCACGCGCGTGCGCTGCATCGGGTGATGAAGGTGATGCGACTGGTGGGTGCGGCGTGAGCCTCGAGCCGATCGTTGGCCGCTACCTTCAGCTGCGATACAACGACCTCGAGTATCGAATCTTTTTCGAGGAGGCCGGACAGGGTGCGCCGCTCCTCTGCCTGCATACGGCCGGCGCGGACAGCCGACAATACCGGCATCTGCTCAATGATGCCGACGTCACCAAGCGGTTCCGGGTCATTGCGTTCGACCTCCCGTACCACGGCCGGTCCACACCGCCCGCAGGATGGTGGCTGCAGAAGTATCGACTGACGACCAAGGACTACCTGGGTCTGACGCGAGCCGTGTGGCAAGCACTCTCGCTCGATCGCCCGGTCGTGCTCGGGTGTTCGATGGGTGGTGCCATCGTGCTCAAGCTGGCCGCCGAGTATCAGCAGGAGTTGCGCGGCATCGTCGGCCTCGAGAGCACGGCGTACGCCCCTGGGCGCTATAACGAGTTCCTGCACCATCCCGCGATTCACGGCAGCGAGATGACGGCGTCATATACCTATGGGCTGTGCGCGCCCCAGAGTCCGGAAGTCAATGCGCGCGAAAACTGGTGGATGTACAGCCAGGCCGGCCCCGGCGTGTACGCAGGGGACGTGCACTACTACAGTCTTGATTGGGACGGGCGTCAGGACATCACTCGTATCGACACGCGGGTGTGCAAAGTGTCGCTGCTCACTGGCGAATTCGACTACTCCTGCACGCCAGACATGACATTAGCTGTGGCGGCCGCAATCCCGGGTTCGCGCGTGACAGTGATGAAGGGCATCGGTCACTTCCCCATGATCGAGAATTACCCCCTCTTCCGCGAGTACCTGCTCGCCGAGCTCGCTGCCATCGTGCCGGCGACCACATGATGCCGGGTCACCAGGTCCTCATCAGGACGGCGCTGGCCATTGTCCTCCTTGCGGTCATCAGCCATACCCGCGCTGATCCCGACCTATGGGGACATGTTGTGTTCGGCAAAGACATGCTGTCGACCGCGAGCATCCCGCAGACTGATTCGTACTCCTTCACATCCGATCGGATGTGGATCAACCACGAGTGGATGGCTGAATGCGTGATGTATCTCGCGTTCGCGATTGGGGGAGGGATAGGGTTAGTCGTCCTCAAAATGTTAGTGGTGTTCGCGACGGTTGGACTGGTGTGGGCTGAGTTGCGGCGCCAGCAGGTCGATAGTGCCACTCGTGATCTCTTGATCGCACTGACCGTGGTCGGCACATTCCCGCAAGTCAACCACGTGCGTCCACAGATCTTTTCGATCGTGGCCTTTGCGATCCTGATCTGGATCCTCGTCAGCGGTGGGTCGCTTCGCCGCCTTCTACTGATTCCCCTCGTCTTTGCCGCCTGGGTCAACTTTCACGGTGGATGGATCGTGGGCGGTGGTGTGCTTGCGATGTGGGCAATGCTGTCTTTGCCCTCATCGGTCTCGCGAGAAGAGAAGAGTGCGCTGTTTCTCGCGGGTGCCATGGCGCTGGTCGGCACGCTGGCGAACCCATACGGCTGGCGGATGTGGCAGTTCCTGACGAGCACGGTTGGATTCGGCAGGCCCGAGATCACCGACTGGCAACCGCTGTATCGCCTGGGTGGTGGATACCTGGCGCTGTGGGCAGTGCTCGCGCTCGTGGCCCTCGTCGGTGCGATCCGGTCCTGGCGATCTCGCCAATGGGAACTACGTCGTCTGGGCGTTGTCGTCGTGCTAGGGCTCGCGTCGTTTCAGGTCGGCAGGCTGCTGGCCTTTTTCGCCATTGCTGTGGTGCTCCTGCTTGGCCGGGATCTCGCGGCCTCCCTGAGTGCGTGGCGGGGTGCATCTCGTTCACGCGGGCAATCACCGAAACGACTCGCAACGGTGTTGGCCGTTGCCATCGCGGCAACGCTCATCATCGGGGGGGCAGTGGTTTCGGCGAGCAATCTGACTTGTGTCCGTATGGAAGCGGATCAGTCTGAGCCAGAGGTTGTCGCCTTGGTGAAGCAACGTGAGCTACGCGGTCGGCTGGTCGTGTGGTTCGACTGGGGCGAGTATGCGATCTGGCACTTCGCGCCAGCGCTACGTGTTTCTATCGATGGCAGGCGCGAGACCGTGTTCACCGATCAGGTGATGCAGAAGCACCTGAACTTCTATTACGTGCCTGCATCGAAAGAAGAATTTCTGGCAGAGACGAAACCAGATCACATCTGGCTGCTCGCCGACCTGCCCGTCGTGTCGAGCCTGATCGCCGACGGATGGCAGCCGCTGTATCGGGGCCCGCGATCGGTGTGGTTAACTCGCGATGCGAGGGGCGTCGATGGTGAAGCGGGGACTCAGGAGTCTCAGATCAGTGTCGAGAACATCAGGCGCTGCTTCCCTGGGCCGTGACCGTCGAGATAACGGAGGTTACGGAGGAAACGGATAAACACGGAGACACGGAGACACGGAGGCGCGGAGATGACGCGGGTGGGCGCCGGCCCATGGCCGGCTACATGGATCGAGTGACGGCCAAAAACGCAAGCCGCAAGAATTGCCAGGCTTGTGTTTCTCGGCCGCCACTCGATCCACGTCCGCGCGAAGCGCGGCCCACCCGCGACCTCCGTGTCTCCGCGTCTCCGCGGCCATCCGTTCCCTCCGCAATCTCGAATGCGTCCAGACATAGAATGCAGGTCGATGTCACTGTTTCCTCACGGCCGCCCTGTCCGTGTGCTGACGACAGTCGCTCTCCTCGCGCTCGGCGGCGTCGTCGACGCTGCTCAGGATCCGGCGATCGGTCAGCTGCGCCTGATTGCGCCGGCGGCGCCCGGAGGCGGATGGGACCAGACGGCGCGCGTGATGCAGCAAGTGCTGCAACGCACGGGCATCGTCCGAACCGCGCCTGTTGAGAACATACCTGGCGCCGCCGGGACGATTGGACTGGCCCGATTCGTCGGCTCCGAGCAGGGGCGTGACGATGCGATTCTGGTGTCCGGTCTCATCATGCTCGGGGGCATCGTGATGCACCGTTCGCCGGTCACCTTGCGCGAGGTGACACCGATCGCACGTCTGACCGGCGAGTACGAGGCGATCGTGGTGCCGGCGAACTCACCGTTTCGCACGCTGACCGACATGATCCGCGCGCTCAAGGATCGACCGGAGTCGCTGTCCTGGGGCGGCGGATCGGCAGGTGGCAGCGATCAGATTCTGGCCGGCCTCGTCGCCGAGGCGGTTGGCGTGCCACCGGGTCGCATCAACTACATTGCATTTTCTGGCGGCGGCGAATCGCTCTCGGCAATTCTGGGTGGACAGGTGTCCCTGGGCATCAACGGGCTGGCCGAGCTCGAGGCGCAGATCGAGGCTGGGACCGTGCGCGCTCTTGCGATCTCCAGTGCCGAGCGACTGCCTGGCCTCGACGTTCCGACGTTGCGCGAGCAAGGCGTCGACGTGGAGTTCGAAAACTGGCGGTCCGTGGTGGCGCCTCCTGGAATCGGCGCTCGCGAGCGTCAACGTCTCGAGTCGGTGATTGCGGCAATGGTCGCCACGCCAGAGTGGCGGGCGGCGCTCGAGCGATATCGATGGCTGGATCGCTATCTGCCCGGCGATGCCTTCGCTCGCTTCGTCGATCGGGAAGAGATGCGGGTGCGGACGACGCTGCGGCAGTTGGAGGCTGGGCAGGACGGTGGTGGCGCGCTTGCCTCTGTAGGGGTGTATCCGACTTTCGTGCTTTCGGGACTCGCGATGTGTGCCGTCGCTGCTCTCGTCGTTGGGCGCACCGCCAGTCGTGCCGTGACATCGCGAACCTCTCGCCCGAAGATCTCAGGGACCGTTTGGTGGATCGGGCTGGCCCTCGTCATCAATCTCGCGATGGCCAAGACAGTGGGGTTCGTGGTGGCATCCACGGCGATGTTCTGGCTGACGGCCCGGGCGTTTGATGATCGGCACCCGATCCGCGATGGCCTGTTCGCCGTCGCCATGGCTCTGGCTGCGTTTCTACTGTTCGGGCACTTTCTCCAGCTCCCTCTCCCCGCCGGCCCCTTGGAGCGCTGGCTCTAGGCTCTAGGTTGTGCTGGAGACCTTACAGGCTCTCACCAGCGGTTTCGTGAGCGCGTTCGCGCTCCACCATCTCGGGTGGGCGCTCGTCGGGACCACGCTCGGCACGGCGATTGGTGTACTGCCGGGCATCGGTCCGGCGCTGACCGTCGCAGTGCTGTTGCCGGTGACCTTCAACCTTGATCCCATCAGCGCGTTCATCATGTTCGGTGGCATCTATTCAGGCGCAATGTATGGCGGGTCGACCACCAGCATTCTTCTTAACACCCCCGGTGAAACTGGATCGATAGCCACGGCGATCGACGGATACATGATGGCCCGTCAGGGCCGGGGTGCGGCTGCACTGACGACCGCGGCGGTAGGCTCGTTTGTCGCCGGCACACTGGCCACAGTCGCCCTGACCTTCTTCGCGCCGCCGTTGGCCAGGGCTGCGCTTCGCTTCGGCCCGGCAGAGTACTTCGCGCTGACGGTCGTCGCGTTCACGACGGTCTCCTTGTTGCTCGGCCCGTCGCGTGTGAAGGGCCTTTTCAGTCTCTTTCTCGGACTCTCAGTTGGCCTCGTCGGCATCGACCAACTCACCGGCGACGCACGCTTCTCCTTTGGCATTCCGCAGCTGCTCGACGGGATCGACGTCGTGATTCTAGTCATCGGCTTGTTCGCCGTCGGGGAAACGATCTATCAGGCGTGGCAGTACGGGCGAAGCGAACCTGAAGCTGTCGTGCTGCACGATTTCACCGGCATGAGTCGCGAGGAGTGGAAACGGTCGTGGGGGAGTTGGCTGCGGGGAACGGCAATCGGATTTCCACTCGGCGTCCTCCCATGCGGGGGCACGGTGATTCCGACCTTCGTGTCGTACGCCACAGAAAAGCGATTGAGTAAAGAGCCGGAGCGGTTCGGGCACGGTGCGATCGAGGGGGTTGCCGGCCCTGAGGCAGCCAACAATGCCGCCGCCGCTGGCGTGCTGGTCCCATTGCTCACGCTCGGGCTGCCGTCTTCGGCCACGGCCGCCGTGCTGCTGGCAGCGTTCCAGCAGTACGGACTCCAGCCCGGTCCGTTGCTCTTCACCTCACGTCCCGACTTGGTGTGGACGCTCATCGCGAGTCTCTATATCGGCAACGTGATGCTGCTCGTGCTCAATCTGCCGCTGGTCGGCATCTGGGCGCGAGTGATGCTGATGCCGCGCCGCTTGCTCTTTGCGGGCGTGCTCGTCCTTGCCTCGCTCGGCGCGTACAGCCTGAATGGCTCCCTCGTCGACCTGGCGATTCTCTATGTCGTCGGAGCGGTGGGCTGCGCCATGCGTGTATACGACGTGCCGCTCGTGCCCGCTGTACTCGGACTCGTGCTGGGTCCGTTGTCGGAACTGCAGTTCCGTCGCGCACTGGCGATCAGCGAGGGCGATCTCTCGGTTTTTGTGACGCGTCCGATCTCGGCGGTGCTGTTACTAGTCGCAGCGACACTCTTGATTGGATCGAAGGTGGTGACTCGAAGGCTGGTAACGGAGGGGGCGGAGGAAACGGATCGACACGGAGAAACAGGGGAACGGAGATCCTAGGCCGACAATGAGCGAAGCAAGTCGCTACGACGTGGCCGTGATCGGTGGCGGTAACGCCGCGTTGTGTGCGGCGATCACCGCCAGACGCGCTGGCGCTCGCGTGATCGTGCTTGAGCGGGCGCCGCGTGACTTCCGCGGGGGAAACAGCCGCCACACGCGCAACTTTCGGTGCTGCCATACGGTCCCCGGTCAGTATCTGATCGGTACTTACACCGAAGACGAGTTCTTGACGGACCTGCGGAGCGTCAATGGTGGAGCCATCGACGAATCGCTCGCGCGATTGGCGATTCAGCACTCGGCCACATGCCCCGAGTGGATGGCCCGGGAGGGCGTACGTTTTCAGGCCGCGCTGCACGGTACCTTGCAGCTTGGCCGGACGAATTTGTTCTTCCTCGGCGGAGGGAAGGCGCTGATGAACAGCTACTACGCTTCCGCCGAGCGCCTCGGGATCGACGTCCTCTATGACGCCGAGGTCATCGACCTGCACTTGCCAAAGGGTCGGTTTGAGTCGGTCGACGTCCGGATCGGCGGGCGCGTGAAATCGATTCGCGCCGCGTCGGTTGTCATCGCATCCGGAGGATTCGAAGCCAACCTGGCATGGCTGCGAGAGGCCTGGGGGGATGCGGCCGACAACTTCATCGTCCGCGGCACGCCATACAACACCGGTGTGCCACTGAAGCGGATGCTCGAGGCGGGTGCGCAATCAGTGGGTGAGGCTCGAGAGTGTCATGCAATCGCGGTCGATGCCCGCGCTCCGAAGTTCGATGGGGGCATCGTCACAAGACTCGACTGTCTACCGTTCGGCATCGTGGTCAACTCGCTCGGTCAACGCTTCTACGACGAAGGCGAGGACGTGTGGCCCAAGCGATACGCGATCTGGGGCAAGCTCATTGCGCGTCAGCCGGGCCAGATTGCCTATTCGATCGTGGATGCCAAAAGCGCCGATGCGTTCATGCCGTCGGTATTCCGCCCATCGTCGCACACTCGATCGCGGAACTCGCCGCGCTGCTGACACTTCCAACCGGGACTCTCGAGGCCACTGTCGACACGTTCAACTGCGCGGTGCGTCCCGGCGCGGTCGACTTCACCGCGCTCGACGATTGCCGCACCGAAGGGCTCAGCCCGAACAAGACTCATTGGGCCCAGCGACTCGACACACCACCTTATTGGGCGTATCCGCTGCGCCCCGGCATCACGTTCACATACCTTGGTCTCAAAGTGGACGCCCGCTCACGGGTGGTCATGGCGGACGGTCAGGTGGTGCCGAACGTGTTTGCTGCGGGCGAAATCATGGCAGGAAACATTCTGTTGAAGGGCTATCTCGCCGGCTTCGGGATGACGATCGGCGCAGTCTTCGGCCGCATCGCCGGGGAGGAGGCGGCCCGCCATGCTGCCCGATGATCTGATGCGCCGCGGTCGCCACGTACTGACCGTGTGCAATGCGTGTCGCTATTGCGAGCAGTACTGCCCCGTGTTTCCCGCACTCGAGAAGCGACGGACGTTCGAAGTCGCGGATCTCACCTATCTGGCGAACCTGTGTCACAACTGCGGTGAGTGCCTGTATGCGTGTCAGTTCGCGCCGCCGCATGAATTCGGCATCAACGTGCCGTCGCTGCTCGCCGAGGTTCGATCCCGTTCGTACGAAGAGCACACTTGGCCGTCGACGCTGGGACAGGTGTTCCGCCGCAACGCCTTCCGCACCGGCTTGATGGCGCTGGCGCTGATTCTCTCGATTCTGATGCTCGCAGCGACCGCGCGTACCGAGGCCGTGTGGTCGTCAGACGGCTCGGCGGACTTCTACGGCGTCATTCCGCACGGCGCGATGGTCACCATCTTTGGAGTCGTGTCGGTCTTCGTGTTGATTGCTCTCGCGATCTCCGGACGACGATTCTGGCGGGATTCGGGTGGTGGACCGTTGGGTTCTGGCGTGCAACGCGCTCTCGGGGACGGGCTGTCGCTGCGCCATCTTCACGGTGCCGGACTCGATTGCTCGTCGAATCTCGAGGTCCGTCTACCGTGGCGGCGCTGGTTCCACCACTGCACGTTCTACGGCTTCCTCTTGTGCATGGCGTCGACGACGGTAGCAGCCGTCTACCATGGGGTGTTTGGGTGGCGCGCACCGTACGCGTACTCGAGTCTGCCCGTGCTGCTGGGCGCGGCCGGCGGGTTTGGACTGCTCGTCGGACCTTTGGGACTGGCCGCGCTCAGGCAAACGCGTGATCCCTCGCTCGGTCATGCCGGGAGCGAGGGAATTGATGCCGTCTTCCTCGCTCTCCTCTTCGTCACAAGCCTGACGGGACTCGCGCTGCTCGTCCTCCGCCACAGCGCGATGATGGGGATCCTGCTCGTCGTCCACCTCGCCGTCGTCATGGTGCTCCTGCTAACCCTCCCATACGGCAAGTTCGTGCACTCCCTCTATCGAATGCTGGCGCTGATCCGGTACCACGCCGAGGCGATGCGTTCCGGCTTCTAGTTGAGCTTGTGGCCCCTCAGTGGTAAGGTCTCGACCCAGATTTGTCGCGGTTCGTCCCAAATGGAGGAGGGCACATGTCAACGACAGCATTCGGACGGCTCATAGGGCTCGGCCTGCTATCGCTCGTCCTGGGTGCGGCTTCTGTCGCGGCGCAAGCCACGACCGGTAGCATTCAAGGGGTGGTCACCGATAGTCAGGGTGCCGCAGTTCCGGGCGCCACCGTCACCACCCGCAATGTCGAGACCAACCTCAGTCGAACGGTGGTCAGCGACAACGAAGGCGTCTTTCGATTCCTCAACATGCCCGTTGGCAACTACGAGCTCGTCGTCGAGTTGAGCGGGTTCGGACGTCACGTCCGCGCCGGGCTCACCCTGGCCGTCAATCAAACCGCGGTCGTTGACGTGCAGCTCAGTCCTGCGACGGTATCAGAGGTCGTGGAGGTGCGCGCGGACGCGCCGCTGCTGAACACCACGAACGCCGAAGTCGGTGTCCGCTTCGACACCAGGCGCGTTGCTGAACTCCCTGTGATGGGGAGCCGGAACATCTTCACGCTGGCTCGCTCGGCGCCGGGAGTGAGCGAACTGGCAAGCGGCCAAAACACGTTTGCATCCGGCACCACCGAAGCCAACTTCTCCTCGAACGGCGCACGGCTGCGATCGAACAACATCATGATCGACGGCCAGGACAGCAACGATCCCAGCGTGACCGGCCGGCAGCAGGCCATCAACAACACCGACATCGTCCAGGAGATTCGCCTGATCACCAACCAGTTC
>Ga0075418_10008562_pt1 | contig 11470 bp, 9 predicted proteins | sample SoiMetdeltSBSDD2_FD_81776 | JGI IMG/M metagenome (GOLD analysis project Ga0075418, IMG submission 81776) | Bulk soil microbial communities from a Populus tree surrounding site in Tennessee, USA - Soil MetaG P. deltoides SBSDD2 | ecosystem: Environmental > Terrestrial > Soil > Tree plantation...
ACGACGCCGGTCGTCTCGACCTCCTCCTGCTCGTGCTTGCGGCAGGCCGCTGCCGGCGCGGCGAGCGCGACGAGGAGAACGACCGCGGTCCACGCCTTCATGGGATCGGCGCCCCCATCGCCTCCTCGAGATCGGCAAGGGCGTCCTGGTAGGCGACGCCGGCCTCGATCGCTCGGGCGCGCGCGTCGCGCACCGCCGTGATCGACTGGATGAGGTCCAGGAGCCCGGTCTGCCCGGAGCGGTAGGAATCCTCGGCCATCCCCTCCACCTCCAGCGCGGTCGGCAGGATCTCGTCGCGGTAGCGCGCGTATTGCTTCCCGCGCGCCTCCGCGAGCGTCCACGCGGACGCCACCTTCGAGCGTACCTCGGCGGATCGCGCGTCGCGCTCGGCGGTGAGCTGCGACCGCGCGGCCTCCTCCAGCTTGATCTCGGCGCCGTGGTTGTGGAACAGCGGGAGGGTCAAGCTCACGCCCGCCCGCCATCCCCAGTCGAACTCCGGATCGCGGTGCGTCACCGCCCCCATCACGCCAAAATCGGGCCACCGCTGCGCTCGCGCGAGGCTCACGCGCTGGTCCTGCTCGCGCAGCCGGCGCTCGAGCACGGCGAGCTCGCCGTTCCCCGCCTCGGCGGCGGCGGTCGCGGCCGCGAGGTCGGGGACCTGACCGATCCCGAGATCCCCGGTCACGGTCGTGTCGGCCTCCACGGGGCGCCCGAGCAGCGCGTTCAGCTCCGCCCGGCGCGACGTCGCGAGCGCGCGCGCGGCGTCGGCCTCGTCCTCGGTCTGCGCCGCCGCCATCTGCGCGCGGAGGACCTCCAGCCGCGGCGCGTCGCCGGCCTTGAACCGCTCGGAGACGGCGTCGCGCGATCGCGCCGCGAGCTTGGCGAGCCCCGCCGCGTCCTCGGCGGAGCGCTCGGCCGCGACCAGGGCGAAGAAAGCGCGGCGCACCTGGATCCGCACCTGGATCGCGGCGCGGGCGAAGGCCGCCTCGCTCGTGGCGGCCGCGGCCTCCGCCACGTCGATGCGCCGCCCGCGCTTCCCGCCCAGCTCGATCGGGACGGTGAGCGAGAGCGCGTCCCGCGGCGTCTCTTTCGACTCCTCGAAGGCCAGCTCTGGGTTCGGCCGCTGCCGGGCGACCCCGACCCCCGCGCTCGCGACCGGGACCTGGAGCCGCTCCGCCGCCAGCGCGGGGCTCGCCCTCTCGGCCAGCGCGAACGCCTCGTCCAGCGTCAACGGTTCCGCCCGAGCGATGCTCGCGGCGGCGCACGCGACCAGCAGCGCGAGCCTGGTGGGACGTCCTCTCACGGCACGTCGCGAAGGAACTGCAGGCGCCCCGCCTGCGGAGCGCACATCCACACGCCGTGCGCGTCGTCGACCGCGACGCAGTGCGTTCCATGAGCGATCGGCACCGACGATCGGACCGTCAACGCGCCCCCGCCGGTCACGTCGATGATCGTCAGCGTCCCGGCTTCGCCGCCGGGGACATAGAGCCGCTTCGCGGTCGCGTCGTAAGCGATGATGTCCACACCCGCGCCCGCATCCGCACTCCCGAGCAGCTTGCCTCCGTGAGCGACGTCGAGCGCCGTCGCCTTGCCCTCGGTGCACCCGACGAAGAGGCGCCCGTGTTCCGCGTCGAGCGCCAGACCGCGCGACCCCTCACAGCCGTTCTCCCAGCGCTCGACGATCGTGTGCGACTTCAGGTCGATCGCGACCGTCGTCTTCTTCCAGAGGTTCGTGTACGCCCGCCCGCGCGCGCCGTCGATGACCAGCGCCTCCGGTCCTCCGGGGACCGGGATCGATCCGGACGCCTTCGGCGCCGGGCTCGCGGCGTCCCCCAGCGAGAACACCTCGATCCGCTCCGCATCGGGCTCCGTGACCCACACCTCGTTCGCCGGCTCGACGAAGCGGACGTAGTCCGGGCTCCCTCCCAGCGGCGCGAACGCGACGATCTTCCCTGCCGACGGATCCACGACGTCGAGCCTCTTCGCCGTCCGGTCGATGGCGAACAGATGCCCGCGTCCGAAGTCCGCCGAGGTCGAGCCGTCGCCGTGGCCGCCCTCGCCGGCGGCGACCGCGCTGAACCCGGCGATCGTCGTCGCCGCGTGGGACGCCGGGTCGATGAGGACCAGCGTTCCCGTGCGGCCCGCCGGCACCACCAGCTTCTTCAAGGCGGCGGAGAAGAGCAGATCGTCGAAGCCGATCCGGCCGCCGCCGCCCGGGATGTCGAACGCCGTGGCCTGGAGAGCCGTTGCCGTCGCCGCAGCTGCCAAGATCATTCTTACCGACATGTCCGCCCCTTCTACACCGATCATAGTAAGACTGGCCGAACGGCGCCCAAACTGTTGCCGGAGCGGGCGCCGTGCGGACCAACGGACAGCAATCCGGCCGAGTGTCGCCCTCTCCCCTTGATGCACCGCCGCCGTGGGCGTATACCGCCCTCAACCAACAAACAGAGGCCGCTCTCCGCGACCGTTCGAACAGGGGAGGTCTGCTTTGCGATACCGAATCATTCTTTCGGCCACGACGCTCGTATTTGCGCTTGCCCTCCAGCCCGGCCCCGCGGCCGGTGAGATCCGTCAGCTGACCGACTCGAAGGACACGTCGTTCGACTGGGCGATGCCGATCGGGAACGGCAGCGAGATCATCGTCGTCACGTCGTCCGACCAATTCGCCGGCGGCGGGAATCCCGAGCACTATTTCCAGATCGCCTCGTTCAACCCCACGACGGGCGTCGGCACGCCGCTGACGAGCTTCACGTCGTCGATCACGCACGTCCGCCACAACGTCTCGGTGAGCGACGACGGCCAGTGGCTCGCATTCATCTCCAACGGCGAGGTCATCCCGGGGCAGAACGCGAACCGCAACGGCGAGGTCTACGTCATGAAGCACGACGGGACGTCGCTCACCCAGCTCACGAACGACGCCACGCCCGACGCCGGCTCCGCGACGCGTATCGCCCTGGCGGGCTCCGGCAACCGCATCGCTTTCGCCTCCAGCGGGAACCTCACGGGCGGCAACCCGCAGCGGGCGCAGCAGGTCTTCGTGATCGACCGCGACGGTTCGAACCTGACGCAGCTGACCCAGGCCCCCACCGGCACCGTGGACCACATGTGGATCAGCGACGACGGGAACCGGATCGCCTTCTCCCACAACGGCGACCTGACCGGCGGCAACCCGGACAGGAACTTCGAGGTGTTCACGATCGCCGTGGGTGACACCAGCCCTCGGCAGATCACGTCCTCGACGACCGGCAACTCGACCGGGGCGAACATCTCGGGGAACGGCAACACGATCGTCTGGGAGTCCACCGCGAACCCCACGGGCGGCAACGCGGACGGCGGCCTCGAGATCTTCCAGGCGAACTGGACGACGCCGACGATCACGCAGGTCACGAACAGTGTGGGAGGTGTCCAGAATCGCGAGTCTCGGCAGCCCTGGCCGACGAACGACGGCCTCGTCATTTTCTTCGCCTCCAACCAGACTCCCGTCGTGTTTCCGACCGCCTTCGAGATCTTCAAGATCAACACCAACGGAACCGGCAAGACCAAGCTCACGTCGCTGAACCTGGACGCGGAGCACCCCGTGGTCTCGGGGGACGGCACCCGCTTCGCGACCTGGCTGGAGGGCGGGCTCTACACGGCCACGAGCACCGGCACCAACCTCGTGCAGCTCATCGTCCGCTCGGTCCCCGACCAGGGCTACCCCGACATCAGCACCGACGGCCGCAAGGTCGCCTTCATCAGCGAGACCAACCCGCTCGGCACCAACGCGGACGGCAGTTTCGAGATCTTCCACATGAACACCGACCGGACCGGGCTCGCCCAGCTCACATCGTCCACGTTGTCGCCTTCCCGGCCCGCGATCACCGGCGACGGCTCTCGCGTCTACTTCGAGTCGGCGTACAACCCGCTCGGCACCAACGACGGCAACGACGAGGTGTTTGGTGTCAACGCCGACGGGACCGGCGTCATCCAGTACACCAGCTGCCTCAATGACGCCTTCCAGTTCTCGGGGTATCCCGAGGTGTCGGACAACGGGAACGTGGTCCTGTTCACGTCGCTGTGCGATCTCACTGGAGGGAACGCGGACAAGACTGGCGAGATCTTCAAGATCAACCCCAACGGCACCGGCCTGACGCAGCTCACGTCATTTCCGAGCGTCGTCAATCTCACGACCTACGTCTACTGGCCACGGCTGGACGCGGTCGGGGATTGGTTCGTCATGAGCGGAAACGCCAACATCGCCGGCGGCAACCCTGACAACCACTTCGAGGTCTGGCGCATGCGGACCAACGGGACCGGGCTCCAGCAGATCACGTCGGACCCCGTCTATGACTCGGCCTTCCCCGACATCTCCGCCGACGCGACGCGCATCGTCTTCAGCTCGACGGCCGACCTGACCGGACAGAACGCCGATCACAACCTCGAGATCTTCCTGTACCGGCCGGCATCCCTGCCCCCGATGAAGCAGGTCACCGTCTCGACGAAGGGGGACAACGCGCGGCCACGCCTGAGCCGCGACGGGCGGTACGTCTTCTTCCAATCGACTTCGGAGTACTTCGAGGACGCGCCCGATCACGCCCGCTACTGGCTGTACCGGTACGACATCGACACGGACACGCTCACGCGCTCCGGGGGCCTGAGCTTCGAGGACACCATCAACGCGTACTGGCCCGCGGTGGACACGGACGGCTCGACCGTCGCCTACACCACGTTCACGAACTCCAACGGCAAGAACGTGGACGACTACTGGGAGCTGATGCTCGCGGACTACAAGAAGCAGAACCCCCCGGTCGTCTCACCGGGGCCCGCGCCGACGACGGTGAGCTTCTACGCCGAGCCCGGCGTGATCCGCTACGACGTCATCCGCGGCGACGTGGCCAACCTTCAGAACCTCGCAACGACGGTGAACCTCGGAACCGTCTCCTGCGTGGAGGACGACTCCGGCGACACCACGACCGCCGGCCACGCCGACCCCACCACGCCCGCCCCGGGGCACGGGTTCTTCTATCTGTTCCGCGGCACCATGGGCCTCAGCGCCGGTCCGGGGTCGTACGGGAGGAGCTCGTCAGGGAAGGAGAGAGTGGCGGGGGCGGGGGATTGTGGGGTGTAAAGAGAAGGGATGGACGTCATGAGATCCGGCAGCTTCTCCGTCGCGCTCGCAGTGCTGTCTCTCGCGCTGGCGGGTTGCCCTCCGAAGGATGCGACACCGCTCGCGCCTCCCCCGGCAGTTCCGGATCACAGCACCGGTGGAAGCATCGCCTCGGCGACGCCGGAGGGGCTTGCCGCGCCCTCTTCCTGGCGGCTGACCGAGATCATGGGCAAGCCCGTGCCGCCGCCGCTCGAGGGGCAGAGCCCTCCATCCTTAACCTTCAACGGAGCGACAGGCAGGGTCAACGGCTTCGCAGGCTGCAACACCTTCTCGGGCAGAGTTCAGTTCAAGCCAGGGAATGGAATCCGCTTCGAGGAGATGGTTGCAACTTTGAAGGCATGTCTCGAGCCGACGGTCGAGAGCGAATTCCTGCGAGCGCTGGACATGGCGGACAACTACAACCTGGACGGCCAGAAGCTGGTGCTGAACAAAGCCCGGATGGCGCCGCTGGCCCGGTTCGAGGCGGTGCCGTAGGCGATCGAGGCTGGGGACTGCAGCTCGGCTACTCGAGCAAAGACGGCGGGACCGGATCGGGCGGAGAGATCTCACTCGAACAAGCCGGTTTGCACGCGCACTACGCGTGGGAGGCGGTGGACTTCGCGGACTCCTTCCGGCGACGGCTCCATCCCAAGATCGGTGTGTCGCGAGCGAATTTCGAGGAGACAGTCCCGCTGACCGGGACGCTCTCTGACGCCGCCTTCGCACCGTCGTTCGGCGTCGAGTGGGGCGAACCGCGGTGGGGGCTCGTGTTCGACGTCAGCTGGACCTTCGTCGACATCGAGCTGATCCCCGGACGGAAGGAGAGCATCAATCTCAGCGCGGGTTTTCTCGGGCTGCTTTCTGTTTCTAGGGCGCCTATTTCCCCTCGGGACGGGAATTAGCGCCTTACCTGACACGCGAGAGAGCATCTGCCCTCGACCTCGGGGTCAGATACTCCGCGCGGGCTGGTGGCAAGCTTCGAAGGCGCGAAGCCGCGAACACTGAGAAGGGAGGACACGATGGTCCGACGAATGGGCATCCTGGCAGTCATTCTGATTCTCGTGGCGACGGCCACTCCCGTGTCGAGCAAGAGCGAGGTTGCCGACACGATCCTCACCATCCGCGGATTGGTCATGCTGGAGTCGAGCGCGTCTGGGCTGCGCGCGTTCTTCCTGAGCCCCGCCGACGACCCTCATCCGTCGACGTTGACTCTCGACGCGTCGGCGATTTCCGACACCTCGGAGCTCGCGCCGGACATGATCATCCCCACGGCCGATGGACGCGGCCTCGCGGTGTGGCGGTTCCAGGAAGTGACCCTGGATGCCACGAACGTTGCCGAGACCGCGATCGAGAGTGAAAAGGGCGCCGTTCGGGGTGAGGCGGCACGGGGTGACCGCCGCCTCTCGTGGATTCCGCGCATGCAGGACATCTATGGTGCGCCGCAGCAGCTGGACGAATCGCGAGCCTCCGGCCTCGCCGGCGCCAGAGCGCAGTTCGCTGCCGGTCGCATCGAGCCGGTGTTCGACGCGCCCCAGTCTCGATCGCAGCTCTTCACGATCGGCCAGCGGGAGTGCACCGCGGTGGCCGACGCCGTTCGACTTCGTTTCAGCGTGAAGGACGCGAGCAAGCCGCTGCTCCGGATCGTCCGAGATGGCGTCTCTGGGACCATCGCCGTGACGCCGGGCGCCACCATCGAGCTGGCCGCGCTGCCGCTGACCAGGTCCGAGGCCAATCTCGAGCACTTCCACCACTTCTTCGAGCTCGTTCAAGGCGGCGGGCGCCATGAGTCGGTCTTTGAATGCCAAGGAGCAGGACGAAGAGCGCCGGGGATCTTCCCATTGCGATGCACACCCGGCCAGGTTCCTTGATCCGAGCCGCCCTCGGTCTGGGAGTCATGCTGGCATTCCTCGAGGCGGGCGACGCGCCCGCCGTCGAGTTCTCGTCGGGCGAGCCCTTCGCAGGACCGCGGGCCGAGGATGAGCACCGACGAGAGACACCGTACGGCACGCAATGGTACCTGCATGAGATCCGGGCGACCGATGTTTGGCGCCGACTGCCCGACATCTGGCCACCGCGTCCGGAGCGGGCGCCGGTCATCGGCATCGTCGACTTCGGGTTCCGCACGACCCACGCCGAGCTGCGAGGGGTTCTGAACCTGACGAGGGCCCACAACGCCTGCGACGATGGGAGCCGAGTCGATCGCGGGAACAAGACCTACCACGGCACCGCCGTGGCAGGACTGCTGGCGGCCCGCCGGGACGGGGCCGGCATGCTGGGCGTCGCATTCGACGCCGAGGTCTGGCCGATCCAGGCGACGTGTGATGCTCCGGAGCCAGGCGACCCGTGGGTCAAGGCGGTCGACTGGTTCCGGGCGGCCGACGCTCATGGCCGGCGCAAGGTGCTCGTCCTCGAGGTCGAGGATGCGAGCGGCTCCTGCGTCGAGGATGGGAGTCCCATGGTGCGATCGGCGATTCGATCCGCCGTCCGCGAGGGGATCATCGTGGTCGTTCCTGCGGGCAACGGTGGAAAGATCGCCGGGGTCGATCGGTCGGGGAGAGTGACGGAGGCGACAGGCTCGATTCAGGTCGGTGCCACGACCTACGGCACCAAGCGCCGAGCGTCCTACAGCAACTACGGCGAGCGCGTAGTCGTCTGGGCGCCCGGGGATCCGGATCACGACCTGACGATTTCGGACGAGCACGACCATGCCTACATGTTTGGTCTGGGCGGAACGTCGGCGGCCACGGCCAAGGTTGCCGGCGTCGTGGCCATGATGCTGAGCGCCAACAATCGGCTGACACCGGAGGAAGTCAGGAGGATCCTCGGTTCGGTGGGCCGCGTGGTCGAGAGCGAGGACGGAAAGCCGGTGGGAAGAGCGCTCGACGCCTTTGCCGCGGTCGAGGCCGCGGCCGCCGCGCGACAGGCAGCGCAACCTCGGAGGCAACCCGCGAGGAACCGTTGACGGTCGGGAGTGCCCGCCGCAGGCCTTAGGCGGGCGCAGCTCCCGGATCGACGTCGTCAGCGCGGGATCTTCGGGTTGGCGGACATGACATACCCGAGGCCTGGGGTCTTCAACATCTCATCGGTGCAACGGGGTGGACGCGTGCCGTGCTCCTCGATCGCCTGGGCCGTCTCGGGGCGCCGCGGCTCGTTCAGGCACACCGCGCCGTGCTCGTTCCACAGCCCTTCGACGCTGTGGGCGGTCGTGGAGAACGTCGTGATCCCCTTCGCATCACTCCACAGCAGGGGCTGGCCGGGCACCGTGAAGCTGACGCCGTCGCCGTAGACGTCGTCCGTCATCATCTTCAACATGGCCTGCCGATCCGATCGCGTCGTGGCTAGCTGTTGACTCGCATCGGTGTGCCGGGTCAGATATAGCTTCGCCGGCGCGGTGCCGTCGCACGCGACGTTGATCCATCCCTCTGCCGCCGCCCCCGTGGCGGAGACAGACTTCGTCGCGGCGTCGTAGCGGTCGCCCGTGAACAGGATCGCCTCGTTGCGAGCACCCGTGCAGAGCGGCCGCGGCGTGGGGTCCGCTTCACTCGACACTGTCATGATGTACGTGGTCACCGGGGCCTTCGCGCCCGCCCAGAACCTCGTGCCGGCGATGCCGGCGATGCGAATGCGATAGCGATCGCCCGCGGCGTCGATCACGTCCGCACTCTTTCCGATGAGGGCCGCCGCGGCGTCTCGCGAGCCTCCCTGCTCGCGCTGCGCACGAGCCGCCGCGATGAGCACGCTGGGCGTCGTCAGCCGCAATCCGGCCGTGCCGGACAGGCTCAGCTCATGGAAAACAGTGCCCCCAATCTTGGCACCGTCGATGACCGGCGAGTTCCAGCCAATCTCGCTCGAGTTATCAGGATGCCAGGCGGGTGGGTTGCCCTCATAGAGCTCCATGCCGAGGCAGGGAACCACCAGGCAGTGTCCGCAGCCGTTGCCCTCGGGAACAGTGCATTCGAACGTCTGGAGATTGAGATTGACGCCCGAATAGAAAGTGCACTCCAGGCACGAGTCGGGCGCTATGATGTACTGGACGTGCGTGAATCCGGCAGGGTCGATAGTGACAGTCTGCTCCATCGCCTCAGACACCGAGGGTCTCGACACGACGAGGCAGAAGCCGGCCCCCTGAGCGACCGAAAGGGTGTTCTCACCGACCTGATGGTCGCTCAGGTCAATACCCTGACCAGCCAGGTCCTTCATATCGATCGACTGAAGGATCACCAGCTCGCCTTCTTCGAGCACAACCTCATCAGTCGTCCCATCCGGCCCGGTTGACGTCAGCGTCAGCGCGGTTTCCGGTGGTGCGACGAAATTGCTCGCCGCGGCCATCGCGCTGACTGCGCCCAACGCCAGGATCACAAGCAGAATCGACAGGTCCCGCCCTACGTGGCTCATTGTTCATCCTCCTACAGGGACATCCCGCAGTCCCCTTGGGCCGAATCCCAGTTCCCTGCAGCGCGTCGCTCTCCCGCTCACTGCTCCGGCGGTCCCAGGATGATCGTGTTGTTCACGAAGCAATCGAAGTCGCACGGCGCCGCCTTGCGATCGATCCCTCCACGCACGGTGACGTGGCTGCCGATCGGGAAGCCGCCGTTGTTCTCGAGGAAGAAGGCTCCGCCGCCGCCGATGAAGAGCGGCGCGCACTCGAACCCGATCTGGAGGTCCCCCTCCAGCTCGAGCCCGAGCAGCGCGAGGTTGTGGGAGTAGGTCACGGTGCCGGGGCCGGACGATGAGACGGCGCCGGCGACGTAGAGGAACGTGCCGTCGGGGAAGCCGGCCGTGTTCTCGAGGTAGACGACGGTGAAGTCGTCCACGTTGGTGACGGTCTTCGCGGCGAGGTTCAGCGCGCCCATCGCGACGTAGGCGTTGGCCACCGTGGGCTGGCGGACGGCGCCGTCGGCGTGGGGCTCGAGGTAGTCGTAGTCGCCGGCCTCTTGGCCGCGGACGTACACCTTCGAGCCGATCGCGAACGGAGCGAGACCGGCGACCGAGAACGTGTCGTCGAAGACGATGTTGTCGGCGAGGAAGGCTTTGCCGCCGGCACCGTCGTCGATGACGTTCCCGGACGTGCTGAACGCGTAGCGCGAGTCGCCGGAGGTGACGGTGTTCCCGGCGCCGAGGATCCCCTCCACGTACAGGTAGTCGGTCGCGACGGCGCTGTGGGCGCTCACGCCGTCGAGCGTGTAGGTGACGCCGCTGTCGGCGCGGAACTGAAGGTTGAAGGGCGGATTGCCGACGAGGCGGCCGAACGCGGTGAACGGTGCGCCGATCGTGTTAGCCGAGATGCGGGGCGGGCTGACTCCGGTGTCCACCCAGCCGCGCGTGTACACCTGGCTGCCGGCGCCGAAGCCGCCGGTGTTCTGGAGGCCGTAGACGCGGCCGTCGCTCGTCTCGAGGCGGAGCTGGCCGCCGATGTTGATGATCGTGCCGGCCCCCGCGAAGCCGGGGCGGACGAGGCTGACGTTGAGCTGGCCGACCATCTCGTTCGCGCACACGGCCGCGACGTTCTGCGGCACGAGCCCCTCGACGTAGATGCGGTCGCCGGAGTTAGACGAGCCGTAGTTCGAGAGCACGTACGCCTGGCCGTTGTCCCCCTCGAAGCGGATGCAGGAGGGATCGCGGAGCGGGCTCGTCAGCACGCCGTGCGTGGCGACCGGCTGCGGGCAGGGGGTGCTGCAGTTGGTCCCGTTGCCGCCGTAGGTGCCGCTCTGCGACGTGCAGCTCGCCTGCGTGATCACCGTGCAGGTCCCGCTCGGAAGGCAGCAGCGGCCGACGGCGGCACAGGGGGTCGAGCAGTTCGTTCCGTTGCCGCCGTAGGTCCCGCCCTGCGACGCGCAGCTCGCTGGGGTCGTGACCGTGCAGGTGCCGTTGGTACGGCAGCAGCGGCCGGTCAGCTGCGGACACGGCGTACTGCAGTTGGTCCCCTGGCCGCCCCAGCTGCCGCCCTGCGAGGTGCACATCGCCTGCGTGATGACCGAGCAGGCGCCACTCGGAAGGCAGCAGCGTCCCTTCGGCGCGGCGAGAGCGGGGGAGAGCACGGCGGAGAGTCCCGCGAGGATGGCGAAGGACGCGAAAGCGACGACCAGCGAGCGGATGCGTGCCATGGGAGCTCTCCTTCCGTCGGGCGGGTGTTGTGGATGCGTAACCCGAGCGGGCGGAGTCTAGGCCAGCACCGACCGCGGAAACAAGATCGTCGCATCCGAGGCCGTTTCGATGCTGATGCGGCAGCCCGCGATGATCGATGAACAACGATTCGGCCGCTCGACCTACGCTCCGAAGATGTCGCGGCCCCAGTTGCCGATCTGCAACCCTGAGAACGATCACTTCGTTCTTGACCCTCCC
>Ga0075418_10008563_pt1 | contig 11470 bp, 6 predicted proteins | sample SoiMetdeltSBSDD2_FD_81776 | JGI IMG/M metagenome (GOLD analysis project Ga0075418, IMG submission 81776) | Bulk soil microbial communities from a Populus tree surrounding site in Tennessee, USA - Soil MetaG P. deltoides SBSDD2 | ecosystem: Environmental > Terrestrial > Soil > Tree plantation...
ACGGGATTCTCGGCCAGCGCCTTGTCGAGCGTCATGTCGAGCGCGGGCGGGATCTGCTTCGCAATCCGATCGACGTCGGCGTACGGCATGTCCATCACGCGGCCGACGTCCCTGATGACCGCCTTCGCCTTCATCGTGCCGAACGTGATGATCTGCGAGACGTTCTCGCGGCCGTATTTCTCGGTGACGTAGGCGATGACTTCGACGCGACGCCGCTCGCAGAAGTCGACGTCGATATCAGGCAGCGAGACGCGCTCGGGATTGAGGAAGCGCTCGAAAATCAGATCGTAATGCAGCGGGTCGACATCGGTGATGCGCAGCGCCCACGCTGCGAGGCTGCCGGCGGCGGATCCTCGGCCCGGCCCAACCGGAATGCCGTTCTCGCGCGCGTAACGGATGAAATCCCAGACGATCAGGAAGTAGCCGGGATACCCCATCTTCTTGATCATCGCGATCTCGTACGCGAGGCGCTCGTCGTACTCGGCGATCGTGTGACGCAACTTCCCGTCGGCGTCGAGCTGGCGCAGCCGATCGAGCCGCTGCGCGTAGCCCTGGCGAACGACATGCTCGAAGTAATCGTCGAGCGTGAAGCCCTCCGGTACCGCGAACTTCGGCAGGTGGTTCTCACCTGACGGGATCGTCACGTTGCAGCGCTCGGCGATCAGCAGCGTGTTCTTCATCGCCTCCGGGTAATCGCCGAAGACTTCCGCCATCTGCGCCGCGGATTTCAGGAAGAACTGATCGCCGTGATACTTCAGGCGATTCGAGTCGTTCACCGACTTGCCGGTGCCGATGCACAACAGGATGTCGTGCGGCTTGTGATCGCCATGACGCAGGTAGTGCACGTCGTTGGTGCACACCAGCGGCATCTTCAGATCTTTTGCGATCGGCAGCAGGCCGTTGTTGACGATGCGCTGCTCGTCGATGCCCTGGAACTGCATCTCGAGGAAGAAGTTGCCCTTGCCGAGAATGTCCTGATACTGCGCCGCCGCGGCGATCGCCCGCTTCGCCTGCTCGGTGCGAATCTCGGTAGCGACTTCGCCTTTCAGGCAGCTGCTCAGGCCGATCAGTCCTTCGGCATGTTGCGCGAGCAGTTGCTTGTCGATGCGCGGCTTGTAATAGAAGCCTTCGGTGTAGCCCGACGACACGAGCTTGATGAGATTCTTGAAGCCCTTCTCGTTTTCGGCGAGCAGGACCAGGTGATTGGCCGTCTCACCCGGCGTCCCGCTTTTCTCGCGCCGATCACCGGGCGCAACGTAAACCTCGCAGCCAAGAATGGGATTGACGCCGCGCTTTCTCGCCGCATCGTGAAAGACGACGGACGAGAACATGTTGCCGTGCTCGGTGACGGCCAAGGCCGGCATCTCGAGCTGTTGCGCCTGATCGAGCAGCTCGTCGATGCGGCAGGCACCGTCCAACAGAGAGAACTCTGTATGAAGGTGGAGGTGTACGAATTCAGCGGGCATTTATTCCCACACTACGTTGTTTTGCCTCGCTCCGCTCGGCATCTCATTCCCATTCGATTGTCGAAGGCGGCTTCGACGAAATGTCGTAGACGACGCGATTGATGCCGCGGACTTCGTTGACGATGCGTGACGAGATCGACGCGAGCAGATCGTGCGGCAGGCGCGCCCAGTCCGCCGTCATGCCGTCGAGGCTTTCGACGGCGCGAATGGCGACCGTGAATTCATAGGTGCGCGCATCGCCCATCACGCCGACGCTCTGCACCGGCAGCAGCACGGCGAAGCTTTGCCAGATGCGCTCGTACCATCCGGCCTTGCGGACTTCGTCGACGACGATGGCGTCGGCTTTCTGAAGCAGCAGCAGCCGGTCGCGCGTGATCTCGCCGAGGATGCGGACCGCGAGGCCCGGACCCGGGAACGGCTGGCGAACGAGGAATTCCTTGTCGATGCCAAGATCGCGGCCGACGGCGCGCACTTCATCCTTGAAGAGCTCACGCAGCGGCTCGACGAGCTTGAACTTCATGCCTTCCGGCAATCCGCCGACATTGTGATGACTCTTGATCGTTGCTGACGGTCCTCGCACCGAGACGGACTCAATGACATCGGGATACAGCGTCCCCTGGGCGAGGAATTCGAAGTCGCCGAGCTCCGCGGCTTTTTCGTTGAAGACGTCGATGAAGGTCTTGCCGATGATCTTCCGCTTCTTTTCTGGATCAGTAACTCCTGCAAGACGATCGAGGAAGGTCGAGCTCGCGTCAACGTGATGGACCGGCAGCTCGAGCTTCTTGTATCGCTCAACGACCTGCTGCGCTTCGTTCAGCCGCAACAAACCGTTGTCGACGAAGATGCACTGGAGGCGATCGCCGATCGCGCGATGGATCAACGAGGCAGCGACCGTCGAATCAACGCCGCCCGACAGACCGCACACGACGCGGCCCTGGCCGACCTGCTCTTTGATGCGCGTCGTCGCTTCGTCGATGAACGACTTGATCGTCCAGTCACCGGTGCATCCGCACACATCGAACGCGAAATTGCGCAGCAGCTCCTTGCCGCGATCGGTGTGCGCGACTTCCGGATGAAACAGCAGCGCGTAATACCCGCGCTCCGGCGCTTCCATCACGGCCACGGGCGCGTTGTTGCTCGATGCGGCGACCGCAAACCCTGGCGGCGCAGCGGCGACGAAGTCGCCATGACTCGCCCACACCTTCATTTCCGCGGGCATGCCCTTCAACATCCGCGACTCGATCGCGTCATCGCGCCGCACGAGCGCGTGGCCGAACTCGCGGTGGCCCGATCGCGCGAGCTTGCCGCCGAGCATGTCGGTCATCAGCTGCATGCCGTAGCAGATGCCGAGCGTCGGGATGCCCATGTCGAGCACGGCGCGATCGCAATGCGGCGCGCCGTCTTCGTCGACGCTGCTCGGGCCGCCGGAGAGGATCAGGCCGACGGGTTTCTTCGCTTTCAGCGCCGCGACCGTGGTGTTGAACGGGAGGATTTCGCAGTAGACCGACAGCTCGCGCAAGCGGCGCGCGATCAGCTGGGTGAACTGCGAGCCGAAATCGAGGACGAGAATCGTTTGATGTGCCAATGTCTTCCGCGGTGAAGAAGGGAGTCATAATTATAGCGCTAGATGGCACACTGCTTCGCGCTTTTGCTCGCGCTGTTCCAGGCACCGGCGGCGCCGGCGGCGGCGTCGCTCGATGCGCGCTGGGTCGCGCAATTCGAGTCGGTGCCGGCCGCGGAACCCGGATTCGACACCGAGACCGCGTACGTGCCGCTCAAGAACGGCCAGCTCGTCGCCGTTGATCTCGATCGCGGCACGATTCGATGGCAGCTCGAGGTGGCCACGCAATTCACTCCGGCCACCGGCGAAGGCCTCGTGTTCATCGCCACCGAACAGGCGATCGAGGCGCGCGACGCGCGGACGGGCTCGCCGAAATGGCAGGCGCCGTTGCCGGGTGGCGCGGCCGCGCCGCTGTATTGGGACACCGGCTGGCTGCTGGCCTCGACGACGGCGGGCGATCTCGTGGCGTTTCGCGCGACGGACGGCACGCTCGTGTGGCGGCGGCAGCTTGGCGCACCGATGACCGGACCACCAGGACCGGCGCTCGATCGATTGTTCCTGCCGCTCGGCGATCGGCTGGTCGCTTTGTTGCTCAAGAGCGGCGAATCAGTTTGGGAGAAGACGTTTACTGCGGGCATCACCTCCCTGCTCGCGCTCGACGATCAATTGATCGTCGGCACGGCGTCGAAAGTTGTGCTCAGTCTCGAGCTGCGGCGCGGACGCGAACGGTGGCACTGGAGGCTCGGCGGCGACATCGCGGGCATCCCGGCGGCCAATGAGAAGCGGATCTACCTGGCGTCCAGGGACAACGTGGTGCGCGCCGTCGATCGCAAGAGCGGCAACCTGCGATGGCTCGCGGGCCTGTCGTCGCGCCCGGCCGGCGGGCCACTGAGGCTCACCGACATCGTGCTGATGCCGCTGGTCTCGAATCAGATTGTCGGTTTCGACCCAGTCACAGGCAAGCAAACGCTGACGGCAGCCACGGCCGGCGAGATTGGATTGCAGCCACATGTCAGGCTCGGCGTGCGGCAAACGTTGCCGCAGTTGATCACGGTCAGTCGCGAGGGGCAGTTGCAGGGCTTCGGCCGCAGATTCGAGCCGGTGCCACAGTTGCTTCCCGAACTCTTCGGATCAGCCACCGTCCCTTAGAGAAGATCCACAGATTAAGCACAGAAGGATCCACAGATTAAACACAACTACATAACCATTCGTTTGTACTCGAGCGACTTCGAGCCGAAATTCAACAGCAAGCCTCGTTTGATCTTGCTCATTGCCAGGTAATTGAGAAGTTGCGCTTCGTCAGCCGGCGTCAATGCTGACACCGCTTTGACTTCGACTACGACTTCGCCGAAACAAACGAAGTCCATGTGGTACGGCCGTTTGATCGCGTGGCCCTTGTATTCGAGTTGGATTGCGCGCTGCGCCTCGAATGGAATGCTGCGCATGCCAAATTCGATGGCAAGGGCGTCGCAATAAAATCCCTCAAAGAGTCCGCGATGAAGGTTGCTATGGACTTCCATCGCCGCGCCAATGATCTGAAACGTCTGAGGATCGCGATTCGCAGGCTCGTACATGCTTATTGATGAAGCAATGAGCGGGCCGTTGGACGGTCAGAGGGTTTCCCGAGGAATTGGCGCGCGCTAACCTGGCGAGCAATTTGAAATTGGCAAAAACATCAATCGGCCACCTCCGAGAGGCGAGCAGATTCTGCACGCGACCCATGCGCGGGGCTTCGCCCCGCGCTATCGACGAGCAAGAGAGCCCGCGATCAAGAGACGGTTCTTTCAATTGCGTTGTCTCTTGATCGCGGGCTCTCTTGCTCGTCGACGCCGGCCGGAGGCCGGCGTGGGTCGCTTCGCAATCTGTGTTTAATCTGTGGATCGTTTTACTGCGGCCGCGAGTCTGGCAATACCTTGCTCAATTTGATCGTGTGTAATCCCTGAGAAAGCCAGTCGCGCGCACTCGTGTCCCTGGCCATTAACGAAAAACGCGCTGCCGAGGACGAAGCTGACCTTTTCTTCGAGCGCGCGATCGAAGAGATGCCGGTCATCAATGCCCGGCATCTCGATCCACAGGAAGAAGCCGCCGCGCGGTGAGGTCCACTTCACCCGGCCCGCGAGATGCGTAGTGAGCGCGTGTTCCATGACCGTGCGCTTCGCCTGGTAATGCGCGCGCAGCCCGGGCGCGATGCGGTCGATCACGCCGCCGGCGAGCGCGCCGTGCACGATGCGCTGATCGAAGACGCCGCTCGAGATATCGGCGGCCTGCTTGCACAGCTCGACCTTCTGCGCGATGGCATTTGGCGCCACCATCCACGCAACGCGGAGACCTGGCACCAGGATCTTCGAGAAGCTGCCAAGATAGATCACGCGGTTGTCGGTGTCCGCTGCCTTGATCGGACGCGTGTCGGCGAATGTCGTGGTGTCTTCGAAGTAAATCGATCCGTACGGATCGTCTTCGAGGATCACGAGATCGTGCCGGCGCGCCGCGTCGAGTAATTCCTGCCGGCGTCGCGCGCTCATCAGCAGGCCCGCGGGATTCTGGAAGTTCGGCGTGACGTAGATGAACTTCGCCGGCCGCCCCTGTTTCTCGAGACTCGCGGCGACACGATCGAGCGATTGAATCTCGATCCCCTCAGCGTCCTGTGGGACGCCAATGAGCGACGCCTCCAGGTTGTGGAATGCCGCAATCGCGCCGCTGTACGTCGGCAGTTCGACGATCACGGGGTCGCCGGGATCGATCATCACCCGCCCCACCATGTCGAGGCCCTGCTGCGATCCGCTGGTGATGATGACGTCTTCGAACCTGGCCGCGATGCCGCGCGCGTGGAGCGTGTTCTTGAGCAGATGCTCGATCAGCGGCCGATAGCCGCGCGTGGCGCCGTACTGAAGTGTGTTGCCGTCATGTTTCGCGAGGATCTGCGCGGTGATCGCCTGCAGATCCTCCCACGGAAACACTTCCGGCGCCGGGTAGCCGGCCGACAACGAAATCAATCCGGGGATCGATCCGCTGAGCGCGCCGATGCGGCGGATCGCGGATTCCTGAAAATGCTGCGCGGCCTTCGACAGCATCATGCGCGCGTGACCTGGCTCAAGCCATCGTCCGACGGCGTGTGCACTTCGATGCCGGCGGGCTGCAGTGCGAAGTGCAGGCGCACGTAGGTCGCGACACTGGTCAAGCCGACATACTGGAACACGACGCCGCGGACCAGCCACGCGAATACCTGCAGCGGCAGGGCCGCCAGGCCCACGAGCGGCACGAACGCGATCAGGCCGAGCGCGGTGGTGGCGAGAATCGATGCGCCCGTCGCCAGCAGCATCAGCGCGAGAATCGCGGCCAGCACCTGGCCGAGCTCCTTCGTGCGGCGCCGAATCAGGCGCGCCACATGCGGCACGGCCTCCAGCACGCCGCAGTCCTCTGCCGCCATCACGATCTGCAGCAGCAGGTAGATGAAATTCACCAGCGTGATGACGATCAACATTGACAGCGCGGCGAGCGTGAGGATGAACGGGCTCACTTGCGGCAGCGATGGATTGAACAGCAACGCGAGATACGCCACTGCGATCAGTGCGTAGACGATCGTCAAGGCGATGCCGAGGCGGAGGTAGCGCATGAACAGGCGCCGGATGCCGTTCGTGAATCGCTCGAGCGTGGCCTGGTTCGCCTGGTGGAGCGCCGACATGCGCAAGGGCGGAACTTCGATGGCGCCCGCTGCCCTGTCGCCCGCCAGCAGCACCGTGACGCTCCCAGCCTTGAGCGCAAACATCATGATCGAGCCGCCGGCGAGGATCACGCCCAGCGCCGCCATGAATGCCGCCAGCGCGATCGGCTGCGCCAGTAGAACGCCGACCATGGTCGACACCGTCTGCGTCAGGTCGTCAAGGCGAAGCAGATCGATCGGATTGCCGCCGACGATGAGCGCGACCAGGACGAGACCGCCGACGATCGGCACCGCGACAAGGGTCTTGAACAGCGTATCGGCGACGAATTGGACCAGCACGACCTGCCAATTCGCGGCCGTAACCAGGGCGCCGCGTTTGAGGGAGAGCTTGAGCAGAGCCACATTCTACAATGGCGGTGCGGATGACCTTTCCACCCTTTGTCACGCGCGCGCTGACGCGCATCGCGGCCGGCGGGCTGGTCGCCGCGGCGGCGATTGCGATAGCCGCGCTGGTGATGGAGCGCACGCAGCTCGGCGGCGACCTTGCAGCGTCGCGGACGCGGCTGAGGGCCGAGGTGGAGGGCGAGTTCGCCACACTCGCGGGCCGTCTTGATGCCGCGGTCCGCGACGTGACGATCGAGACCGAAACGGTGCGGCGCGCGGAGCGCGGCGATGCGGTCGCCACCCGGCTGCTGTTCGATCAGGTCAAGGCCAGCTTCGATCGCAACCAGGTCTCGGTCACGATTTACGGCGGCACCAACGAGGCAATTGCGTGGCTGGGCCGCTCCGAAGATGTCCCTCCAGAGCGGCTGACCGGTCCGGCGTCGACGTTCCTCGCGCAAAGCAGCCAGGGGTTGCGGCTCGTGCGCGTGCAACCCGTCGTGGAAGCGTCTGAGCCGGCGCGGCACATCGCCGCTATCGTTGCCGAAGCGCAGTTGCCACAATCGGATCAGCGCGCGGTGCCCGGGTCGGAGTTCTCGCTCGAGACGAGCATCATGCCGGTCGCGCTGCGCCTGCAGTTCGAAGGGGCGTCGGATGCCGGTCCCGACGCCTTCATCATTCGATCGACGAAGAACGAACTCCTCGCTGCCGTGACCGTGTCCGACGCGGACCTGCAGCGCGCACGTGCGCGCATTCGGGAACGGTGGTACGCCGCGGAGCTCGCCCTCGCCGCCATCTGGATCCTGCTGCTGGCCGGCCCGCTCCTCGACTGGCGCAAGCTCACGCGATCCGCCGCGACGGCGACGCTGCTGACGATCTCGATCGCGCTCTTGCTGATCGTCGCCCGCGCGATTTCGTGGATCGCGATTCGCAAGGCCGGCCTCGCCGAGTTCTCGCTGCTTCCGGATGCGCCATGGACGCCGTTTGCGCTGATGCTGTTTGCGTCGCCGCTCGACTTCCTGCTCAACGCGCTCGTGTTCGCCGGACTGATCGAGCTGGCCATTTCGAGCTTCAGGATGTGGCGCATTGCGCGCCGTCCGGGTCTCGGCAGTGTCGTGATCGCGCGGCCCTCGTTGACGCTGCTGTTTTACGTCGTCCAAGTGGCTGCCGGCGTGGCGGTGACCGCACTGGTGATGTCGTACGAATGGCTGCTGCGCACGCACGTCTCGCAAACGCCGGTCGACATCGTCCGGTTCACGCCGGATCGCATCGATGCGGTCCGCGTCCCGGTGATGATCGGACTGATCGCGCTGAATGCCGCGGTGGTTGGACTGGGCGTGTTGATTTACCGGCTCGCGTGGTCGCCGTGGATTTTCCCTGAGCGTCCAACCGCGTGGCGCATTCGATCGCTTGGCCTGTGGTTGTTGCCGGGCGCGATCTTCTTCGGGGTGTTCGCGGCCGACGATCGCGCGCCGCAATGGCCTTCCCTGCTCGTGGTGTTTGCCGCGGCCGTTGGCGCGTGGCTGATTCATCGTTATGGGGCGCTCAGCCGCAACGGCTCGCAGGCATTGCGGGTGCTGCTCGCATTTCTCGCCGTTGCGGTTCCTTCACTGATCTTCTATCCGTCGCTGAACGATGCCTCAGAACGGTCGCGCCGCGAGTTGATCGAAGCGCACTATGCGCCGGAGGTCATGAATCAGCGCGAGGACCTTCACAAGAAGGTGAAAAAGGCCGAGACCGAGATCAATCGCATCGTCGGGCTCGATGAACTCGTGCGCGCCAGCGACCCGCCGGCATCGGGACCGCCGCCAACCGATGCGGCGTTTCTCGTGTGGTCGCAAACGAGCCTCGCGCAGGAACGTTTGACGTCGAGCATCGAATTGCACAACGCCGCCGGCGCGATGGTCAGCCGCTTTGCGATGAACCTGCCCGACTTCACGCAGCCGCAACCGTGGATCGAGCCATCGTGCGACTGGGAAGAGCTCGAAGAAGTATCACCGTTGTTTTCAGAGGAGCGCCGCTTGCTGCATGCCGGACGCGCGTTGTGCCTGGCGGACAAACGACGGGCGGGATCAGTGGTGGTCCACTCGATGCTCGACTACGGCAACCTGTCGTTTATTTCGGCGCAGAACCCCTACGTCGCGCTGATGCGATCCGCCCAGCGCCCGCAGCCGCGTCCGCGGGCCGACGTTGAATTCTATGTGTATGGATGGAGCCGGCGTGTGCTGTACAGCTCCGTCGAAGATGCTCCGCCGCTGACCGAGGAAGCCTTCACGAGAGCGTACGGATCGCGGACGCCGTTCTGGACGACGATCGCTCGGGGATCGAGAGCGCTCGATGCCTTCGTGCTCAGCGATCGCGGCGCGATCTACGTCCTGACGACGGTGCGGCGAAGCGGTTTCGGCCACTTCGTGACGGAAGCTGAGTTGCTCGCCGTCACGTTCGTCGTGTTCGCGGCTGCGGTGCTGCTCAACATGGCGTTCAACCTGCTGGTCGGCCGCGCGCCGGCATCGGGTCGCGCGCTGCTGGCCGAGGTGCGGGCCAGCTTCTATCGCAAGTTGTTCCTCGCCTTCGTCGCGGCGGCGGTCGTGCCGGTGCTGGCACTCGCGCTGGTCTCGCGCAATTACATGAAGGATTTGATCCTGACCGGCATCGAAAGCGACGCGACGCGGATCGCGACCGCAGCCAGCCGCGTCTTCCAGGATCTCCGCGCCTTTGTCGGACAGGCGGCGGTCGGCGACGACTTGATCGTTTGGCTCAGCCGCGTGGTGGCCCAGGACGTCAACATCTTCGACGGCCCGAGCCTGCTCGCGTCCAGCGAGCTCAATCTCTTCTTGTCGGGCCTGCTGCCGAGCCGAACGCCGGGCGACGTCTATCGCGCGATCTTCATTGACGGGCGGCCGTCATTCGTCGGCCGTGAGCAAGCCGGCGACCTCGAGTACCTGATCGCCGCGACGCCGGTGCAGCTCGAGGGACGCCAGGCGGTACTGACGATTCCCCTCGCGTCGCGCGCGCAGGAAACGCAGGCGCAAATCGAAGATCTCGACCGCCAGGTGCTGCTCGCCGCGATCCTGTTCATCATGCTGGGCGCGGGCATCGGCTATTACATGGCCGAGCGCATCGCCGACCCGGTGAATCGACTGATGCGCGCGACTCGCCGCATCGCGCGCGGCGATCTCGACGCGCGCGTGCTTGCGACCTCGCAGGATGAATTGCGCCGCCTCGTCGAAGCGTTCAACCAGATGGCGGACGACCTGCAGCGTCAGCGCGCGGAGCTGGAGCGCACGAATCGACTCGCGGCGTGGGCCGACATGGCGCGCCAGGTCGCGCACGACATCAAGAATCCGCTGACGCCGATCCAGTTGAATGCGGAACATCTGCGGCGCGTGCACCTCGATCAAGGCAAGCCGATGGGCAACGTGATCGAGGAATGCGTGTCGAACATCCTCGGCCAGGTGCGATTGCTCCGCCAGATCTCATCGGAGTTCTCGAGCTTCGCGACCTCGCCGGAACCGCGCCCCGTTGAAACGAAACTCTCGGACCTGGTCGAGGAAGTGATTGAACCGTATCGATCGGGATTGGCGGAGCGGATCAAGATCGAGACGCACGTGCCCGCAGCGCTGCCGCCGGTGTTCATCGATCGCATGCTGATTGGCCGCGCGCTGACCAACATCATCGAGAACGCGCTGCACGCCATGCCCGGCGGCGGCACGCTGACGATCGACGCCGCGCTGGCGCCCGATCACAAGGTTCAACTTCGCGTCACCGACTCGGGTGTCGGCATGGACGCCGAAGCGATCGCGAAGATCTTCGAGCCGTATTTCTCGACGAAGGCGATTGGCACCGGCCTCGGACTGACGATCGCGAAGAGAAATGTCGAAGCGAACCTGGGATTGATTTCGGTGAGCTCGGAGAAGGGCCGCGGAACCAGCGTTACGATGACGCTGCCGGCGGCCTAGCTTGCGTCTTTCGCGCGTCGCTCTTCGCCGTCATCCGTGAGGAGCGGCTCGTGTCTGCGTCGCGCGAGGAATTCGCCGATGAAACCCGACGCGAAGTACGCATACGCCATCACGATCAGCACTTCATGCGGATACGACACGAGCAGGGCGATGAACGCGGCGACCAGGAACAGCCCGCGCCATCCGCGGCGCATGCCGAGGTCGAAGGTCTTGAAGCTCTGGAAGCGGATCGTGCTGACCATCAACAACGCCGGCACGATCAGCATCACCATGCCGAGCCACGCGATCGGCTTGGCCTGTAACCCCTCGGGAAAATAGAAGACCGTTGCGGCGACGAGACCGGCAGCGGCAGGACTCGGCAAGCCGATGAAGTACCGCTTGTCGGTGTTGGTCTGGATGTTGAAGCGCGCGAGACGCAGCGCGGCGGCGGTGAGATACATGA
>Ga0075418_10008564_pt1 | contig 11470 bp, 8 predicted proteins | sample SoiMetdeltSBSDD2_FD_81776 | JGI IMG/M metagenome (GOLD analysis project Ga0075418, IMG submission 81776) | Bulk soil microbial communities from a Populus tree surrounding site in Tennessee, USA - Soil MetaG P. deltoides SBSDD2 | ecosystem: Environmental > Terrestrial > Soil > Tree plantation...
GGTTTTCCGAACGTGCTGATCGAAGCCGCATCCCTCGCCAAGCCGCTCCTTGCCTCGGAGGTCGGAGGAATGCTCGACGCGCTGACCGATGGCGAGAACGCGTTTCTCTTCGCGCCGGGCGACGACTCCACGTGCCGCCGCGCGATCGCCCGCGCGGCGGAGATCGACGAGGACGCACTGCGGCGGATGGGCGCCGCAGCCGCGACGCTCGCGCGAAATCGTTTCGATGCGCGCGCGGAGACGGAGGGGTATTTAGAGGTGCTGACGCATGTCATGCCGACGCGTAGCGAGGGACCTGGGCGGGTGGAAGGTACGATCAGCGCGCCACCCGCCCACCAGGTCCCTCGCTACGCTTCGGGATGACAAATGGAATGGAGGCTCTCATGCGAAGAGTGATTCCGATCGCGCTGCTGCTGCTCGCCGCCTGTCGTGGCGAGCGCGTTGAAACCGCGCGCGTTGAAACCGGTGGAGTGGTCCGCGCGTCCGCGCCGTCGCTCACGTCAAAAATCCTCGGACCCGACGGCGCGGAGCTCGTCTCCATCGCCGAAGCGTCGGGCACCGTGGAGATCAAATTCGGCGGCAAGACGATCCGCGGTACGACCAAGGACAGCGGGAAGCGCAAATACGAGGACTTCGAGATCAAGCCGGGCGACGAAGGATTCAAACTGCGTACGAAAGACGGCAAGCTGCGCTGGAAGGTCAAGATCAAAGACGACAAAGTGAAAGTGAGCGACAACGAGGAGAACAAGAATCCGTTCGAGCTGAAGTCGCGCGACGGAGATCGCATCAAGGTCGTCGCGCCGGGCGATCGCGAGGTCGGCAACGTGCGCTCCGATCACGTCGAGGACGCGAGCGGAAAGACGCTGTACAAAGTCGACGGACCGCGCGCCGCATACGGCGTGCTGCTGCTCGACTCGATTCCGGAGACCGAGCGCTACATCCTCGTCGCCGAGCTCCTGTCCCGAAAGCGATGATCGTCTACTACGCCATCGGCGGAGGCCTCGGGCATCTCACGCGCGCGCGGCGCATGCTCGAGACGCTGCGCATCGACGCGACGATCGTGACCGCGTCGCCGTATGCGCACTTGACCGGCGCGTATCCGGTCCTCGAAGTCCCTGCGGATCTCGAGCATCACGTCGACGCGCATCGCGCGTGGATCCACGCGTTAGGCGCAGAGCGCCTCATCGCCGACACGTTTCCGGGCGGCATCCAGGGAGAGTTGTGCGGGCTGGAGATGCCGATGGACTACGTCGCGCGCCTGCTCCGCTGGGACGAATACCGCCGCGCTGTTCCGCACGATCTCCCGTCATTCGACACGACGTGGATCCTCGAAGAGCTCGAGCCCGAGCACGATGCTTTTGTCAGGTCGAACAGTAACCAGGTCGCGAAGTGGACCGCCTGCGTCCCGCAGGCGGGTCCGGCGGCGCCCTCGCCGCCGTATTGGCTCATCGTCCACTCCGGACCCGAGCACGAAGTCCTCGAGCTCGTCTCATACACACGTGAGCTCCTCGCGCTGACGGAAAAACCCGATCGCATCCTCGTCGCGACACGCTGCGACGTCGCGTTGCCCGAAGGCTTCGAGCACGTCGACGCCTATCCGGCCGCGCACCTCTTCGCGTCAGCGACGCGCATCATCTCCGCCGCGGGATTCAACGTGATGCTCGAGACGGAAGCCTTCCGCGAGAAGCACGATGTGCTTCCGTTCGCGCGGCGCTTCGACGATCAATACCGGCGTGCCGCGCGGCGGCGCGCTTCGCTCGCTTGATCCGGATCTCGAAGATCTTCGGCCACAGTTTTCCGGTCACGAAGAGCCGGTCGCGCTTTGCGTCGTAGGCGATGCCATTGAGCACATCGACGCCTCTCGCGTCTTCCGGCGGGAGAATTCCTTTAAGGTCGATCCATCCCAGCACTTCGCCCGTCTTCGGTGAGATCCGCGCGATGCGGTTCGTCTGCCACACGTTCGCGAGAATCTCGCCGCGCACGAATTCGAGCTCGTTCAGTCGTACGACCGGAACGCCGTGATCGCGAACCGTTAGGCGGGAAATCTCTTTGAAGGTTTGTGGATCCAGAAAGCGCAGGATGTCGGAGCCGTCGCTCATGATCAGCCGCGTGCCGTCGTTCGTGAGTCCCCAGCCCTCGCCGGAATAGGAAAACTCGTCGATCAATCCGAATGTCTTGCGGTCGTACACGAACCCGGTCTCCGACTGCCACGTGAGCTGGATGATCCGGTCGCGCCAGACCGTGATCCCCTCGCCGAAATGCCTCGCGTCGAGCGGCGTCCGCTGCAGCACTTCTCCCGTCTCCAGCCGGATCCTGCGCAGCTCCGACCGCCCGTTCCGTCCCGTTCCCTCGTACAGAAATCCGTCGCGATATTCGAGCCCCTGCGTGAACGCGTCGCGCGCGTGCGGGTACGTCGCAACGACTTCGTAGTCGCGCGCGAGCGCGGGGAGTGTGGCGATCAGGAAGAGGAAAGGGAAAATCCGAGTCATTTGCAAAAGCATATAGTTCGACTCACAAGGAGGGTACGTCCATGCGATCTCTCTCTCGCGTCGTTCTGCTCTTCATCGTGGCGCCCGCGTTGTTCGCGGGGCTTCGCGACGATCTCTACATTCCTTCGACGTTCAAGGGCCTCACGTACTACGGTGCGTTCGAGAAGCACGTGCCGGTCGCGATCGGCAAGGTGGTCGATCGGCGAAGCGTGATGGATCGCCGCGAGCTCGGGTCGGGACCGAACGGGGTCTATGACCTCTTCTCGCAGGATCCGCCCGAGACGTACATCCGCGCGGCACTGGAACAGTCCATCAAGTCCCTCGGCCTCGCGCCTAACGAAGGCGAGGCTCCGGCGCTGACCGTGAATGCCGAAGTGTGGCGCGCGCACGCATGGGTGCGCGTCGGCGCACGCGCGCGGCTGCGCTGCGAGCTGAATGTTCGCTTCCTGCTCACGAATGCAGCCGGCGAGTCGCGCGGATCGGTCAGCGTGATCGGCAACTCGGAGATCAAGGGACAGATCGTCACGAAGGCGCGCTGGGAGGCGCTCTTCAACGAGGCGCTGTACGACACGATGGAGAAGTTTGCGGCGAGCCAGACCTTCACCAAAGCGCTGCCGGCGGAGGTCGTCGCGTCGTTCAAGAAATCCGCGACGCCCGCGCCTTCGAAGTACAACGCGGACGCGATCGAGACTGCGAAGTTCTATGGTCCGACGGAGCTCGTCGGCCGCCTGCCGAAAGTCGATCTCGCGTCGTACGACGTCGTCGAGCTTCGCGAGTTCAAGCTCACGGACAAGAATTTCAAAGGCGACGTGGCCACGGCGCAGCGTATGGTCCCGGGCTCGGTGATGGATCGGTTAGGCGGCCGCTACCCGAGTCTCTTCCGCGGGGTGAGCTTCGGCGACGCAAAGATCGGCGACGCACCGTCCGGCTCGAAGCGCCTCATCATCGAAGGCGATCTGCCGCAGGTCGCCGCCGGCAACTTCATGGCCCGGCAGCTGATCGGATTCGGCGCGGGACGCGTGCAGTTCGCGATGAACGTGCGCCTCATCGACGGCGAGAGCGGAAAACCGCTGACGACCCTGGAGATGAAGAGCCTCAACTGGGGCGCCATCTGGCAGACCGACGAAGGCGAGCTCGAAGACATGGTCGACCGCATGGCCGCCGACCTCGCGTACTACCTGATCGCCCAACACGATCCGGGGTACAAGAGTGGGGAGGAGGAAGTGCGTTAGGGTTGCGAGTGGCGAGTGGCGAGTTGCGCGGGAGGAGTGGGCCGTGGCCACGGGCTTTTCGTCCTCGCGACGCATTCCTCGCAACTCGCAACTCGGAGCGAAGCGGACTCGCTACTTCGTCTTCCACAACGGATGCGCCTCCGTATTGAACACGACCTCGTTGAAATTCAACGTCTCCGGTGCGGACAGCAGGTAGAGGTATTTGAGCGTTTCGGCGAGGAAGTAGCTGGGCATGAGGTCGCCCTTTTCTTTCGTCACGACGTTCTTGAGCGTCGTGTAGCCCGCGTCGGTGCGGCAGTGGGCGACGAGGCTGTCGAAGAAGACGCGGCCCATGTCCTGGTATTTGGGATCTTTCGTGTAGGTATAGAGGTAGTAGGCGGATTCGATGATCTCGGGCCGCAGCGGATATCCGGCGTGGACGACTTCCATCGTGCGGTAGTTGAGCACTTCCGGTTCGATGCCGTGCAGGTTCCACATCTTGAAGCACGAGTCTTCGAGCTTGCGCGCGCGCGGGACGTCGCCGCCTAACGCGAGCACGGCGGGGAGAAACGCGTGCAGCGCGCCGTATTCGGCGGCGGTGCGTTTGCCGCTGTGCATGTCGACCTGTCCGTACCAGAGTCCCGACCTCGCGTTGTCGGCGAGATGTTTGTTGAGCGCGCGCACGCTGGTCTTCCACATCCGCTCGCAGTCTTTATCGCCGAAGAGCAGCCAGCCTTTGAGCAGGTACTCGTAACACGAGTCGATGCCGCCGCCGACGTGGCTCGCGGTGCTCGCCCAGATTCCGGTCTCGACGTTGATCTCTTCGCCGACCAGGCCGAGCTTCGAGCGGCTCTCGTACAAGGCGACGAGCGCCTTCTTGGCCTTGTCGTAATAGACAGGCTTCTTGGTCAGGCGGGACAGCGTGCCGAATTCGAGGAACAGCGTTCCGATCTCCGCCGGATTCGATTTCGCGCCGCTGGTCTTGCCCGTCTTCAGGTTGACGTACATGTACGGCATGCCGGTCGGCGAGTCGAATGCGGGCAGGAGGCGTGTGCCGAGATCGTCGGCGAGCTCGAGGAAGCGCTCGTCCTTGGTCAGTTGATATGCGGAGACGAGTCCGCCTAACAAACGAATGGTGATCTCGAAATTCTTGACGCTGATGTCTTTGTCGAAGGCGAGCTTCTCGAAGATGATCTTCTTGGCCTGCTCCGCTTCGTCGTTCGCGCCGAGGAGGATCAGCGTACTGAGCGAGTCGACGGGCGTCATCAGCAGCGACTCGCTGTGCCAGTTCTTCCCTTTCTTGCTCAGAGGCTGGAGCTCGTCGTAGCCCCACGCGTACTTCACGTATGCATTCCACGACTCGAGCAGTGCGGCGCGCACGCGCGCGGGCATCGCTTGTTGTCCCTGGACGACATCGATCTCGCTGTAGAACGTGTTGCCCCACGCGTCGTCGCTCTCGGTCTCGAAGAAATCGAACAGCAGATGTTGGTAGCGTCCGAGCGAGCCGCGCGCATCCGAGATCGTCACCGCGTACTCTCCGCCGCCGTGCCCTTCTTCGGGGCGCGTGTCGACGAACGCGATCATCTTCCAGCCTGCGGTTTCGGGATCGAGCTTGCTCGACGGTGTCAGGTCGGTTGCGGTGCCGTCGCTGCCGTAGACCTTGTAGACCTGCGGGCCGCGCGAGTCGGGATGGCGCGAGTACGTCTGGATGCTCGCGATGTCGATCGCTCCGGCCAGATCGAAGCGCACGCGGCCGCCCCAGGTGTTGGCCTGGAAGAAGACGTTGGCGGAGGGCTGATCCTCATCAGTGGGCAACGCGCCGTCGACGAGGGCGCGCAGGTCGGCGCTGTTCGCATCGATCGTTCCCGCGACGAGCGTGACCTTCGCGCTGCTCGCGGCATCGTTTGCTGCGCACGAGAACGCAGCGGGATTGTGAGCGACGCTGATCGTTGCGAAGAGCGCGAGTGCCGTGAGTGTCATGCCGATGCCTCCGCCGCGCGTGCGGCGCGGTAACGATCGGCGGCCACCGCGACCACGATGATCACGCCGATGATGATTTCCTGTACGTAGTTCGGCCAGCCCATCTGCTGGCAGCCGTTGCGCAGCAGCGACATCACCAGCGCGCCGATCATCGCGCCGGCGATGCTTCCCTCGCCGCCGTTCAGACTGCCGCCGCCGATGACGACCGCGGCGATGATGTCGAGCTCCACTCCCACCGCGACGGTGGGGTCGCCCTGCCGCAATCGCGACATCTGCGTGACACCCGCGAGTCCGAAGAAAAGACCGGCGATCGAGTAGACGCGGATTTTGAGACGCGTCGTGTTGATGCCGCAGGCGCGCGCGGCCGCCTCGTTCGATCCGAGGGCGAAGACGCGGCGGCCGAAGACCGTGTTGCGCAGGACGAGCGTCATCAGCACCGCCAGCGCGATCGTGAGCCACACGCCGGGCGCGAACAGCATCCACGGCTTCGACGGAAACGTGACTGCGAGCTCATGGATCCACGTCGCGGGCGCGTTGACGGTCTGCTGATTGGCGACCCACTTCGCGAGTCCGCGCGCGACGCCTAACATACCCAGCGTGGCGATGAACGGAACGACGCGCAGCGCAGTGATGGCCAGGCCGTTCACGAGGCCGATCAGTCCTCCGGCGAGGATTCCCATGGCGATGGCGAGCACGGGCTGGAATCCCTCCCGCAACGCGACCGCAGTAATGACGCTCGTGAGCGCGATCGCCGATCCGACGGAGAGATCGATCCCCGCGCTGATGATGATCAGGGTCATGCCCAGCGCGCCGATGGCGACGATGACCGTTTGCGCGAGCACGACGCGCAGGTTGGCCGTCGAGAGATAGCGCTCCGGCGCGCCGGTGAGAAACGCGAACAGGACGGCCACGCCGATCAGACCGAACAGCGGAGCCAGGATGCTCGTTAATGAACGTAGCGCGAATCGCTTCATGCGGCGCTTCCGATCGCGGTCTGCATCACCGTTTCGGGAGTCCACTCCGACGTTGGCCGCGCTTCCGACAACCGTCCGCGGGTCATCACGGCGATGCGATCGCAGAGCGCGAAGAGCTCGGGGAGATACGAGCTGACGATGAGGATGGCCTTGCCCGCCGCGGCCAGCGCCGTGATCTCGCGCGCGACGTCGGCCTTGCTGCCGATGTCGATGCCGCGCGCGGGCTCGTCGAGCAGGAGCACGTCGGGATCCTGATGCAGGAGACGGCCGAACGCGACTTTCTGTTGATTGCCGCCGGAGAGCCACACGACCTTCGCCTGCGGGCCCGATGCTTTCACACGCAGCCGCTGCATCACGCGTTCGGTCTGGCGATTCTGCTTCGCGCGATCGATCCATCCGCCGCGCGAGCACGTTTCGAAGCGGCTCATGGTGACGTTGTCGGCGATCGACATCTGCAGCGCGAGTCCTTCCCCTTTGCGGTCTTCGCTGAGATAACCGAAACGGCGGCCGTGCGGATCGAGCGCGAAGATCGCGCGCACGAGCTCCGTGCGGCCGGAGCCGATCAGGCCGGCGATGCCGAAGATTTCGCCTGCGTGAAGGTCGAACGACGCGTGAGGAAAGTTTACGGAGAGTAAGGAGTCGCCGAGTCGCCGAGTCGCCGAGTCTCCGAGAGGCTCGAGTGTGCGGCCGACCATCATCGTGATGAGTTGTGCGTCGCTGACGTCCTTCAGCGCTCCGCTTCCCACGCTGGCGCCGTCGCGAAGAACCGTGTATCGGTCCGCGATCTCGCGGATCTCTTCGAGGAAGTGGCTGATGTAGAGGATGGTGATGCCGCGCTCGCGCAACTGGTGGATGAGACGAAAGAGGCGCTCCACGTTCGCGCGCTGGAGGCTGCTCGTCGGCTCGTCCATGAGGATCACCCGTGCGTCGAGCGCGAGCGCGCGGCAGATCTCGACGACCTGCTGATCCGCGAGGGAGAGATCGCCGGTGCGCTTGCGCGGATCGATGTCGCGGCCGAATTGATGGAGGAGCGCCGCTGCGCGCTCGAAGAGCTCGCGGCGTTTGGGCTCGATGCCGAGGAAGATGTTCTCGGCGACCGGGAGATGCGGACAGAGGGCGAGCTCCTGGTGGATGTGCGCGATTCTGCCGCCGCCGAACTCGATCGTGCCGCCGTCCTGCCGGTACAACCCGGACAGGATGTTCATGAGCGTACTTTTGCCCGCGCCGTTTTCGCCGACCAGCGCGTGCACTTCGCCCGCGTTCATCTCCAGGCTTACACCCGCCAACGCGACCGTGGGGCCAAAGCGTTTGGTGATGTCGTGGAGGCGGAGTGTCATGAGTGGTCCGTTGCCCGTTGCCCGTGCGTTTTCGCCCGGGCGAACTGGCACGGGCAACTGGCTACTGGCCACGGGCAACTTCATTTCAGATACTCGTCCAGCGGCGGATGCAGAAGCTGCTGCGCCTCGGGCGCATCCAGATTTGCGGGCGTAATCAGCGTCACCCCCGTATCCACGCGCTTCTCCACCGTCTCGCCTAACAGATGCGCGACGAGCGTTTTCACGCCGAGCTCGCCCATGCGGAACGGGTTCTGGACGACGATGCCCTGCAGTTTTCCGTCGCGCATGGCCTGCACGAAGATGTCGCTGGAGTCGAAGCCGATGAAGCGGATCTTGCCCGCTTTGCCGGAGTCTTCGAGTGCGAGCAGCGCGCCCGCGGTCGAGGATTCGTTCGGCGTGAACATGCCTTCGATCTCGTTGCCGTAACGGTTGAGGAGATTCTCCGCGGCGGTCTTCGCGGTGTCGCGCGTGGCGCCGGCGAACTGATTCGACGACACGAGCTCGATGCCCGGATGCGCCTTCATTTTCTCGATGAATCCCTTCTCCCGCTGCTCCGTGCTGGCGACGCCTTCCTGGTAGCGCAGCACCAGCACCCGCCCTTTTCCGCCTAACAGCCTCGCCATCTCGTCCGCGGCCAGCTCACCGCCATGGTAGTTGTTGCTCGCCACGAAGCTGATCGGATCCTCGGATTCGAGCGCGGAATCGATGACCACGGTCGGAATCCCCGCGCGCTTCGCCTCTTCGACCGGCCTAACGAGCGCGTTCTTGTCGAACGGCGCGAGCACGATGCCGCTGACTCCCTGGGTCAGGAATCCTTCGACGACCTGCACCTGCTGCTCGCGGTCGTCCTCGCGCATCGGACCCTTCCAGATCAGGTTGATGTCCGCGCCCATCTCCTTTTGATCGCGCGCGGCTTTGATCGCGCCGGCGTGGATGCTCTTCCAGAATTCATGCGTGGAGCCCTGCGGGATGACGGCGATCGTGAACGAACGGCGCGCCGGCTGCTGCGGCGTTTCCGTTCTCTTCGCGCATGCGAAGAGCGCAAGGAGAGCAAGGACGATGCTGAAGCGCTTCATCGCTCCAGAGTATCGTACAGAGGCTGCACCGGACGAACGCGCTGCGCGTCGTTCGACGTGGTGATGGCGACGATGCGGATGTTCTCGTCGTTCGGGAGCGTGAGCGTCGTCGCGTCCGCGGGCACATCGAGCGCGTACGCGAAGAGATACGAGTACGCGTACGGCTCGTTCGCGCCATTCGTGTCATGGCGATGCGATGCGAACCACGCGACGGGCGCGCGCTTGACGAACCCCGGCGTGAGCTCCGCGAACGCGAGACCTCTTCGCTTGCGCGGCGGCGCTGTCGGCGGCGCGTCGGGACGCGGCGGAAGCGTTTCCTCGACCTGCTTCCACTGGCGCACGTCCCACTGGCCGATGAAGTTCGTCCAGTCCTGCACGTTGAGTGTTTGGATGGTGTCGCCGATGCGGAACGCTGCAGTCTCGTCACCGCTCGCAGCCATGAGCAAGTGCACGCGGCGCGCGTCCTTCGGGAGCGCGATCGTTTGTCCGCGCGCAACGATCGCCTGTTTCGGCGCGCCGATCGCAAACTCGATCGCACCCCACGCAATCGTCCGCGGCAGCATCTCCTCGGGAAATGCGTAATACGGCGATTTCTCTCCGTCGCGAGTGGCGATGCGTTGATCGAGCTCGAGCGCGATCGATTGCGTGCGCAGCGGCGTGGGCCTAGGTCCGTCCGCGAGCTTCAGCGCATGTGTGCACAGAGTGCACTGCGGGCTCTCGAGCGGGCGTTCCTGTCCATCGACACGGCGCATGCTCGCGATCGGCGCCGGGAACTGCAGCTTCGCAGGGCCGCCGAACGTGCGCACGATGAGGTCATCGCGGTCTTCCGCTTTCTTCAGCGCCATCACGCGAACGCCGTCATTGACGCGCAGAAACGAGAATGATTTGCCCAGGCGGCCTTCGTGCGGCGACGACTCGAATGCGATCAGCGGCTGTTCGAGACGCTGCGCGTGCCCGTCGGCGCGATGCCCGTCGTGCGACGCGAGTCCATAGACGAATTCGTGATGACCGAAATCCTGCGAGATCTGATCGGCGTACGCGCTGTTGCTGCCCTCGAGACCGGGCGTGTAGACCAGTGTTAGGCGGATCGTGTGATCGTCCGGCTTGTCGGAGCCGTACTTGCCGCCGGTGAGAATCGTCACGCCGGCTATGTCGATCCATTCGTGCGACGCCACTTCGTATTTCTTCGGATCGTTGTTGCCGCGCTCGATCGTGCCCACGCCCCAGTTGTACGTCGCCGTCGGACTCGCATTCGCGAGCGGAAACGTCGCCTTCAGCGATGCCGACGTCGTGCGCCAGTCGATCGCATTCGCGACCTCGATGCGCTCGCCCGCCTCACCCGCAGCGAGACGAATCGTCTGCACGAACTTCGACCCTTCCGCCTCGCGCGTGATCTCCAGCGCCACGCGCGCAGGTCCGTTCTCGACGACGCGCACCGTCGCCGGCCCGCCCACGTGCGCGCGCGGCTGCTTCTGCCGGTCGTCCCAATCCATGTTCCACGCCGGCCACTCCCGCGGCGTCTCGGTCTGCAACGCGAGCCGCATCGGTGCGGAGAGAAGTTCCTTGCGGAGCTTCTTATCGAAGATCTGTGCGATGTCACCGCTGCGATCGATCGTGATGCGATAACGATGGTTCTCAATCGAGTTCCCCTCTCCCCGCCGCGCGGGGAGAGGGTTAGGGTGAGGGGCAACGTCGTACACCGCATACCCCACCGAAGGCACACGCGCGAGAAAAATCACCTTCCCCTGCGAAACCTGCGACGGCACTTCCTTCCCGTCCGGTCCGACTACGCGCACGCCGTCCGTCAAAGGCAAGTCCGCCTCGACGATATCTTCGCGATCGACGCTCAGCGGGTTGTAGACGACGACCGCCGTCCCCTTCGCGCGCGTGTCGAGCATCGACGCCACCGCTTCGGTCGCGCTGGTGAGCACCGCCGCGAACTGATTCATCGCCAGCACGTCGTCGTTCCACGAATACTGATGCGCTTTCGGCGTCGCGGTTCCGGCGGCGATGTCGTGGAACTGCCCGCCTAACACGAGCGCCCACGCGTTCTCGAGCCGCTCCTGCGGGTACGCGCGGCCGAGCCACATCGCGATCACGGACGCGCGCTCCGCTGCATCCGCGAGCAATTCGTTCTTGCGATTCCATCGCTTCTGATACGCCTGCGACGTGAGCGATCCCGCGGAGTGCTCCGTCAGCTCGAGCTCTCCCTTGTAGCGGGGCAGCTTCGCTCTCTGCTGCGGCGTGATGTCGAGAAACATCTGCTGTGCGGTCGCAGAAACGATGCGAAGCTCCGGCGATGGATTCGTCACCATTTGCTCGACGCGCGCAACCGAAGACTCGCTCGGCGCGCCGCCGACATCGCCCGTGCCGTAGTAGTGATAGTCCATCGGGATCGCGTTA
>Ga0075418_10008565_pt1 | contig 11470 bp, 11 predicted proteins | sample SoiMetdeltSBSDD2_FD_81776 | JGI IMG/M metagenome (GOLD analysis project Ga0075418, IMG submission 81776) | Bulk soil microbial communities from a Populus tree surrounding site in Tennessee, USA - Soil MetaG P. deltoides SBSDD2 | ecosystem: Environmental > Terrestrial > Soil > Tree plantation...
AGCGCGAGCGCGAAACCGATTCCGTACGGCTGGCCGTCCACTCCCTGGCGACGATCCAGCGTTCCCCGTAGACGGCAATGCGCCGGCAGCCCAATCGCGGGAGCCCGCTGGAACGAATCAGGCGCCGGGCCGGCTGGGATCCACTCAGCAGAGATCTCGCTCAGCGCGACCCCAGGCAGCTGCAGCTTTTGCAGTGCAGCGCAGTCGGCGGGGCCGAGCGCGGTTGACTGCGCCGTCACGGGCGAAGCCGCGTACGCAATGAGGAGCGCGAGCAGGCCGACGGTTTTCATGGTGGCGGTTCTCCCAGTCATAGAACCGACTTCAATGAGAAGAGTTCCACGTCCCGCCATTGACGGCCGTCGAGCCGGGTTGAGGCCGTCGCGGAGCACGCGCGGCACGGCACGGCGACGCCTTGAGAAGTGGATGTGAGTCTGCAGGTCTAATACGCGCCGGCAGCGGCCGAGGGTGCAGCCCGAGCTGCGCTCGTTAGTCCGGCAGCGCTTCTATCGGGTTGCCTCCACGCCGTTGAAGGACGGTCAGCGGTGCATGCAACGCGCGCTGTTGGGACCGCCAGGGGCATTCGCTCCGCCAGCGGTATTCGCGCCTCGACCTCGCCCGCCGACGTCGCGGTACACGCGGTGGCATGCGTTGCAGCCGTCCGAGAGATCCTTCGTAAACTCCGAGACGGCCTCCTGGTTCCGCGTCTGCGCGAGCCGATACGTCCGCTTGGCAATGGCGATCATCTCGTCGGTGAGCCGGATCCAGTCCGGTTCGGTCGTCGGGGCGAGCCGGCCGTTTTCGCACCGAAGTCCTGGCACCAGCATCAGCGTCGAGGCGTCGGCCAGCGCTGCCGCGGCGTTTTCAACGACAGGCCATCCCGTGTAAATCTGCTGACCCCATTCGAAGATCGTCAGCCCCCCGGGTTTAGAGGATGGCGGCTGCGGTGGCAGCTTCTCTGCTTCCAGCTCCTGCACTGTGAAGATCAGGTTCGAGTTCGGAAAGAAGACACCACGCATCAGCTGGTTGAGACTGGCGGCGGGCGCGTATTTGACAGCCATCGTGGAAGGCTGTTCGCCGGCCGGTGCGGCCGGCCAGCCGATGCTGCTCGCCGTCGCATTCGCCGCGGGGAAGTCTGCCGTGCCGGCCGGGAAACCGTTGGACTTGAGGACGTGAGCCACGAGGTCGGCGCCCTGTTCCGGCGTCAACTGTGCAGCGTCGGCGGCATTGGGCGGCATGGTGTAGCGGATCTTGATGAACAGCGCGGACAGCGGCTCCTTCCGCCACTTGAACCGGAACGCCGGGCCTTCGAGCGGGGGCGCCTGTGCACCTGCCAACTCGGGCCCGTGACAGCCGGCGCAGCGCTGCGTGTAGAGCGTCCGGCCACGAGTAGCCTGCGCGTCGCTGAAGACCCCGTCCTGCACGGTTCGCGGAGCCTGTGCGTCGATCGACGTGAGCAGCAGGACGGTGATGGCGGATGCGATCAGCACCGCACGCAGGACGAGTCTGGCGTGTGACATGTGCGGCATTGTCGCACGACCACACATGGCGGGGCTTCGCGGAAGGAGAAGGAGCGACCACCATGGCCCTGCAGGAAGTCGCGAGTCCTCCGCCTAATGGCCTCAGGGTTTCTCCCGATTGATCGGGTTCGGTGCTCCACCGACGATCGCCGGGCCATGTCTACCATGATCCGTTGTGCGTACTGTGAGCAGACTGGCTGCGTCAGCGTTCAGCGTGTTGTCAACGCAAGGGAGTCATTCACGCAGTACCACTGCGTGCAGTGCTATAGCGCTTGGTGGACACGCCTGGACGTACCACCTCAGGAGGCGCTGATAAGCTGGTACGATCCGAAGCTGCAGTCCCAGCTCCGACGATAGCGCTCACGCGCTGTCGTCTCCGCACACGCCGCGATCAACGATCGGCCAAAGGGATTCGGGCGCCTTTGGCTTCGGTCCGATGTCGGGAGTGGAGATCGATAACTCACGCCTCGGATTCGCAACCCACAGCATCAGCACACCGAGCGTGAGCTGAAGGCGTCATCCAGCGCCGCAGGTTACCGCAGGAGAGCGCGTGCCGGGTCACTGTCAGCCGCCGGCCTTGCGGCCGTCGGTGTTCGCGTGTTCGCCGTTGGGACCGCGCTGTCCAGCGTCGCACATGGATGTAACCGGCCTCGCCGCAAGGGAGTATGTACAGCCGGTTTCATGGCAGTGTCCCCTGGCACCATTCTTGACCGACTGCCGTAGATCCCATCGCCACGGTCGCGCGCGAGGCTCGGGAGCCTTGCGCGGCCGACGCGGATTTGCGTTCAACTCAGACGGACACGGGAGCGAGAGATGCGCCTGACACAGTGGGTCCAGGAATTCGGGACGGACGTGCGATTCTCGATTCGCCAATTGCGAAGAGCCCCGGCATTCACGTCCGTCGCAGCGATCACCCTGGCGCTCGGTATCGGCGCCAACACGGCGATCTTTGCGCTGGCCGACGCCACGTTGATTCGGCCGCTTCCCTTCCCCGATCCGGATCGCCTCGTGTTCGTCTGGGAACGGACGGCGGCGTTCAGCCGCGGCGCGGTGTCACCGCCGAATTTCCGCGACTGGAACGAGCACAACCGGACGTTCGAATCGATGGCGATCGTGTTCAACATGGGGCGGCGCATGACGGGCCCGGACGGCAACGTCGATCTGATTCCCGCGTGGATGGTCAGCGCGACGTTCTTCGACATCCTGGGCATCACGCCGGTGGCCGGCCGTACGTTTCAGACCTCGGATGTGACTCCGGCGCCGAGGTTGGTCGTCATGAGCGAGACGTTCTGGCGGATGCGCTACGGCGGCGACCCGTCGATCGTCGGTCGCGCCATCCGGCTCGACGACCAACCCTACACCGTCATCGGAATCGTTCCGGCGCGATTCCGGCTCTTCGGCGAGGCCAACCTCTGGACGCTGGCGCCATCCTTACCCGGACCGAACGACCGTGGTCTGCGCATGCTGCAGGTGATCGGGCGGATGAAGGATGGCGTCACACAAGAAGCCGCCAGCTCCGACATGAGCGCCGTCGCCGACGCGCTCGCCCTCGAGTTTCCAGTGACCAACAAAGGGCGCGGCGTGACCGTCGAGCCGCTGCGGGACGTGCTGATCGGGCCGGAGGTCCGCACGACGTCGATCGTCCTGTTCGGCGTCGTCGGGTTCGTGCTGCTCATGTGCTGCGCCAACGTCGCCAACCTGCTGCTCGCGCGCACGACGGGACGCGCGAGGGAGCTTGCCGTGCGATCGGCACTCGGCGCCGGGCGGCGCCGGATCGTCGCGCAGATCCTGACGGAGAGCCTGGTACTTGCGTCGCTGGGAGGACTGCTGGGGCTCGCTGTCGGGGCGCTGATCCTGCAACTCGCGCCGTCGTTCGTCCCCCCGGGTCTGTTGCCGAACGTGTTGACGCTCACACTCGATGCGCGCGTCGCGGTGTTCTGTGCGGCATCGGCATTCGTCGTGGGCCTCCTGTTCGGCCTCATCCCGGCGTGGCAGGCCACCGGCAGCGCGTTCACCCACGTGATGGGCGCGGACAGCCGCGGCACCACGCGTCGCGGCGGACGACTGCGCAGCATGATCGTCGCGGCTGAAGTCGCCGCAGCGGTGCTGCTGCTCTGCGGCGCCGGCCTGCTCCTGAGAACGCTTCTCGCGCTGCAGGGCGTGGACGCCGGCTTCGGCACCGGCAACGTGCTCACGATGCGGATCAGCCCTCCGCACATCACTGCGCGCGCACGCTACCCGACAGAGGACGCGCTTCGCCGCTTCTACGACGCAGTCGAACGTGAAGTGAACGCCATTCCTGGCGTGAGGAACGTCGGCTGGGTCACCGCGCTGCCTCTCGAGGGTGGGCCGCTGAGCACGAATTTCGAGATCGTCGGCCAAACAGCCGCCAGTGGCGAAGGCAATCGCCCGTTTACCGGATACCAGGTCGTCAGCCCGGCGTACTTCGACGCGGTCGACGTTCCGATCGTTCAGGGGCGAGGGTTCACCGGGTCCGACGTCACCAACGGCGTGCAGGTGGGCATCGTGGACGAGGCGTTCGCGCGGCGCTACTTCCCGGGACGCAGCCCCATCGGGTCGCACATCGCCATCAGCCCGATCGCTGTCACACCCACCAGCCCCGTCGTCCGCGAGATCGTCGGCGTCGCCCGCCAGGTCAAGGAGCAGCCCAACCAGGCAGACGACTCCGTACATGTGTACGTCCCCCAGTCACAGAACGCCTGGCTGACGGCGGCGCTGGTGGTCAGGCCGGCCAGCGGTCCAGCGACGCGGCTGGCCACGAACGTGCGCGCTGCAATCGCGCGCGTCGACCCGCAGTTGCCGGTCACACAGATCAGAACCCTCGACGAGGTTGCGTGGGACTCCACGTCGCGACATCGCTTCCGCGCCGTCCTTGTCGGCTCGTTCGCCGGGCTGGCGCTCCTGCTGGCGATGGTCGGAGTGTTCGGTGTGCTGGCGCATACAGTGCAGCAACGCATGCGCGAGTTCGGGGTCCGCATCGCCCTTGGCGCCGGGATGCAGGACGTCATGCGGATCGTGGTCGGCAGCTCGGCGCGGACCACTCTGGCCGGCGTTGCGGTGGGACTCGTCGGCGCGGGCCTTCTCAGCCGCTCGCTCGCGACGCTGCTCTTCAACGTGGCGCCGCTCGATCCGATTGCGTTCGGCGCGGCCGTGCTGGTGCTGATCGCGACCGCGGCGCTGGCTACGGTCGTTCCGGCGTTCCGGGCGGCACGCGTGGATCCGGTGGTCACGTTCAGAAACGACTGATGCGGCTCGGTTGGTCCGCCACAGCGCTTTACGGCCTCATTGCCTCGCGTGAATCGCTAGTCCTCGGCGCCAAAGACGCGATTACAGAAGCGGCGTCTGCGGCCTTCTGCCAGCGCTCAGCCCGGCCCGACGCGTTGCGGCTTAGAATCGGAGGAGCAGGTCCGGCCGCGACGGCCGATTGAGCTGGCGCGTGTGCTTCCGGCGCGAACCGAATGAGCAAGTCGTTCACCAAGAGATCCGGCGGCGACACCGACGAAGCCGCACGTGCTCAGCTCCCGGCAGTCAGGAACTACATCACGCCGGGCGGCTTGCGGCGACTCCGGGAGGAGCTGCAGTTTCTGCTCACCAGGGAACGGCCGGCGGTGACGCAGGTGGTGGCCTGGGCGGCCGCCAACGGCGATCGCAGCGAAAATGCCGACTACCAGTACGGCAAACGGCGGCTGCGCCAGATCGATCGGCGGATTCGCTTTCTCACGAAACGGATCGATGCCGCTGAAGTGGTAGACCCCGAAGCTCCGAGAAGCGGGCGCGCGGCGACGCAGGTCTTTTTCGGAGCGACCGTCCGCTACGCCAACACCGCCGGCGTGGCCCGCGCGGTGAGCGTCGTCGGCCTCGACGAGGTCGATCTCAATCGACATCACATCAGCTGGCGGTCGCCGCTGGCGCGTGCGTTGATGAAGTCCGGACCTGGCGACCGCGTGGTCCTTCACGCGCCGGGCGGCACCGAGCACCTGCAGATCCTCGAGGTGCGTTACGAGCGCATCCCCGTCGAGCCCTTCAAGGAACCCCTCGGCGCCGAGGCTGCGCCGAAGCCTCGTCCTGACACAGGCAATTAGACCGCGAACGTCAACGCCAGATGGCGTCGCGCAGGACGCGGGTCAGCGGTCCCATTCGTGCCACTCGCCGCAGCGTCAGAACGACGGCGGCGCCGACGATGGCCAATGCAGTGATCTGCAGCGGCGTCAAGACGACGGGCCGCCAGTAGCGGGCAATCGCCGCGGCTGCAGCGACCCAGTACAGCCGCAGAATCCAGGTGCGCCATGCGCCGTGATCGGCGCGAGCCGGCGCGGCGCGGCGCAGCCGGCGCTGCAGGTTGATGGAGAAGTCCGGCGACAGCGTGGGCTGCGGCGTCCGCTCGAACTGGCGAACGAGATCGTCGTGAATCACGGCCCAACTCCCTTCGACGCCAGGCACCGCGCGATCAGGTGGCGGGCGCGAAACAACCAGGCCTTGACCGTTCCCGCCTGAACGCCCAGCGTCGCGGCGATCTCGGCGACCGTGTGCCCGAGCCAGTAGTGGAGGTGGATCGCCGTGCGCTGCGCATCGGGAAGGCGCGACAGGCAGTCGGCGACTGCGCGCGATCGCAGGACGTCGCAGCCGACTGACGGCGCCTCGGGATCGATCGCCAGCTCGTCGGAATCTGGCCGCGCCCGTATGGAGCGGCGGACGTCCAGCGCCCGGTTGTAGGCAATCCGGTACAGCCAGGTGGAGAAGCGGCTGCGGCGCTCGAACGATGCCAGCCGGCGGTAGACCTGCACGAAGACGTCCTGGGTCACGTCCTCGGCGTCGCGCTCGCGACCCGGGCCGAGCACCGAGACGACCACGCGGAAGACGGTCCGCTGGTGCCGCTCGACGAGCCGCTCGAAGTCCTCGACGCGGCCCGACTCGACGAATGCGGCGACGAGGCCGGCGTCCTCATCGAGGCTGTCGCTCACCGCCGAGTGATCAGCGTGTGGATCACGATGCCGACGCCAAGGAGGATCGGCATGATGGCGAAGCTGAACGTATCCTGCAGCCATCCAATCGGGCTCCCTCGCGAAATCATGATCGTCGCCATGAACCAGCCGATACCACCCACGACGAGCATCACCGCCCAGCCGAAGGCGCGGCGCCGGGCCGCCGGTACGTCGAGCGTCTCCTCGCCCCCTTGAGCGAGATACGCGAGCAGCGCTTCGTCGAAATTCCCGTCAGGCGCGGGGAGCCCCTTCTCCAGCGCCAGCACCCGCTCCTTGTGGAGCATCTCCCGCGCGCGTTCGGCGACCTTCTGAGATCTGTCCACCGAGTCGCCGTAACCCCAGAGAAACAGCAGCCCGCCGACCACCAGAATCGCAATCCAGCCTTCCATGAGGCTCTCCTCCGTGCTGGCCATAGGACGGACGTGCTCGCCGAACGGTTGCACACGAAGGGGTTCTCGATCGACTCGAGACCCCGGGGCGCCCCCGGGGTGCCTCCTCAGAATCGTAGACGTCGATCGACACGGAATGGTGGACAATCCCCCGGACGCCGCGGCGACCTCTCACGTTCCGCAGACCAGTGCGGTCGTCGAGTCGCCCTCAACAGGGACATCAATGGGCACGTGGAAACAATGGCTGTGGCAGCCGCAGCGCGTGTGGCTGCGCCGCGCGACCTTTCAGATCCATCTCTGGCTGGGTCTCCTCATCGGCCTCTACGTCGTCGTGCTGAGCCTGACAGGCAGCCTCCTCGTCTATCGGAACGAAGTCGACCAGTATCTGGCGACGCCGCACGCAACGTTCGACGAAAACGCACGGCCCATGAATGCGGACGAACTGCGCGCGGCGGCCCAGCGCGCCTATCCAGGCTGGCAAGTGACCGATGTCGTCGAAGGCCGAACGGTTCGGCGCCCCCCGCGCGAAGGGCCAGGGGGCCCCGGCGGGGGCGGTCCAGGACGTGGCGGCCGCGGAAACAGGCTGCCTGATCCAACCGCGTCGATTACCGTCGAACGGGATGGCGAGAAGAAAGACCGCCTGTTCAACCCGTACACGGGAGAGGACCTCGGCGACTACACGACACAGGGACAGCTGTTCGTGCTCTGGCTGGTGCGGCTCCACGACGAGCTGCTTCTGGATCGGCCGGACGGTCCGTGGTGGAACGGACTCCTCAGCTTTGTGTTTACCGTCCTCGTGCTGACGGGCGCCGTGGTCTGGTGGCCTGGAGTGACGCGCTGGAAGCGGAGCCTCGGGATCAAGTGGAGTGCCGGGTGGCGCCGGATGAACTGGGACCTGCACAGCGCGCTCGGCGTGTGGCTGTTCCTGTTCATGCTGATGTGGGGCATCTCCGGCTGGTATCTCGGGATGCCCGAGCCGTTCACGAACCTGGTCGACCGTGTTTCCGATCCCGAGAGCATCATCGGCGAACGCCCGGGCGATATCGCGCTGATGTGGCTGTCGCGACTGCACTTCGGCCGGTGGCGCAATCCGGGGTGGGGGCCTTGGCTGAAGGCCACGTGGGCGGCGGTTGGCCTGGTGCCGGCGCTCATGCTCGTCACCGGAGTCATCATGTGGTGGAACAGGAAGATTCGGCGGCGTGCCGCGCGCAATGCGCCCGAAGCCGCGGAGGCCGCATGACGCGTCACGCTGCCCTTCTCTGCATCCTGGGACCGCTCGCACTGACGTTGGCCCTCGTCGCAAACGGCCGCTCCACACTCGCGCAGGCGCCCACCGTCACCGTCACGCGCCTCACCAGCAATCCGCTCATCACGTCCGGATCGTCGCCCACACTTGAAGGCAATGTGAACGGCCCGTCGGTGATTCGCGTGCCCTCCTGGGTCGAGAAGCCGCTCGGCAAGTACTACATGTACTTCGCCAACCACCGTGGCTACTTCATTCGTCTGGCCTATGCCGACGCCATCGGCGGGCCGTGGAAGATCTGGGAGCCTGGTGTGCTGCACGTCAAGGACACCGCCTTCTATCGCTCACAGCCCGACCTTTCGCGCTTCGGCGGCAACAACACCCATCTCGCCTCGCCGGAAGTGTACGTAGACGAGGCACGGCGGCGCATCGTGCTCTGGTCGCATGGATGGTTCTCGAACGGCGAGCACTGGCCGAGCGACCCGGCGGCGGCGCAACGGTGGGCGAACGAGAAAGGCTACGGTCAGTTCACGCAGCCCGCGGTCTCCCCGGACGGACTCCACTTCACGGCCCAGCCGGCAATCACGAAAGAGAGTTACCTGCGCGTCTTCAAATACGATGGGATGTTCTATGGCATGTCGCGCCTGGGACGCCTGGAGCGCGCCAGGGACCTGCTCGACGTCTTCGAGCTGGGACCGAATCCGTTCCGCGACACGGCCTACGGCACCACCCGTGTGCGGCATGTCGCGACGCTGCTGCGCGGGCGGCGGCTCTTCGTGTTCTTCACCGCCATCGGCGACGCACCCGAACGAATGATGCTGTCGACCATCGATCTGACACCCGACTGGATGCAGTGGAAGGCGTCCCCGCCGGTCGAAGTGCTGCGGCCGGAGACGAGCTACGAATGCGCCGACCTCCCGGTCCAGGCGTCAGCCGTCGGTGACGTGGAAGTACCCGTGCGTCAGATCCGCGACCCCGGCATCCTCGAGGATGCCGGCCGCGTCTATCTGATCTATTCCACCTGCGGAGAGCAAGGGCTCGCCGCGGCGGAGGTCACCGGGATCGAGTGACAGACCGCGCGGCCCCCGATCCGTCGACATCCTTGACTTATTATTTCTGTACTTGTAGAAATAACGTATGCCAACGATCGACGTCGCCAAGTACGCGGACATGTTCGCTGCACTCGGAGCCGAGCCGCGGCTGCGGATTCTTCGCCTGCTGCTGGCCGCTCACCCGCAAGGTCTGGTCGTGGGCGACATCCAGGTGGAGACGGCAATCGCCGGGTCGACCCTGTCGCATCACCTCGAGAAGCTCAAGATCGACGACCTCGTCACGACCGAGCGCGAGAAGACGTTCATCCGCTACCGCGCCAACACCGAGGCGCTGCAGGACTTGCTGGGGTTTCTGTACGCGGAGTGCTGTACGCGCAACAAAGCCATCGAGCCCAAGAAGGTCATCGCCCTCTGCAAGTAGGCACATCGCATGGACAGGAGGAAGGTCATGGACGCTGGACAGATCAGGGATGTGGTGCGGGAGAAATATGGTCAGGCAGCCTCGCGCGTCGCCGCCGGAGGCGCCGGAGCGTGCTGCGGGACCGGCCCAGCCACCGACCCGTGTTGCGCCGGAGCCGAAAGCCAACGGCGCCGTGATCCAATCAGCTCGAACCTGTACGATGCCGCGCAGGCCCGGGACGTGCCAGAGCCGGCCCTTCGCGCGTCGCTGGGGTGCGGGAATCCAACTGCCCTCGCGGAGCTGAGGGCCGGAGACGTGGTGCTCGACCTGGGCTCAGGGGGCGGCATCGATGTATTGCTCTCCGCCCGTCGCGTCGGACCCACCGGCAAGGTGTATGGCCTCGACATGACTGACGAGATGCTCGCGCTGGCGGAGGCCAACAGGCGCGAGAGCGGACTCGAGAACGTTGAGTTTCTCAAGGGCGAGATCGAAGACGTTCCGCTCCCCGATAACTCTGTCGATGTCGTCATTTCGAACTGCGTGATCAACCTGGCCGCGGACAAGGATCGCGTGCTCAGGGAGGCGTTTCGCGTACTGAAGCCCGGCGGACGGCTGGCGGTCTCCGATGTGGTCGTTCGCGGCTCGATGCCCGAGCGGGTTCGTACCAGCATGACGCTCTGGGTCGGCTGCGTCGCAGGTGCGCTCGGCGATTACGAGTACGTCGCCAAGCTGGCGAAGGCCGGCTTCGAGGACATTCAGATCGAGCCGACGCGAGTCTACAGCCTCGAGGACGCCAGAACGTTCCTCGCCGGCGAGGGTGTCGATGCGGACGCGCTCGCCGCCTCCAGGAACGGCGACGTGATCAGCGCATTCGTCCGCGCCAGCAAGCGCGCGCCGGCCTCGTGCTGCGGTTCCGAATGTTGCCACTGAGGGAGACGCGATGAGCGGGCCATACAACGTGCTGTTTCTGTGCACTGGCAATTCCGCGCGCAGCATCCTCGCGGAGGCGTTGATGAACCATTGGGGGACATCGCGATTCCGCGGGTTCAGCGCGGGGAGTCATCCGAAAGGCGAGGTACATCCGCTGGCGGTGCAGGTTCTGCGGGAACATCATTTGCCGACCAGCGGACTACGAAGCAAGAGCTGGACTGAGTTCGGCGGTCGTCGCAGCGCGCCTGCGCTCGACTTCGTCTTTACCGTCTGCGACAACGCCGCGCAGGAAGTCTGCCCCGTCTGGCCTGGTCAACCGATTACCGCCCACTGGGGCATCGCCGATCCTGCTGCCGTCGCCGGCGCGGATGACGTGAAGCTCCGTGCCTTTCGCAAGGCATTTCAGGAGCTCGATGCGCGCATCAAGATCTTCACCAGCCTTCGTCTCGATGCACTCGATCGGGTGAGCCTGAAGCAGCGACTCGATGCGATCGGCAAGACTGCGGATGCACCGGCGGACGTGGACGCGGACGCCGTGAAGGCGGCTCCGCAGTGAGTGTTGGCCCGGCATCGCTCACCAGGCGCGCCCTCACCGAGGCCGTCGGCACCGCGTACCTTCTGGCCGCCGTGGTCGGCTCCGGCATCATGGCGGAGCGACTCGCCGGAGGCAATCAGGCGCTCGCGCTGCTCGCCAATGCGATTGCGACCGGCTCTGCCCTCGTGGTCTTGATTCTGGCATGTGCGACGGTGTCCGGCGCGCACTTCAACCCCGTCGTGACCCTGACCGCGGCGTACTGGGGGGCAATCCGCTGGAGGGATGTGTCCGCCTACGTCGCGTCTCAGCTCGCCGGCGCCTGGGCGGGTGTGCTCATCGCACATGCGATGTTCGGTGAGACGCTCGTGCAGGTCTCGACGCACGAGCGAAGCGGCGCCGGG
>Ga0075418_10008566_pt1 | contig 11467 bp, 13 predicted proteins | sample SoiMetdeltSBSDD2_FD_81776 | JGI IMG/M metagenome (GOLD analysis project Ga0075418, IMG submission 81776) | Bulk soil microbial communities from a Populus tree surrounding site in Tennessee, USA - Soil MetaG P. deltoides SBSDD2 | ecosystem: Environmental > Terrestrial > Soil > Tree plantation...
CGGCCTTGGTCATGCCCGCAAGTGTACGGGCGGCCGTTGCCGCCCTCTCAGGCCAATTCATCACCAGATGGTCTGGAAACCACCGACCGCCCCGACCGGCCGTAACCGCCCCCCGGAGCGCTCAGGCACCGCCGGCCGCCAGGCGGCCCAGCAGGACATCCTGGGCGGCCAGGCGGCCGAGGACAACGTCCAACTTCCCTTCCACCTGCTCCAGCTTCCCGTCCACCAGCTCCAGCTTCCCGTCCACCAGCTCCAGCTTCCCTTCCACCAGCTCCAGCTTCCCTTCCACCTGCTCCAGCTTCCCGTCCACCAGCTCCAGCTTCCCGTCCACCAGCTCCAGCTTCCCGTCGATCTGTTCGAACCGCTTGTCCACCAGCTCGAACCGGGCGGTGACCTCGGCCCGGAACTCTTCCTGATGCTCCCGGAACTCCTCCTGGTGCTCCATCAGTTGTTCCTGGTGCTCGCGTAGCTCCTCCTGGTGCTCCATGAGTTGCTCCTGGTGCTCCTGGAGCCTCCCGAGCTTCTTCTCGATGTTCTCCGCGATCCGCATCACCACGCGCACGTGCGACAGCGTCGCAGGATCGGTCTCCTCGCCGTGCATCGGCGTCCGCCTCATCGCTCGGGCCTCGTCGGCGCTCGTCCCGAGCCCGACCGGGAGCGGACCATGCCCAACGGCCGCTGCTCGTACTCGATCTGGCGGCGGAGCGCCTCGTTCACCCACGCGCTGAAGCTCCAGGCCCGCCCGTCGGCCACGGCCGCATGGCCCGCTTCGAGGAGCTCCACATCGACCGAGATCGAGACTGACTTCCGTTGTCTCCGCATGTCACCCAGTATATCTCACTCACTGGGACACCTAGACCACTTTCGGTGGTTTCAGGAGCCAACCACCCCAAACACCGACGCCTACATCTCGCGCAGCAGGGCGATGCGCTCCTCGATCGGCGGATGGGTGGAGAAGAGGCGGTTGACCCAGGAGATCTTGCCCTCCTCCGGGGTCTGCGCCGCGGGCTCCTCGATCCACAGGTGCGACGTGGCGTGACTCGTCGCGTGGACGACGGTGGAATCCTCGCGCAGCTTCTCGAGCGCCGAGATCAATCCGGGCGGATAACGCGTCATCTCCACCCCGGAGACGTCGGCCAGGGTCTCCCGCCGCCGGCTGACCGCCACCCGCATGAGCTGGGCCACCAACGGGGCCAGGGCCAGGAGCACGAAGCCGCCGACGGCCAGGATGGCCTGCGGCCCCCCGCCGCCCTGGTTGTTGTCCCAGTCGCGGTGGTTGTTGCGGCCCATGCCCCACCACATCATGCGGATGCCGATGTCGGCGAGCACGGCGACCACGCCCACCATGGTCACGGCCAGCGTCGAGACCAGGATGTCGTAGTTCTTGATGTGCGAGAGCTCGTGGGCCAGCACGCCCTCCAGCTCGATCCGGTTCATCTTGTCCAGCAGGCCGGTGGTCACGGCGACCGCCGCGTGCCTGGGGTTGCGCCCGGTGGCGAAGGCGTTCGGCGCCGGATCCTCGACGACGTAGAGCCGGGGCTTGGGCAGGCCCGACGCGATGCACAGGCCCTCGACCACGTTGTGGTACCGGGCGTACTCGTCGACCGACGCCTCGCGGGCCCGGCTGACCCGCAGCGCGACGGCATCGGACTTCCAGTAGGCCACGAAGCTCGTGGCGGCGGCGATCACCAGCGCGATCACGATGCCGACGGGCCCGCCGCTCCCGATGAGGTAGGTGAAGGCGACGGCGACGACGGCCACGAAGACCACGAAGCCGGCGACCAGCAGCCAGCTCCGGCGCTTGTTGGCGGCGACCTGGTCGTACACGGGGGACCGAGTGAGAACGGGCAACGCCGGGCGGATCAGAACTCGACGTCGACGGGCCCGCGCGCCTCGTCGTCGGCACGGAAGTACTCGCGCTCGGCGAAGCGGAACCGGCCGGCCAGGATGTTGGCCGGGAAGCTCTGGATCTTGGTGTTGTAGCGGTACACGGTGTCGTTGTAGAACTGCCGCGCGTAGGCGATGCGGCCCTCGGTGCCCGTCAACTCCTCCTGCAGCTGCAGGAAGCTCTGGTTGGCCTTCAGGTCGGGGTACGCCTCGGACAAGGCGAACAGCGACTTCAGAGCACCGGTCAGCATGTTCTCCGCCTGTGCCTGGTCCTGGACCCCTGTGGCGCTGATCCCGGCGTTGCGGGCCGAGATCACCCGCTCGAGGGTCTCCTTCTCGTGGGACGCGTAGCCCTTCACCGTGTCGACGAGGTTGGGGATGAGGTCGTAGCGCCGCTTGAGCTGCACGTCGATCTGCGCCCAGGCGTTCTCGATGCGATTCCGCAGCGAGACCAGCCCGTTGTAGGTCAGCAGTACGTAGCCCGCGATGAGCACCACGAGGACCAGGACGATGATCAGGGCAATCACGGCGAGGACTCTAGGCGACGACGCGGTGGTAGCGGTCGACGTACTCCTCGGCCAGGCGGGTCATCGACAGCCGTTGCGCCCGCCGCTCGCCCGCGGCGACCAGGTCGGCCCGGAGGACGGCGTCGTCCAGCACCCGCCGCAAGCCCGCCGCGAGCGCGGGGACGTCGCCCGGCGGGACGAGCACCGCGTCCGCCCCGTCGGTGGCGACGTTGCGGTAACCGTCCAGCGACGACGCGACCACCGCTGCGCCGGCCGCCATGGCCTCCAGCAGCACCACGCCGAAGGACTCGCCGCGCAGCGACGGCGCACAGAACACGTCGGCCCCGGCCAGGCGGGCCGCAACCTCGTCGTCGCCGAGCCGGCCCAACCAGGTGATCCGGGGATCGGCACCGTGGCGGGCCTGCAGCATCTCGGTCTGGGGGCCGACGCCGCCCACCCAGACCCGCACGCTCGCCGGCAGCTGCGCGAGGGCGTCGAGCAGGACGGCGAGGCCCTTGCGCTCCTCGTGGCGGCCGACGAAGAGGATGGTCGGCCCGTCGGTCGGGTGGGGCTCGGCTTTGGCGAAGCGCTCGACCTCGATGCCGTTGAACAGCAGGTCGTAGTCGCCGCCCAGGGCCCGGCGGGCGGTCTCAAGGGCGTCGGGCGACACGGCGCACCGCAGCTCGATCCGGCGGGCCAGCCAGCGCACGGCGGGTCCGCCCAGGGCGTAGGCCTTGCTGTCGCCGGACCGGTGGAAGGTGCCGATCACCGGCGCGTTGTGGAACAGCAGGGCGGTCATGGTCGGGCCCGGGCACAGGGGCTCGTGCAGGTGCAGGACGTCGAAGGCCTCGTCCCGCAAGGCCCGGATGGTGCGCAGCTGGGCCGACGGGTCGGGGGCCAGGGGCGCGATCGAGCCGTTGGAGGCCGTCGGCACGCTCTTGCCCAATGCCGTGACCCCCGCGTCCGGCGGCGGGCCGTCACAGGGCGCGAGGACCCGCGCATCGTGGCCGAGCGTGCGCAGCGTCCGGGCCAGACCCAGGACCTGGCCCTGCACACCCCCGGGGATGGTCAGGCTGTAGGGGCAGACGAGCCCGATGCGCACCTCAGCCACAGTAGTGGGCTGGCTAGAGCCGCACGCCGCCGTGGTCGCTGGGCCAGTTGGGCTGCAGGAGGTGCCACTGGTCGGGGGCCAGGCGGATCAGCTCCTCGAAGGCCCGGGCCATGTCCTGCGTGACGCGGGCGACGTCCTCGCGCAGCGAGCCCGTGCGGTCGGTCGGGAGCGGAGGGCGGACGATGCCGTGGTGGGCACCGTCACGGCCGTCGTAGATGCCGACCGGCAGCAGCGCGGCGCCCGTCCGCAGCGCCAGGGTGGCCGGTCCGGCGGGCAGGGTCGTCTTCTCGCCGAAGAACTCGACCGCCACCCCACCGCCGGCGATGTCACGGTCGCTGAGCAGGGCGATGATGTGCTTGGCCTTGAGGGCCCGGGTCACCTCCCGGGCCGCGCCGGGCCCCAGGGGGACGATCTCCATCCCGATCCGGCGCCGGTACTCCTGGAACCAGGCGAAGAGCGCCGGCGGCTCCAGCTGCTCGACCACCGCGGTCACGGCGATGCCCTGGACCCGGGTCAGCCAGTAGGCACACCACTCCCAGCTGCCCATGTGGGGCAGCACCGCGATGGGGCCGAGGCCCCGGTCCATGGCGCGCTCGATGTGCTCGTAACCCTCGACGGTGAGCCGCTGGTCCAGCTCGTCGGGCGAGACGGCCGGGAGCCGGAAGGACTCGGCCCAGTAGCGCCCGTACGAGCGGTAGACCGCCGCGACCTGCCGGCGCAGGTCCGGCCCGTCCAGACCGGGCTGCACCCGGCGCTGGTGGGACGCCACCATCTTCCGCTGCTCCGAAGGTCGCAGGGACCACAGCCCGGCCGCCTGCGGCCCGAGGCCCTCGACGATCGGCCGTGGCAGCCGCTGCGCCACCGCTGCCGCCGCCTGGTAGGCCGGGGTCACCAGGTCCATCGTGTGGCCAAGGGTTGCCGAGCCGGGTCGTCCGCCGGGGACCTGGGGACCAGCCGCGCGGGTTGGCCGCTCAGCGCAGGTGGCGGGTGCGCGACATCCGGCGCGAGAGCGCCTCGGACCGCCGCCGCCACACCTGCCGGGTGGATCGGGCGACCCGCCGCGACCGCCACCGGCTGTGCAGCGGCCGGGCCGGCTGGGGCACCGACGCCTGCTGCCACACCCGGACGAAGCGCTGCCCGGCCGTGTACAGCGTCAGCACCAGCATGACCCACAGCACCGGCACCAGCAGGCTCTCGAACAGCAGGCCGAACCCCAGGGCGATGAGCCGCTCGGCGCGCTCCATGAGGCCGCCGCGGGCCTCGAAGCCCAGCCCCTCGGCCTTGGCCCGCTCGTAGGACACCAGCATCGACGCCGCCAGCACCGCCAGCGGCAGCACGGCGACCCGACCGGGCTGGGTCGACGCCAGGTACCAGGCCACGCCGCCGAGCAGCAGGGCGTCGGACACCCGGTCGACCACGGAGTCGAAGAAGGCACCCCGCGGCGACGCTGTGCCCGAGGCCTTGGCGACCGCGCCGTCCAGCACGTCGGGCAGCGCCGTCAGCACCAGGAGGACCAGGCCGGTGGCGAGGAACCCGTTCGCGATGGTCAGCGAGGCGGCCGCCGCCATGATCAGGCCTGCGGTAGTGAGGTGGTTGGCGGTGATGCCGGTCTGGCGCAGGTGCGCCCCGACCGGTCGCAAGCCGGTCTCGAAGGTGCTGCGCCACCGTCCGTCGAACATCGTTGTCTCCTGGATCGGGGATAGGGACAGGCTAACCACCAGTTGCCGCCGGCCGTGATCACGGCCTCTCCAGCAGCAGTACCCTCCAGGACGACCTCGCTGTCCAACGCAACCACCAAGGGGGCCGGGTGAAGAAACATCCGACGGCGCAGATCCGCAACGTGGCACTCGTCGGTCACGGCGGATCGGGTAAGACCAGCCTGGCCGAGGCCCTGCTGCACCGGGCCGGGACCATCAACCGCATGGGCCGGGTCGAAGACGGCACCACCACCTGCGACTTCGACCCCGAGGAGCGCCAACGGGGACTGTCCCTGTCCCTGGCGATAGCGCCCTTCGAGTGGCGTGACCACAAGATCAACCTCATCGACACGCCGGGCTACGCCGACTTCGTCGGCGAGGTCGCGGCTGCGCTGCGGGTGGCGGACCTCGCGGTGTTCGTGGTCAGCGCGGTGGATGGCGTGGAGGTGCAGACCGAGGTCACCTGGCGCATGGCGACCGATCTCGGTGTGCCCCGCATGGTCTTCGTCAACAAGCTCGACCGCGAGCGGGCCAGCTTCGACCGCACCCTGAGCGAGCTGCAGGACAAGCTCGGCGCGGGCATCGCGCCGCTCGAGCTGCCGATCGGCCAGGAGTCCGCCTTCCGGGGCATCGCCGACCTGCTCACCGACCGGGCCCACATCTACACCGACGGCGTCCCCCACGAGGAGGACATCCCCGACGACATGGAGGAGCTCGAGCACCAGGTCCACGACTCCCTCGTCGAGGGGATCGTGGTGGCCGACGACGAACTGCTCGAGCGCTACCTGGAGGGCGACGTGCCGAGCTTCGACGAGCTCGAGCGCACCCTCCACGACGGCATCGCGTCCGCGTCGGTGTTCCCGGTCGTCGTGGGCTCGGCGACCCGGGAGATCGGCATCGACCGGCTGGCCGACTTCCTGGTGGAGATCAGCCCCTCGCCGCTGGACCGCCCGGTCTCGGTCTCCGGCGCGGACCAGGAGGTCGAGGTCGCGGCCGACGCGGGCAGCAGCCCGCTGGCCTTCGTGTTCAAGACCATCGCCGATCCCTACGTGGGCCAGATCAGCCTGTTCCGGGTGCTGTCGGGCACCATCCACCCCGACGACCACCTGGTCAACGCCCGCAGCGGCACGGAGGAGCGGCTCCACGGCCTGCTTATGGTCCGGGGCAAGGACCAGGAGCCGATCAGCGAGCTGGTGGCCGGCGACATCGGTGCCGTCGCCAAGCTGACCTCCACCGCCACCGGCGACACCCTGGCCCCCAAGGGCACGCCGGTGGTCGTACCGCCGATCCAGGCTCCCGAGCCGACCCTGGCCGTCGCCATCATCCCCCGCACCCAGGCCGACGAGGACCGGCTCGGGCCGGCGCTGCACCGGCTGCAGGACGAGGATCCCTCCCTGGTGGTGGAGCGCAGCGACGAGACCCACCAGACCCTGCTGTGGGGCACGGGCGAGACCCACCTCCAGATCACCATGGAGAAGCTGAACCGCAAGTTCGGGGCCAACGTCGACACCGAGGACGTCCGGGTCCCCTACCGCGAGACCATCACGAGCGCGGCGAAGGGCGTGGAGGGCAAGCACAAGAAGCAGACCGGCGGCCACGGCCAGTTCGGGGTGTGCGTGATCGACCTCGAGCCGATGCCCCGGGGCGGTGGCTTCGAGTTCGTGAACCAGATCGTCGGCGGCGCGATCAGCCGGGGCTACGTCCCGGCGGTGCAGAAGGGCATCGAGGAGACGATGGCCTCCGGCGGGATCTTCGGCTACCCGGTGGTCGACGTGAAGGTCACGCTGACCGATGGCAAGGAGCACTCGGTCGACAGCTCCGAGATGGCCTTCAAGGTCGCGGGCCGGCTCGCGTTCCAGGCGGCGATGGGCCAGTCCAGCCCGGTCATCCTGGAGCCGATCACCAAGCTCGAGGTGACGGTGCCCGTCACCCAGCAGGGCGACGTCATGGGTGACCTCAACTCACGGCGGGGCCGCGTGCAGGGCACCGAGGCCGACGGCAGCGGCGAGAGCACGATCGTGGCACTGGTCCCGACGTCCGAGATCCAGCGCTATGCGATCGACCTCCGCTCGCTCACCGGAGGACGAGGCCGGTTCCGGGTGGAGCACGATCACTACGACCCGCTCCCGACCCAACTGGTGGACGGAGTCAAGCGCGACGTCCACCACGCCGACTGATCCCCCGCCGGGGATTAGCTTGACGGGCCGATGTCGACGATCCCGGTCATCGCGCTGTTCTTCACCGTCGCCGCCTTCTGGTGGGTGTTCCTGCGGCGCGGCCGCCTGATCACGGCCGCACCGGACACCTACGCCACCCCGCCAGGGCCGACGCTGCGCCTGCGGTTCCCGTTCGTCCTGCTCAACACGGGGGCGGTTCCGATCGTCGTCGCCGATCTGCGACTGATCGTCGACGGCTCGTACGAGTTCCACTGGTCGAGCGTGCGCAAGAAGGTGTCGCCGTCGATGGACGACTTCCTGGACGCGGCGGCGCCGTTCGCCGTCAAGGGCCGGGACGCGGTCCAGGTCTTCGTGGAGTTCGGCCAGGTGCCACCGGAGTGGCGGCCCGAGCCGGGGTCGCGCTACCTCATCCGGCTGGAGACCAAGGACCACCATGGCCGCTGGCGTCCGGTCATCGAGTTCGACTGGTGGGCGCCGATCCGGGCCGACCTGATGACCGCCACCGTGGCGCACCGCAACGCCTCCTCCGGCGGCCCGCTGCTCTGAGCCGCTGGCGAGGCTCGGGTCCTCAGGCGCGGACCTCGTCGAGGACGTACTCCGCGCCCTTCAGGTGGGTGACCCCGGCATCGACCGCGGTCCGCAGCAGGTCCAGCGCGCTGACCCGGCGGCCGGAGCCGTCCCCCAGCAGGCCGATCCGCTCCCAGTCCCCGGCAGGCACACGCTCGGTCCGGTCGGCCAGCTCGTTGGCGACCTTGCTCTGCTCGGCCAGCCGCTCGTGCAGCGTCCCGGTCGGCAGTCCGGGGCGCGGGCGGAGCACCGGATCGACCTCGTTCGGCTCCAGCACCGGCGTGTCCTGGGTGAGCACCGCGTCGAGACCCCGAGCGGCGGCCGAGATGGCCCACGTCGCGGCGACCACGTGCTCCAGCGCCGACCACCCGTTGCCGGCCTGCCGACGCGCCACGTCGTCGGGGGACTCGTCCTGGCCGAGACCGGCGAACAGGGCGCGGTAGCGGCGCTCCAGGCTCCGCAGGGCGACGACGGCGTCCGACGGCGCGAGCTTCGACAGATCCATGGAGGCGTTCTAGTCGATGCGACCCGCCTCGCGGCTGGTGGCCGTCCTGCGAGCGGGCGACCCGGGGCCGGTCGCGACGCCGGTCCGATCCCGTAGCCTGCCGACCATGCCTGACGACGAGACGCTGTACGACGTGGCCATCAACGCCCTGGACGGGTCACGGGCCGACCTGCACGCCTACCAGGACGACGCCGTGCTCGTGGTCAACGTCGCCTCCCGTTGCGGGCTGACGCCGCAGTACACCGGCCTGGAGGAGCTCCAGGAGCGCTACAGCTCGCGCGGCTTCACCGTCCTGGGCGTCCCGTGCAACCAGTTCATGGGCCAGGAGCCAGGATCGCCGGAGGAGATCGCCGAGTTCTGCAGCACGACCTACGGGGTGACCTTCCCCCTCACCCAGAAGGTCGAGGTCAACGGCGACAGCCGCCACCCGCTCTACCAGCGGCTGGTGGAGACGCCCGACAGCGACGGCTACACCGGCGACATCCGCTGGAACTTCGAGAAGTTCCTGGTGGCGCCGGGCGCCAAGACCGTCACCCGGTTCCCGCCCCAGACCGAGCCGCTCGCCGACGACGTCACGGCGGCCATCGAGGCGGCGCTCCCCGACTGACGCCGCCCGGTCAGACGGCGTCGAGGTCGGACCAGTCCTCGGGGTTGTCCTCGACGAAGTGCTCGACTATCTCGCCGTCGACCCCGTCGACCAGGACCAGGCCTCGGCGGGCCGGCGGGTTCTCGGCCGAGTACAGCAGGATGCGCCAGGTCGGCCGGCTCAGCAGGCCCCGCCAGCCCAGCTGGGCGGACGCGTGGCCGACCGGGAAGCCGACCTGCCTGGTGGCCCCGACCAGGGCGTCGCGCTCGTCGACGTTGAGGTTCCAGCCGGACACCAGGTGGTAGAGGCCGAACACCGTGAGCAGGCCCGCCGCCCCCAGGAGGCCGCGGTTCACGTAGGGCGAGTCGACGGCGACCCAGACCACCACGCAGACCGCCGCGGTCGCCAGGTACAGGTAGCCGGGGACCCGGCGGCGGTTGTTGTCCGGGAACATGTAGGGGCCGACGTAGCCCGCGGCGTCGAGGTCCTCGGGGAGTTGGTCGACGATCTCGCCGTCGGCCGCATTCTCGGACGGCTCCGGCCGCTCCGCCTCCTGCTCGTCCCGGTCGTCGTGCTCCTGGGGCACGCCAGGACGGTACCCAGGCACCGGTCGGGCCACTAATCGGAGCCTTCCGTCGGCCAGGCCGCGTGCAGCCTCTGCCAGGAATCGGTGAGGGCCTCGGGCAGGACCCGGGTCTCGGCCACCGCGGTGGTGAAGTTCGAGTCGGCGATCCATCGAGGCAGCACGTGCACGTGGAGGTGGGACGGCACGCCCGCCCCCGCCGCGGCGCCCAGGTTCATCCCCAGGTTGATCCCGTCCGGGCGGTAGGCGGCCTTGATGGCCCGGACCGCATCGTGGACCGCGGACCACAGCTCGGCTGCCTCGGCCTCGGTCAGGTCCTCGAGCTCGGCCACCTCGCGGTACGGCATGACCAGCAGGTGGCCGCTGCCATAGGGATAGGCGTTGAGCAGGGCGAAGGTCAGCTCGCCCCGCCACACGATGTAGGCCTCCTTGTCCGACAGCCCCGCCTCCAGGATGCGCCGGAAGATCGAGCCCTGGCCCGGCGGCGCCTCGGGGGCGTTCACGTAGGCCGACCGCCAGCCGGCCCACAGCCGGTCCAGCGACCGCCCGGACGGAGGCAGGCTCGCCTCGTCAGGCATGCGCTGCGATCTCGTCGCGGAGCCGCCCGACCAGGCTCCCGACGGGCACGCCCCGCTCGACCTCGCCACCACGTGGGTTGTCACCGACCGTGCCGTTGGCGACGTCCTCGTCGCCCACCACCAGCACGTGGGGGACCTTCTCGATCTTGGCCCGCCGGATGCGGGCCCCCAGCGGCTCGTCGGCGTCGACCGCGTCCACCCGGAAACCTTCCCCCGTCAGCTGCTCGACCAGCTTCTCGGCGTAGGACTGGTGGTCGGACCGCACGGGCAGGATCCGCACCTGCACCGGCGCCAACCACACCGGGAAGGCCCCCGCGGTGTGCTCGAGGAGCACCCCGAAGAAGCGCTCGACCGACCCGAACAGCGCGCGGTGGATCACCCGGGGCCGGTGGCGTTGGTTGTCGGGCCCGACGTACTCCAGGTCGAAGCGGTCCGGGAACTGGAAGTCCACCTGCAGCGTCGACATCTGCCACCGCCGGCCGATGGCGTCGCGCACGTGGACGTCGATCTTGGGGGCGTAGAAGGCCCCTTCGCCCTCGGCGACGACGTAGTCGATGCCGGCGGCCTCGATGGCGTGCCGCAGCGCGGCCTCGGCTTCCTCCCAGTCGGCGGCATCGCCGACGAACTTCGGGGGCCGGGTGGCCAGCTCGGCCTCGAAGTCCTCGAAGCCGAAGGTCCGCAGGATCTGCAGCACGAAGGACAGCAGGCTGGCCAGCTCGTCCTGCAGCTGCTCGGCGGTGCAGAAGATGTGCGAGTCGTCCTGGGTGAACCCCCGGGCCCGCAGCAGGCCGTGGACCACGCCCGACTTCTCGTACCGGTACACCGTGCCGAACTCGAACAGCCGCAGCGGCAGCTCGCGGTACGACCGCAGGTGGTGGCGGTAGATGAGCATGTGGAAGGGGCAGTTCATCGGCTTCGGGTAGTACTTGTCGCCGGTGTGCCGCTCCTCGCCCGGCTTCTCGTCGAGGTGCATCGGCGGGTACATCCCGTCGGCGTACCACTGCAGGTGGCCCGAGGTCTGGAACAGGGCCTCCTTGCTGATGTGCGGCGAGTAGACGAAATGGTAGCCGGCCTCCTCGTGCCGGCGCCGCGAGTAGTTCTCCATCTCGCGCCGGACGATGCCGCCCTTCGGGTGGAACACCGGCAGGCCGGAGCCCAGCTCGTCGGGGAAGCTGAACAGGTCGAGGTCGACGCCGAGCTTGCGGTGGTCGCGGCGGGCCGCCTCCTCCAGCAGGCGCTGGTGCTCCTTCAGCGCGTCCCGGGTCGGCCA
>Ga0075418_10008567_pt1 | contig 11465 bp, 8 predicted proteins | sample SoiMetdeltSBSDD2_FD_81776 | JGI IMG/M metagenome (GOLD analysis project Ga0075418, IMG submission 81776) | Bulk soil microbial communities from a Populus tree surrounding site in Tennessee, USA - Soil MetaG P. deltoides SBSDD2 | ecosystem: Environmental > Terrestrial > Soil > Tree plantation...
CTTGCCGCGCCGGATGAGCACCTCCGCCTTGGCGTCGTAGGTGTTCGGCGCCCGTGCCAAAGTCAGGTACGACCAGAACACCGCGGAGCCGAAGATGCCGGCGATGATCATCCAGCGCCCGAAGAGGAGCTCCAGGAAGGAGTAGATGACCGGCTTGGAGACCGCTGGACGCACGGACGCCGGCCGTGCCGCCGCCGGGGTCGCGGTGCTCTGGGGCACCGGAGTCTTCGTGGTGACGTCAGCGTGCCACCGAGACGTTCTCGACACGTTGTCTCCAAGCTAGATCGTCCACGAGCAGCGCCGTGATGGCGGTGCGCTGGGCGACGTCCAGGAACTCTTTGGCGAAATCGGTGAAGGTGCGGAAGCGGCTCTTCGGCACGAACACCAAGTCTCCTGGCTGCAGGTAGATGTCTTTCGGCGCCAGCGCCTGGTGCAGCCGGGCGAAATCCAGGCGGTAGGCGTGGTCGGTGCCCTCCGGGTCGCGGCGCATGAGGATGATGCTGTTCTCCCGGGCCGTATCCATGAGACCGCCCGCCAGCACCAGGCTGTGCACCACCCGGTCTCCCGGTCCGAAGGCGAAGCGTCCCGGGTTCCGTACCTGCCCGAGGACGTAGACGTTGCGCGCGGAGCTTTCCACCAGGACCACCGCCAGATCGAAGTTGCGGAAATACGACGAGTAGCGCGTGGTGAGCGAGTCGTCGAGCTGCGCCAGCGTCAGTCCGGCGGCTCGCACGCTCCCGAGCAGGCTCACGTTGATCCGGCCGTCCTGCGCCACCGTCATCGTGCCATTCAGGTCTTCGTAGCTGAGCGCCTTGAGATAGATCTGATCTCCCGGGGCGATCAGGGCGTTGTCGGGCTGCAGGAAGCGCTCCGGCGGAATGGGTGTTTTCGGATCGGTGAGATCGACGACGCCGGGCTCGTCCTCCGCGGTGCCGCGCGGTGCTGCCGTGCCACCGCAACCGGTGCTGCCGGTGCACAGGAGGAAGGCGAGCAGCCAAACGCCCCAGGGCCATGCCCTGGTGCGGCAACGCACCCGGCCACCGCCTCCCAGCGGAGCGCCGTGGTCACGGTGTGAGCGAATCCATGCCATGGCCAACACGAAAATCACCCTGCAGTGCGGGAGGCGGGTTCGGGCAGACGGACTCTCCTGGCCGCTGACGCCAGACCTTGCTCCCTCCCACCGGCTTCAGAGGCGCGCCGCCGGCGCTGGCGTCACGGCCGAGAGCTGCAAGGCGTGCCCTAGTTTAGCACTCGGGGCGGCCCCCCCGCCAGGGCGGGCCAGAGGCCGCCTGGCGCTGGACCGCAGCTGTTGCACTGCCAAGGTAGGGGAGCCTGACCGGCTGGGCTTCCGGTCCGAAACTGGGACTGGCCTTCGGCCCGCACTCCTTGCAGCCTCAGGGAAACCCTGAATCGGTGGAGGCAGGCCGCACCGAGACGAGGGGTCAGCGGGGGGAGTCGGTGCCGTGGTCGACCACCCCGAGGGCCCGGAGGTCGAGGCGCGCCGCTAGGCGCTCGTTCTTGCCGTCCAGTTTGGTGATCAGGATGGCGCTCATGGCGGCGTAGAACAGGGGCACCAGGTAGGGCACGAAGCGCCGCCTCGGGCGGTGCGCCAGCAACCTGGAGACGTAGATGGCGCCGCTCGTGAGCAGCACGCAAAAACCCAGCGACTCCAGGTAGAGGAAGCGGAGGTTGAGCCAGTCCGTGGGGTAACGGAAGACGGCGAACGGCACCACCATGACGTAGATCCAGCCGATGTAGAAACGGATGGCGCGATTGCCGAAGACGATGCCGAAGATCGAATAGGACAGGAAAGCGAGACCCACGAAGACGCGGATGATCGGCGCCAGAGCGTAGAGCCAGCGCACGAACCCGGAAGCATCGGCGAGGAGCTCGGAGTGCTGCACCGGGAAGGCCATGAGGACCAGATATCGCGGCAGATTGACCAGGAAGGCACCGGGATCCACCTTGCCCGGCCCGAGCCCTGGACCGAGGAACCAACGCACCACCAGGGCGACGCCAGCGGTCACGAGCGCCAGGACCAGCGTCGTGTGGAGCACCCGACGCTGGCGCTCGGGGCGAAAGAAGAAGTTGTAGAACAAGCAGGAGGCCAGGATGCTGAAGCTGCCGCCGCGCATGAACAAGCTGAGCAGGAAAACCGCAAAGAAGGCGAAGGCGTACAGCCCGAGCGGGCGCCCCGCGTTCTTCTGCTCGTTCCACACGTAGAGCAGCGTGCCCGCCAAGACCACCTTGGCGTAGAGCAGGCTCGAAATCCCGCCGGCGAACATGAGGTTCTTGCCATAACTCCCCACCCCCACGGCGAAGAGCAAGGCTGCCATGAGGGCCGCCGGGGCGTCATGGAGGAGCGAGATCACCAGAGCGTAGGCGATCCAAGCGTTCAGGATGTGCACGAACAGGTTGACCAGGTAGTAGGCGCGAGCGTCGGTGCCGAAGAGGCGGTATTCCAGGGCCAGAACCGGATTGGTGGGATAGCCGCCTGCCAGCGTCGGGCGGAAGTGTGACTCCTGCTCGTTCTGCGACAGCCGCCACAGATCGCTCGCGTCCTCCGGGCTCCAGAATCCCGTGTCGAGCACCTGTGCGAAGAGGAGTGTCGCCGCCGCCGCGAGAATGAGGAGCGCCGCCACGTGGCGCTGCGCTCCCGGCCGGCGAGGGCTGTGGGCAGGTTCGGGCATGCGACCCATCCCCGCCGGGCTCAAGCGCTGCCGCGCTGGGTGTAGGCCACGATGGACATCCCCACCAGGATACAGGCGAAACCCAGGATGCGGAGCGGCGGTATGGGCTCCCCGAGGACGAGGCGAGAGGCGAGGAGCACGGCGACGAAACTGAGCGAGGCGATGGAGGTCGCCACGTTGAGGGGCACCCGCGACAAGATGATCATATAGGAAACGAGCGCGAGGGCCCAGCAACCGAGACCGCCCCAGAGGTGCGGGCTCACCAGCAGACGGCGCAACGCCTCCACGGAGGGCACCGTCACTTCTCCCAACCCCTGCATGGCCTTCTTCTGCAGGACGTTGGCGCATGCCGTGGCGAGCACGAACAGGGCGCCGAGAACGAACGTTTGCCCCATACACTCCTCCCGACCCTGCGTCCCAGGAACTGCGTCGTGCCGCGCTGCGTCCCGCCGCTCAGGCCAGCATGCCGCGACACTTAACCACGGCCTTCCCTGGCCAGCAAGGGATCCCGTGGGGGGTGACCCTTCACCGCGGCGTGTCCGCTCCCGTCGAAGTGGGTGGCGTGCTACGTGGCGCTGGCGGCGCACGCAGCTCGAGGAGCCGGTAGTCGGCGCAGCGCTCTCCCCTCTCCTCGACCTGGAACTCTTCCCCCAGGGCAGCGGCGAGGCCTTGCCAGCGGCGTTCCGATTCGGCGTTGTCTCGCAGGACCACGAGCGCGACCGGTTCACCCCGCAGCGCCGTCGCGATCGCGCTCGCGTCGCTCTCGGCGCGCGGCATGGAATGATAGCGTTCCACCGGCAGGCGCTCCCGGCAGAGGAAGAAGTAGCCCGCTTCGTCGGCGATCCACACCACCGGCGCTTCCTGCAGGGCCTCCGAGGCTCGAAACGCTGCGGCGCAGTCCGTCACCTGCCGCAGACGTGGGATGTGCCGGATCCACAGCTCCCCTTCGTGCGGGAAGAGCGCTCCCGTCCAGGGCACGAGCAAGAGAGCGACGGCAGCGAGCAACAGCCCGGAACGCGGCGAGCGCTGCAGCGCCCCGCCCAGGGCGGCCCCCGCGTAGGCCGCGCAGAGCGACCCCACCAAGATGAAGTAGCGCGGCTGATTCCCCGTCCCGGTGCTCCAGGTGGCGAGCAGCAAGCTTCCGAGGTGGAGCAGGAGGAGGGGCAAGAACTCGGCGCCTCGGTGCCAACGGAGCGAGCGCGCACACCCCACCGCACCGAGCAGCGCCACCGACAGCGGCACCGCCAACCATCCGGCCCAGAGGAAATCGAAGAGCCGCGAACCGAGCGGGCGGCTCAAGGTCGGGTCCACTTGCAAGGTGTGGAAGAGACGCATGAAGTCCCCGTGCGCCTGCTGCACCGCCGCCGCCCAGAGCACCGACGGCAGGAGACAGGCGAGAGCGAAGAGCACAGAGCGGCGCCAGCGCCGCCACAACGGCGCCGCGAAGGCCGGCACGAGGAGGAAGGTCTCGAAGCGGCTCCAAGCGGCGAAGAAGACGCACACCCACCCGAGGACGAGCCAGAGCCAGGAACCCTGGGCGCTGCGTTGGGCGCAGCACACTGCGGCGACGCAGAGGAAGGCGAAGACGGGGTTCACGTCCGGAGTCGCGGCGTGGGCGCTCGTCACCGGGAGCACGGCGACAAAGAGCGCTGCCAGCGTCCCCGCCGCTCGCCCCCAGTGCCGCTCCACCGTGCGTCCGAGGAGGAAGACCGTGGCCGCCGACGACAGCGCCGAGAGCACGACGCCGGCGCGCACCGCGTCCCGGAACACCAGCCAGAAGAGCGCGTGCAGGTAGAGATGCCCCGGGCCCCACAGCTCTCGCGGCACCGGCTCCGGGTGTTGCAACCAGTGCAGCAGCCAAGCGACGCGGGCACCGTCGTCGCCGAGTCCGATGTCGCTCTTTTGCGCCACCACGAGCCGAGCCACGAGCGTGAGCAGCGCCAGAAGGCCGACGAAGGAGCGCCGCTGCTTTCCCTCCGCTTCGGGAGGCCTACCGAGCATGCCGGCGAAGGCCGCGCCCAAGGCAGGTTGAACCGACGACGAGAGCGCCAGCAGTCCAGCACCGAGGACGAGTACCCAGAGAGCGTCGAGGAAGCGCGCCGTCGCTGGTTCCAAGGCGCCGTCGGCGGTGAATCGCAGGAGCCAGTGCGACAACGGCCGGAGCAGCAGCACCAGGCCGACGGCGACCGCCAACACCCCGGCCGCGGCGGCGATCGGTCGGGGTCGTGGTCCCACCAGTGTCCTCCCGCATCGGGACCACGAGGACCGAGTGTCAGCCGCTTCGCAGCTTCCCCGTCGCGGCCCTCCGCTCGACGGTCTTGCGCACCTCGATCCCAGTGTAGCCGTTGCTCGACCCCACATCGGGCCGGCATAATGGGGCGCCCCCAACGACTCGGACCGCAGCGTGCGCCGTTCCGAATCTCAGCGACAGAATCCCCACCGAAGCCGGCGGCAACTGGCTCTGGCCCTGGCCTACGTCATCGCGGCTCTCGCCTCCGCCGGGATCTTCCTGGCCTGGCGCGTCTACGTGCACCACGCCACCCTGGTCTCGCGGGAGTTCTTCTTCATCGGCGGCATCCACCAGGCCGACGACACGGCCGGCTTCCGCATGGCGCCACACCGCACCGGTTTCGCCGTGTTGCAAGGGGGCGTCCAGGATCCGGCGCGGCGCATCCCGCTGCGCACCGACGCCCGCGGCTTCCGCATCCCCCTGGCCAGCGATGCCTCCCGACCGAGCGGCGCGGGACTGGCGGGGATCGGCTGCTCTTGCACCTTCGGCCACGGTGTGACGGCCGAGAGCACCTGGGTGGAGGTCGCCGGCGGCAGGCTCGGCCTGCCGGTGGACAACCTCGGCGTCTGCGCCTATTCCACCGTGACCAGCGTCGAGCTCCTGCGGCGCTCTATCGCCGCGCTGCGCCCGCGCCTCGTCGTCTATGCCTTCGGCAACTTCCATCTGGAGCGCTCGCGTCGGCCTTGGTCGGACGTCGCCGTCTTCCAGCCCAGCCTCACCACCGACCATGGCGAGCCACGACTCCTGCCGCCGCGCTTCGACAACCACTTGATCTTCGCGCTCTCGCCGGGCATCGAGAGGGAGTACTACCAGGAGAAGTTGGAAGGACGCACGCCACACTTCGACCTCGAAAAGCTGCGCTTGCTCTGGCCCCTCGCCTGCCAGGACCTGGGGCGGACGCTCCACCCCGCCACCTGGCGGGCGCGCTTCGCCCCGCCGGCGGTGCTCTCCGACACCACCCTCGCCCGCTGGGCCATCGGGGAGCTGCTGCGCTTGGCGCGCCCCTACGGCACGCGGGTGGTGCTGCTCTACTTCCCGGCCTTCTATGGCGAAACACCCCTCCCGGGCTTGCTGCAGGCCGTCCACGAACACGCGAACGACGCCGACTTCCTCTTCGTCGACACGGCGCCCGGGCTCTTCGCGCCGGTGCACAACCAGGACCAGTACGCCGCGCGTTTCCAGGTGCCCCGCGATGGCCATCCGAATGCGGCGATGCATCAGGAAATGGCGCGAGTGTTGGTGGCGGCGCTGACAGCGGCACCATGGTTGGCAGAAGCGGGAAGCGAAACGATCAGGAGGAAGTAGGACGCATCACGTCAGGGGCGTGGCGCGGTTCAGGCGCCGCCGCGGGCCCCGGGGACGCGAACCAGCGGCACGATGGTGGAGACGTCCGGAGCTTTCTTGGCGCTCCCGGCGGGCGCCTCGAGCTCGTTGACCAGCGTCATGAAACGCGTGCCGAGCTGACGCGCTTCCGGCACGCCGCGGAGCAGGTCGTGCAGCGTCTGCAGGAAGGACGGTAGATCCACCCGCCGGCCTCTCTCCGGCCCGGCGCGATAGATCGCGCGCACTTTGGTGGGCTCGCAGCGCTCGTGGTCGAAGAAGAGCTTCTCCGACAGCTTCTCCCCCGGACGGACGCCGCTGAACTGCACCTTCACGTCCTCCATGAAGCGCAGCCCCGAGAGCTCCACCAGTGTCCGCGCCAGGTCCAGGATGCGCACCGGCTTGCCCATCTCCAGGACGAAGACCTCGCCGCCTTCTCCCATGGCGGTGGCCTGCAGGATCAGGCGCGCCGCTTCGGGGATGGTCATGAAGAAGCGCTCCATGTCCGGGTGGGTGATGGTGATGGGACCGCCGGAAGCGATCTGCTCCTTGAAGAGGGGCACGACGCTGCCGTCGGAATCCAGGACGTTGCCGAAGCGGACGATGACGAAGCGGGTGCCGCCCTCCCGGTTCAGCTCGCGCAGGATGATCTCGGCGGCTCGCTTCGAGGCTCCCATGACGCTGGTCGGCTCCACCGCCTTGTCCGTGGACACCAAGGTGAAGCGCCCCACCTGATACTCCCGGGCCAGGGCGGCGATGCTGTGCGTGGCGAGCACGTTGTTGCGGATGGCCTCGTAGGGGTTGTGCTCCATCATCGGCACGTGCTTGTAGGCAGCGGCATGGAAGATGTGCGCGGGCCGGTGGGCGCGCAGGATGGCTTCCATGCGTTCCCGGTCGCCGATGTCGGCGAGGAGCGGCACGATCTCGGTGCGCTCGCCGGACACTTCGCTCTGCAGGTCCCGCTCCAGGAAGAAGAGACGGCTCTCGGACTGCTCGACCAGGAGCAGCTTCGCCGGCCGGTGGCGCAGGATCTCGTGACAGAGCTCCGAGCCGATGGAGCCCGCCGCGCCGGTGACGAGCACCTTCTCGCCTTCGATGAGCTGCTGCACCTCGGTGTCGTCCAGCTCCACCGCCTCGCGGGGCAGCAGGTCTTCGACGCGGACATCGCGGATCTGCTGCAGGACGCTGGTGCCGCGCAGCAGGTCCGCCAGCCCGGGCAGGATGCGCACGTGCGCCCCCGCCCGCCGGCACCAGGTGAGGATCTCGCGGCGCGCATCGGCCTCCAGCGACGGGATGGCGAGGACGAGCTCGCGCAGCTCCGGCCCGATCCAGCGCACCAGGTCGTGCCGGCCGCCGAGGACGCGGGCGCCGTGGATCTCCTTGCCCCACTTCTCCGGATCGTCGTCGATGAAGCCGCGCAGCTCGTAGCCCAGCTCCGGCGATTGCAGGATTTCCCGCGCCACCATGCTCCCCGCCCGGCCGGCGCCGTACACCACCAGGGGTCGGAGCGCCCCGCCTCTCTCCAACCACTGCGCTTGCATCAGCGGGCTCTCGCGCCAGATGCGCACGGTGAACAGCGACACCGAGAGCATCGCCGAGGAGAGGAGGAAGTAGATGACGAGCACCGGCCACGGCAGGCCCATGGGCGACGGGATGAGGTTGTTGGCGCAGAGCAGCACCAGCGTCGCCAGGCCGGTGCCGCGCAAGATGCTCAGGAAGTCGCGCAAGCTGGCGAAGTCGGTGAGCTTGCGGTACACCCGCGCCCACAGCAGCCCGAGGAGCATGGTGCCGACGCTGAGCGCCAGGTTGAAGGGCAAGTACTGACGCTGGGGATCGGGGATTTGGCCCTCGAAGTGCACGAGGTAGGAAGCGACAAAGCAGCCCGCGAGGAGCACCAGGTGCACGACGACCCGCCGGGCCACGTACAGGACTTTCTGGGCCACCATCCGCGCACTCCTTGCGCCGGTCGCGTCCTCGCTGGACGGAGCCGCCACGCGGCCCCGTGAATCAGACGCGCACGGGCGTCCGCGTGCCGACGGCCTCGATGATGGAGACGATGCGGGCGATGTCGTCTTCCCGCAGGCCGACGTAGAGGGGCAGGTTGAGGATCTGCTGCGCCACCACCTCGGTGGCGGCGAGATCCCCGGAGCGGGTGGGCGCCCAGGGGCGGTAGGCCGCCATGCGATGCACCGGCGGATCGAAGTAGGTGCGCGTTTCGATGCCGCTCCGCTCGAGGACGCGGCGGACTTCGTCGCGGCTGGCGCCGAACTCGCGCTCCACGATGCGCAGGCTGAAATCCTTGTACGACGAGAGATTGCCTTCCTCGACGCGCTGCAGCCGCACGCCCCGCAGCTTGGCGAGCGCGCCGGTGTAGAGGCGCACCAGCCGCCGGCGCTCCTCGACGTTGCGCTGCAGGTGCGGCAGGGATTGCAGCCCCACCAGGGCATGGAGCTCGCTCATGCGGGCGTTGAGGCCGATGAACTCGCAGTCGTAGTTGCCCGGGTTGCCATAGTTGCGGCCGCTGCGCAACCGCCGGGCGCTCTCCGCCTCCCGCAAGCTCACCAGGCCGCCTTCGCAGGAGGTGATCGTCTTGGTCGGCGACAAGCTGAACACCTCGGCGTCGCCGAAGCTCCCCGCCGGTCGCCCCTGGAAGGAGGAGCCGAGACCGTGCGCGGCGTCGAGGATCAACTTCAGGCTGTGCTCTCGGGCGATCTTCTCCAGGACATCCAGGGCGGGAGGATTGCCGCTCACGTAGACCGCGATGATGGCGCCGGTGTGCTTGGTGATCTTCCGCTGCAAGTCCTCGACGTTGACGTTGAGCGTTTCCGGGTCGCAGTCCACGAACACCGGGCGGCAGCCGCTCCAGACGATGGCGTGGGCCGAGGCCATGAAGGTGAAGCTCGGGACCAGGACCTCGCCGTGGACGTTCAGGGCGCGAAGCGCCAGCATGAGGCCGGCAGTGCAATTGTTCACCGCCACGACCTCGCGGCCGGGCATCAGCTCCGCCACCTTGCGCTCGAAGGCGGCGACGGTGCGGCCGTTGGTGAGCTCTCCAGAATTCCAGATCTCGCGCAGGAGCGGTAGGGCGGCCTCGAAGTCGGGAAGCGCCGGCGCTGCCACCTGGATGCGACGTGCTTTCGTCCTGGAATCTCCCGCGTCCTTCGCTGCCTGCACGACGACCTCCCTCTCTGCGCTCTCCTGCGGGGGGCGATGCGCCTTGGTTGGCCGTTCGCGCCAGTGGCCCGCCTCCATGCGTGCGGGCGGCGTCATCGCAACAACTGTGCCCGCGGCTCCGGCGTAAGCGTCCGGATTGACGCGGAGTTGGGCGCCGCGGCGATTGACAGCAGCGGGGGGAATGGCTATTTCCGAAGCGTGGTCCGGCGGGAACTGCCGCACTTCCAGAACCGCGATCCGGCAGCATGGGAGCATCCATGACATTCCATGACGACCTGCACCGCGTCACCGGGGGACGCGTCAAGACGCAGGAACCTTTGGACCGCCACACCACCTTCCGCATCGGCGGGCCAGCGGAGTACTACGTCGCCCCGCGCTCCGAGGCCGAGGTCGGCGCCGTCTGTGCCCTGGCGCAGGCAGCGAACGTGCCGCTCCGGGTCCTCGGCAACGGCTCCAACCTCATCGTTCCCGATGCGGGCGTGACTGGAATCGTCCTGCATGTGGCCCGCGCCCTCGCCGGTGTGGAGAGAAACGACCACGAGGTGCACGCCGGCGCCGGTCTGCCGCTCGTGCAGCTCATGCAGTTCGCGGCCCGCCAGGGCCTGGAAGGTATGGAGTGGGCCTGCGGCATCCCCGGCACCGTGGGCGGGGCGCTCCTCACCAACGCCGGCACGCCGGCCGGTGAGATGAGCGACGTGACCACGCGCATCCGTGTCGTCGAACGGGACGGCAACCTGCGCGAGCTTGCCCCCGGGGATTTCGCCTTCGCCTACCGCAAGAGCTCGCTCCGTGAGCGGGGCTGCGTCGCCGTGGGCGCCACAGTGCGCCTGCAGCCCGGCGACCGCGACGCCATCTTCGAGCGCATCAAGAACTACAACCAGCGCCGCTTGCTCACCCAGCCCGTCGGCACCTGGAACTCGGGCTGCATCTTCAAGAACTGCCCGCCCCATCGCATCGGTCAGGAGATCGACCGCGCCGGCCTCAAGGGCAGGCGCGTCGGCCACGCCAGCGTCTCCACGGTGCACGGCAACTTCATCGTCAACGAAGGCGGCGCCCGCGCCGCCGACGTCCTCGAGCTCATCGCCTGCATCAAGCACGTGCTCGAACCCAGGCTCGGCGTCCACCTCGAAGAAGAAGTCGAGATCTGGTCCTAGGAGTGTCGATCACCGCCAGAGGATCCCCTGCTCGTCGCCATCACCCCTTCGATTCGAAGCCGTTTTCAATCCGAGGGAGGCGAGTAGTCCGGAAGGATGGCGGCGAGGCGGCTGCGGATCGCTGCGTCGGCGCCGTCACGGGCGAGGGCGGTGAGCTCTGCAGCGGCGGCGAGGGCGTCGGTCACCTGCAACGGCCCGAGACGCGCGACGAGCAGTTGCGGATGCGGCGACGGCAGGGTCGCATCCGTGTCGGCCTGCAGCTCCTCGTGCAGCTTCTCCCCGGGCCTCATCCCGGTGAAGCGGATCGGCACCTGCTCGGGATCGAAGCCGGAGAGGGCCACCAGCGTGCGCGCCAGATCCAGCACCCGCACCGCCTCGCCCATGCGCAGCGTGTACACCTCGCCACCCCGTCCCAGTGCCGACGCTTGCAGCACCAGCAGGCACGCTTCGCGGATGGTCATGAAGTAGCGCGTCGCTTCGGGATGGGTGACGGTGAGGGGCACGCCGCGGCGGAGCTGCGCCTGGAACAGCGTCACCACGCTGCCGCGGCTGGCGAGAACGTTGCCGAAGCGGACGGCGAGAAGTCGCGTCGGGCTCCCCGCTGCTTGCATGGCCTGCAACAGGTGCTCGGCGAAGCGCTTGCTCGCCCCCATGACGCTCCGGGGCCGCACCGCCTTGTCGGTGGAAACGAAGACGAGGCGCTCGGTGCCGCACTCCTGCGCCGCCCGCACCACCTGCAGCGTGCCCCACACATTGTTCAGGATCGCCTCGCTGGCGAAGTGCTCCATGTAGGGCACGTGCTTGTGCGCCGCGGCATGAAAGACGATCTCCGGCCGC
>Ga0075418_10008570_pt1 | contig 11460 bp, 8 predicted proteins | sample SoiMetdeltSBSDD2_FD_81776 | JGI IMG/M metagenome (GOLD analysis project Ga0075418, IMG submission 81776) | Bulk soil microbial communities from a Populus tree surrounding site in Tennessee, USA - Soil MetaG P. deltoides SBSDD2 | ecosystem: Environmental > Terrestrial > Soil > Tree plantation...
CGCCGGACGATCTCGTCCCAGGTCTCGTGCGAGCACACGGTTTCGAGCGGTGAATCGGGCAGCTCGATCGCCAGGTCGAGATCGCGCCGGTGGCCGATGTCCACGAGCTCGCACTCGCGCCCGGCCCCCACCAGCAGATGCCCGACGTCGGCGATCGGCTTCTGGGTGGCCGACAGGCCGATGCGCTGGAGCCTCCCCGAGCGCCCGCCCCGCGCCGCCTCGTCTGCCACCAGCGCCTCGAGGCGCTCGACCGAGAGGGCGAGGTGCGCCCCGCGCTTGCTGCCGGCCACCGCGTGGATCTCGTCGAGGATCACGGTCCGCACGGTGCGAAGCATCGCGCGCCCGCTGTCGCTGGTGAGCATGATGTAGAGCGACTCGGGGGTGGTGACCAGGATGTGCGGCGGCTTCCGGCGCATCGCGGTGCGGGCGCTCGCGGAGGTGTCGCCGCTCCGCACCAGCACACGCACCGGTGGGAAGCTGGAGTCCCGCGCCGAGAGCTCGGCGAGCGGGCCCGAGAGGTTCTTCTGGACGTCGTTCCCGAGCGCCCGGAGCGGCGAGACGTAGAGCACCTGCGTCTCGTCCGGCAGCGCGTCACCCTGACGGAGGAGCCCGTCGATCGCCCACAGGAAGGCCGCCAGCGTCTTGCCGGTGCCGGTGGGGGCGGCGATCAGCGTGTGGTGGCCCGAGCGGATCCTGGGCCAGCCCTCGACCTGGGGCGGCGAGGGGGTACCGATGCGCTCGGTGAACCAGCGACGGACGGTGGGGTGGAAGTGCGCGAGGGGCATGGGGGGCAAGGATACGCCCTGGAGGGGTTCGGGTTCATGGGCAAGGTCATCGCACGAGGCAGCTCCTGCCGTGCCAGACGCCCTGGCGGCTGACGAGGCGATGCAGGTAGATGCCTGCCGGGACGGGGCGTCCGTCGGCGTCGCGGCCGTCCCACACGAAGGTGCTCCACGGCGATCCCTCCATGGTCCGGATGATCCGGCCGGTCAGGTCGGCGGTCTCGAGCGTCGCCCTGTCGCCCGGCGCCGAGGGCTCCCCGGGCCTGGAGATCGGTGCGACGATGCGAACCAGCGATCCTGACGGGACGGGCGAGATCGCGAGGGTGTGGCGCGAGGTGGGTGGGCTCGAGTCTCCGACCCCCACCAGGGTTTCGAACGGGTAGTCGAAGACGCTCACCGACACCTGACAGTTCCAGTCGGAGGCCGCGAGCGCGTAGGTCCCCGGCGTGAGGGTCGACACCACCAGCGTGCCGCCTCCCAGGTCGTCGAAATAGGGGGTCTGCAGTGTCTCGACCACGCCGTAGCGAAGGTCGTAGTCCACCTCGAAGGCATGAAGGTCGACCCGCAGCTCGGTTTCCTTCGGGTCCACCAGGTCGTCGAACACGACGTGGTCGAGCTGCTGGGTCTCGCCCTGGTTCTGGTAGCGGCGCAGGGGGGCCGCTGCCCCTTCCTTGACGTAAGCCGAGAGCGGCTGCGTGAGAGCCCAGCGCGCCTCCGCGGCCGGCGAGGACACGCGACTCTCGAACACCACCTCGGCGGGTCGCCAGTCCCAGAAGGGCTGCTGCGGCTCGCGCAGGTTCGTGACCTGGGCGCTCGTCACTCGGACCGTGACGCGGCGCCGCGCGGTGAGGAACGTGGCGGCCTCGGCCCAGGCGCCACGCCAGCTCCTGAGGCCCGGGTGGGTGGCATGGAACACCGTCAGCGTCGGCGGCAGCCCCGCGAACCGGGCCGCGGCGGTCACCGTGTGAAACCGCGCGTCGTCGATCCCCTGGACGCCGTCGTTCGGCTGATACTCCTTGTAGGCGAGCATCGCGCTGCGGAGCGCGGCACTGTTGTAGCGATCGTCGGTCGAGACGACCTGCCCGATCAGGATCCCGGCGTAAGCCGGGTGAGCGGCCTCGGTGCGCGGCGCGTGAAGGTGAGCCTCGATCCATTCGTAGCGCATGTGGTCCAGGTCGATCGGCGTGGGTCCGAGCAGGTCGAGAAGACCCACGAGGTCGTCGTGGCTCGCCGCCCAGTTGCCGGCGACCAGCCCTTCGACCGTGAGCCAGCGTGCGATCCGGCCCTCGCTCGCCAGCCCCTCGACATCCTGCTCGATCAGCCACCGCACGATCAGCGAGCCGAAGCTCGCGCTCACGAAGTTGATCTGCTGGGCCCCGGAGCGCTCGAGGATCCGGCGCGCGTGCTTGGCGACGATCAGCGCGTAGCGCGGCACCCCGCCGCCCCAGGCGCTGGTGACCGCGGCGATCTCGGCCACGTCGTCTGCGGAGTAGTAGGAGGGCGCGACGTCGCCGTAGTAGTTGCTGCCGGCCACGACGTTGGGCGGCAACGGGCCCGAGGGGTCGTCGGAGGTCGGGAGTCCGGCCAGGGCCGCGATGCTGTCGGCCAGCGGCTCGTGGCGGTCATCGCCATAGACGCCCTGTCGTCCGGCGCCGGCGGGATCGTAGCCCAGCACGTAAAGGGTGGCGGTGCGGTTCGGGTCGTGGGTCGCGGCGGCGGTCGCCACGCGCAGGGCGGTCGCGGCCGCGACGAGGAAGAACACGAGCCGCGCGCGCCGGCACCCGCGGCGCAAGCGGCTGTGGCCCGGCTCCCGTGGGACCGGCCGCGGCCATCCGCTGGCATTCATGACGTCCGCCCTCCGCGCGTACAGGCCGCTGCCGCCCCCTCCGCGCCCCCGAGGAGAAGGCTACAACGGCTTGGCGGGGAGGTGGGATGGTTTTCCAGCGCGAAGCGGCGGGGCGACGAAGCGATTCGTGAGCGCGTTACGTCGCAGCGAGTTCTCCACCTCGATCGGGTCCGACGCTGACGCGTCGACCGAAGGAGGCCGGCTATCGGCCGGCCTCCTCACGGGGATCTCGTCCTCAGAGCGACTTGAGGAACTCGAGCAATGCCGCCCGTTTCGCGGCGGCCAGCCGCTTGAAGCGAGCGACGGCGCCCGCCGCCTCGCCGCCGTGCAGCAGGATGGCCTCCTCGATGGTCTTGGCCTTGCCGTCGTGCAGGAGCACCGTCATGAAGCGCAGGCCCATCAGAGGCTCGGTGCGGAACTCGCCAGGCTCGGCCTCGCCGAGGCAGATGTCGCCCCGTTCGGCGCCCATGTCGTGGAGCAGGAGATCGGTATAGGCCTCGACCGTCTTGTAGCTCAGGGCAGGCACACGATTCCCCCCCGTGGTCAGGCTCGGCACGTGACAGGAGGCACAGCCGATGGCCCCAAATGTGATGCGCCCCAGCTCCCCCTCGCGATCGAGTGGCAGCCGCGCCGGCGGTGCCAGGAATCGCACGAAGTCGTCGGCGCGGTCCGTGTCCTCCGCCCCGAGCTCGGGCTCCGCGACGGGGTCGACGCCCGGCGGAATGGGTTTGCCGCCGATCGATTCCTCGGTCGGCTGACCGGGGTTGGTGATGCCCATCTCGGCCACGAAGGCACCGCGGTTGAATTCGGACAACGCGGGGACGAAGGCCTTGCGTCCGAAACGTCCCAGGCGGCCGTCGACGAAATAGTTGGGGCGTCCCGAAACGCCGTCATGGTCGCGATCCGCGGGGTCGGCAAGCGCCAGGATCGCGCGATCGGGCACGGCGTCGAGCAGGCCGAACCCGAAGATGTCGGGCGTCGTGCGCGTCGCGACGGTGGCTCCCGGGGGCAGCGGCTCGCGATCGATGCCAACCGCGGCCTCGAGCAGGGGTGTGGCGTGCTGCTGGAACACGGGCCCGCCCAGTTCCACCAGCTGATCGCAGAGACCATCGACGCCGACCAGGGCGGCGTGGTCTTCGACCTCGTCACCGGTTCCGCCCACCACCGGGTCCTCGTGGCACTCGCCACAGGCGTCGGCGTTGAACAACGGACCAAGCCCCGTCTCGGGCGTGAACGCGCGCTCGAACACCTCCTTGCCCTGGGCGAAGCGTTCGAGATCCTCGCGGGAGAGCCCGCGCAGCGGATCCCCGAGCTGGGGCGCGGGAGGACAGGCGCCGCCCGCGCCGAGGGTGTTGACCGCGGTGAGGACGACGAGCGCGAGTCCCGCGGCCTTCATGGCTTCACCCCCCGCGGCGCCGCCCGCAGAAGCTCGACCGTCGATGCGTACGTACCGACAGTCGTTTCATGACACTCGACGCGCACAATGCAGCCGCGGGTCAGCGCCGCCGACGACGATTCCGGGGCGGCTCCTTTGACCCTGAGCGGGGCCGGCAGGTGGACGCGATGGATACGGAGGGAGAGTCCGACGCCGGTGACGAGATCGAGCGTGCCGGCGCTCAGGTCCACGGCCTTCACGGTGGCCACGAGCCGCTCCATCCTCGCCGGCCCCTGGGACGCGCCCGGGGCCTCGGCGCCGTGCGCCTCCGGGACCGACCGGGCGAGCGCGCGCAAGGTCAGGGCGAAGGCGGCCAGCGCGACCAGGAGGGCCGCGACCAGCGGCAGCAGCCCCATCCATGCGCGCACGGCCGGGTGGTGTCGAAGGTGCACGCCGAGCGGTTTCATGATTCAGCCTCCCGCGGCCCCGGGTCAGTCACGCGGCCTTACGCGTTCCGCATCTCCGGCTCCTGCAGCAGCACGGCAATCCGCGAGACGAGATCACTCGCCTTCTCGGTGGCCCGCTCGTAGCTGGTCTCGACGTTCGCCGCGAGCGCGTTCAGACGGTCCGGTCCGCCTCCGGTGGCGAACGTCATCTGGTGGTAGTTCATCGCCTCGTCCGCGTGCTGGTTGTAGATGAGCAGCGCCGCATGGAGCTCGACCAGCATCCGCTGGGTTTCGATCGAGTAGAGGTCGAGCCGGTGAAAGTGGGCGTCCAGGAACGGTACTCCGTAGACCCGCAGGGTCAGCGGCGCCCGCGGATCGGGTGCCGGATCCGGCGCCGGGGCCATGACCGGCGACAGCACGTCGGGCTCCACCAGACCCTCGATCGCCTTGATCGCCCGGCTCTGGCCCGCGGCGTGGCCCGAGGTCTTGAGCGTGCTCATGAGCGCTTCGAGCAGCGGCCGCGTGAGGGCGCCGCGCCTTCGGGCGACCTGGATGATTACTAACGCGAGCGCATCCTGAAGCGAGCGCAGCTCGGTCCGCAGCGCGCGGGTGAGGCGATGCTTGGCCGAGCGACGGCGGATCAGGTCGGTGATCGGCGACGACAGGATGCCAAGGCCCCAGCCCGCGACGAGCAGCGCCGTGTCGCGCAGGATGGAGTCAGGCGCCGGAACGCCGGCCCATGGGGTGTTATTCGCGATCCACATTGTTTCTCTCTCGCGGCCGGGTCGTTGCAAGGGAGCCGCGGACCTCCGCCGTTGGGGATTCCAGCAAACGGGTACCGGTTCGTCAGGTGTCGACGGGAGCCCAGATGACGACGCAGAACGCCCGTTCCGGCGTCGGTTCATTGCAGGACGCACGAAGGCGTGCGGGTCGCCCCGGGGCGCGGTGTGGGGTACGACTCGATCCCGTTCGGGGCGGAGCAGCCATTGCTAGACTCGATGGTGATGCCTGCCTCGAGGAAGCGCCCGATCACGCTCGTCATCCTTTTCGCTGCGCTCGCCTACGCGCCGGCCGCGCGCGCGCATCTGCTCGTCACCGAGGTCGGCTACGACACCGTGGACGAGACCAGCCCGACGGCCGAGTTCGTCGAGGTCCTGAACCCGGACGCCGGCGCCATGTCGCTCGCCGATGTCTGGCTGGTGGGTGACGAGGATGCCTACCCCTACCTGGTCAATGGTCCCGTCTCGCCGCTCACGCTAAACAACTTCATCTATCGCTTCCCCGTGATCACGCTGGGGCCGGGCGAGACGGCGGTTGTCTGCCAGGACAGCGATGCGTTCCTCGCCGAGCACTTTCCGGGCAGCGGGCTCGCGGGATTCCTGGCCCAACCCGGTGGCCAGACGCTGCTCGAGGTCACGCAGGACGGGCTGGGGGACGGCGTAGCCGACATGATCCATTGGGGCAGCAGTCCGGCCGGCACCCTCAGCATGGCCAACAACGGGGAGTGTGTGGGGCTGGTGACTTGGGACGGGGCCAGCGATCGGGTGGTGGACCACGACTGGGTCTGCTGGCTCACCACCAACGCCATCCCCAACAAGGACGTCGACTACCCGCTCGGAATCGATGGGCCGGATGCGGACCTCGAATCCACCTTCTTCGTCGAGGATCGCGCCAACGGAATCGCGGCGCCCGACGCGCTGCAGGGGTCCTCGATCCATCGCACCTCCATGACCGAGACCGGCGAGCTCACGACCGGGGGCAACGGTGCGGGAGGCCACGACGAGACCAGCGAGAACTGGTCGACGTGGGAAATCGCCGGGTACAGCCCTGGCCGTTACGACTTCGCCATCGTGGCGGTGCCGATCGAGACCCTCGGGCCGACCATGGACCTGGCGCTGGAGACCTGCGCTCCCAGCCCGTTCGGCCGCGAGGTGCGGCTCGGATTCGTCATGCCGCGCGCGGGCCAGGCGCGACTCACGATCCACGACCTTCAAGGCCGCACGATCGCGACGCTGATGGACGGCCCGGCGGACGCCGGCACGCACCGCGTGAGCTGGGATGGACGCGATCACGCGGGGCGCGAAGCGCAGACCGGCGTCTACTTCGCACGCCTCGAGGGCGCCGGGCAGGTGCGCTGCCGGAGGCTCAGCCGCATCCGGGAGTGATCAGCGCACCTCGGGTCCGAGTCCGATCCGCCCGAGGTATCGCTGGTCACCCGGGCCGTTCAGCCGCCAGTACTCGAGTCGCGTGGTCCCGGTGAGCTCGGCCGAGTCCATCCCCTCGCGGCGACCGCCGGCGGCGGCGGGCGTCCACGCCCACCGCACGATCCGATGGGGGTGCGAGCGCTCGACGTCGAAGCGCCCCTCGCGACCGTCCTCCGTGCGCACGACGTAGACGTCGGTCGCGAAGCGCCCGGCAGGAACGACGACCGTCTCGGGCCGCACGCGCCGCTCGATCCGGACCGTCGTCCAGGTCGCCGCCCGATGCGCGAGCCGCCGGTAGAACGCGCTCGCGAGGAACGGCGCGGTCCGGCTCCCGCCGGCGCTCAGATAGGGCGCACGCAACCCTCGAAGCAGGATGAACAGCTCGTCCTCGATCACGCCTCCCGACGGGATCGCCAGCGTGCGCTCCGCGGACTCGCCCTCGAAATAGCTGGACCGGCGCTGTGACAGCGTCGAGCCGGAGAGGTTCAGCTCCTCGTACACCTGGCCGCACCACTCCGAGCTCGTGAGCGCGAGCTTGAGCGGAGCGAAGTCGGCGGTGGTCGCGAACAGCGAGACCATGGTGTGGTAGTCGTAGATGCCGGTTTGGAAGTCCCGCACCAGGTTGAGCTTGAGCACGTCGACCGCGTCCCCCGGCGTCTTCGATGGATCGTCCAGCTTGACGTGCTGCGATCGGCTGAAGGGCTCGGTCACGTAGATCGCGACCGCACGTCCCCGGCGCTGATGACCGTAGCGGTCGATGGTGAGCCGGTAGCCGTCGAGCTCGGCTTTTCCATCGTGCCAGTGCGTGTCGAAGGACGGATCCGGCGCCTCGGCCGGTGCGGGCGGCGCGGCGGCCAGCAGGAGCAGGACGATCACAGCGAGCACCCTCATGATTCCCATCGGATGCCTCGTCTTTCTCCCTTGGGGGTCGTCATCCTGCTATTGGGCGGGGCTCGTGCGCGCCGGCCGTCCCTCTGCGATGAACTGGTACAGCGTGTAGTCCTCCACCTCGAGAACCGGCTCCACCGGCACGTGTTCGATGACGCCCGGCCTCAGGACGCCGGCCCGCGCGAGCAGATAGGGTGTCCGATACCGCGCCTGGACCGCGCGAATGCCGAGCGGGCTGTCCGGCAGCAGCACGCTCGGCGCACCGGCGTACAGGCTCACCTCGCCCGGCGCGGTCGCCATGACGGGCTCGCCTGCGATGATTCCGCGGACCTGCCGGCAAACGCGCTCGCGCTGCGCCCGTATCCGTTCGTAGCCGGGCATCTGGGGGTTCCCGTAGATCGCGGGCCACGACAGGCTCGCGTGGTAGTTGAGCGCGACGGCGATCACGAGCAGAGCGGGCAGGAGCGGCCTCACGCGCGCAACCGCCACCCGGTTGCGCGCCGCGTAGAGCGCGACCGCGGGGAGAGCCACGCCGGCCACGACGATTGCGGCCGCCGCCCAGTGAGACGCGGCGGTGGCCCCGGGGACCAGACGCGCCGCCAGCGTGTAGGCACGCGGCGCCACCAGCGCGAATGCCAGCAGCGCGCCGGCAACGGCGGGCGACCAGGCACGCGTCAGCCAGCCGTGGATGGCGGCGATCCCGAGTGCCGCGTAGCTCGCGAACACGGCGGTGGCCGGGATGAGGAAGCGTGGCCACAGGTTGCCCGGGACCGCGTGGAAATAGAGGTAGGACAATCCGAACGCGGCGAGCAGCGTGGACTCGGCCCGATGCACGCGGGCATTCCGGGTCCCGAGCAGGGCCAGGACCAGCAGCACCGGATACCACCCCGCGAGCCCCGATACCGCGAACTTGACGGGCAGGAACTTCAAAACGAGGCGGGCCCAATCGGGCGAGGTCGCCGTCGGGAGTGGATCCCAGAAGTCTCGGCCCGTGAAGTAATACAGCTTGGCCGAGATCGGGACGCCCATGAGCCCCCAGGTGATCGCGAGCAGCACCAAGCCGGCCGCCGCCGTCCCGGCCACGTAGGGCCACACGAGACGGCGTTGATGGATCCACAACGCCCCGGCGGTTGCCGAGGCAAGGATGGGCAGCAGCTCGTACTGGAAGCACCCGGCGGCTACGGTGAGAAGCCCAAAGCGGAACCCGACGGATCGGCGGTTGTGCGCGGCGGCCAGGAGCCGACAAGCGGCGGCGAAGAACAGCAGCACGATCACGCTGACCGCGGCCTCCTTCATGATCAGGCCGCTGTAGTAGATGGACCACGGCTCGAAGGCCACCAGCGCCGCGGCGAGGATGGCCACGGGGTCGCCGAACCGGCGGCTGAGCAGGTAGACGAGCAGCACGGCGAGCGTGCCGCAGATCACGGACAGCAGTTTGGCCGCGACGATCCCGCCGCCCATCACCACCATGGGCAGCGCCAGGAGGTAGGCGAAGGCCGGCTCGATGTAGTCCTCCAGGTGGGCGATCGCGGGCGGCGAGGTGGCGAATTGCCAGATGAAATCGACCTGGGGCACGCCGTATCGCAGGCATCCACGCGCGGCGCCGTAATAGACCGACGGGTCTCCGGAGCCGAAGAAGCTCGGGATCGCCGCCACCACGCCAAGCCGCAATGCGAGCGCGGCGATCATGATGAGCAGCATCATCACGGCGTGGGAACGCTCCATTGGGTTCCCCTTCCCTCATCGCCTGAGCGGCGGCTCGGGAACTACGCCTGCGTCCACACCTTGACCCCGCGCCGCTCACGTTCGCGCAGCGAGCACTCACGCAGCTTTTCTGCGAGCGCCGCGAGACCCGGGACGCCGTAGAGGCGGATCTCCGGCGTGCTGCGATCGGTCGAGCGCAGGAACAAGATGGCGTGGCCGAGCACGCGCATGCCGAAAGGCTGCTCCAGCGTGATGTCGTCGATGCGATAGATCTCGGTGTCCTGGCGCGATTTGGAGAACACCCCACGCTCGATGCGCACGCGCTGCGTGGTGATCTCGAAGCGGGTCGAGAGGCTCGCGATCCAGTAGCAGAGTCCTGCGATGCCGAGCGTGAGGAGGGTGAGCACCCAGCGCCCGAGGGAGTAGAGCGCGGCCGGCCGGCCGGAGAACAAGGTCTTCTCGACCGTAGCTTCGCGCTTGGCGACGAAGGCCTCGATGTCCTCGCCGCAGAAGCGGCACTTGAGGGCGCTGGCGCGGATCGGCTCCCCACATGCGGGGCACGGCTTCAAATCCGTCGTCGGTGCACCTCCACCTGCCACGGTCTCCATCCTGCCTCCTCGTGTTCGAGCCGGCCGCGATGCCGGCGACGTGCCCGCCGGGAACCGGACGGAGAGTAGCGGCACGGTCGCGCTCCCTCAAACGTCCCTTGCTTGCCGCCAGAATCCTCCCCGAAGGGCCGCGGCAGCGGACGGCGACAAAAGCCCATTGCCCACCCCTGGCGGCGGGGCGTAGCGTTCCCGACGGAGTTGCCCGCGGGGCCGCGCCAGGACCTGTCGGGGGTGATGCCATGGACTCCAGTCACTCGATTCCGCGCGCCGCGCACGTCGGCGCTCTCGTACTGCTCCTGTCGTTCGGTGTTTCGCTTGGCGTATCGGGGGCCGGCGCTCAATTCACCTTCCGACGCATCGTGCTCACCGGGGATCAAGCGCCCGGCACGCCGGCGGGCGCGGTCTTCCTACACCTCGGGGGCTTCCCCGGCTTCGGGGACGACTTCCCGCCGCGCATGGACGCCGCCGGCAACGTGGCGTTCCACGCCGTGCTCCAGGGAACCGGCGTGACTGGAGTGGACCTCTTCGACGGCAACGGGCTCGGCCTCTGGAAGGAGGTCGCGGGCGTCGCCACGCTGATCGCGCGGCAGGACGATCCGGCGCCGGGCACGGCGGCCGGTGTGGAGTTCAGCGCCTTCACCACCGGGCTCGTTCCGGAGCCTCCGCTGATCGCCTCGGGCCGCTCGGTGTTCGCCGGCAGGTTGCGCGGGCCGGGGGTGGACGAGCAGTTCAGCAACAACGCCAACGGCCTGTGGCGCGAGGCCACGGGGGGGATCGAGTTGGCGGTCCGCGGCAGCGATCCGGCGCCGGGGCTGCCCCCGGGGCACATCATCCAGGTGCTCGCACCGCCGGCGGTCGCCCCGACGGGACGCTTCACGTTCAATGGCCTCTATGCCACCCCGGGCCAGTCGCCCACATCCAGGATCGGGAACCAGGAGGGGTTCTGGAGCGACCGATCGGGGACGCTCCAGGCTCTGGCACTGGGCCTCCAGCAGGCGCCCGGCGTCGAGCCGGGCGTTGTGTTTGGCGCGGGCAACTTCACCGCGATCGAAGGGGCGTTCCGGAGCTGGGGGTCGAACGATGCGCTGAGGTTCGCGGTCAACGGCAACCTGATGGGCCCCGGGGTGGCGGAGCTCAACGACGAGGGCATCTGGATCGAGCAGGACGACGCGCTCACGCTGCTCGTGCGCGAGGGCGATCCCGCCCCGGCGGTGGGGCCCGGCGTCCGGTTCGGGATCAACAACGGGATCGACACCTTCGGCGAGGTGATCCCCATTCAGATGAACGGCCCGGGCGCGATCCTGTTCGGCGCCCGGCATCGAGGGGGCGACATCCCCTTCACGCGCGGGATCTGGACCACTCGCGGCGGCGGGCTCGAGTTCGTGGTCCACGGGACCCTTCCGCTCACGAACTCCGCGCCCGGCAGCCCGGCGCCCGGCATGGGGCCGGGGGCGACGTTCTCCACGCTCCCGTTCGCCCAGCTCAACGACGCGAACGAGATCGCCTTCTCGGGATTCGCGACCATCGACATGAACTTCGACAACCAGCCGCAGGGCGTGTGGTGGGATCGGCCCGGCGCCCTCACGCTGGTCGCGCGCGAGGGCGAC
>Ga0075418_10008572_pt1 | contig 11458 bp, 13 predicted proteins | sample SoiMetdeltSBSDD2_FD_81776 | JGI IMG/M metagenome (GOLD analysis project Ga0075418, IMG submission 81776) | Bulk soil microbial communities from a Populus tree surrounding site in Tennessee, USA - Soil MetaG P. deltoides SBSDD2 | ecosystem: Environmental > Terrestrial > Soil > Tree plantation...
CCCAGCCCGAGGCCTTCCACCGATGGGACCCCTATGAGCCATCCTCTCCCCGTCCTACGGCGTGTGTCTAGCCCCAGGGGCGAAGCACGGTGTGACCGCGGGCGGGTGACGTTGGGGGCTCCAGAGGAGAGCGCTCCCGTGGACGCGGCACAAAAATGCCGTGTGTTTTTCCTATCCCTTGCCCTCACAGCAGTTCCAGCAGCGTATCGAGCGCTTCGTGCTGAGCAGCGTCGAGGAGACGCCGCGCGTATTGCTGGAGTTCCTGGCGCTGGCCAAAGCTCAAAGTCACCTGGTACTGCTGACCCTCGAAGTACGGCGGCGGACGCAGGCTGATTTGGGGTGGCAGCCGCAGCCGCCGCGCGGCCTCCTGGAAGCGCTGTTCGTAAGTGCTGAGCTGCGGATACCGCGCCTGGCGCAACACGCGGCGCACGCTCTCGAGCTTCTGTGGAGCGGAAAGCTGCGTCGCTGCAAGAAACTCTGGTACACCGAGCGCTTGCAGCAGGGTAGCTGGGGTGCAGGCGTCGCGCTGGCATATCTCGTCGATATATGTGACAAATTCTCGCGCCCGATTGGTGCCAACTTTGAGACCAGTGAAGAGATCGAGCAGCGCCTGACGGTCCTCTGTGCTATATGCACCAATCCACAGGGCCGTCTCCAGAGGCAAGGAGCCCTCCACGACAGCAGCTTGTAAAGAGTCCTCCAGGGTGGCAAGCCTGGTATAGGCTTCCAGAGTTTCAGCACGCGGCGGCAGGTCCAGTAAGGGACAGAACTCCTGGAGTAGCGTGTTAGGCTGGTAGCCAAAATGCTGCTGCAAACGCAGGAGGATACGGCCTTTCTCTACAGCGTTGAGGACGCGACAGCCCAGGTTGTCGTGCAGAGCTAGCAGAAACGCCCGCTGTTCAGAGAGTTCTGTGGCCCCATATACCAAAGCCGGCACGCTTGTATGTCCGGTCTGCTGACAGGCCAGGAGGCGCTTTGAGCCGCATACCACCTGCAAGAGGGCCTGGTCGGACGGTTGGCGGAGATGCAGGGGGGTGAGCACACCGACGTGGGCCACCGAGCGCTGCAGCGCTTGCATCTCCGGACGATAGGTCACGATAAACGTGTGATCATCAAGGGCAATCTCGGTCAATAGAACATAGCGGAAGACGGGTGCCATACGCTGGCTCATGGTGTTGCAGCAGCGTGGCGTACATTGGTTAGCTGCTGCTGGTAGTGTTGGGCTTTGGCGCTGTAAATCGCCCAGCGCGTCTCGTGCTGGCGCTTCTGGGCTCCCAGGGCCACAATACGACATTTTTGGACGAGATGGGTGAGCACTGCCTGACGTTGGGATAGGCTGAGCGGTATGGTGAGGATTTTTTCGAGTGCCGTGATGCGATACTGGTCCAACACGGGCACACAGCGTGAGAGTTGGTCAGCATGTCCACCCCGCTTCACAATGAGGCGTTCGGGGAGCAGCAACACTGGCGTGCACAGCGTCAGGCGCAGCCACAAATCGTAATCCTCACAGGCCGGAAGACTCTCGTCAAAACCTCCTAATTGGTCCCACAAAGTGCGTCGCAGCACGATCGATGAGGGACTAATGATACAGCGTGGCAGCGACACCTCAAAGAGCCAGCCGCTGTGTTTCTGATGGATCTGCCTGGGATTCACCCGCACGCCGTGGCGGATCCAGATTTCGTCCGTGTAGCACGCCTGAGCCTGTGGCTGCTGCAGCAGGAGTGCTACTTGCGCTGCGATCTTCCTGGGAAGCCACAGGTCATCGGAGTCCAGAAAGGCTATGAACGCGCCACGCGCTGCCGCCACACCGCGATTACGGGCGGCACTGACACCGGCGTGGGCTTGCCGGATATATATCAGCGCCTGGCCGACTGCCTGTACAACTTCAGGCGTTGCGTCCTGCGAGCCGTCGTCCACGACGATCAACTCCAGGTGCGTGTAGGTCTGGGCCAGGACGGAAGCAATCGCTTCACCGAGCCAGTGGGCACGGTTAAAGGTAGGGATAATGACACTGACTAAAGGCTGAGATGTGGAGAGCGTCACAACCGCCTCTCAGTCGGCGAAACTACGAATCACCTTGCCGGGCGTACGACCTATAAAGGCACCGTGCTCTACCACGAGCACACCATTCACGGCCACGTGCGCCACACCGGTGGGATAGCTGTGTGGGGACTCGAAGGTAGCCGTGTCAGCCATGATATCCGGATCAAACACCACCAGATCAGCGGCGTAGCCCGGTGCGAGCCGCCCGCGGCGGGTGAGGCCCAGACGGCTGGCAGGCAGTGTGGTCATTTTGCGCACGGCCTCGGGCAGCGACATGAGCCGACGCTGGCGCACGAACTGCGCCAGGAAACGCGGATTGGTGCCATAGCTGCGCGGGTGTGGCTTGCCCACAGACAATACACCGCTGGCCGACAGCGAACTGCCATCAGAGCCCACCGCGATTAACGGATGGCACGCGATGGCTTCCACATCGGCGTCCTGCATGGCGCGGGCAATCACGGACGCCTCGGCACGTTCGTAGAGGCGCAGAGCAGCCTCAGCCGGGTCACACTCCAGCTCGGTGGCAATCTGCACCATGTTCATCCCCTCGAAGTGTGGCTCTGGCACGAAGCGAGCGATGGTAATGCCCTCAGGGTCACTCCATTTACTAAAATTCGCCGTAATGTCGGCGTGGAGTTGACGCCTGTCCTGGGTATCCGCCAGGCGCTGCAGCGTGGCGTCACGCCCCCCTTCAAGTGCCCAGCGTGGGAACAGCGCGCCTGTCAGTGAGGTACTGCCAGCGAGGTAGGGATACTGGTCCCCCGCCAGGTCAATGCCCTCGCGGCGCGTGCGCTCGAACAGATCGAGCACATCACCAGCGCGGCCCCAGACCGCCGGCCCCATGCACTTGACGTGCGAAATCTGCACGCGAATACCCGTACGCCGTCCAACCTCAATGGCCTCATTGAGAGCGACGAACAGCCCGACGTTATGACTGCCTTCATCGCGCATGTGCGTGGAATAGAGCTTACCACGGGCTGCCGCCACCGCTGCCAGGTCGATGACCTCTTCGAGGCCGGCATAGCTGCCCGGGGTATAAAACAAACCCGTGGAAAAGCCCATCGCCCCAGCATCAAGACTCTCAGCCACTAAAGTCTTCATGCGCTCCAACTCTGCAACACTGGCGGCTCTGGCCTCCATGCCGAGAACGCAGCTCCGCACTGTCCCATGGCCCACCTGCACCGCCAGGTTCAGTGTTGCTCCAGCACGCTGCACGGCGTCCAGATAGCCTCCAAAATCGCTCCAGGTGGGCGTAAATGTCTCGGTATACTGCGACACGCGTGACTGCAACAACTCGCGCGTCATGCCCTGGAGTGGCGCACAGAAGCTCGAACCGCAATTGCCGGCGAGTTCCAGCGTCACCCCCTGCCGGACCTTGCTCTGGGCTGTCGGATCGAGCAGAAAGGAGAGGTCGCTATGCGTGTGTAGGTCGATAAAGCCAGGGGAGACGACCAGACCAGTAGCATCGAGAGTGTGCTGAGCAGTGCCGGGCAGAGCCCCAATGGCCACAATATCGCCCTGGCTGACTGCCACATCGGCCCGATATGGTGCACTGCCCGTACCATCGATGATGAGCCCGTTGGTGATGAGCAAGTCGTACATGGGTGAGCCTCCATGCTCTACGGGGCGGTTTTGAGTAAGCTCTCGACGAGCCGATGCGCCGCTGGAGACGCCCAGTCACGATATCCTAAGCCGCCTGCCAACACCTGCCCCTCACGATCGATGAGCAACGTCGTCGGCGTGGCTGGCACAGCGAACATCGATGCCACTTTCGCCTCAGCATCCAGCAAGTGCAGAAACGTCAAACGGTGCTTGGCGACATAGGTTTTCACGAGGTCCGGCGCTTCCCGCATATTGATGCCCAGCACCACGAATCCCTGGTCTTTGTAGCGCTTATGGAGCGCTTCGAGAGCGGCCCGCTCTCGCAGACAGTGGGGTCACCAGGTGGTCCAAAAGTTCATGAGTACCACTTGCCCTTTGAGCGACCGCAGGGACATTTTTTGACCTTCCAGGTCTGGTAGACTGACCTCTGGCATAGGAATAGCGCGGGGCAAACGCTCTAGCTGGGCCGCCTCAAAGAGTTCTGAGTCTACCCCATGGACACTTGCGACCAGCCATAAGCAGACGACGACAGCGAACCCGAGTACATACTTGCCTCGTATCATGGCATTCCTCATCGGCAAGGAGGACCGGCTTTTTGGGAGCTGACGAAAGTACGGAAAGTGTATCCTGGTATAGACACTATCAGCCATGCTCGTGTGCATGTTCGAGTATGGTCAGCACCTCCACTCCAATGGCGTCTGCCAGCGAAAATCCGGACGGCGCCAGGCGTAAGCGCAAGGACTGGAGGTGCACCAGACCGGCCTCAAGCATAGCCTGGAACTTCGGGGCTGACAACAGGGTCTGCAGTTCTAAGGGTTGCAATATTGTGCCTTCACAGGTGCGCAATTGCAACCAGAGGCGTTCATGCCTGGCCGCCACAGTGTTAAGACGCTCGGTACCCTCGCAGGGGGCGCGCCCTGCTTCCACAGCGGTGAAATAGGCTTGGAGAGCGCGCCGATTCCAGTGGCGCTGGCCGTCGAGCAAGGAATGGGCTGAGAGGCCGACACCGAGATAGTCGGCGCCATGCCAGTAGCCCCAGTTGTGGCGTGAACGGAGGCCAGGGCGTGCGAAGTTTGACACTTCATAGTGCTCATAACCGGCTGCTGTCAGCGTTTCCATTACCCAGGCGTAGGCCCAGGCATCGTCTTCCTCGGAGACGGGTGCCAGACGCCCCTGGTGGTGGCGCCGCGCAAAGCGGGTGCCCTCTTCGATGGTCAACGCGTAGGTGGAAATGTGCTCGGGAGCCAGCGCCAGGAGCTTGTGGACAGTGGCCTGCCAGTGCTGGCGGGGAGCGCCAGGGATGCTGAAGATCACGTCGAGGTTCACATTGGTAAACCCCGCCCGGCGTGCTGTGCTATATGCCGCCTCGGCATCTGCGGCGCTGTGCCAGCGGCCCAGGGTTTTGAGGTCAGTGTCGTTGAACGATTGCACGCCAAGACTTAGACGGTTGCAACCGCTGGCGCGAAAAGCGCTAAACTTCTGAGCGTCAGCCGTGGTGGGATTCGCCTCAAGGGTAATTTCGGCCTCAGGAGCAATCCCAAAGGTTGCTGTAGCGGTGTCGAGTATCTGCTGTACCTGCACCGGGTCGAGCAGACTGGGCGTACCGCCACCCAAGAACACGGTCTGCAACGGCCCCTTGTGCGCCAGCGACTGCCAGGAACGTATCTCTGCGCAGACTGCCTCGACGTAGCGGTCATAAAAGGCCGTGTGCCCGGTCAGAACGGTGAAGGCACAATACGGGCAGCGCTGCGGGCAGAACGGGATATGCACATAGAGGCCGAACGTTTGCGATGGATAGCTCATGTCTCGATCTTCAGCGCCGCCAGAAACGCTTCCTGCGGAATCTCCACCTTGCCCAGTTGTTTCATGCGCTTCTTGCCTTCCTTCTGCCGACTCAACAGCTTACGCTTGCGCGTGATGTCGCCGCCATAGCATTTGGCCACGACGTTCTTGCGGAAGGCCCGTACGACTTCGCGCGCGATAATACGGCTGCCAATGGCGGCCTGGATGACGACCTCGAACATCTGCCGCGGGATGAGGTCTTTGAGGCGGTGGCACAACTCGCGTCCCCAGTCGTAGGCCTTGTCACGGTGGATGATGGCTGAGAGGGCATCTGTGGGATCGCCATTGATGAGAATATCGAGCTTCACCAGGTCAGCCGCACGCATAGTTTTGGGTTCATAGTCGAATGAGGCATAGCCACGCGACACCGACTTCAGGCGGTCGTAAAAGTCCGTGACGATCTCGGCCAGCGGCAGCTCGTAATGCAGCAGGGCTCGGCTGGCGTTGAGGTACTCGGTATTCAGATACACCCCGCGCCGCTCGTTGAACAGTTGCATGATAGCGCCGATATATTCGGCCGGGACGAGCACCTGGGCGGACAGGATGGGCTCGCGGATTTCCGCGATCGCATTGGCGGCCGGCAGAGCAGCAGGGTTCTCCACATCCACCACGGTGCCATCGTGTTTCACCACCTCATAGCGTACATTGGGCACAGTGGTAATGATCTCAAGGTTATGCTCACGTTCGAGGCGCTCCTGGACGATTTCCATGTGCAGCAGCCCCAGGTAGCCACAACGGAAGCCAAAGCCAAGGGCCACTGAAGTTTCCGGTTCAAAGGAAAACGCCGCGTCGTTGAGGCGGAGACGTTCGAGCGCATGGCGCAGACTGTCGTAGTCCTCGGAATCTACAGGATAAAGGCCGCTAAAAACCATGGGTTTGAGGGGACGATAGCCCGGCAGGGGCGTGACCTGCTGCGCCCGCTGTGCCTCTATCACCGTATCACCGACGCGGGCGTCGGTCAGCACACGGACCCCAGCGATGAGGTACCCGACTTCCCCGGCACTCAGTGAGGGTGTCTCCAACCGCTGCAGGCGCAGAATACCGACTTCCTCGACTTCGTACTCCCGGCCTGTGGCATAGAAACGCACCTTCATGCCCTTGCGCAGAGTGCCATCCACCACCCGCACGAAGCAGATGACGCCACGGTAGTGGTCATAGAGCGAGTCAAAGATCAGCGCCCGTAAGGGCGCGTCAGGCGAGCCTGAGGGCGGCGGGATGCGCGTCACAATGGCCTCCAGGACCTCTTCGATGCCAATGCCCTGCTTGGCGCTAACCAGGAGCATGTCGTCCGGCGTCCCGCCCATCAAATCAATGACCTGACGCTGCACAGCCTCCACCTGAGCGGCCGGCATGTCGATCTTATTGAGTACGGGAATGATAGCCAGGTCATGTTCCAGGGCGAGAAACAGGTTACTCACCGTCTGGGCCTCAACACCCTGGGTCGTGTCCACTACCAGCAGCGCACCCTCACACGCCGCTAAGCTACGTGAGACCTCATACGTAAAATCGACATGCCCCGGTGTGTCGATGAGGTTAAGGACATATTCCTGACCATCACTGGCTCGGTAATGCATACGCACCGCGTGTGCCTTGATAGTGATGCCGCGCTCGCGTTCCAGGTCCATATTGTCCAGCACCTGGTCTTGCATCTGCTGCGGCGACAGCGTTGCCGTCAGTTCTAACAGGCGATCGGCCAGGGTCGATTTGCCATGATCAATGTGGGCGATGATACTGAAATTGCGGATATGTGAAACGTCCATGCGTGATCCTGTATGTGATGTCTTTCTCTCGCGTGCGCGGGAGGGCTTCCCTCAAAAAAAGTATACCCACACCCTATGTCCCTCTGTGCTCTGTGGCAACATGGAGAATCTAGCATGCGAGAAGGGAGACGATACGGCAGGTACAAAACCATTCGTGGGAGAAATCATAGCCTGTAGAGGTCCACTGAGCAACTCCGGGCTGCTAGCAAGTCGCACGCTTCATACTTCCTGCTTTCCTTGGCTGGTTCTTTGCGGTATAAATGGGCTCAGAAGGTATCCATACTCTCGGACCTGTATCCTGCCTTGCAGTCGGTGGAGGGTCAGCGGTGACCTTTGAGGAGATACTCGATCAAGCAATTGCCCTCCTGCAGCGCCGCGGGCGCTTGACATATCACGCGCTTAAACGCCAGTTCAACATAGATGACGACTATCTGGAGGACTTAAAGGCCGAACTCATCGAGGGCCAACGGCTCGCGGTGGATGAAGATGGGGCAGTACTAGTGTGGATTGGCGGTACGGACGTGTCCCCACGCACTACGGCCCCTGCTGCCCAGCCGGAGACACTGCCCGGCACCTCTGACACGCCACGCACGCCGAGCCTCCCTGCACCAACCGCGCCGCCGTCTCCTGACGCCGAACGCCGCCATCTCACTGTCCTGTTCTGTGATCTGGTGGACTCGACAGCGCTGGCGAGTCAACTCGATCCGGAAGACCTCCGCACCGTGGTACGAGCCTAGCAAGCCACCTGTGCTGAGGTCATCCAGCGCTTTGACGGCCACATTGCCCAGAACCTCGGCGATGGCTTGCTAGTGTACTTTGGCTATCCCCAAGCCCATGAAGACACTGTCCAGCGGGCCGTCCGCAGTGGGCTTGGGATGATTGAGGCCATGGGGACGTTGAATACGCGTCTGGAGCAGGAACACGGCGTTCGCCTGGCCGTGCGGCTCGGCATCCACACCGGGCTGGTGGTGGTCGGCGAAATCGGCAGTGGCGGGCGGCAGGAGCAGCTCGCCCTGGGGGAAGGGCGCCCGTTAAGCTGGGCGCCCTCTGCCCACGCAGTGGCAGGCGGACGCCGAACATTGCGGCACGACTTCAGGGCCTGGCAGCCCAGGATACGGTCGTCATCAGCGAGGCGACCGCCCACCTGGTGCACGGCTATTTTGTGTGTCAGCCGCTCGGGGCGCAGGCGCTCAAAGGCTTGACTCAGCCACTCCAGGTCTATCAGGTCCTGCAGGAGAGCGGGGCGCAGACCCGGCTCGACGTCGTCACGCCGCGTGGCCTGACCCCACTTGTCGGCCGCGACGAAGAAGTGGGACTCCTGCAGCGGCGCTGGGACCAGACCACTACAGGTATAGGCCAGGTGGTGTTACTCAGCGGCGAAGCCGGCATTGGCAAATCCCGCCTGGCACAGGTGCTGAAAGAGCACATGAGCTCTGCGTCCTACACCCGGATTGAATGGCGCGGGTCGCCCTACCACCAGCAGAGCGCCCTCTACCCCGTCATCGACCATCTGCAGTTCCCATTCCGCATCCTTTTTCCTAGGTTCAGGAGGGGTTTTCGCGTTGCCCCCTCCCGATCAGCTTGCCTGGCCTCTCCCTCCTCTTACAGGAACCGTCCTCGCGGAGCTCTAGGCTCTTTCTTCAGCACACCAGTGTGCCCTATGATCAACCTAGAGAGGGTCTACGAACGTACGCCTTCCAAAGGCCACTGTCCCATGCTACGCCAGGTCATAGCCCCTTGCGCCAGCCTGTCCGTCTCTCCTGGCCTTGGTCGCCTCGTCATCCACTCTGGGGGGCGGTGCAGTACGTCGCCGGGACGTTCAACGCCAAGAGATAGTGCTGGTGGATGGGCGAGCGCGGGTGGACAAGTTGGCGATGGGCCCCCACTTTGCGCACCATCACGGTGGCAAATTTGGTCATCATCATGAACGCCGGTGGCTTCTGGGTGGCCTTCTTGTCCCACCCTGGCACCGTGTTGCCTGTGGGCTCGCCATGGACCCGCCGCGCACGCTCGACCAGCCGCCATCGCCGCAGGGCCAGCAATCAGACCAGGCCTCACGCTTCGCTCCGCGCGGGCTTTTTCAGGAAGAGACTGTGGACCCTCAGCGGGGCTTGCAGAAAGGCGACGTTCTGCTCCACCCCCTGTGGGGTGTTCTCTGCCTGGAGGCTTGCTCGGGCGCTATGCGCCATCTCCCCCTGCGGGGGCCCAGTCGTCAGCAACACGCAACATGCCGCTGCTTGGCTCTTGCGCAGGAGCACCGCAGGCTGGACTCGCAGGGTCGGCTGCAGGCGCTCGAATCTGGCGGTGATCGGGCGTGGCTTGTGCCGACTCGGCCGCCCCGGACCAGACTGGGGGCAGGCTGCCACGGCCACCTCCACTGGGTGATACGCGCGGGACAGCGCCCGCAGCTGCTGGGCGGCGACCTCGGCATCGGCCCGGCAGCAATACGTGTGCTTGGCGAGGTCGCGCACGATGGCCGCCAGCGTGGCATCGGACTCCTGCACCTCACGCGCCAGGCGTGTGTGCCGCCGTTGCCCCTGGCGACTGGAGGGCACGACGATGGCCCGAGAGGTCTTCCCATAGAGCGGCACGACGTCTTCCGCCACTGTAGAGGCGGGCCCGGGACGGTGCTGCGTCGGCTGCGGCGGCGCGAGTATGCCTAGCTCTGTCCACTGGTTGCCGGCCACCGCCTCCGCAATGACCCGCCCCCATGCGCTCTAGGTAGCGGGGAAGCGGGGGATGCACACGGTGTCGCGGAGAGCCGCGAGCTGGTCTGCGGTCACGAGGGCCGCGTCCGCCATGTAGAGATAGGCCCCCGGTTGCACCCCATACTGCGCGAGGAGTTGGGCGATCTCCGACACGAGTGGTGTATGGAGGGTTGTCTCTGACGCATTGCCATCCTCGGGCGTCCCCCAGATGGGCACGGCACGATCGACACCGCGGGTGGACCGCACCAACGGCTTGAGGGCCGGCCGTGTATCCTTGCTCTAGCCATAGGGCATCCGGCAAGGGAGGGCCTGCGTCTCGGCACACTGGGACTCCCCCCCGACACTGCGGGAGGTGGTAGCAAAGTGCACAGAGCGGCGTTCCACGCCACACCGCATGGCCGCGCGGACGGCACAGGCGGTACAGAGCCGCCTCGGGCCGAAGTCGTAGCGGCGATCGCGGACGCGCCCTCCCGTGGCATCCGTGAAAGCCTGGGGGGGTAAGGCCTTGCCCAAGAGGAGCGCAGGGTCTGGATGGGCGAAGCACTCTTCTCAGCGGGAGAGCGGGCTCCGGCCACTCCGCGTCTCTCACACCAGCCCCAGCACGACCGTGCCCGCGTCCACCTCCATCGCTGTGGGCACATAGGGATTGCTCAGGCTGACGAGGCCGCGGTGGTCGGCAGACGCCTTGATGATCGGCAGAGGGTGGACAGGAGAGACCGCGATGGCGGGTGGTAGGGCCTGCATGATGCACTCCCACAGGGCATTTGGTGGCTTGCGCTGTCTTGGTGGTGTCAATCCTCCCCTGGTTATGGCCTCTGCGAGGCCGAAATGCCAGCAGAAAAATATGCTTCATCACACGCTTACGGGGTGCGGAATGTGAGTGCAGCGCCTGCTGCGGGAGCCTTATGAGGCTGCGCCAGCCGAGCAACTGCGCACCCTGGAAGCCACGCTGACCGCTTCGGGTATAGCGCTACCCGAGGCCGTGCCGCTGCTGGCGGCGCTGCTGTCTCTCCCCCTGCCTGCCTCCTATACATCCCTCACCCTGACACCGCAACGGCAGCGCCAGCAAACGCTGGAGACCCTCCTTACCTGGCTGCACGCGGAAGCGCAGCAGCACCCGGTCCTGCTCATCGTGGAAGACCTGCACTGGGTCGATCCCTCCACCCTGGAGCTGCTGAGCCTCCTCATTGAGCAGTGCGCCCAGAGGCGCATCTGTCTCGTCCTGACGGCACGTCCCGAGTTTCACCCACCGTGGGCGATGTTAGCCCACTGCACCACTCTCACGCTGCGGCGGTTGGCCCCAGCCGAGATAGGGCGTCTGGTGGCACATGTGGTCGGTGACAAAGCGTTTCCCCCGGCAGTGCTCCAGGAGGTGATGCGCAAGACCGATGGTGTGCCTTTGTTTGTGGAAGAGCTGACCAAGACGGTACTGGGGTCCGGACTGCTGGAAGAGCAGGCGGATCGGTATGCGCTGCCTGGTCCACTGCCGCTTCTGGCGATCCC
>Ga0075418_10008573_pt1 | contig 11457 bp, 9 predicted proteins | sample SoiMetdeltSBSDD2_FD_81776 | JGI IMG/M metagenome (GOLD analysis project Ga0075418, IMG submission 81776) | Bulk soil microbial communities from a Populus tree surrounding site in Tennessee, USA - Soil MetaG P. deltoides SBSDD2 | ecosystem: Environmental > Terrestrial > Soil > Tree plantation...
ACTGCTGGAACTGCGCATCACTCGAGCCTGCTCCAAGCTGCGCGAGAGCGGCGTGCTCGTGTCGTGCGCGACGCTGCTCGGGCAGGCAGCGGTGGCGAAGACGTTTGCCATGCCGCGGACCGCGGAACAGGTCCAGGCGCTCGAGCCGCCCCAGATCCACGAACGAGTGCTCCGCAGCATGCGCATCGTCGGCCACTACTACCTGTGTACGGAGTGCGATGAGTGGCACTTCGCGGGGGCCTCTGGCTTCTGCGTTGGCAGCAACGGAATCGTGGCGACCTGTGCCCACGTGCTCGCCCCCGACGCGACGATGCGCGAGGCGTATCTAGTGACCGCCGATCTGGAAGGGCACGTGTGGGCCGTCGCAAAGGTGCTGTCGAAGGACGAGGGCGCCGACGTCGCGGTGCTCCAGACGGGCGAGCCGAACTGCGTTCCCCTCGCGCTTCGCGCCAGCGTACAGGTTGGCGAACGCGTGTATTGCCTGTCGAATCCGGACCACCAGTTCGCCTTCTTCAGCGAGGGGCTCGTGGCCCGTTGGTTCTTGCAGCGCGACCCCGTGCCGGAGGGCAGCGCCCGGAGGCCCCCGGATCAGGTTGCGCCGAGGACCTGGCTGCACGTGACCTGCGAGTTCGCGAAAGGCAGCAGTGGAGCGCCAATCGTCGACAGCAAGGGCAACGTGGTCGGCATTGCTCAATCGACCTCGACGGTCGTCTACGACGAGGATGCGGCCGTCGTCGAGACCCAGATGGTCTTCAAGACCGCGACCCCCGCGATGGCGCTCATGGCACTGTTGCCCGAGCCGAGGGGCGACGCAGTGCCCGCTGGCAAGTGACGCAGCAACCGCTGCCTGGGGGTCTCGAGGTTCCTGTCGGGGGCGGCTGGCCGCGGTGAGGCGCGCTCCGTATCCTGTTCGCCCCACTCCCCTGGCATTCCCGTGGCCATTCCGCGCGTCGCTATCATCGGTCGTCCGAACGTCGGCAAGTCGAGCCTGTTCAATCGACTCGTCGGCCGCCGCGTCTCGATCGTCGAACCGACTGCCGGTGTGACGCGCGACCGCGTTGCGGTGACCATGCAACACGCCGATCGGACCTTCGAACTGGTCGATACGGGCGGACTCGGTCTCGTCGACGAAGCGCTGCTCAAGGACCACATCGAGGCGCAGATCGAGGTAGCGCTCGAGACCGCTGATCTGATCCTGTTCGTCGTCGACGGCAAGACGGGTCGCGTTCCGGGGGACGACCTCGTCGCGCGGCGGCTGCGCACGCTCGACAAGAAGCGAGTGCTCGTCGCGAACAAGGTCGAGACCTTCTCCGACGAGATGCTGGTCGCCGAATGGCAGGGCATCGGCTTCGGCGATCCGTTGCCGGTCAGCGCCAAGGAGGGCTTTGGCGCCAGCGTATTGCTCGATCGCATCGTCGCAGAGCTGCCGGCCAAGGGGCACGAGGAGGATGCTGCGGCCGGTGACGTGCTGAGCTTCGCGGTCGTCGGCAAGCGCAACTCGGGCAAGTCGACGTTGATCAACCAGCTGGCCGGCGAGCAGCGCGTGATCGTGCACGAGCTGCCCGGCACGACACGCGACGCGATCGACGTCGTGTTCGACTTCGACGGCAGGAAGGTGATGGCGATCGACACCGCCGGCGTGCGCAAGAAGAAGAGCCTCGAGCACGCGATCGAGTTGTTCGCCCACGCGCGCAGCAACGACAGCATCCGGCGCGCGCAGCTGTGTGTGCACATGTTCGACGTGCGCGAGCCGATCAGCCAGGTCGACAAGAGCCTCGCGGCCTACTGTGTCGAACACCACAAGCCGGTGGTCCTCGTCGGCAACAAGATCGACCTCGCACCCGAGCTCGACCTCAAGAAGTGGGATGCCTACATCAAGCAGCAGCTGCCCGGGCTCGACCACGCGCCCGTGGTCTTCATGTCGGCCCACGAGGGCACGAACATCGGCGAGACCCTGGACCTCCTGTTCGAGTTGCGCGAGCAGACCAAGGTCAAGATGCCGACGCCGAAGCTCAATGCCGTGCTGCAGAAGGCGCGCGACCGACTGCTGCCCTCGACACGCGGCCACTTCCCGAAGCTGTTCTACGGCACGCAAATCGGCACCGAGCCACTGGCGTTGATGGTGTTCGTCAACGAGCCGCGTTGGTTCCGCGGCCAATACGAGCGCTACCTCGCCCAGGTCTTGCGCGAGTCGTTCGATTGTCCCGAGGTGCCCATCCGCATCGTGTTCCGGCGCCGCGAGAAGGTCGTGCTCGGGGACGCGTAGTCACGCGTGGACTCCGCGTGTTCACGCGGGCTTCGCGACGAGATCCGCTGCCATCTGCCCGATGATCGGGCCGAACTTGAAGGCGTGTCCGCTGCAGGCGGCAATGACGACAAGCTGCGGAATGCGTGCATGCCTTCCGACGCGGAGGCCCTGGTCGCCCGTCATCGTGTAGAGGCATCGTTCGGCAGCGCGCAGTCCGCGCACCTCGACCGCGAAGCGCTCGCGTGCCAGCGCCATGAGCGCACCATCGTCGATCGCGGGTGGTATGGCATCCGGGTCACAACCGGGACCTGTCGTGCGGTGCACGGCGGCTTTGAGCCCGCTGTTCGCGTGGCTCGGCAGGCCGTAGTGGAAGTTCTCGGGCGTCTCGCCGATCCGCGCCCATACGGGGAAGGTCCCGGCCCGACATGCGGCCTCGTCGGCAGCGACGTCGAAGTAGCCGACCTCCTGGCGCTGCACCGTGAGAGGCTCGTGGCCGGGCGGGGCCAGAGCCGGCAACCATGGACCGGCCGCCAGCACCACGGTGCGTGCCTTCACGGTTGCCTTCGCGATGACGACGTCGACGTAGTCGGCCTGTGGTTCGAGTCGCAGGACGGGAGTGTGCCAGCGCAGTTCGACGCCCTTTTCGGCGAGCCAGGCTCGGAGCCCGGCGATGGTGTCGGCCGCGAGCAACATCGCTGCGGTCTGGTCGACGAGAACCGCGTCTTCGGCCGGAAAGCGCAGCAACGGGAAGCGTTGTCGCGCCGTGGCCGGAGTCACCTGCTCGGCGTCGCGACAGCTGCCGAGCGTGGCGCGCAGGTAGTCGCCGAAGGGACCTGACGCGGGGCCGAAGAACACGCCAGGCGTGCGCACGCGCAGCGAACGGCCGAACTCGCGTTCGAGGGCTGGCCACGCTTCTCGGTGGGCGCGCTCCGCGAGACGGACGAGGAACGGCTCGTGGTATGACGAGCGGGTGATGCGCGTCTGGCCATGCGAGCTGCCGCGGTCGTGCCCTGGGCCGTGGCGTTCGAGCAGAAGCAGGTCGTGGACGCCGCGTTGACGCAACCAGAACGCCGTGCAGAGACCGTGGATGCCCGCGCCGACGATGACGCAGTCGTGAGGACTCACCCGACGGAGACGACGAGCCAGGAGAAGTACTGATGCCAACCCTCGGGCGCGGAGCCGCCGAGGGTGTCCATGGTCATGATCTCGTCGAGGCGGCGCATGCGACGCTCGAGCTTCGACTCACCGGATCCACGCGGGCCGGTCACGGGCCCCTCGACCTTCGGATTGTTGCTCCACTTGCCCGTGTCGTAGCAGACCATCTCGCGGTCGTCCCCCTTGTAGTAGGCCGCCGAATTCGGTGCCCCGCCGTAGCGGAGGTAGTTCATGCCGGCTTGCGACTGGATCTGGTAGTTCTTGGTCTCGTGAACGCCCCAGCCCTCCGGGATCTTGCTCTTGGTCCACGGACCTGCGGGTACCTTGCCCGGCGAGGGGAGCGCGAGGCACGAGAGACAGACGCCGGCGAGGAACAGGCTTTTCACGGCATCGAGGGTCGGAGACGAGCCACGCGGCGGGACGGAATCGGCGATACTCTGCAACAGCGAGCCCGGAAGCATGGCGGTTTCCGCGGAGGACGGCAACCAGTCGCAGTGCCGGCTCAGCCTCGATCCGGGACGAGGTCGGGAGCCGTGCCATCGGGGGAGGTGGCCGCGATCGGCAATCTCCCGAATCGCTCGGTTCCAGGGTTGGAACGAGGGGTGTATAGTGAGGGGCCACCCGGGCCGCGCCGCTTTGCATGAAGGTCACCCTCCTCCACCCGCCCGTCTACATCAACAAGCACGGGCTGACCGCCTTGCGACCGAGCCTGCCGCTCGGGCTTGCCTACATCGCGGCGGTGCTGCGCGACGACAAGCACACCATCACCGTGATCGACGCGCTCGGGCTTGCTCCCGAACAGATGACTCCCGATGGGGACATCTGGCGGTTGGGTCTCTCCCCCGAGGAGGTCATCGCTCGCATTCCCGCGGACACGCAGGCGATCGGCATCACGAGCATGTGGAGCTACAGCTGGCCGATCGTGCGCGAGCTGATCCACAAGGTGAAGGCGGCCTTGCCGAAGGTGCCCATCGTCTGCGGCGGCGAGCACTTCACGGCGGTTCCCGAGCTCTCGATGGACCAGGCGCCGATCGACTTCCTGGTGCTCGGCGAGGGGGAGGAGACCGCGGTGGCCCTGTTCCGCGCGCTCGAGCTCGGGCTCGACTACTCGATCATCCCCGGCATCGCGTTCCGCACTCCGGATGGCAAGCCGCGCCAGAACCCGCGTCGCGATCGCATCAAGAACGTCGACGAGCTGCCGTGGCCCGCGTGGGAGTACTTCGACATCGAGGCCTACTCGAGCAATCGGCTCGTCAGCGGAATCTACTACGGCAAGACGGTGCCGATTCTCGCCACGCGCGGCTGCCCCTACCAGTGCACCTACTGCAGCTCGCCGAACATGTGGACGACGCGCTGGTATGCCCGAGAGCCCAAGGACGTGCTCGACGAGATGGAGGCGTATCACAAGAAGTACGGCGCCACGAACTTCCCCTTCCAGGATCTGACCGCGATCCTGAAGCGGGAGTGGGTCGTCGATTTCTGCCGCGAAGTCGAGACGCGCGGGCTCCAGATCACGTGGCAGCTGCCGGCTGGCACGCGCAGCGAGATCATCGACGAAGAGGTCGCACGTCTGCTCGTGCGCAGCGGCTGCCGTTCGCTGAACTTCGCGCCGGAGTCCGGCAGCGAGCGAACGCGCAAGCACATGAAGAAGATGCTGACGGACGAGAAGCTGTTCCGCGCGGTGCACGCGTCGGTGAAGGCCGGGCTCAACGTCGGCGCCTTCTTCGTCCTCGCCTACCCGACCGACGAGAAGGAAGACATGCAGGCGACGGTGCGCCTCGCGGCGAAGCTCGGGCGTGCGGGCGTCGACGACGTGTCGGCAGGTTTCTTCTTCCCGCTGCCGAGCACGGAGATCACGCGCCAGCTCGAGAAGGAAGGCAAGATCACCTACACCGATGCCTTCCTGCAATTGCCGATCTACGTGCACAACAAGTTCCTCAGCGAGGACCGGAAGTTCTGCGACGCGTTCACGGCAGCCCAGCTCACGCGCTGGAAGTACAAGGTCGTCGCCGCGTTCTACCTCAACAGCTTCCTGTTCCGGCCCGGGCGCGTGTTCCGCATCCTGTGGAACTTCCTGCGCGGCAAGGAGACTTCGAAGATGGAGTCCTTCCTGCAGGAGACGCTGCGCAAGCTGCGCCTCCGCAAGGGCAGAAAGGCCACGCCTGGCCCGGTGGTAGCGCCGTCGGCGCCCTTGACGCGCGTTCCCGTCTCGAAGTAGGCCGCAGGCATCAAGCGGGGCGTGCGGCGACGAGGTTGGCCGCACACTCGAGTTGGACCCGCGCGACCGCATCGCCCGTGAGGTTGGCCCGGGCCCAGGCAAAAGCTGCTCGACCAGCGACAGCTGCCTGGGTTGGCGAGCGCAACAGTTCGAGGGCGGCGTCGGCGAGCTGCTGGGGCCCTTCGACGATGGTGCGCGCCGGTGTGGGCGCATTGCAGCCTCGCGCACCGAGTGCGTTGGTGACGACGGGCAGGCCATGCGCGAGTGCGGCGAGCACTTTCATGCGGAAGCCGCCACCGGACCACAACGGCGCCAGCAACAGTCGGACCCCGCCGAACAGCACGTGCAGGTCGGGAACGAAACCGAGCAGGCGCACCCCCGGTGTGTCGGCGAGTGATTGCAGGCGGTCCTGGTGCGGGCCTGCCAGCCACAATTCCGCAGTAGGGTCGGCGGCGCGCAGCCGCGGCAACACATCGCGCACGAGCACGGCGGCGGCCTCGGTGTTCGGTGGGTGGCTGTAGTCGCCGAGGAAGAGCGAGCGAGGCGGCGCTTGTTCGGGAGACACAGGCGCGTCGGGAACGAGGAACGACGGTGGACGGACGAGCACCCCGCGACCAAGTGCCGACGAGAGACTCCTCGCATCCTCGGTGGTCACAGTCTGCAGCACGGTGGCCAGCGGGTAGAAGCGGCGGACGTAGCGGCGCCAGAGGATGGCGTCCCGGCGGTCGCCCAGGGTTCCGAGACCCGTTCTCGTGCAGGACGGGGCCCCTGATTCGTGATCCGTCAGCACCGTGGGCACACCGCGCAGGTAGGGGAGGTACTGAGCCATCTGGGCCATTTCCACCAAGACCACCTCGGGGCGGAACTCGGCCTGTGCCCGCTGGAGGAGGCCCGGCATCGCAGGGTGCCAGTGTTTGGCCGCGACGAGTGGCAGGCGCCGCCAATGCCACAGCAGGCGCAATTGGTGTCGCAGGCGCCCCTGCTGCGGAGGCCGCTCCCGATATGGCAGGGTGCCACGCCAACGCCACGGTCCTGCGTCGGCGTCCAGCCGTTCCTGTTCTCCCCTTCGCAGCAGGGTCACGAGGCCAAGCTCGGTCTTGGTTGCCAGGGCTAGCGCGAGGCTAGACAGGTACACTCCGCCGCCATGCTGAGCTGCCGCATCGGGCAGGAACGGGCTGACCATCAGGATGCGCATGGGCGAGAGGGTTAGAGGCTATTTCACAAAGGGTTGTGGTGTCCAACGATTGTGATCATCGGCTTGCATCATGGATCCGCGCCACGGTCACGGCAGTAGCGGTATCCACTGCTGTTTGCCATAATCCCGACCCGTTCCCTGGCTCACCTTGCCGGATCGACACTGATGGCGGCACTGCGTAAAGGGACCGATTGGCATGAACGATACTCTGAAGATCATTGTAGAGACGCTCGAGACTGGGAAGCCGGAGCTCCAAGTTGCTGCGGCACAGATTCTTGGTGAGTTGCGTGCGCGAGAACCGGCGGTCGTCCGGGCGTTGGGAAACGCCGTGCGTCGGTCTCCGGTGCTCGGTCGATTCTGCCTCGATGCGTTGAGCAAGATCGCCACGCCCGACGCGTTGGAGCTGATCGCGCGAGTTCTCGTCGAGCACGAACAGCTGGCCGATCACGCGGCACACCTGTTGGGGGATGCCGGACCTGCGGCGCACGAAGTGTTGGTCGGGGTCTATGGCCAGGCGGTCGGGGAACAGCGCAACCGTATCCTCGCGATCCTCGCCAAGAGCCTGAGCAAAGACGCCATCGGTGTCTTCGTGCAAGGGTTGCTGACGCCCGAGACGACCGAGACGGCGAGCCGCCTGCTGCAGTCTGCGGCTTCCCAATTCGCTCCGCCCTTGCAGAAGGCTCTGCGCGAAGGTCTCGCGAGGTATCTGCAGTCGTCGTTGCCGGACGTCTGCCTGGCTCAGGTAGTCGCGGTCCTGGCCAAGGTCGATGCCGAGGGCTCGCGTTCCTTGTTCCTCGACTTCACCGGTCCTGAAACCGTCCCGGTCGTGCGATCGGCGGCCTTGCGCGCGCTGCAGGGAACCAGGATGTCGGCGGCGCAGGTGCGCAGCATGATGGATCTGCTCGAGGATCCGCTGCAGAAGGACGTGCACGAGGCGGCGCGCGAGGCTCTCGCGCAGCTGCCCGAGGTACCCGAGGCCCTGGTGCCGGTCCTGAAGCGCCTGCTGAGTGCGCGCCCGCCCGAGCAGCGCCTGTTCGCGCTGCGGATGCTGCGGACTTCCGGTGCTCTGGACGTCACCAAGGTCGCCCTCAAGTCCCTCGACCACGGCGATCCACGCTTCCGTCAGGCGGCGGCCGCTGTCCTCGCGCACAGCAAGCACGCCGTGGAACCGATGGTCCGGCTCGTGCTCGTCGCGAAGGACCCCGCGCTCGCGAGGAACGCTGCCGACATCCTCGTGCGGTTGCACGGTCACCATCCGTTCTCGCCGAAGTTCGCGAGCGCCTTGGCCGACAAGGCCGTGAGGCTGCTCGCGACCAACTCCTTCGCGGGCGACTTGCTGCTCGGTGTCCTGCTCGCGACCGGCAGCAACAAGATCGGGCCGATGTTGGTGGATCGCGGCATTCGCCTGCGTCGCGCACGGCGGCTGCCCGACGCGTTGCACGTGCTCGCGCGGCTTGCGGCCTCGCCGCTCGCCACCGACGAGTGTCGTTATCAACTCGCGCTGGCCAAGCTGCTGCAGGACATGACGAAGCCAGCCGTCGAAGCCAGCGCGCCCGGCAATTCGACGATGGGTTTCTTCGCCGCGCTCGTGCGCAACGAATTCCCGCTGCTCGACCGGCTGTGCAAGGAGTCCTCCGTCACTCCCGAGGCGATGCTGCGCGTCGCGACGCACTTCTCCTCGGCAGTCGGTGCGGAAAGGAGATTCGGCACGGAGCTGTTGCGACACCTCGCGGCGCGCAAGAAGGGCCGGGCCGGCGACGAAGCTCGCGTCGTATTGCGCGCGGTCTCCGGGTAGTCCGGGTAGATGCCCCGTCAGGTGGCTGCCCCGCCCATTCTCACGCGGTGCTCGCGCGCGAGTTCGGCGAAGGCCAGCGGGCCCTGGCCGACGATGGCCACGACCGTCGAGCCGAAACCGAACTGTCCGATTTCGTCGCCGGCCCGCACGGGGCCGCGCGGCTGCGTGACGAGCGTTCCACCGACGTTGTAGGCTCCGACCATCACGACGGCCGCTGGCAATCCCGAGCTGAGGCGGCATCGGAACACGTGGCGGCTGTTGCGCACGAACAGGTATTCGATGCAATTCACCGCGGGCGGGTTGACGGGGAACAGCGTGCCCGCGATGGCCGTGACGCTCTCGATTTCGGCACCGAACGGCGCATGCACGCGGTGGTAGTCACCGGGCGCGAGGTAGATCGTCACCTGGGAACCTCCCTCGAGCGATTGCGCGAGAGCCGCGTCTCCGAGCAGGTCGGCAAGCGCGTAGTCCTGCCCCTTGACCTGAGCGATGCGTTGGTTCGCGACGCGACCCGACGTGATGATGCGACCGTCGCACGGCCAGACCAGCGGTGTCGACGCGATGGGCCTTGCACCCTCGCGCAAGGGGCGGCGGAAGAACTGCTGCAGACTCACGAAGTCGACGAGGCTGCCCTGGATCTCGTCGAGCGAGGCGTCGTAGCGCCGCGCGAACCAGCCGTAGAGGCGTGGTCGGTACCAGCGCGGCAGTGGCAGTGAACACAGCCGGCCACACAGGCGCGACAGCAGGACCTTCGGCAAGGCAGTCAGCAGGATCCGTCGCATGGAGGTCCGTCGCATCGAGAAGCCGCCGCGATGCCTGGTCTTCGACAGCACGAGGCGCGCGAGATTACCCATGACGGTCATGGATTGCCCCTGCAGCAGAGATTCGCTCCGCGGATTGCACGGCACGCGGCATCGGCAACCTGTTGCCCCGCGTCCGCATTCTGGGAAGATGCAACCATGCGGAGGGTACTCTCAGGTCTTTCGTGCGTGCTGCCGGGGTTGCTTGGCTGCACGAGCAGCGATGGCGCGCCGAAGCCGAGCGATGGCGTGCTGATCCTCGAGGTTGGCGGTGAGCAACCGTCGTTGCGCGAGGCCCTCGCGGCGCACGGAGTGATCGTTGCGCCGGCTCGACTGCTGCGACCCGAAGACCCCGCACCGGTGTCCTCAGGCGAGGAATCGCCGCCGGAGCCAGACGAGCCGCCACCCAAATCGCAAAGCAAGCCCGTGGCGCCACCCGAGCCGGCGGAGTCCTTCGTGGTCGTGAAGCTCGCGCGTGGCCAGACGCTGATCCACCTCGCCAAGAAGCACCTCGGCGACGGCAACCGGTTTCGCGACATCCTCGCCTTGAACGGCTGGACCGAAGCCGATGCCCGCCGCCTGCGCGAGAATCAGGATGTCAAGATCCCGCGCGCGACCAAGACCGGGGAGCCGTCGGGCGGACGCTGAAGGGCAGGGTTCGCGACTGCGCGTGCGCTACGAGCGGTAGTCGGCGTTGATCTGCACGTAGTCCTTCGTGAGATCGCAGGTCCACACATCCGCGCTCGCCGATCCACACGCCAGGTCGATACCGAGCATGACCTCCTGGTCGCCGACCAGATGGCGGTGGGCCGCCGCTTCGTTCTCTGGATGTGGTGCGCCGCCGCTGAAGACGTCCGCGGGACCAACCCAGACGCGTGTCCTGTCGGCGACGAACGCCACGCCCGCTCGCCCGGCAGCGGAGAGGATGCGACCCCAGTTCGGGTCGAGGCCGGCTACGGCTGTCTTCACCAGCGGACTCGTTGCGATCACGCGCCCGACCCTGATGGCCTCGGCTTCGCTGCGCGCGCCACGCACTTGCACCGTGATGAGTCTCGTCGCGCCCTCGCCATCGGCGGCGATGCGACGCGCGAGTTGCTGGCCCAGCTCGGTCAGAGTCGCCTCGAGTCGGTGGACGTCACCTCGCACCCTGCCGCTCGCCAGCAGGAAGAGGCTGTCGTTCGGCGAGGTGTCGCCGTCGACCGTGACGCAGTGAAAGCTGCGGTCGGCAAGGCTCCGCAGCACGTTCGCCTTGGCCTCGCCCAGATGACCATCGGTTACGAGGAATCCCAACATCGTGGCCATGTCGGGGTGGATCATTCCCGAGCCCTTCGCGAAGCCCGTGGCCGTCCCGTGGGGGCCAGTCGCGTGCAGCGCCTTTGGATAGGTGTCGGTGGTCATGATGGCGCGCGCGAAGTCCATCGCGCCATCCGCACTCACTCGTTCGAGCAAGGCGTCGAGGTGGGAGACGATGAGCTCGGTCGGCAGCGGCGCGCCGATCGGGCCGGTGCTGGCCATGATCACCTGTTCCGTCGGACACCGCACGCGCTCGGCGAGTTCGCGGCAGCAGCGGCGTGCGTCCTCGATGCCCTTGGCTCCGGTCGCGCAGTTCGCGTTCCTCGCATTGACGAGCACCGCGCGAACGAGGCCATTGCCGCGCGTCAGGTGGTCCCGGCACAAGTGCACGTGGGCACCGACGAGCTGGTTCTGGGTGAAGATCGCAGCTGCAGGAGATGGCTGATCCGCGAGCAGCAGCCCGAGGTCGAGCTGTCGGTTCTTCTTGAGGCCACAGTGCAAGCCTGCCGCGCGAAAGCCCGTTGGCAGAGGCACGTGCGCGGGAACTGGTTCGAGGAGGACGGTCATTGCGCGGCGCACGATAGCAGCACCCTCCGCCGCGCTCACCATGCGATCGCCGCCGCCGGTTGCCCGCGGCGCTCGGCGCCGCGTGCGACCGGCTACCCAAACGCCGCCGCGGGGCTGGCTGCGCATTTGCCGTTATCGCATCCCCGCGTTGCGGCGTTGCCAGCATCGCCTGAAGCGGTTCGCCGC
>Ga0075418_10008574_pt1 | contig 11457 bp, 12 predicted proteins | sample SoiMetdeltSBSDD2_FD_81776 | JGI IMG/M metagenome (GOLD analysis project Ga0075418, IMG submission 81776) | Bulk soil microbial communities from a Populus tree surrounding site in Tennessee, USA - Soil MetaG P. deltoides SBSDD2 | ecosystem: Environmental > Terrestrial > Soil > Tree plantation...
GGCGTGCGCTACCGGCTGCGTCAGGCTGGCCGCGTTATCAGCGGCGTTATCTTCGGCGTTGGTGACGATTATCCAGGCATGCCGGGCGAAAGCATCGATATCGCTTACCGGCTTGGCGAAAATGAGTGGAACGGCACTTCGACCGTGGAGTTAAAAATCGTCGATGTGCGGCCCGCAGCGGCCGTTGCGAGTTTTGCGTCCGGCGTCTCGGGTTGAAAGATTTGTCATCGGGGTCAGACTCGTGGAGGGAATGGGAATGGTTAGAGCGAAATTAGTTGCAATCATGGTGACCGCACGGTTGCTCTCGGTGTTGGTCGCGCCGTCGTTTGGCGCCGACGCCGGTGGCAAGCCTGAGAAACCGGATGTGATTGTCTCTTACGCACAGCCGAGCGGCGCGTTCACGCCGATCTGGGTTGCTTATGAAGCCGGCCTATTCAAGAAATACGGTTTGAACGCAACCTTGCAACTGCTCACGCCACAAGTTTCCGCTCAGGCCGTCGTGTCGGAAGAGGTGGATTTTTACACCGACGGACCCGACCTGATCAATGCGCGGCTACGCGGCGGACAGGTGAAATATTTCGGCGGCACGATGCAGCAACTGGTATTCGAGATTTGGGCGGCAAAAGAGTTTAAAACGATCCAAGAATTAAAGGGCAAGACCATGGCCGCGAGTACGCCGCGGGCGGCGCTCGATACCGCAACGCGCGAAGCGCTGAAAAAAAATGGCTTGGCACCGGACAAGGACGTGCAAATTCTTTACGTCCAGACGGTGCCGGCGATTCTCAGCGCCATCATCGGCGGCAAGACCGCCGCCGGCACGCTCTCGGCGCCGAACACGCTGAAAGCGAAGGAGTCGGGCCTAAACCTGTTGGTCGATATCGGCAAGCTTAATATTCCTGCCTTCCAGGTCGCCTACGGCACCACGGAAAAGTATCTCAGGAACCAGCCGAACAATGTTTACGCGTTTCTTAAAGCGATCGCCGAAGGCGTTGCGCTGTCACGCAAGGATAGCGTAGTCGCCAAGAAGGCGATCGCCAAATACGCCAAGATCGAGGATGGCCCGACCATCGACGGCACCTACGAGGCCTTTGCGCCGTACTGGGCGATGAGTTTGGAAGTGCGTCCCGAGGCGATCAAAGGGCAATTCGAATATCTCGACGAGAAAGAATTTCCCAACGCCAAGAACGCCGATCCGAGGGATTTCTACGACAATACTTTTGTCATGGCGTTATCCAAGTCGGGCTTTCTTAAAAACCTCGGTATGCGCTAAGTGCTTGAGGTCGGCGTGTTAAACCGCTCTTCAACGACCCACGCCGCCCATTCTGCGATCGATCGCTTTCTCGGACTCGAAGAAGCGCACCGGCTCGTCGAAGAAACCGCCCAAGTGAATGAAGAAACCGTGATTTAACCTTTCGGCGTCGCCCCTCTAATTGCAGATCATCAAGTGGCAATCGCGCGGCAATTTCTTCATCAGCCCCTTCACCACGTGGCCGCGCAGCATGTGATAAAAAGCCGAGCGGCGCGAAGCGCCAATGATCACGGCGTCGACGTCGAGCACTTTGGCCGCGTTGGCGATTGCCTCGGCGGTATTGTGGGAGACCGCCCAAATAGGAATCATCTCGATCTGGTTTCCTCGGACGGCTTGCAGCGCGGCCTTTAAAGTCTCGACGCCCTGTTCGTTTGGTGCATGAGGACTCGTTCCGGCGAATAGTCCTGGCCATTCCTCGACGTAAATACAATAAAGCGCGGACTCGCGCTTACCTTTTGCTCGGGTGAGCGCTTCCTGAATCAGGCGGGGATTTTCGTCACGGATTGCCAACAATGTGGAGGAAGGATAAAGAGGCTTCACTTCAACAGCTTCGGCGAGCGTAATAAGTCCCTTCAGTTCATCTTCCACCAGGTTTTCGGAAGCGCGATAGGCGCGTGCCTGGAGCCGCTCTACATAGGGAATCTTCATGAGAGCTTCGATGAACCATGCCCGCCGCACGCCGATGGCGAAAAGCATGCCGATTGCACTGACAAGTCCTCCAAAGAGCGTCGCCAGTTCTTTATCCACGATATTGACGCACCAGGCGAGTAGGACCATAGCCGTCGTGAGCAGTCCAAACCAGAAGGCGAAATCGCGCCGCCCCAATCGCCAGCGAATGATGTCCAAACTCAGCGATGAAAAGAAAAAAGCGCCCAAGAGGCCAAACGCATACATCTCTCCGAGGAGCGTCAGTTCTCCACGCGTCGCAAGGATGACTCCCACGGGAATTATCGTGGCGATGGAAATCGCAACGTGCGGGCTATGAAATTTGTTGCTGCGAAGGGAAATCACCCGCGGTAAAAATCCCGCATTCGATAACGCGAGGAAGATGTGGTACGCGCCAATTATTGCCGTGTTGGCCGCGAACAGCAGCAGCGTTGAGGCGCTCAGGACCACGGCTAACTTCAGGCCGAAGCCGCCGGAAATTACCGCAACCTCCGAAATGAACCGTTCACTCTGAGTTGCCTTCACATCGGCTTCAAGCATGGTTATTGACAGTACTGAGAGCAACGGTGATGTAATAATAGTCGTTATAATGACGGCCAGCATCGCCCGTCTTGTTGTCCGGCGTATAGGAAATCGTATGACCGGGCTGAGCTGGCTAATGCTTTCCAATCCGGAGAAGGCGAGCCAGGCGCCGGCAAAGCCAATTAGCAGGCTGTGAACGGAGAGGTCGTGTCCTGGAGATAAGTTTTTCCAGGCTTGTGTCCACTGATCGAAAGAAAAATTTATCGCCGATAAGACGATCACAACAATGTCGACGGTGAATGCTGTGGCTGCCATAACAACGGCAGCGGTCGCGCTTTCTCGGATCCCGACAATATTGAGAATGGCTAAAGCAAGCAGGCCGAAACAGGCCGTTATCACGATGTGCGCATCGAAGAAAGGTAAAACGCTACCGACATAATGGATACCAGAAACGGCTGAGATCGCTGCAGTAAGAAAATAGCTCGTTGTAATCAGCATCCCGCCGAGGCAGCCCCACATAGGTCCTAACGCCTTGGTCGTGATCGTCACGACGCCCCCGCCTTCCGGGTTACGCCAAGTAATTTCAATGTACTTCAGGGCCAGCGGAATGAAGGCCAGAGTCGTGAGTAAAATGAAGAACGGCGTCTTGTCCCCGACGGTGCCGTAGAGAATGCCAGGCACATAGTACACGGACGTGCCGATGTCGCAAAAAACCACCGCCCACGCCAATAACCAGTTGAGTTGCCGGGTGTCCTTGGTCGCTTCCATGAAAACTGCGTAGGCCGGTTCGAAATTGTCGCGAGGCGCGCTAACCCGAGGTTGTCAAGGCTCTTGCATTGATATCGTCGTTCGACCTATCATGCAAGATACAACCGAGCCCTATGGCGCTTCCTGGACAATACTTCCAAAAACTCGTCGAGAGTTGCCCCGATATTATCATTTCAGTCGATAAGCAAGGGACGATCATTTTTTATAACGACGGGGCGCGTCAGAACCTCGGCTTCAGCTACGAAGAAGTGTTGGGAAAAAACGTCCTGGAAATTTATCCGAGTCTTGACGAAGCAAGGCGAGTGATGGCGGCGATGCGCGCGGCCGATGCCTCGGGCAAAGGGCGCTTGCGCAATTTCGAGACAGCATTCAAAACCAAAAAGGGCGAGAAAATTCCAGTCGCAATCTCGGCGTCGATTACCTACGACGATGAGGGTCATGAAATCGGCTCGATCGGTTTCGCCAAAGATATTCGTGAAATCAGGCGGCGGGACCAGCTCGTGACCCTGGGTGAAATTGCCATCGGGTTGTCCCATGAAATGAATAACTCCTTGGAAGTGCTGGTCAACCAAATCGAGATGCTGCGCCAATTTGTCGGACGCGTCGCCAGCGACGAGGACTATCTCGTCGAATCCGATCGGCTCGATTCTTTAGCGTCTCAAGTGAAAAAAATTCAGGATATTACCAGCCGCATCAGCGAGATGGCAGACGAGGGCGAGTACGGCACCAAAGAATATCTGCACGGCAAGATGATGACCGATCTGCACGTGGAGAACGGCGCCAAGCCGTGCGATCGGCCCAAGCCCGATCAACGTCATCCGTTGAGCGGTCTCAAGGTGCTGATCGTCGACGACGATGTCGGCGTGTGCCAGTCGCTCAAGGATTTGCTTGTGGCCGAGGGCTGCTGCGTGGAGACCGCCGAGTCCGGCGTACACGGGTTGGAATGGCTGCAGCGCCAGTCTTTCGATCTGGTCTTGAGCGATGTTGTGATGCCGGACATGGATGGCTACGAGCTTTATCAAGCGGTCAAAAGAGAGACGCCGGCGCTGCCGGTGGTTTTGATGACTGCATTCAATTATGACAAGGATCATATTATCAAGCGGAGCTGTCTCGAGGGCTTGCAAGGCGTGATCTTTAAAAAACCGGTCAATCCCGCGATGCTCAAAAATATTCTGCTGCAGCAGTGTCGTCCGGAACAAATCAGTGAATCCAGCGCGTCGCACCCTTCGCCCGCCGACGCATTGACCAAAGACAGTAAAGTCCACTAGCGACTCGTGAACAAACAAGATCATTACAACGAGGGCATGGAATTATTTGCCCAAGATAAGTTGGATGCCGCCGTCGCGGCTTATCTGCGTGCGCTCGACGAAGACCCGAACTATGCCGACGCGCTGCACGCATTGGCGATGACCTACGCGCACCAGGAAAAATTTGATCAAGCGATCGAAACGGGCAAGCGGCTTATCGAAGTTGCGCCCGATGATGAATTGGCCTATACGAGCCTGTCGATCTTTTACCAGAAGAAAGGTTTGATCGCCGAAGCCGAACACATCGCAGCCAAGGCGCGGACTTTGAGTTGGAAGCGCGAGCTGCGTGACAACAAAGGGTCCGACAAAGACTAAAACCACACGCCCCTCCATATTGTTTGTTATTTCCGTTCAGCGCTCACCCTCCAGGTAGGGGTTTTTTATAATTTTCATTTTCTTCTCTGCATGTGCGGGATTGCGCCCAAAACTCCCCGATCTTTACCAGGCTGCGCTTATTTTCATGGGTTCTTGCAGTTTGGGATCGGACTCGGTAAGTAGGATTACGAAAGCGTTCCCGAGTTTCAGCGGAGAGAACCGTGTCCCTCGCGTCAAGTCCATTAGAAAAGCTGGTCAAGTTGATCGCCGATGAATCGCGGCTTGACGACAAAATTCGCGATACCCAGGCGGCCCTGACGCTGGTCAAGAAGCGGGTGTCGGAGTCTCTCGCACAGCATTACATTTCGACGCGTGAGTCGAGAATTCAATTGCCGGAGGACCTTATGCGGGAAGAACAATCTTACGAGCGTTTACTGCAAGCGCTGCAGGACATGAAGAGCGAGATCGCTAAACAAATACGGCCGGTGGAGGAACAAATCATCCAGGCGAACGTCGATCATCTACGCCAAACTTTTACTCAAGAGACCCGGCGACTTTCGAAATGTCTGGAAGAAATCGACGATAATATTTTGGCTTGCCGGCAATATTTGCAGGACTACGAGCGCATCCGTTCGAGTCTCTGCGGGCTTGACGAAAAGCTCATCCAATTAGGCGCAGAATCAATCCAAATCCCTGACGGTTTGCCGACCACCGATTTGGGCGAGATCGTTCGGCAAAGGATCGAATTTCTTCGCTTGCAAGGGAAAATTTAGCCGGTCAGTCGACCCGGCCGTGCACTAAAGAAAATTCGCCGAGCCGGTCCTTGTGGCCGTCGCGAGGGACTTATTTTGTGAGATCCGCGACGCTGTCGACGAGAGATACTTTATCGGTGGAGGTGTTGTGGTGCGAGGCGGCCGGGTGTATCGCGACCGCGAATGATGTCACCTAAGTGCTGGTACACCGGGAGGGTCAACCGCTAGAGCAGGAACATGCAAAATCGCCTGACTTTGGTAGAGCCATCCACTGGCTGAGTCAGGCTCTTTCGTTGTCGATTCTGCTGAAGAACCCTCATTTTGATTTGTGATCGGCCTTAGAGCTGCTGCCGATACGAGCGTCACTAACCGATTAAGAAAATTTTTTACCTGCCGATGTACCACAGCCTGGAAAACTCGCTCGCGCATCATTCTCCAGATCGGTAAGAGCGATTACTCAACTCTTAGATTTGCGCTTTCCTCTTTCCCTCTTTCTTCTTTTTTTGACAGGGCACGTCTTTTGACATTTGCATCACATCAATGGATCGGTGCTTACGAAAGATCAGTAAAACACTGAAGCACTTCTATCGAGCGCGGCAGTAAAACCGTCGGTAAATTTTCAGTAAAAAAATGCAAAATTAGCGTTTTCAGCAAGCGCGATGGCTTGAACAATTTTCCACAGAAAAAAAATATCTCTGCGCCGGCGAAACTTATGCACAGTTGTGGATAAGTTCAGTTTTGCAGACATAACGTGTTCTTATCGAGATCATTCACAGCACTATAAACAGATGCGCAATGCGCAGCGCAAAATTTTTTTTGTCGTGACGAGTTTTTGTCTTGACAAAACTAAATCGAAAAATTACAAATTGCTCCTCCTCGCACCATCTTCGTTACGACAATTATTTTATTGCGCAGGAACTTCCATCGTGTTCCGATAGCTGGACACGGAAAAGGGTGAATTTTGTCAAAACCCAATGACCGGCTAGAAAAGGAGAAGCAAATGATAGACTTTCCCGGCTCTCAAGAACACAAAGCCATGTTTGAGAGTCATTTTGGGTTTCGAGAAACGCCCTTTGGAGTAACGCCCGACCCGCGGTTTTTTTATGGCCACCCTCTTTACCTTGAGGGGTTGGCAGCGCTTGTTCACGGAATTGAAAGCAAAAAGGGTTTCATGCTTGTCACGGGAGAAGTGGGAACGGGTAAAACGACCCTCTTGCGTAAGCTCATGCGTCATCTCGAGGCGCACGTGCACTTTGTTTTTGTTTCCAATAGTCATCTCACTTCCTATGGATTAACGGAGTTGATGGTCCAGAATCTGGGACTAAGCAACAAAGAGAAAAACAGATTAGAGATGATTCAGGATTTGAATAACTATCTCAGTCAGCAGCTACGAACAGGTCGCACCGTCGCCCTGCTGATTGATGAAGCTCAAAAGCTTAGCGATGAGGCCTTGGAAGGTTTGTGCGATCTGTCAAACTTGGAGACGGATGAGGAAAAACTGCTCCAGATCGTGCTCGTGGGGCAACCCGAATTGCTGACTAAATTGAGCAAATCCTCTCTGCGCCGCATCAAGCAAAGAATCGCGATTCATCATCGTCTGTACTCTTTGCAGACGACCAGTGAGATAGACCACTATATTCGTCACCGTCTTCAGATCGTAGGTTACGACGGTCCAGAGATTTTTACTAAAGAAGCGATCGAGGCCATCTGGCACTATTCGGGAGGAACGCCGCGACTGATCAATATCCTCTGTGATAACTCACTGGCCATGGCCAGCGTGGCAGGCAGAAAAAAAGTCTCTCCCTACATGCTCATGAAGGCAGCTGGGAGTCTGTTGTTGGAGCAAGGCAGCGAAGCTGCAAAGATGGGAGCCTCGGAGGTTGCAACTCCCAGGATGAAAACTCCCATCCCAAGGACCAACCCAAAGCACTTTGAAACTAACGGTATCGAGGCGAACACGAACGATCGGCCTGAAACCCCCGTCATTCCTCTTCGCGAGTCCGACCGCGTATCGCTGTCCCGGATTGCCACGAAAGGCCCCGCCGTTTCTCTGCAATTTTTTGATCGTATGACGCGCGCAGCCACCGAAGCGATGGGGCCCATGGCCAATCGAATCCTGGGTGATCAAATTTCTGCGCTCGGCGAACGCCGCCATGCATTTCCGCAGGCAAAGCTCGCGGAACTTGTCTTGCGGGTTAGCGGGGAAATTTTGAATGAAACTATAAGAGCCAGTTTCCAGAAAAAAATGATACATGAAATTGCTACTCTCAAAACAATGTGAGCGCTTTATTGATTAGGAGTAAAAATGGATCAGGAATCGCGACGTGTCGGCCTCAAATGGAAGATCGGCGGAATCTATACAGGGGTGATGCTAGTCTTGGGTGTTTTCGTAATTGGCGCAGTGTATCAACTCACCCAAAGCACCTTGCGAGATCAACTCGACAGACGGGCGCTTGCGATAGCCACCAACTTCAGTGATGCCACCGCAGGACATATCGCCGGCAGAAATCTTCTTGCGCTTCACGCTCTCGCCAGAAAGTATACTCTTCTCGATGGCGTGGCTTATGCCTTTATCCAAGATAGGGAAGGAAAGATCGTCGCTCATACCTTTGGTGCTTTTCCCCAAGAACTTCGGCAAGAACTTCCTGTCGGGGAAAAGCGCCAGGTTCACCGGAGAGAATTATTGTTGGCAGACGCAACAGTGTACGAAACTGCCGTGCCGGTTCTAGAGGGACAGCTGGGCATCGTCCACGTGGGGTTTTGGGCGGATGCGATGCAAAAAGAAATCCGACGCTCACTCGTTCCGGTTATTGGAATAGTTGCTATCGTTCCTTTCGTCGGGGCACTTCTGTCATTTCTGTTAGCTCACTGGATTGTTCGACCGATCGTTGGCCTAACACAAATCGCCGACAAGGTCACCATGGGGGATCTCGAAACCTCCGTCGGCGGAGAGTGTGTAACCTCGCGCGACGAAATTGGAGACTTGGCCCGCTCCTTGGAGCGCATGCGTTCGAGCCTTAAGGCGGCCATGCTGCGCTTAGGCCGGGAAATGGCGTGAGTCATTTATTTACGAAGGAAGAAAGAAAATGGACAAGCAATCCAAACAGGGCAACAGTAGCTGGTTGCTGATTCTAGTTCTCATTTTGACGATGCTCTCGCCCGCTGGCGTTAATGCGTCAGAAAGCGCGCCAGAGCGCCCACTGGAGAAAGTCACCATCGCGTATAGCTCCCTTTCAGGGAACATGGCGCCCTTGTGGATCACCCATGAGCGCGGGTTCTTCCGTAAATACGGCCTCGATGTGCAGCTCGTGTTTATAGAAAGTGGAACCACAACGGTGCAAAGCCTGATTTCCAAAGACGTCTACTTCGCTCAGATGGCAGGCGCAGCCGTAATTCAAAGTCGTCTTCGGGGGGCAGACGTCGTAATGATCGCGGGCGTGATTAATACGCTGAACTTTAAATTGTTCGTTGATAAAAGCATCAAGCAACCAGACCAGCTAAAAGGAAAAATCGTAGCCGTTACCAGGTTTGGTTCCTCAACCGACTTCGCATTGCGTTATGCCCTTGAGAGATATGGTCTTGCGCCCGAAAAAGAGGTCGCGATCCTGCAGGCCGGCAACATGCCGGCGATCCTTGCCTCGCTCGAATCCGGAAAGATCCAAGGGGCAATGTTGTCGGCGCCTTTTACGCTAAGAGCAAAAAACATGGGCCTGCCTCTGATGGCGGATCTGCAAATGCTGGGACTCGAGTATCAGCACACAGGTTTGGCGACTACTCAGGCATTCATTAAGGCGCGGCCTGAGTTGGTCCGCAGCGTGATGAAAGCTTATGTGGAAGGAATTCATTATTACAAAACCCATCGTGCCGAGTCCTTGGCCATTCTAGCGAAGTATCTTAGAACGTCCGACACCGAAGTGTTGACGGAAGTTTATGAGGATGTCGGGCTTAGACTGACAGCCGAGAAACCATATCCCACGTTGCGCGGAATCGGAATCATGCTGCGGGAGCTGGCTGCAACCAATCCCAAAATCACAGCCGCGCGGCCTGAGGAGTTTGTGGACCTGACTTTTATCAAAGAGTTAGATGGCTCTGGATTTATTGATCGTCTCTATAAGACTACGGTAGCCGTGGCGAGCCGCGAAGAGCCACGCACCACGCCGGCTAATATTAGCGGAAATTCCGCGCCCGGGACTGAAAGAACAAAAGCCATCGCAGGAACGACAAAATCAGGTGCCCCTTTCGGTTTTTCCAATGGAGCGTCGGAACACACGGTGGCGCCTGGCGATACGTTAAGCTTGATCGCGCGTAAATACTATGGAACTCAATTCAATTGGGAAAAGATCTACCAAGCAAATAAGTCGACCATGAAACACCCCGATTACATATACGTCGGACAGAAGATCATCATTCCGTCTTAAGGTAAGAGTGCCGTGTCTTTTTTAGAAAGGGTTAATTGACAGAACGTGTGTCGTCACCAAATTCAAATCAGAGCAGATTAAAACACCAGAAAGGAAAGATTGAAATGTCGCAGGAGTTCAAGAAGTCAGAGCAACCATTCGAGCACCTTATGCGCGCTTTTCAAGAAGGCGAAGCTCGGCAAATCAGTCAATGCATGGAAGGGATCGATCTCAGGTTGCTAAATTGTCACAAGTCATTGGAGGAGTATAGGCGTCTCCACTCAACTCTTCGCCTGATCAACAACCAGCTTTCCCGGCTGGGTGCCGAACCTCTGGCCGTTGCTGATGAGGTAGCAACACAAGATTTGAATGAGATCATCAAGAGCCGCATCGACCACTTTAAATCTACGGGTAAGATCTGAAAGCTCTGAGCTACGTGGCTCGTCGTACCTCTCAGCGGCTGAAAACTTCGCTTTCGTGGACGGCGTTGCTTGCGGAGTTTTTTTTATTAAGTTTATTGAACGGGTTTATAGATTGGGTCATGAGCCGCGATTGAACACTCTCTGAGTGATGATAAAGCGACTTTAGCGATCTGTTTGGATAAGTGCTGCACTGTCGTCGATGGTGCGAACGCTGCCATCTTTGCGATCAGAACGTTGTGATTGGCGAGGCCGGCAATAACTCCGTGATCAAGTGCCTGCATTGTCGGATTGGCGACCCTTTGACGGGTTTGCTCGTTTACTAGGGTAAAAAGACATGATCCAACAGCTTACCCAAAGCTTCAATGTTGCTCCAGCCGCTGAGTGATTCAGCTACCCGGTTCATAAAGTTCACTCGTCCCTCAACATCGATTGTCATCACAGCATCCCCAACCTGTCGAGAGTGACGACCCCGTTCCCGTTGTTGCCGTTCCCTGAGTTCACTTGCTTGAGCTGTTAGCCTCGCGTCATGCAAGCTTTCTGCGAGCAGGCTCGTAAGCGTGCCACCAGGAAAAGGATGACCGATTGTGAAGGTGCAGCAAAGTTCGAAACGACGAACGAATACGTAGGTGGTATAAAAACGTACCAGGCTATCAAGCCGCCTAAGACAGTGGAGAGAATGCCTGGCCATAATCCGCCGAACACGCCGCTATTACGATTGCAGGATAGTATAGCATGAACGGCACTCCTTCACCCAGAAGGGGTTGGAGAGCCGCACACAAGAAAGAAAAAAACTATCACCGTTACGATAGCGAATACGCATCTTACCAAAGGCGAAAAGTCGCGGGAAAAAATTGCGAGCATCCGTTCGGCCCCTCGTTGTTATTCACTTCTGGGGTTCGGACCAGCAGGCGGGTAAAAAATCCATGACCACGTTAGTGGATCCCGCCTTGGGATGATGGATCACTTTCAGAGCGAGCAGGCTTCGCTTACCGGCAATTA
>Ga0075418_10008577_pt1 | contig 11457 bp, 8 predicted proteins | sample SoiMetdeltSBSDD2_FD_81776 | JGI IMG/M metagenome (GOLD analysis project Ga0075418, IMG submission 81776) | Bulk soil microbial communities from a Populus tree surrounding site in Tennessee, USA - Soil MetaG P. deltoides SBSDD2 | ecosystem: Environmental > Terrestrial > Soil > Tree plantation...
AGGAAAACTTAAAGAAAAACCTTCTTTGTGGTTATAATATTTATTATTGAATATAATAAAAGAAATGTCTTTGGCCCTATCACGGTGAACATTAATATTATTCTTTGTTTCATACAGCAATTCTGTTATACCCCAGTAATAAATAATGGAGTCCGCAACCTGCTTGTTTCGTATAAGCCGCATCCCACCGGAGTTTGTCAATTGTAATTCTGTGCGGTTAACCAGTTTCAGGGTTAGTGGATAAAGATATCTTCTCTGCAGCTCATACATTTTTGTGACTTGAAGCTGACCAAGTTCTCCTTCATAAATCATTTCAGTCAGCGAGTCCAATTTTTCATATTGTGTCTTTACAAGTTTCGATTCATTTTCCAGGCTGGCAATATCCTTTTCAAGGTCTTCAACCATTGATCTCATGAATTGTTTTTCCCGTTGATTTTCTATTACATGTTCCAATTGATACTCTGCTAAAAATCCACAGAACACTGCAAGGAAGAGCATTAAAAATTCCCAGAAATAATGTGTCCATTTTTTTCTTGCAGTATGTGAGTGATGATGAACTTCCATATTTACATTATTTCAAATGATATTCTTTTTTAATTAGTGCGATCAAACTTAAGGCTCTTTTATTTTGGCGTATCAAATTAACCTGTAAGAACGGGTTGATTGTTGATCTGATCCTGTGAATTTGGTTGGCATAATTAAATAAAACAGTTTTATCGGTAGTCAAAAGTCTGGCTTCCGGCCGAATATTCGGAATGACAAGCCTTTGCTTCACATAATTGCTCAAAGTATGTCCATCTCCTTGTAACCTGTCGTCTTGAGCTACCGCGGGAATTTTAAGCCGGTTGAGAGAATCACCCGCAGAGAAATTATTTCTATTAAACAGATTAAATCCTGTTATTGATATTTCATTGAATTGCTCTTCCAGTATCTCGGCAATATGCTCAATACTATTAATACCCTGCCAATACCTCGAAATAGCATTCGCTATTTCTGCTTTTTTAATTAGTCGTAAGGCCCCCGAATTTCGCAGTTGTGTGGCAGTTTGATCGCTAAAACTTACTACGATAAGTCTTATATAGGTAAAATTCTGGCGATAAATAGTAGCCGAATTTGAAACAACATTATCTGCATTGAAAAGATTCGATTGAAGTGAGTCAAGCCCTTTATTGATCAGGGCAGAAAATTCTAAAGTACTATTCATCATTACCGTATCGGCGCTCAGATCTTCAAGCATTCCTTTCATGAATTGCCTCTCACGATCCTTTTCAATTTTATGCTCCAATTGATACTCTGCCAAAAAACCACAGAACACGGCCAGGAACAGCATTAAAAATTCCCAGAAATAATGCGTCCATTTTTTTCTTGGAGTATGGGTATGGGCATGTACTTCCATAATATCTTATTTCAGGTCATATTCTTTTTGAAGAAATTGTATCAGTCTCTTTGCTTCTTCTTTCTGTTGTTTTGCATAATTTATAGAAAAAAGCATTATCGATTTGAGATAATGAACCTTGGCAATAAATTCATTGATGACTAAAGGATCCTTTGTAATGAGAGCAGGATTTCCCCGAGGCGGAGTTGTGCTGTATGTTTTGCTATCTACCATTTGCTCAAATATTTTACCATCAAATATTCTTGCTTCATATTCCAATACCGCCTGTTGCCGTAGAGTCGTGACTTCCGTTAAATTTTCAATTCCTTTTAACCTCGTATAATACTTGGAAATGCTGTCAATAATTTCCTGGTTATGCAATAAGCGCAGGTTGCCTGAGTTCTTCATTTGTTCATATGCATTCTCATTAGCCCTGATGAATCGGTTCAAGCGCATTGCCATTCGGGTCATATAATACATTCGTTGCTGCTGCCGCTCGTCTCTTTTATCCCGGCTTAATAATAATATAACAGAATCATAGTAGCCGATGGATTGGTATTGATCGCGGAAATATTGGGCTGACCATGCAGTATCAGCCTTCAGATCTTCGACAATTGATTGTATATATTTTTTTTCTCTTTTCTTTTCAATAAAATGCTCTCGTTCGTTTTCTACAAAGAATCCCAGTGTTACTGCAAGGAATAGCATTAAAAACTCCCAGAAATAATGTGTCCATTTTTTTCGCGGTGTATGAGCGTGGTGATGAACTTCCATGTTAGTTGCCGTTATTAAATTATATCAAATATTATTCCTGCTCGGCCACCACCTGCGGCACACTAATATTACTTCCATAAAAAATGGCATTCAGGAAAAGTTTGTTTGTACCATACCAGGTACCCCGGAAATTAGGATCATCGCTAAACAAAATCACTCTTCCGCTTCCTTCATTGCCACATAATATCGCCGCAGAATTTTTTACTTTTTTCAACGTCGTGGGATGAATATAACCACCGATAAGCGGATCATTGGTGTACTGTGACACGGTGCTATACGCATTGCTGCTTGGTTGTAAAAATGTGAGACCATTTTTATATACAGAAACTTTTCGGTTGGTAAAGCCAAACCCGATGGGATGAGTAGTATCAAGATCAACACGAAAAATAGAACCGCCCAACGCCTTCGCACCTTCAATATGCACAGCCATATCAAAATCCTTGCGCACAGGTGGGCCTTTCGCTGTGTCGGCCGGCAACAATTTTTCCCTCGTAAATCTATTACGTATTGCCCATTCCGTACCGCCTTTAATGGTAATTAGCGTATTGCCCGCCTGCACCCATGTTCTTATTTTATTAGTTGTGATTGTATCAATGAGTGAATAATTTCCTGAAACCATGATCATCGTGTTGTAGCGATTCAGGTTGGCACGATTCATATTTAAAATATCTATTTTGGTAACAGGCATTTGCAAACGCTGATCCAACAAATGCCAAATATAACCAGCTTCCGAAGCAGCAACTCCTGTTCCGATGATCAACAATACTTCGGGTTTTTTAAGTGTTTGTACATAACCGCTTCCCAAATCAATACCGCCGGCGCTATATCCTGTTTGGATACCATATATACTAATATTCGATTCTCTTCCCGCCGTTACTATTGCTTTATATAATGAGTCAGGTGAAATGAGCTGTTGTTGTACTGAAATCACCACGCTACCATAACCAAATTTTTTATCAGATCCGTTTATATTAGCTGTAAAAGGCCGAAAGGCCGATTGAACAATGACGCCGGATTTTTGCAAACTGTAGATGGCCTTGTGTATATTATAATCCGTATTGCTCATCACATAAGCATAATTGCTTTTTACTGCATCAATCACTTGCCGTGCAGTTAAAGATGTAATTCTTTTTCCCGCCGTAAATGAACTTTTCATTTCTGCATAGGGCAAATTATATGCGTGTACCAGGCTCCAGGCAGAAGCATCATAGAACGAGCTGTCTATATAAGTGATCTGTTTTTCAAATACGGAGCGCACCATAATATAATTATCCTGCATCGCAGGGACATAAAAAGATTTTCCTGCTTCAAATCTTTTTCCGTCGGCAATAGTATTGCTGCTTACCTCATACACTTCTATTTCATGGAGCAGCAACATTTCAACAAACGCCCTTGTCCTTGTTTCATCCGCGGCATCACCAAATAAAAACCCTTTGATAGCTGATTTTGCCTGTTGTTCTTTGGCCATCCTGTAAAATTCCTTTCGCATCTTAAGCAACATATTCTTTTCAGCCAATGAGGCTCTGACTGTCGTAAGCGAAGCCGTAAATTGATTCCTGATAGTAAACGCAAATGTGAGAGGTATGGTAGTAGTTTCCTGCACATGTCCACGACTACTGGCCTGCTCAAATAAAAATCCGGCACCTCCATAAAAATTAATATAGCTGCTGCCATAGCCGGGATATAATTTATCATAAGCTTCTTTGGTAAAATACATGGAGCCGAGCTTGTCGGTTGCTTTGGAAAAATATTCGGCATATTTCGGGTAAACGGTTTTGTATAAATAATCAGGAACAATGGGATTATTGCTGGCATCTTCACCGGGATCAAAATAAAAAGTGGAGTTGCTCCCCATCTCATGATGATCTGTTTGCACATAAGGCCGCCAGTAATGAAAAAATTTTATACGGTTTCTTGTCTCCGGAAAAGTTCCTAAAAACCAATCCCTGTTTAAATCAAACCAATAGTGATTGAATCTTCCACCCGGCCATATTTCGGTATGCTCCCTGTCAATAGGATCATCAACAAGAGGGGAAGCTTTGTGCATGTTTGCCCAATGGCTATGCCGGTCTCTTCCGTCGGGATTGATGACGGGATCCATTAGTATCACCATTTCATTCATCCATTTCGCCGCTTCTTCACTTGCAGATGCGGTGAGATAATAAGCGGTAAGCATGGCAGCTTCACTGCTTGATGGCTCATTGCCATGAACATTATACCCGAGATGAATAACCAGTGGAATGTTTTCCGTGTTGCCATTTACCTGGCCCGCCAGGTGGGCCTTGCGGATTTCTTCCAATCGTTGATGATTGGATGGCGAAGTAAAAGTGGCTACCACCTGCGGACGATGCTCAAATGTTTCTCCTATTACCTGTAAGCTTACACGATCTGACAAACGATCCAGCTCTTTAAAATACTCAACGAGTTTATCATGCCTTGTATGATGACTGCCTATGGCATAGCCTAAAAATTTCTCAGGTGTGGGAATGGACGCATTAAAATTTCCAGCACCGGGATAAAAAAAATCCGCCTGTGCAACAGCGCCGATCTGGAGAAAAATGATAGCTGCCGTAAAAAAAATATTCCTCGTCATAGTTTTGGTTTTAGATGTAAGGATAATAAAGCTAAAGAAACACGCTAATAAACTCCCAGAAATAATGCGTCCGTTTTTTACGCGACGTATGTGCTTGATGATGAACTTCCATTTCAGAATTATTTAAGATTATATTCCTTTTCTATCAGGGTAATTAATTCAGTCGCCAGGCGATATTGTTCTTTTAATTCAACACTCCCCTGCTTAAGGACAACAGCACAATAGGCAAACGTATTGGCATACTCGGTGATTAAACCAGGGTTAGTTGTAACGAGCTCCATTTGCCCTGTAGGGTTAGTCATGAATTGATGATCTTTCAAAAAATCTTTTGCCAGATTAAAGATCCTGATTTCAAGATCTCGTCCCATACTTCGATAATGGGCATGTCTGTCAAGCGTAATTCTGATAACCTCAAGATGATTCCAATAATGAGTCAGCGCATCCATTACTTTTTGACTTCTTACTATTCGCATTCTCCCTGAGTTTTTAAGCTGGGTAACTGTTCTGTCGGTAAATACGACAGGTATTCGTTTTAATGCGACAGAAGAAAAACGGTAAGCATCTGCTATTTTTTTGTTTGCACTATTCTCATTCATTAAACACAATACTGCTGAATCAATATTATTGAGGCTACTATCGATTTCTGCCAGGCTGTTTTGCAATTGAGCGGTATCAGTTTTAAGATCTTCCAACATTAGTTTCATATACTGCTTCTCTTGCCGGTGTTCTACATAATGTTCCCGCTGATTCTCGGCAAGGAATCCGCAGAACACAGCAAGGAACAACATAAAAAATTCCCAGAAATAATGTGTCCATTTTTTTTCCCGATGAGTCGGGGTATGTGAATGATGATGTACCTCCATAGCAACTCATTTAAGATGATATTCTTTTTTAATAAAATCTTTTATTCGTCCCGCTCTTTCTTTTAACCTTTGAATCCTTATTGCGATTCCACCATTCAGCGTTTTTATTCTGTTTACTTCTATCAGGCAACTGTTGATAACTTCAGGATCAGCCTGGCGTAGATAGATAGTTTCAGCAGGGTTAATAATCGCGCTGTTGCTGTCCACTATTTTTGCATAATCATCAGCATTTAACAGTGGGGTTGACTTTTCACGAAGACTTGCCTTGTTTACTTGCCCTTCCTGGCTCAAAACCCGGATAAGCTCGACTTCCCGGTAGTACAAAGCCATACTATCAGATACGTTTTTGTTTTTGATCAATCGCATTCCGCCCGCATTGCGAAGCTGAACAATGGTTCTGTCATTCGGATACAAGAGACCGGCTGTACCACGGATTGCTCCCCTCAAATACATATAAACAAGATTGGCTGGTTGTTTTGTAGTAATATTTTTCATTAGAGCGTGAAGGGAATCAGCTTGCCGGGCCTGCGCCCTTAAAAAATTGATGTTTGATTGCAAATCACGTTCGTCTGCTGTAAGATCCTCATAAAAGGACTGAATATACTGACTCTCCCGCCTAGCTTCGATATAATGTTCCCGCTGATTCTCTACAAAAAAACCAAGTGTAACTGCCAGGAATAACATTAAAAACTCCCACAAATAATGTGTCCATTTTTTTCTTGGCGTATGTGTATGGGCATGTACTTCCATGAGTTTGTTTAAAGTTTATGGTTTATATTTATTCTGGCTAATGGCTTAAAGCTTCTTTCATTTCAGGTGATATTCTTTTTTTAATAACTCAATCAACTCAACAGCTTTTCCATTAAGTTGTTGCAAAAATACTCTTTATCAATTCTGGATTGTTTATTCCCTGCACTTTCTTAACTTGTATACCTTCTTATTACCCATTATTCATCCCTTTGAACTCTTACTTTCTTTACTATAAAAAGTTTTTTATGAACCAGACATCACTGCTTACCTTTTTTATTTTTGTTTCAGCATCCATTTTTGCTCAAACAAAAACGAACTGGAGCCCTGAACAATGTTTGAAACTGAAAAATATAACTGCCGTTGTTCCCTCGCCTGATGGCAGCAAGGTTGTATACACCGTACGTGAAGCCATCATGACCGATGACCGCAGCGAATATGTGAACCAGGTGTTTCTTTGCAATGCCGATGGTAGTAATACAATTCAATTGACAAAAGGAGATAAGAACTCTTCCAATCCAAAGTGGAGCCCTGATGGCAAATGGATCGCTTTTACCTCTTCAAGAGATGGGAAAAATAATCTATACATACTTCCTGTAGGCGGCGGCGAATCTGAAAAAATAACGGATGTAAAATCAGGGGTTGGTAATTATGACTGGAGCCGCGATGGAAACATGATCGCTTTTATCATGGTGGATAGCGCCAGCAATAAAGAAGAAAAAGATAAAAAGTCAAAGAACGACTGGTATTTTATGGATGAAGAAATAAAACAGAACAGGTTGTTTGTTTTATGGCTCAATGAAAAAGATACAAGCGGAAAGAAAAAACAAAAGCAAATCGTAAAAGAGAATTATAATATCAATTCATTTGACTGGAGTGCCGACGGTAAAAGCATTGCCTACAGTCATGGCAGATCACCGGAAGCAAACGATAATGTGTACAGCGATGTTTCGCTGGTTGATGTGGAAAGTGGAAAGATCAAATCCATCGCAGCAACGGGTGCCGGCGAATCAAATCCGTTATTTAGCCCTGATGGAAAGCTAATTGCATACTTCTCTTCTACGGATCCCGTTGATTGGGCCGGCGCCCGTCATGTAAAAATATATTCACTTGCCGATGGTAAGTCGTGGCGATTGAAAGCAACTCCTGATGAGAATGGAGGTATCGCTGGATGGACAGCCGATGGAAAAAATATTATCTGGGCTGAAGCAAACAAAACATTGAATACTGTTTATGTTCTCAGTGCTGACGGTAAATCAATCATTGAATGGAATAAAGACTCAAAAGACCTGATAGGTGGTATTACTCTCAACAACGGAAGCTCTCACATTGGTTTTACTTTACAAAATCCCTCGCAATTTCCTGAAGCGTATATAAGCAAAGTTGATAATTTTTCACCGGTAAAAATTACAGCAGTTAATGCTGACAATGCAAAAAAACCGTTGCCAAAAACTGAAATAATAAAATGGAAAGGCGCTGATGGAAAAGAGATCGAAGGATTGCTTACTTACCCGATCAATTATAAACCGGGGACTAAAGTTCCATTCATTTTAAATGTACATGGCGGGCCTGCCGGGGTTTTTCAGCAAACTTGTGTGGCCGCTAATTCTGGCACCTACCCGATTGCCGCATTTGCTGAAATGGGTTATGCAATACTCCGTCCTAATCCTCGTGGTTCATCTGGTTATGGAACCGAATTTCGGATGGCTAATCGTGCCGATTGGGGCGGAAAAGATTTTATTGACCTGATGGCCGGCGTTGACCAGGTTATTAAAATGGGAATTGCTGATGAAAGTAAAATGGGCGTGATGGGTTGGAGCTATGGTGGATTCATGAGCAGTTGGATCGTCGGGCATACTGATCGTTTCAAAGCAGCATCGATCGGCGCACCCGTTGTTGATCTATCCCATCAAAATCTTACTGATGATATTGAAGGATTTCTTCCCTCTTACTTCAAAACTGATCCATGGAATGACTGGAGTTTGTATGACAAGCATTCACCATTGCGTTTTGTACAAAATGTGAAAACACCCGTGATGCTGCAACATTGCGAAGGCGATCAACGCGTACCGATAAGTAATGCAATCATGTTTTACAATGCACTTCGTCGCAGAAGTGTGCCGGTACGTATGCTCGCAATGCCACGGCAGGGCCACGGACCGGTAGAACCAACAATGGTGTTGAAAACAATGCAAACAAATGTGGAATGGTTTGAAAAACAGATCGGGGCAAAAAAATCTTTTTAAAAATAATTTTAACCACCTTAAAACTAAAATTATGGAAGAGCTGATCATAGAAAAGAAAACTTCCTCTGCGCAGGAAAATATGGAAGCTTATTTTGCAACTCATGATGTACAGTATGTAGCAGAAGATGCCGTCTTTACTCATATGAGCAACGGGGACAAAACCATAGGAAGAGAAGCCGTACGTCAAATGCTTCAATATTTTTATCACATAGCATTTGATGCAAGGGCAGAAATAAAAAACAAGATCATCACAGAGAAAAAAGCAGTTTTAGAAGCTGATTTTGTTGGAAAACATATTGGGGAATTTGCGGGAATACCGCCCACTAATAAAGAGGTTAATGTCCCGCTTTGTATTGTTTATGATCTTGAAAATGGATTGGTAAAACAGGCAAGAGTGTATATGTTGATGGATATAATGATGAAACAGCTCACCAGTTAAATACATCTACCTAAACCAACTGCATGAGTAACGAACCAACCGCATTGGTTGCACCAATCGGCCAGGGAGAAAGGATCATTATACTTGACAGTCTTAGAGGTATCGCAATACTCGGAATTCTATTGATGAACATCCCTGGCTTTGGACTGCCAAACGCAATGATCGATGACCCTTCAATATATAATGAAAAAGGTCTTAACTACTATTTATTCTACATTTTTGGTATCGGAGTTTTCGAAGGAAGTCAAAGAGCCCTTTTCTCAATGTTATTTGGCGCAGGTACAATTATTTTTATTTCAAGACTTGAGAAACGAACCGGGGGATTAATGCCTGCAGAGCTTTTCTTTCGCCGTCAATTATGGTTGCTTGTGTTTGGCTTATTCAATGCTTTTGTATTACTCTGGTTTTGGGATATTCTTTATCACTATGCTATTTGCGGGATGATCCTTTTTGCATTCAGGCGTTTACAACCGAAATACCTGCTGATTGCGGCAGGAGTGTGTTTAGTATTAATGACAATCAGAGAGAACCGGGATTTTTATAAGGATAAAATAATCGTTACAAGAGGAGAAAAAATAGCCGCTATTGATACGACCAAAGTAAAGCTGACGGACAAGCAAAAAGAAGACCTTTCACAAATGCAGGGTATAAAAGAAAGATCAACACCTGAGGCAAGAAAAAAGAAAGCAGAAAAAGAAATAGCATCAAACAGCGGAACTTATGCAGAAGTTTATGAATATCGCAGTAATCGCGCCGCCAGTGGAGAGACAAATGGCTTGTATTATTTTCTTATCTGGGATATTTTATTGTTTATGTTTTTGGGTATGGCGTTTTTTAAGTTGGGTATTTTACAAGGCGAAGCAAAAACAAAAATCTATGCTTGGATGGCGATCATTGGGTTGGGTGCAGGTCTTCCCTTATCCTGGCTTTATCTTCAACCAAACATGCAATACAATTTCAATTTGTTCGAGATCCTGAAACACAAACCACTTGAGTTTTATGAATTACAGCGTCTTGTTCATTCTATTGGAATATTCGGAATCATCATGTTGTTATACAAATCTGGTTGGTTTAAATGGCTGTTTAAATTGATGCGTCCCGTTGGTCAAATGGCATTTACCAATTATCTCATGCAATCATTTTTGTGTGGCATCTTTTTTTATGGTTTTGCGATGGACTATTTTGGAAAACTGCAACGCTACGAACTGTATTATGTCGTTCTTGCCGTCTGGCTATTAGAAATAATCTGGAGTCATATCTGGCTCCGCTATTTCCGGTTTGGGCCTTTGGAATGGTTGTGGCGCAGTCTCACGTACTGGAAAAAACAACCCTGGAAAAAAGAACATTCGTCAACAGATACAATGGGTATTGCATAAGTTATAATTTGATGAGTAAAGAATCAACAATTGCTGTTACCGCACCCGTTAGTCAGCAGGAAAGGATTGTTATTTTAGACAGCCTGCGAGGGTTTGCTATTCTTGGCATTTTGTTATTGAACATGCCCTCATTTGCGATGCCGCCACCGGCACATCACGATCCTTCGGTATTGAATGAATGGGGGACGATCGATCTTACAACATGGAAGATCATGAATTGGTTTCCTGAAGGAACACAACGAGCATTATTTTCCATGTTATTCGGTGCAGGTATTCTTCTTTTCATAGGTGGCAAAGAAAAACGACTCGATGGAATGATGCCTGCTGATTATTTTTTTCGTCGCCAGTTGTGGCTGATCGTCTTCTCCATATTTGATGTTTTTGTATTGTTATGGACAGGTGATATATTATTAGATTATGCAGTGCTTGGCATGGTCATGTTTGCTTTTCGAAACCTGCCACCCAAAAAATTATTGATAGGTGCAGGTTTTTGTTTTGTATTTATGCTTATCACAGAAAACCGGGATCTGTATAATGACAAGGAAACCATTCATCACGGTGAAATGATCGCTTCAATTGATACAACCAAGACGAAACTTAGCCTGGTTCAAAAGGAGCAGTTAGGCGCCATGGAAGATTTCAAAAACAGAAGTACGATGGAAAGTAAGCAGAGGGCAGTAAAAAAGAATATTGAAAAGACCACGGGTAGTTATAGAGATCTGTACAAATACAGGACGAGCCGTTACTTAAATCAATTAGTAACTTATCTCTATTTCGGTATTTGGGATGTAATGCTCTTTATGTTTATCGGAATGGCTTTTCTTAAAATGGGGATATTGACAGGACAGGCTTCTGCAAAAACATATTTGTTGATGACAATTATTGGATTAGGTGTTGGATTAATTATTTCCTGGTTCCGTCTGCAGCAAATGATCGATGCAAAGTTTAATTGGTATGAATACACAAAACAGGTGTGGTTCTCTTTTTATGAATTGTCCCGTACTTTTCGTGCGATCGGGATACTTGGTTTAATTATGCTTTTAT
>Ga0075418_10008582_pt1 | contig 11456 bp, 9 predicted proteins | sample SoiMetdeltSBSDD2_FD_81776 | JGI IMG/M metagenome (GOLD analysis project Ga0075418, IMG submission 81776) | Bulk soil microbial communities from a Populus tree surrounding site in Tennessee, USA - Soil MetaG P. deltoides SBSDD2 | ecosystem: Environmental > Terrestrial > Soil > Tree plantation...
CAAGCAACGCCAAGGGATGCCCATGACCACCGACATTGAATCAACACTTCCTGCGCTGGAAGTTGGCGATTCGAAATTCTCCTCACCCGTTCCGTATCGCACGAATCAAATCTGGGAAAATTGGGGCCGAACGGCACGCTGCCAGCCTGAGTTTTCCTTTTATCCGGAACGTGTGGAAGATCTGATTCAGATCGTCCAGTTTGCGCGTGAGCGCGGCAAACGGATTCGAGTCGTTGGCAGCGGTCATTCCTGGTCGGGATTAGTGCCCACGGACGGGGTTTTGGTGTACGTCCAGGGGTTGAACAATGTGAGCATGGATCTTTCCGATGATTCGCATCCACGCGTGGTGATCGAAAGCGGCGCGACGGTCAAGGAGGTCAACGACGTTTTGGAGGAACAGGGCTATGCCCTGCCATTGAATGTCGTCCTGGAAAGCGTGCGGTTCGGCGGGCTGATCGCCACCGGCAGTCACGGCTCCGGCTGGAACAACCCGACCCTCTCCGATCTCGTCTATGCCATTGAGCTCGTGGATGCCTCCGGGCAAATCCGCAAATTCCAAGCCGGTATCGATAGTGATGAAGTCATGAACGCGGTGCGGTTGAATCTGGGCATGTTCGGGATCATGTACCGCATCATTATGGACGTGCAAAAGAGTTGGATTGTGCACGCTCAAGATCAGTGTTTGCCCATTAATCACGTGCTCGAGGACCTGCGGCATCTTGCGCAGTCACGCGATAATTTCGATCTCTTCTGGTGGCCCTTCAGTGACGAGCTCTGGATGAAGACCTGGAAACGGATTCCCCATACGTCCATCACCGCCAAGCCGCGTCACAGTTGGAGCGACAAACTGATATCGGATATCGGCTCCCGCGTTCATAACGGGCTGATCAATCTCTCCCAAAAATACCCGCGCCTGACGCCGCCTCTCTCGCGCTTCACATTCAAACTGACGCCCTCCAAGGGAAACAAGGTCGTGGACATCGTGGAAGCCATCCATTACCGGCGTGCCATCGAATATACAAAGATGGGCTGCGTGGAGGTGGCGTTCAAGATCGACCCTCAATTTGAGAATGTGAAATGGGCGATCAAGGAGGTGTTCAAACATGTGAAAACCTACGCCCGGCGGGATGAATTTCCGCTGAACGTGGTAATGAACGTGCGTTTTATCAACAACAGCAACTGCCTGCTCTCACCCGCGTTTGGCGGGGGACACACCTGTTACATTGAAATCCTCAGCCGCGCCAGACCAGCGGACTGGAAGCGTTTTTCTGGTCAGGTTGCGCAGGATTGGCTGACCCTGCCGGAGGCGATGCCGCACTGGGCCAAAGAGTGGCAGCACATCCCAAACGTGATCCAGCACATCAAAAGTTATCTGGGCGAGAACATTCCCCGCTTCAACCAGATCAAAGATCAACTGCAAGTAGACCCGGATAACATGTTCATGAATCGTACCCTGGAGGAGATATTCTTGAAATGAAAAATGCCGCTCGTCTCCTCACCCTGGCTTCCATCGGCCAGATTCTGGGCTATGCCTACGCCCTGCCCGGACACATCGGTGAATCGACCTGGTCTGATCATGCCCAATTTCACCTCTTCCTCTCCTGGATCTGGATTCTTGGTCTCGATATCGCTATCATCGCGCTTGCCTGGGGTCCACTGCAAAAAGGGGAACGGAGCAGTTTTTGGCTCTTGCTCGTTCTCTTCCTTTCAGCCCAGGGGGGCCACTTCATCGCCTCTCTGGTGGAGCCCGCCGGCCGCCCACCTGAATGGTGGTACGACTATGCCTTGGGCACAGTCGCATTGATTTTCGCCATCGGGCTTGGACTGGCCTGGAAGGTGCTTTCCAGCTTAGATAAGGATGTCGAAAAATGATCTACCTTGTCGGAATGGGCACCATCATTCTGCAAATCGTACTCGCGGGCACGTCGTTCGGAGACATCGACCGTTCATTTGGATTTTCCTTATTTTGATTTTCCCACTCCTTGGTAACGTGATTTATGTTATTGCCGAACTCATCCCCGAATGGGAGAGAACCAATATGATTCAGAAATGGCTTGATGATGTCGAGCGTTTCTTCTCGGAATTGCTTTACCGCCGCTGAGAGCAGTCAGCAATCCTCTCGATTTTTGTAGCAAAACACTATGAGGTTGACTGAGTACGCGGTGCTATGTGGTGAAGCACCGCTGCCACGCCTAACTCAAGCGTATTCGCGCCTGTGAACGAAAGTTTCCTTAAATTAAGGTTAGGTAGGGGTTTACCCAGTGGGACAACCCTGATTGACATCTTCATGAGACCTCCACATAATAGAGTTACATTGTCCATGTAACGTCATCCGACGTTGCAAAACTTTCTCAATGAGTTACGAAAGGAGATTCGAAATGGGTATTCTATCTTGGATTATTGTGGGTCTCATCGCTGGCTGGTTGGCTAATCAGGTGATGAGAAGTGGTCGTGGTAACGCGGTGACCGATATCGTCGTGGGAATCGTGGGTGCCATTGTTGGTGGCTTCCTGGCCGGCCAATTGTTTGGCGTCCCGAATGCCGTGAACGGTATCAACCTTGGCAGCATCGTTGTTGCTTTCCTGGGAGCCGTTGTAGCGATTGCCCTCGTTCGAGCCCTGCCAGGGCGCTCGCCCGTCTAGCGCAAGGACCCGACCACCTGAAAAGGTGCTAAAACAAGGCGCTCGCCTCCTAAGAGGCGAGCGCCTTCGTTTGTCTTGGCCTGCTCCCTATTCAAATCTAATATTCCTCTTATGCCGTTTTGATAATTCGCCGATGCGGTTTTGTTATAATGCTCCCATTATAGAAACAAAGACAACCGACCACAGAGCGCATGATCTGTCGTCTGTGGTCGGTATTTTTTTCCTTCCCTTAAGGAGGAAGCTACCCCATGATGAGATTTGACCGATTTACAGAAAGAGCACAAGAGGCCGCCCAACGCGCTGCGGAAATTATCCAGCGCTACGGCCATAACCAGATCGATACCGAACACATCCTGCTGGCACTCATCGAGCAGCCTGGCGGTGTAATCCCCCAAATTTTGGAGAAATTGAGCGTCAGCCCGGAGGCGTTGACCGAACGGCTGGATGCCACCCTGCGCGCCAGCCCGAAAGCCAATATCTTCGGTGGCGGCGCTGGCCAGATCTTTATTACCCCGCGCGTTAAGCGGATCATCGATCTCGCCAACGAGGAAGCCAATCGTCTCAAGGATGAATACATCTCTACCGAACACATTTTCCTGGCTATTCTCACCGAACGAAATACGCCCGCGGCTCGCATTTTAGAGTCCGCTGGGTTGACACGTGACCGCGTCTACTCTGCCATTCAGGATTTGCGCGGTGGACAACGCGTCACGGACCCGCAGGCTGAATCCCGCTACCGGACGCTTGAGAAATACTCCCGCGACCTCACCCAGGCCGCGCGTGAAGGAAAACTTGACCCGGTCATTGGGCGCGATAACGAAATTCTGCGGCTGATCCAGATTTTGTCCCGCCGCACCAAGAACAATCCTGTACTGATCGGTGAAGCAGGTGTTGGCAAGACCGCAATTGTGGAAGGCCTGGCGCAGCAGATTGCCAACAATGATGTGCCTGAAATCTTATCTGGGAAGCGCGTCGTTCAGCTTGATCTCGGCGCGATGATTGCCGGTTCACGCTTCCGTGGTGAGTTTGAGGAACGCCTCAAAGCGATCATGGAAGAAGTTCAGCGCGCCCAGGGTGACATCATCCTGATGATCGATGAGTTACATACTGTTGTAGGTGCTGGTGCGGCTCAGGGTGCCATGGACGCATCGAACATGCTCAAGCCGGCACTGGCCCGCGGTGAACTGCAATGTATCGGCGCGACTACACTGGATGAATATCACAAACATATCGAAAAGGACTCTGCGCTCGAAAGGCGTTTTGCTCCGATCTATGTGGAAGAACCCAATGTGGAAGACACGATCAAGATGCTGCAAGGCTTGCGCGACCGCTACGAAGCGCATCACAAGGTCCGTTTTGCAGATGAGGCGCTGGTCGCTGCGGCCCGCCTCGCTGATCGTTATGTCACCGACCGACGCCTGCCGGATAAAGCCATTGACCTGATGGATGAGGCTGCTGCGAAACTGCGCGTGGCTTTATATTCCATGCCGCCCGACCTCAAGGCTATGAAGACCGAGATCGAAAAACTGCAAGCCGAAGAAGAACAATCCGGCTTGAACCGTGATTATGAACGCGCCGCGCAGAAGAAATCTGAACGACTGCGACTTGAAGAGGAATATCTCGAGAAGCGTGATAAATGGGAATCCGAACACCAGCTTGATGAAGTGGTGGATGTGGATGACATTGCCTCCGTGGTTCATCAGTGGACGGGCATTCCCGTCAGCCAGATGATGGAGACCGAAGCCGAAAAATTGTTGCACATGGAAGCGCGTCTACACGAACGTATCGTCGGGCAGGAGGAAGCCATCCATGCCATCTCGGATGCGATCCGCCGCGCAAGAAGCGGGTTGAAAGACCCGTCACGTCCTATCGGTTCATTTGTCTTTATCGGGCCTTCGGGTGTCGGCAAGACGGAACTCGCCAAGGCTTTGGCCTGGTTCATGTTCGATGATGAAGATGCATTGGTGCGCATTGACATGTCCGAATATCGCGAACAGCATACCGTGAGTCGGCTCTTCGGTGCACCGCCTGGATATATCGGCTACGAGGAAGGCGGCCAATTAACGGAGGCCGTCCGCAGGCGGCCTTACCGGGTGCTGTTGTTCGATGAGATTGAAAAGGCTCATCCCGAAGTCTGGAACGCGTTATTGCAGATCTTGGATGATGGGCGTATGACGGACGGTCAGGGCAACGTTGTGGACTTCCGCAATACAGTTCTGATCATGACCTCGAACCTGGGCACAGAATACGTACGTAAGGGAGGCACGTTGGGCTTCCTTCAACCCAAGGCCTCGAACGAGGAACGTGAGTCGCACGATAAGATCGAGAAGGCCCTTAGGGGCGCATTCCGCCCTGAGTTCCTCAATCGTATCGATGAGATCATTATGTTCTCACCGTTGAGTTTGGAAGAGATGGACCAGATTGTTATTCTGCAAATGAAGGAAGTGCAGGACCGCCTCAATGAGTACAACATCACTGTGGAACTGACCGATGCTGCCCGCCAGTGGCTGGCAAAGGAAGGCTATGACCCCGCCTTTGGTGCACGTCCGTTGCGCCGCGCGATTCAGAAGAATGTCGAGAGTCCGCTTTCGGTGGAATTGCTTAGCGGCAAGTTCAAAGACGGCGCCACGGTAGTGGTGGAGGTGGACGAAGAAAAGAACAAGATCGTCTTCCACACGTCTGAGCCGGTGAAGAAGAAAAGCAAACAACACGCAGATGCGTGATGACCAATAAAGTGACTGTCACCTTCGAGGTGGCAGTCACTTTTTATGTAGTAAGGCGGGAAGTTTGTTGTTACCCTGTCATTGCGAGGAGCAGAGCAGCGATGACTGTAATATACTACTTTGCCACCGGAATCTGAATAAAGAACGTGCTGCCTGGTAGTTTCTCCTCATCGTGGCCTGTACTCTCCACCCAGATCTTCCCCTGATGGGCCTTGATAATGCCGGCCGCGATCGCGAGTCCCAGGCCAGGTCCACCGCCCTTGAATTTCGTGCGGCCCGAGGAATGCAGTTCCACTTTGCCAATCTGGTACAACTTCTCAAAGATGATGGTATGGTTGGCCGGGTCAATCCCAATGCCTGTGTCTTTCACGCGAATCTCGCAGTACCCTCCACGACCCGGCAGGTTGACGCGCTCAGCGCTTACCGTCACCTTGCCGCCATCGGGCGTGAACTTGATGGCATTGACAATCACATTATCGAACACCTTCTTGATGAGTTCCGTGTCGGCCAGGATCGGCGGAGCGGAATTGATGGCAGGGTCAAGCTCCAGCGTCAGTTGACGCGTCTGCAAGTCCTCCGCGTAATCCTTTGCAATCAGCCGAAGCAGAGGTCCAAGTGTCACGGCTTCAAGATGCGGCATCAATACTTCGCTTTCGAGGCGCGCCACATCCAACATACTGTTGACGATCTGATGCAAGCGGTCGGTGCCTTGAATCACGCCGTCCATGGCCTGAATCAGTATGGAGTTATCCTTCAAGGCTGGTGAGCCTTTGATCATCCCCATGTAGCCTTTGATCACGGTCAGTGGCGTGCGCAGCTCATGCGCGGCAACTTGAATGAAATCGCTCTTGTTCTTATCGAGCTTTTGCAGCGTGTTATGAGCGCTGCTCAATTCATCCACGCGTTGCTCCACCATACGTTCCATCATCTGGTTGAAGCGATTGAGGTCATCATACAGGCGCGCATTTTCCAGCGCGATGGATGCCTGCACGGCATAGGTGTTGGCAAGCAGGACATCATCCTGATTGAATGCGCCTGGATTGCTGCGCGTCAGGGTCAACATGCCGGTCACCTTGTTCTTTGAAAACAGTGGCACGCCCAGCCATGAACGGTCTGGAGGGTGCCAGTCGGGCTGTTCCCAGCTCTGCATGTTCAGCGTGTCGCCGATGACCACAGGTTCCGTCTGCTTGGCAATGGAATGATATACATTTACTCCCTTCACGCTATAGCTTAAGTCGTCGATTGCACCGTTACTGGCAAAGCCGTAATATCCGTGAAGGCGTGGGACGCCGTTTACATCCTCGAGGAATAAGGCACAGCGATCGTTCATCACCACCTGTGATAGCTGCGCCACGATCTGCTGGGGGACCTCCGTCACCGTGGAAAGAGATGTGATCTGGCGCGAAGCCTTGCCCAGTGCCTCCGCCGCGTGACGGCGGGACTGCTCGCTGGAATACAGTTTGGCGTTCTCCGCCGCGGTCTTTTCCGCGAATTCTTTGGCAATGGCCAGTTCGACAGCGCGGTCCCGGGCTTCCGCCAGCAGACGTTCGACTTCCCGCTGGGCCTGCTCTCTTTGTTGTACGAGCATGGTGCGCAACAACGCACTGCTGACCAGGTTGCGGATGCGTACATACACTTCCCAGTCCTGCGGCCCCATCTCCACCCACATGAACCCAAAGCGGTTCTGTGCCAGTGTCAGGGGCATGACCACGGCTGTGTAACGATGAGCCTGTGGCGTCTTGCCGCGTGGGACAAGCTGGCCAGTACCTATAAAAGCCTGCTTGCGAGGAATTTCAAACTTCGCATCTTCATATTGGAACAGCAGTTGGTAACTCTCGGGCGCCGGTGACGAAATGGATTGCGGCGAAGTCACGTCGCTGTAGAACATTACATACCAGCGACCAATGCCCATATTCGGGAAATGCTGAGAGATCGCGTTCCCAATGTCATCGAAGGTCATGGCAGGCGCCATGGAGAAGCTAAAGCCCTGCAAAACGTTTTCCTGCTGTTCCAGTACCAGCCGGCGATAGGCCTGGGCCCGTTGAGAAAGCTCACCTGCCAACAGACGCGCCTGCTGGAATAGGTTCTCAGCCTTCAACATCGCCGTATGACTGGTAATGCCCCCCAGCGCATAACGCCGCATCATGGAGATGACGTTATGCCATACCGAAACCACCAACTCCTGCTGTTGCATCAGTTCCACCATGGCATTGATGGTCTTCAGGAATTCATCAGGGGAAATTCTCTCGTTCAGCGCCAGCAGGAAACCATCCCAGGCGCGGCCAAATGCGTCCCTGAATTGAGGCAGGGAGGGATCCTGTTCAGTGACACCGGCGGAATTTAACAAGGCACGCAGTGCAGCTTCGCGTTTATTTTCCAGCTTGCCGGTCTTTGCCACATCGCGTGGCAGGACCGCCGCCTGGCGTACATTTTCAGGCAGGCAGCCACACGACCACCGTACGAGCAATTGAGTAGACGTGATGATCGAGCGCGGTACCGTAGTATCCCCGTTGATGCGTTTGAGCAGAGTCTCCAGCGCGTGCTTGCCCGCCGTATAAAATGACTGGCGTACCGTGGTCAGAGGCACACCGGTTACCTGAGCCTCGCGCAGGTCATCGAAACCGGTCACAGCCACATCCTCAGGGACACGCAGGCCGCGTTGTTTCAAGGCTTCCAGTGCACCGAAGGCCACGTGATCATTGGCAGCCACCAGGGCCTGAAACCGCAGACGGCGCTCATCCAATAAAATGCGCACGGCCTCTCTGCCACTCTCAGGCGTGTAATCGCCATCCACCACTAGATCTTCATCATAGCGCAGGTCATGTGCTCTGAGCTCCTCCTTGTAGCCTTCAAACCTTTGTTCTGCATCCACCTGTCCCTGGATGCCGCAAATAAAAGCGATGCGTTTGTAGCCGTGTTCCTCGATCAGATGCCGTACCACGGCACGCATCCCTTCCGCATTATCTGGCACAAACATGGTCGCGCCGCTGATGTCCACAGATTGTGTGACAATCGGCAACGTGCCAAACATGGCTTCGAACGCCTTTATGTCAGCCGGGCCGCTGCCATAGGCAACATCGGAAGTTAAGATGAGACCGTTGAATTGATCGGGCTTGGCGAGATCATATAAACCAAAGGAAGGTTGGGATGTTCCGGTTGCGGTTTGTGGTTTGAGTTTTCCCCCGATGAAATGCACAAGGTTGACATTATTTGCTTCAGCCGCGGCTGTGATACCCGCGATAAACTCGGCACCCCATGCACGTCCCACCTGCGATGCAAATACACCAATCGTTTTTCTTTCCGAAGCAGGCATAACTGAAGAGTTCTTCCTTTGATCCAGGGAATGCAGGGATTATATCCTTGTTTCAAATGTGTCGTACAACAAAACGGTGACAAAACACACACCTCCCGCTACATGTCAGCCGGAAGTTGATCCTGTTTTCTGATTCCTGCAGAGGCGCTTTGTGCGCGTTCCAAACCGAGACAACGCTATAGGGCCAGTCTCATTTGCCATTGAGAAATTTCCTCCCTTTCAAACCCGGCCCTTTCGAAGATATTCCCAAACTCCTCCGGGAAGATCGCAGGCACATGCCAGGTTCGGCCGGGATAATTGGACATCACATTTCTCAGCATTTCAATGCCGAATCGGTTTCCGCGGGCGGATGGCTCCACCAGTAACGACCAGATCACCACATGGTCCGCCTCAGGATTCGAAGTGACCATATACGTCTGCGCCTTGCGATAGGCGCGTGCAGGTGGCGTCAGGTGCGCGATCGTTTCGCCCGCGAGCTGCCAGGGCAAATCGGATACACCATATTGTGAAATCAGCTTGCCGGCTTCGCGCAGATCGATCTCATCCAGCGGAGGAGCCGGGTTTTCACCGGTATGCTCACAAATGAGTCCAATCAGTCTGCGCATGTTTTGGAAGCCGCATCGGCGATACAAACGCACGGCGTATTCATTCTGTTCTATCACTTCCAGGAGCATTTCGCGATCCTTGCGATCGCGCGCCTCTTGAATCAATTTCTCAAGCAGCCATTGACCCGCTCCCTGACCGCGCTTGTTTTGCACGATGCCCATTGCCGCGAGTCGACTGCTCCAGCCGCGGCGCGCGATCAACGCAATCCCTGAAGGTTCATCGTCCATGGTCAGTACGCGGCTGGAAAACAGGTCGATGCTGTCCTTGCGGAGCATCGTCAGGAATTGGATCAAGTTGAAGCTGATCGGGACCAGATAACTCTCAAAGCTGAGATTCAGCAATTGAGTCATCTCAGGCAATGAGTAGTCTGAGGCAGGTTTCATATCCAGATTCATAGTTCGATTTTAACCGCGTCGGGCGTATAATCCGCAAGTTCGAAAGAGGACAATTTCATGACAGACATCCAACGTATTGCGCGGAAAATCACTACAACACTTTTTATTACGCAGAGCCTGGCATCCGCGGGGTTCATTGCTGCGGCTACCATCAATCCGATCATCGGAGAAAAACTGGCTGCCAGCCGTTCGTTGGCTACCCTGCCCACTGCGTTGTATTTGTTAAGTGGCGCGCTGTCGGCTTCTGCCTGGGGCGATATCATGGACCGTATCGGGCGGCGCAACGCGATCGTTACCGGACTGCTGTTAGGCCTCCTCGGTAATGGGTTGGTTTTGGTCGCCATTCAAGACGCATCGTTCCTATGGTTGTTGATTGGTTTGATTTTAATGGGTATGACCAATTCCGCCATCACGCTTGGGCGTTTTGTCGCGGCCGAGGTGAATGCACCAAATCAACGTGGGCGCGCAATTTCAGCTGTGGTGCTGGGCGGCGTGGTTGGAACGATTCTGGCACGCGTCTCAGCGAGCCCCATGGGTGATTTTGCGATGCGTATCGGCATGGATGAATTAGCTGGTGCATATCTTGCCACGCTGGCCTTGTTTGCCGTGGCTGGTTTATTCGTCTTTGTGGGCCTTCGTCCTGACCCACGTGAGATTGGCAAAGAAGTGGCGAAGCTGTACCCGGAGGGGATTCCGCAGGGCGAGGCACGGCCCATTTCGCAAATTTTGCGTCAACCAGCCGTCATCACTGCCGTAACTGCGATGGCATTAGGGCAAGTCGTCATGGTCGCGGTCATGGTGATTACGTCCCTGCATATGGAAGACCACCACCACGCCCGCAGTGATATTTATTCCGTGATCTCCGTGCATACCTTTGGGATGTTTGCCCCTTCGATTATTTCAGGCTGGCTGTTGGACCGCTGGGGACGCGGCCGAATGATCCTGATCGGCGCTGTGACCCTGCTGTTAGCCTGTCTCGCCGCGCCGCTTTCACCGGATGTTTTGCCTCTGGGCATTTCATTGTTTTTACTAGGGCTGGGCTGGAACTTCTGCTTTGTGGGTGGTTCTACTTTACTGTCAGACCAACTTTCACCCCTGGAGCGTTCGCGCACCCAAGGGACGAATGACCTGCTCGTGGGTCTGGCTTCGGCCTTCATCAGCCTGAGCAGCGGGTTCATCTTCAGTGCTACCAGCTATACGGTCATGTCGCTGATAGCTGCGGTCGTTTCTTTGGTGCCATTAGGCTTGGCTTGGTCATTTTTGAGACCGAGAGCTGCCGCTCTGGGAGCGCGTGGAAATGCATCTGATTGAGTCACAATCCCGCAGAGTGCCAAGCCTGCAGGATTTTTGATTCCGAACTTTATTTATTTTCGTATCATGGTTAGTAACATTTTGAATTTCTGGCTGGCTTTTACCGCATGAGGCTCCTCGGCCGGCATAATGATCGCATCACCATTTTTCAGCTCAAAAGGTTTACCTGAGATTCTTATTTCCGCCGTACCCTCCAAAACATGCACAAGCGCGTCGAAGGGCGTAGTATGCTCGCTCAATTCCTGATCCTTGTCGAACGCAAACAATGTAACGTTTCCTGTCTCGGCTTTCGTGATCTGGCGGCTGACCACGGAACCCTCCTGATACACGACCAGTTCCGCCATGTGCAAAATTTCCGCTTTTGGGGCTGTGGACATTTGTTTCTCCGTGTGCTAAACCATCATCCGGAACGTGAATGGCTGGATGGAGATATTGGCTATCTTATTTCAAGCTCATACCCGGTCGA
>Ga0075418_10008583_pt1 | contig 11456 bp, 5 predicted proteins | sample SoiMetdeltSBSDD2_FD_81776 | JGI IMG/M metagenome (GOLD analysis project Ga0075418, IMG submission 81776) | Bulk soil microbial communities from a Populus tree surrounding site in Tennessee, USA - Soil MetaG P. deltoides SBSDD2 | ecosystem: Environmental > Terrestrial > Soil > Tree plantation...
CGAGCTGATGAGCCGCGGCCAGGTCGCTTTCGCCGAGATCCAGGTGCAGATGCAGACGCTGGCGCCTCTGGTGGCGAAGGAGAAAGGCTGGAACCTGCACGATTACCGCGATGTCCTCCGGGAACTGAAGAAGAAGCAGTTGGTCGGTGAAGCGATCCTGCCGCACTACCAGGGGCGGATCAAGGAGATCGAAGCAGTCATTCGCGCCCAGTCGATCGTGACCTTGCCATCGCGGGAAATGCGTATCCAGCTGGCCAGCGAGGCCGAGAGCGCCGCGATTCCGGCGCCCAACATGCGACCGCCGCGCTTGATCGGCAACACCGGAGAGCTCGGCACCTTCGTGCTGCCGCTGCGCATCCCGGACAAGACCGGGGCAGGCAAGCTCTCCTTCGACGATTTCACCTACGAGGCCGCCTCGTGGACCCTGACGGCGCACGAAGGGCGTCCGGGCCACGAGTTGCAGTTCGCCTCGGTGATCGAGAAGGGTGTGTCGCTGGCGCGGGCGCTGTTCGCCTTCAACAGCGTCAATGTCGAGGGCTGGGGCCTGTACGCCGAATCCGAGCTGCAACCCTACGAGCCCGTGGAAGGTCAGCTCGTCACCATGCAGAACCGGCTGATGCGGGCAGCGCGGGCGTACCTCGACCCGGGGCTGCAGACCGGGCAAATCACCAAAGAGCAAGCGACGCGGGTGCTGCGCCAGGACGTGTGTCTCTCCGAGGCCATGGCCCAGCAGGAGGTGCAGCGCTACACCTTCCTCGCCCCGGGTCAGGCGCCCTCGTACTTCGTGGGCTACAACCGGTTGCTGGAAACGCGCGCCGTAGCGGAGCGCGCCTTGGGCGACCGCTTCGACCGCAAGGCGTTCAACGATTTCGTCCTCGCCCAGGGCCTGCTACCCCCGGCGCTGCTCCGTCGAGCGGTCATGGAGGAATTCGTTCCGTCGCGGACGGCGATGAAGTAGCAGACAGAACCGCGTGGGCAGGGAGGCTGAGCGAGCAGGGAAGCGAGATCCAGCGTGGCATGGGAACGTCGGCGGGCGGGTAGAACCCGCCCGCCGGCGGTGATGGCGTGGTGATCGCGCTCAGCCCTCGATGCGGGCGCCAAGCCCGGCAAGACGCCACATCGTGTAGGGCCCGGAGACGGCGGCGGGATCGAAAGCGACGCCACGTTCTTCGGCGTCGTGCTGCTTCCAGGCGCGGTGCTGCTCTTCACTCATCTCGATCTTCTCCACCACGCCCTCCACCACGGCCTGATGTCCCTTCGCGCTCAAGGGGAAGACGATCTCGCCGTCGGTCACCTTGACGCGCAGGGCGGCGTCGCCGTTGGCGAGCTCCAGCCAGCAGCCGCGGCTGGCGCAGACCGCGCTCACCGTGCCCGCCACCTGGACGATCTTGCCCTCGTACTGCGCCGGCTCGGCCAGGATCGAACTGATGCTGGTGGTCTGTTGCAGCACGATCCCGGCGCCGTAGTTCCCCACCGGGTCGGCCTTGTGCAGGGCAGTCTGTTCGTCGGCAGCAGCGCTCGCCGCCGGTGCCTCCGCAGTAGCAGCGGGCGCGTTTCCCGGCGCCGGTTGCTGTTCCGCTGCCTTCTGGCAGCCCCAGAGCAGGAACGAACCGACGCAGAAGACGAGGATCGAATTGCGGCCTCTCATGGGTTTCTCTCCCGTTCGGGTGCATTCATCGGCGGCGGTCTCTCCCTCGCTAGCGCGGGAACATGTTCGTAGCCCCGAGCAAGGGCATGCCGCCGCCGCCGCCGAGCAGATCCCGCAGACCCGGCAACGCCAGGCAAAGGTTCTGCGGCTCGTTCGGGGTATCGGCGAAAGTGACGTTCACGTTGAGACAGGAGTCGTCGGGAATCTGGTCCCCGTCGGTATCGATGGGCACCTCCGTCGTGTCCCCGGCGAGGGTGGCGAGCTCCGCATGGCCACGACGGATGCTCCCGTGGATGTCGGCCAGGTCGCCGGTGCCATTCGGATCGGCGCGGAAATTGGTGGCCTCGAGAGCGATCACCCATGGCGGCGTCGTCGGATCGCGGGTGACGCCGTAGCCGAAGGCGGTGCTCGCGGCCTCGAGAAGCCCGGAGCCCACATCGCCGGTCAGACCCACCTCGAGGCTGACGACGAAGTTCTCGCTGCTGTCGTAGATCTGCACCAGCGCCGTGAGGCTCCCCGGCGCGCTCTCGACGCTCACCGCGATGAGGACCGGACCGAGGAAGGCGGCGCCCCCGTCGTTGGGACTGCTGGCCTGGGGATCCCCGAGGTGGAACGACTGCAGCTCGCCCGCGGCGTCGAACTCCAAGGCGAAATCGAGGTGCACCAGCACGGGCGGATCACCCATCGCCTCGGCCGTGGCGGCGATTTCGAGCACCAGACCGAGGGGCACATCATCGGCCGGATCCGGCGTGCCGCGATCGTCGATCTGGATCTCAAGGATGCGGAATTCACCGCGCAACGGGATCGGTGCTCCGCCGGGATCGAGGACGAAGATCCCATCGTCGAGATCGAAGCGGAAGATGAAGCCATCGGGAGGGTTGCCCGGATCGACCAGAGTCCAGCCCGGGAACGGATCGCCGGTGTTGCTCGGGTCTCGCTGCCAGGTTCCGAAAGCCGTCTGCACCAAGCGCGGCCGGCTCTCGCTCAACTTGCGGAGCAGCGCGCGCACCGGACGCGACGCCCCGGGCGGCGCGGTGAGCGTCACGGGAACGCTGGGAAGCGACAAAGTGTTGAGGATCGCCGCGAACTCCGGTGTGTCGAGCAGCTGCAGCGCCGGCTCGCTGCCCGCAGCATCGCGGAAGGTGCCGAGCTGCGCGAAACCGTTCTGGATCTGGACCTGTGCGGTCGTCCCCGAGCCGGGCGGGGTGACTTCGTCATCGCCGCAGGCGAGCGGGAACAGCGCGCCGGCGAGCGGGAGCAAGGCGAGGGCGGCGCGCCAGCGGACCGGACGCCGCCGTGAGGGTGCATGCAAGGAGTCCTGCATCGATTTCCTCCCCGAGACGAGTGTCGTCCCACTGTCCCCGATCTCCGCGGGGCAGGTCAACGACGACTCTTCGCGGTCCGGTGGTCGGGATTCGAGCAGCGGCAGCGCGGGCTTAAGCCGCGCCACGGCATGTGGTCGGGATTCGAGCAGCGGCAACTCGGGCTCAGCCGAGTCGCTGCTCCAGCGCCGCCAGCTCATCGCGCAAACCTTGCGGCAGTTTGCTGCCGAAGGTCTCGAAGTGCCGGCGAATCGAAGGAATCTCCTCTTTCCAGCCGGCTACGTCGACGCGCAGGAGTTCTTGCAGGTCGGCGGCGGGGATCGCGAGGCCGCTCGTGTCGAGAGCCCCAGGAGCGGGCAGAAGTCCGATGGGTGTTTCCGTCGACGCGGCACCGCCCTCGCAGCGCTCGAACACCCACTTGAGCACGCGGCTGTTCTCGCCGTATCCCGGCCAGAGGAAGCGCCCGCTCGGGCCTTTGCGGAACCAGTTGACGTAGTAGAGGCGCGGCATGGCGTCGCCGCCCCGCTCGCCCATGCGCAGCCAGTGCGCGAAGTAGTCCCCCATGTGGTAGCCGCAGAACGGCAGCATCGCCATCGGATCGCGGCGCAGCTCGCCGACCTTGCCGGCGGCGGCAGCGGTCTTCTCGGAGCCCATGATGGCGCCGAGGAAGGTGCCGTGCCGCCAGCTCCTCGCTTCCGTGACCAGCGGCACCGTGGTGGCTCGGCGGCCGCCGAAGAGGATGGCGCTGATGGGAACGCCCTTCGGGTCTTCCCATTCGGGCGCGATCACTGGGCACTGCCGCGCCGGCGTGGTGAAGCGCGCGTTCGGATGCGCGGCGTCACGGCCGCAGCCCGGCTGCCACGGACGGCGCAGCCAGTCGATGAGCGCCGGCGGCTCGTGCTCGAGCATCTGCTGCCAGTAGATGTCACCGTCCGGCGTCAGGGCGCAGTTGGTGAAGATGCTGTTGGCGTAGAGCGTCTTGAGGGCATTGGGATTGCTCGTCATCGACGTGCCCGGCGCGACCCCGAAGAAGCCCGACTCGGGATTGATGGCGTAGAGACGGCCGTCCTTGCCACACTTCATCCAGGCGATGTCGTCGCCCACGGTCTCGACCTTCCAGCCGGGAATGGTGGGATTCATCATCGCCAGATTGGTCTTGCCGCAGGCCGAAGGAAAAGCGCCGGCGATGAACTTCACCTTGCCGGCGGGATTCGTGAGCTTGAGGATCAGCATGTGCTCCGCGAGCCAGCCCTCGTCGTGGGCTTGCACCGAAGCGATGCGCAGGGCGTGGCACTTCTTGCCGAGCAAGGCGTTGCCGCCGTAGCCCGAGCCATAGGACCAGATCTCCCGGGTTTCCGGGAAATGGGCGATGTATTTGTGCTGCGTGTCGTTCGGCCACGCGACGTCGGCTTTCTTGGGATCCGCGAGTGGGTAGCCGACGGAGTGGATGCCGCGTACGAACTCGTTGCTATCCCCCAGCACCTCCAGGACCCGTGTACCCACCCGCGTCATGAGGTGCATGTTGGCGACGACGTAAGGCGAGTCGGAGACCATGACGCCGATCTTGGCGATGGGCGAGCCCACCGGTCCCATCGAATAGGGAATGACGTACAGGGTGCGACCGGCCATGGCGCCGCTGTAGTGCCCGCGTAACGTCGCCTTCATCTCCGCCGGTGCGATCCAGTGGTTCGTGGGCCCGGCGTCGTCCTTCTTCTCCGAGCAAATGAAGGTGCGGTCCTCGACTCGGGCGACATCGGCTGGATCGGAGCGCACCAGGATGGAGTGGGGGCGCTTCTCCGGGTTGAGCCACATCGCGGTGCCCGTGGCCACCAGGAGCTCGAGCATTTCTTGGTACTCCTCCCGAGAGCCGTCGCACCAGCGGACGGTTTCGGGTTGCAGCATCCGCGTCACCTCTTCGATCCAAGCCAGGAGCTCGGGATTGCTCGTGAGGGTGGGGACGGATTGCGTGGTGCTCATGGGGCTCCTCGGGGAGGGGAAACCGCCGGTCTCGCGCCGGGATTGTTGGAGGGCAGGTGCGCCACCCACCGGAATGTATGCGCTCGGTGGCGCAGCGAGAATCACCCTAGAGGCTACGCGGACCGCGCCAGGCGGGGCAAGGCGGGTATGGCGTTTGGACTTCCTGGCAGCGCTTGCGGCCGCCTGGAAGGGGAGGCAGGAACACTCCGGCAGCCCTACGCTTCGTCAGTTCTCGTCACTACTTATTTGTCTGGGTTTTTGACCTCGCCCTCGGGAGCGCTGAGCAGCGTGACGACGTCGTGGCAGCGCAGGTGGAGGTAGAGCTTGGTCAAAGGCCCCAGGTTCCCGGCCTGCTGGCGGAGGCTCGGCTCGTGGGCGAGCAGCGCCCGTACCGTTTCCGTCTGACAGCAGCCGATGGTCATAGCGTCGATGTCGAAATTCCCAGTCACCGCCGCCAGCAAAGGGCCGCCGCTCTTTGGCTTCCAGACGTCGGCGCCATGCTCGAGCAGCATTTCCACCATGTCGGTCTGCCCGTAGCCAGCCGCCATCACCAGCGGGGTGAGCCCCGAAGTGCCCGGGGCGTCGACCGCTGCCCCCTGTCGCAGGAGCTCGTCCACCGCCTCCACCTGGTGCTTGTGGATGGCGTGCAGGAGCGGGGTCCAGCCGTTCCTGCCCGTGGCGAGGTTCGGATCGGCACCGGCGGCAACCAGGAGGCGGATGGTCTCGAGGGAGCCTTGTCGCGCCGCGATCTGCAAGGGGGTGAAGCCGACCCGGACTCCGGGGGCATCGGGCGGTGTGCCGGCGTCGAGGAGCTGACGGAGCCGGGGCATGTCCTCCTGGGCCACGGCCTGGAGCACCGCGGGGTCAGCGGGGTCGTTCATGTCATAGCAGCCGCAAAGCCAGAGTGCGAGGGCCAGGGCGAAACGGGCGGGAAGTCGCATGGACGGATCTCCTTGTCGAGGCCGGCCGCAGCGGCGTGGGCAACTCCCGAGACCGGCGCGCCGCCGCCCGCGGTCTCAGGACCCATTTATAAAGTACTTTGACTTGCAAAGTCAAGGCCAAGCGGCGGGGCTTCCCGTGCGGAGAAAGGGCGCTCAGGGAAGTGTGCTCTGCCCGAGGCCGAAATGCCGCACCAGGAGGTACTCCGTCAGCTGGCGATGGGAGACGGCCTCGAGGGCGTAGATCTCGAAGCCGCAGAAAGCGCGGGTGAAACGCGCGTCCGCGGGCGTGCCTTTGGCGAGTACGAACATCGGCTGGTTGTCTGCCGTATCGGGGTAGAACAAAGGGTCCTCGGGCTTGCCGAGGCTGAGGTAGCTGTACAGCACCACGGAGATGCCGGGGAGAGGGATGAGCGGCGGCGACTCGTTCCGCATGGCACCGGGCATGTTGTAGATCTCGATGTTGGTGCGCCCTCCCGTGCCCGCTTGCGGCCAGGCGAGAGAGACGGAGAGCGGCGGTGCGCCCCAGTTGCCCACCTGGTCATGCACGACGAAGGTGTGCTGGTGTGGCACCGGCAACGCGCCCTCGGAGCTCGTGACCGTGCGCGTTTCTCCCCTCTTCAAGGCGGCGAAGTCGTCGGCACCGAGCGTCACCGTGTGCACGTGAGTGCGCGACGCGTCCTGAGAGGTTTCGTAGGTGCGGCTGACCGGTACGAAAGCCTCGACGTCCGCCATCGGCACGTCCAGGGTGTGGAAGTGTCCGGCGTCGGTGCTGGAGGTGGTGCGCTGTGGGTCGCCGCGGGGGACGGCGTAGCGCCTCGGGCCGCGGCAGAAGTGGTCGCGATGGAAACGCTCGATCTCCACCGACGAGCCCACGTCGAACATCTCGATCCCCATTTTGTACAGCAGGCTCGCGGTGCCCACAGAGTCAATCCCGGGAGGATGCTGCTCGAAGGGGTCCTCCCATTGGGTGACGTTGACCGCCAGGTATTCCTCCCCGGACAGGCGCTCGTCCGGCCACAGCTGCCTGGCCGGGCGGAAACCGTTGATCCACAGACAGCCGCCGTTGGCCAGGTAGATGTTGATGTAGTTGAAGCCCCGCGCCGAGTTCTGATTGCGCGACGGGATGGGGTCGACGAACTGCGCTGCCCGGCGCAAGGCGGAGCTGCCGTTGCGGCCGCTGCGGTTGCTCCACACGATGGCCTTGTAGTCGAAGACCTTTTGAATCGGTGGCGGCTCGCGGCGGTTCTCTTCCACCTCGAAGACGTCCAGGTTCGGATCGAAGAGGAAGCCGTTGTCCGTGGCGATCTGGCCGAGGACCTGGAGCCAGCGCGTCGTCTCCTGCAACTCCTGGCTGACGTCGGTCTGCCAGTCCGTGTCGTCCACCCACAGGAGGGAGCGGGCCCTGGTCACGGTGTGGGCCGTGAGTTCGTAGACCGCCTGGGTGATCGATTCGGCGTTGTCGCGCACTTGCAGGTAGAAACGATGCGAGCCGGTGGCGAAGGAACGGGCCGGCGCCGAGGTGGTGCTGGCGCTCCAGCTCGACCACTCCAAGGGATTGTCCGGATCGGCGATGTCCCAGCCATAGCGGTAGGCGACGATCTGGCCGCCGTAGGTCGCAGCGCTGCCGCTCCACCGGAAGCGCAGCGGTTGCCCCGACGCGATGTCGAGGCGGATAGGCCGCGAGCCCGCCACGAAGGCCTGCGTCCCCAGGTAGAATTCGCGCACCGTGAGCACTGGGCCGACGTTGCCTTGCACGTGCACGCGGACGACGTTGTTCTTCTTCTCGCTCTGGTAGTCGAACACCGGGGTGATGGCGCCGGCCTCGTCCATGGCCTGGACGGCGAAGAGGTAGTAGCCCTTCTCGGTCCCCTCCGCCAGCGTCAACCCGGTGATCACCGCCTGCTTCCCCGAGCCATCGATCAGGTCCCAGCGCCGCCACGGGCTCCAGGAGTAGCGCGAGGGCAGGTGATAGAGGGAGTCCGGGAAGTTGATGTACTTGTCGCCGATGCCTGAGACCGTGATGCGGGTGGAGATGATGACGAAGCGCGACGCCACTGGCTGGATGCTGTTGGAGCCATCCACCGGGTCTTCGCCGTTCCAATTGAAGATGACCACCGGCGGGGCTTCGAACTCCTCGTCCGTGCCGGCCTCGATCGGGTCCGTCAAGTACACGGTGGGGGCGATGTTCCTGGAGTTGAAGGAGCGATAGTCCGGGGTCGGATCCGGCATGCCTTCGTTGTCGACGGCGCGAACGAAGAACGTGTGCCAGCGCTCGTAGGGTGCTTCGCGCACGTCGTCACCATTCTCTCCCGGGCCGGGCCGTGGCTCTCGGCGCAGCGTGTCCGCCAAGGTGGTGAAGGTTGAATCGGTGGCGGTGGTCCCGGTCCAGCGTGGGTCGTCCGGGGCGGGCACGGTGATGACGACGCGCGTCGAGTCGTCGTCGCCTCCCATGTGATCGCTGATCGGGGGATGGTTCACCAGGATGAAGTCGTAGTGCGAGATGGTGCCGTCGCGGTCGGTGCCGGACCAGAAGAGTTGCACCCGGTAGTGGGTCGCCGAGGTGGAGTCGGGTGGACCGCTGGAAAGCACCGTTTCCGGCGCTTGGTTGGGGCGGATCTTCTCCACCCCCAGTTCGTTGTCACCGCAGCCCGCGAGGAGCAGGACGGCACCGATCCAACGGCAACAGCGCATGGAGGGCCGACTCTCCGGGTCGGTTGTGGGGTGGAGTCTCCGGGGGGGCCCGACACCACGCTCGGGCCCACGCCACGGACTAGAGGGAAAGATAGGCAGGGCCCCGGGTCCGGTCAAACCCGCCCACGGGGGCGGCGCCGGGGCGCGACCGTCTCTGGCGCCGATGGCGCCAGCGGTCCGCGGCGCGCGCTGCTGCAGCCTCTCAACGCTGGGGATCCTCGTCGGCCGGAAGGGGCGGGCAGGTGCAGAACAGATTGCGGTCGCCGTAGTAGTTATCGACGCGACCGACGTGGGGCCAGAACTTGAACTCGTGCAGCCACGGCGCCGGGAAGGCCGCCTGCTCCCGCGAGTACGGGTGGTTCCAGTCGTCGCGCAGCACCGCGGTAGCGGTGTGCGGCGCGTTCTTGAGCAGGTTGTCGTTCCGATCCGCGGCGCCGGTCTCGATGGCCTGGATCTCGGCCCGGATCGACAGCATGGCGGCACAGAACCGATCCAGCTCCTCCTTCGACTCGCTCTCCGTGGGCTCGATCATCAGAGTTCCGGGTACCGGGAAGCTCATGGTCGGGGCATGGAAGCCGTAGTCCATGAGCCGCTTGGCCACGTCGTCGCTCTTGATGCCGGCAGTCTTGTCGAAGGGCCGTAGGTCGACGATGAACTCGTGCGCCACGCGGCCGCGCTGGTTGGTGAAGAGCACGTCGTAGGCGCCGGCGAGACGCTGGGCCATGTAGTTGGCGTTCAGGATCGCCACCTGGCTGGCGCGCTCCAGACCAGCGGCACCCATCATCGCGATGTAGGCGTAGGAGATCGGCAGCACCGCGGCGCTGCCATAAGGCGCGGCGGAAATGGCGCCGATGGCGCGGGAGCCAGCGCTCTCGGGCTGCACCACCGGATGGCCGGGCAGGAAGGGCGCCAGATGCGCCGCCACCCCGATCGGCCCCATGCCCGGGCCGCCGCCACCATGGGGAATGCAGAAGGTCTTGTGCAGGTTGAGATGGCAGACGTCGGCGCCCATGTCGGAAGGCAGCATCAAGCCCACCTGGGCGTTCATGTTGGCGCCATCCAGATAGACCTGGCCGCCGGCCTCGTGAACGACCTCGCAGACGCTGCGGATCTCTTCCTCGAAAACGCCGTGCGTCGAGGGGTAGGTCACCATGATGGCGCCGAGGCGAGCGCGGTGCGCCGCCACCTTGGCGCGCAGATCGCCGAGGTCGATGTTGCCCTGCTTGTCGCAGGCCACGTTGACGACACGGAAACCGGCGATGGTGGCGCTGGCCGGATTGGTGCCGTGAGCCGACACCGGGATGAGGCAGACATCGCGCTCGGTCTCGCCGCGCGCGCGGTGATAGGCACGGATGACGAGGAGGCCGCAGAATTCCCCTTGGGAGCCCGCGTTGGGCTGCAGGGAAACGGCGGGGAAACCGGTGATCGCCATGAGCTGGCGCTCCAAGCGGCGGAGGAGCTCGGCGTAGCCGCGGGTCTGCTCGGGCGGTGCGAAGGGGTGCAGGTCGGCGAACCCGGGCCAGGTCATGGGCAGCATCTCCGCCGTGGCGTTCAGCTTCATCGTGCACGAGCCGAGGGGAATCATCGACGTGGTGAGCGAGAGATCCCGCGCCTGCAGGCGGTTCATGTAGCGCAGCATCTCCGTCTCGCTGTGATAGCGGTGGAAGACGGGATGGCTGAGGTAGGGACTCTGGCGCCGGAACTGCGGCTCCACGTCCACGTCGGCGCTGCCGAGGAGCGCTTCGAGGTCCGTGGGGGCGGGGCCCTTGCCGGCGGCGCGGGCGAAGGCGCCGAGGATCTCGCGTACCACATCGACCGTCGTGGTCTCGTCGAGGGCGATGCCGACGGAACCGTGATCGTAGGAGCGCAGGTTGATCCGTCGCGCCGCGGCTTCCGCCAGCACCTTGCGGGCATTGCTCGCCCCCAAGCGCACGTGCAGCGTGTCGAAGTAGGGTTCCTCCACCTCGTGACCGAGACGCACGAGGCCCGCGGCGAGTGCCCGCGCCAGGGCATGGACACGTAGCGCCAGGCGGCGCAGGCCCCCGGGGCCGTGATAGACGGCGTACATGCTGGCCACGATGGCCGGCAGCGCCTGGGCGGTGCAGATGTTGCTCGTCGCGGTCTCGCGCCGGATGTGCTGTTCCCGGGTCTGCAGGGTGAGCCGGTAGGCGTGCTTGCCTTCGGCATCGCGGGAGACACCGATGATGCGGCCGGGCATACGGCGGGCGTGCTTGTCGTGCGTGGCCAGGAAGGCGGCGTGCGGCCCGCCGAAGCCGAGAGGCATGCCGAAGCGTTGCGCCGAACCGACGGCGATGTCGGCGCCGAACTCCCCGGGCGAACGCACCACGGCGAGGGCGAGCAGATCGGTGGCCACCACCGCGAGGGCGCCGCGGGCGTGCAGCTTCTCGATCGTGGCGCTGTGGTCGACGAGGCGGCCATCCGTCGCCGGGTACGACAGGAGAGCGCCGCAGAGGCCGGGCTGCACCAATTCCAAATCATCCACGTCGCCGACCACGAACTCGACACCGAGGGCTTCGGCGCGGGAGCGCACCACCGCCAGAGTCTGCGGGTGCGCATCGCGAGCAGCGAAGAAAGTGCGTGCTGGGCCCCTGGCACCGCCGGCGATGGCGACGCACATCGCCATGGCCTCGGCGGCGGCGGTGGCCTCGTCGAGGAGCGAGGCGTTGGCGAGGGGCAAGCCGGTGAGGTCCGCCACCATGGTCTGGAAGTTGAGCTGCGCCTCGAGGCGTCCCTGGGAGATCTCAGCCTGATAGGGCGTGTACTGCGTGTACCAGCCAGGATTCTCCAGGATGTTGCGCAGGATCACCGGCGGCGTGATCGTGCCGGAGTAACCCATCCCGAGGCAGGAGACGAAGA
>Ga0075418_10008584_pt1 | contig 11456 bp, 14 predicted proteins | sample SoiMetdeltSBSDD2_FD_81776 | JGI IMG/M metagenome (GOLD analysis project Ga0075418, IMG submission 81776) | Bulk soil microbial communities from a Populus tree surrounding site in Tennessee, USA - Soil MetaG P. deltoides SBSDD2 | ecosystem: Environmental > Terrestrial > Soil > Tree plantation...
AGATTCACGAGAAGGCCGATGTGGCAATCAGTCTCGCGTCCGGAATCGGAACGCGTCAGATAAACCGGTATGGCCAACATGGCCCGCACGTGCCATCTCTGTTCGGCTTGCAAGGAGTTCGAAACGGCTAAATGAGACTCAGTCAAGCTGTCCTGCGGAATCAGTCCTTCGATTTGTACGCTCGACGAGTGTTCGTGTATTTCTTGAATCAGCGAAGCCAGCACGGCGCAATCCAGGTCGTTCAAGGAGGTGAATGTGATCGCGAGACATGTGGGATGCTGTTCCGAAAAGGATGTAGAACGTTGATGTGCAATGCCATGTAATTCGAGGAAACTCACGGGGGTTCTCAGGACCAGGTAGGCAGGATGGTCTTCAACCGTCGAGATCACCTGTCGCGAGACGAAAAAAAGACCTCCAAGTCCGATATTCAATACGGTGCCTTGCAAGAGCATCGTTCCGACGGACAGGTCGATTGCGAGCGCAAGGGTAGTACGTGGGAACCGCCGCCGGTCCGAGCGTACGTCCGCTGGATCTGCGGAGGGTGACTGCGCAGGAACATGCACTTCCGCAGCGTGTGTTGTCGATTCTTCCTTTGGGTTGGGGGTTGAAGGTCTAGGTGTGCCCACCGCCGGGAAACGGACGGTAATCTGAACGGGTAATAGCGAAGAGGATGCAATTTCGATGACACCGCTATGCTCTTGGATGATTCGATGGGCTTGTAGAAAGTCGGAGCCGGTGATCTGTTGAGCGGATGGCTTGGCGGGCCCGGAGAACGGATCCGGATCGCGTTCGCGAATGGTGGCAACAATATATTGAGTCATCGGTGACAAGGACAATATTGAAGAACTCGCGGAGTCGCTGGCATGGTGCATGATGAGGACATGGGTATGAATGATCAGCGGCCTTCTCAAGGCCTGTGTGCCTACACGCTGCCTCGCATACATGATGAGAATGCGAAACATGTCCCGAAGTCGCCGGCTGACGCCAACCATCAAAGGCAGATCCTCAGAGAACTCTCGCAAGACCGACTCGTCCTCTATCATCTGTTCCTGTACCAGAGATGCGACTGCGTCTTGAATCTGGGTATTGAGGGATATGAGGTCCGCGTTCGGGTGCCGTAATTGAAGGGCCTGAGACAATTCCTGTCCTAGTTCAGATGCACGGGTGGCGTGCAAGGTCAGACGCTCGAGATGTTGTTCAATGCGAATATTCTGTATGGTGGTCAGCAGTTGATGTGAGTCCTGGAGCAGGGCCGAAAGGGGTTGTTGCAGGTTCCGCGACGCAGAGTTTGCCTGCTCTGACACGGCTAGCTGGCGACCAGCCTCTTGCAATCGGGTTTCGAGCTCCAAAAGTTTTCCGGACTGTTCCTGCTCGTGGGAGAGATCGTGCAGCAGTCCAACAGTACCCATGTATCGATGTCGGGTGTCATAGAGTCCTTTGGCCGTGACCTGCATGAGAATCTTTCGGTCTTTGTCCGGGACCGATGGCTTGCCTAAAAGAGGTAACTCAAGGTGGAAGGTGGAACGGGCCCCGGCTCTACGCTCGTTGATGCGGTATTTCGCCGGTGTTTCTTGGGTTGGAGGAAGAAGCATGGAAAAGTGTTTTCCGGCCAACTCCTCAGGTGTGTAGCCGAGGAGGGGGGTGACGGTTGGACTGAGATAGACAAAGCGGCCCTCGTGGTCCAGTTCATACACGACATCGCTGACCGCTTCAACGAGTCGGAGATGACGTTGAAACGTGAGGTCGAGCTTGACTTGAAGTTCTCGTTTCTCAATAGCTTCCTGCGTATAGAATAAGAGTTCCGTAATAAAGCCCGGTGAGCTCTTGAACAAAAGAAAATCCGCTCCCTGTTGAAGCGCATGGAGCGCGCTGGTGGAGTCACTCCGGTCCGTTTGAAGGATGATGGCCGCGTAAGGGCAGGCGCGCTTCAGCTCTTGAAGGATATCCACTCCGCCGCGAGGGCTCAGGTTTTCATCAACGAGAATGAGATGCCAATCACTCCTGACCGACCACTGGATGGCTTCATCGGAGGAGTACACTGCTTCGATCCGGCAGTCAGGAAAGAAACTTCGTAAATTGGTCGAAACCAGCTTGGATTCCTCGGCTTGTTCATTGATCAGAAGAACTGAGAGGGAAGATCCTGTCGGTATCATGAAATGAGGAGGATGTTGGATAGTCGGAGCACCGTGTTGAGATCTTTCACATCACGCCAGTGAACAAATCCGGACGCTCCGTGCCCCTGTCCAATGACGGTTTGGGCCATGCCAACTCCCCTGGAGTGAAGCGAGATGTCTCAATATCATACAGTCGCTAGTAAAGCCCAGCCCGCACCTTGAGGGAAAGGGATTACTTTCGTAGGGGGTGAGGGGGGGTCAACGAACTATGGCGAATATACGAAGGACATTATTGTACAACTGGCCCCAGAATAAGCAGGCAATATGCCGGTGTGAACGAAAAGGAATACTCAAGGTTCGCGATAGAAGGAGGGGAGGATTCAGGGACGGCGGATCCGAGGAAATAGGGCGGATCGCCGAAAGCGTACACTCAGCGAGCAGCCGCAGTGTTGGTCGACTCCCCGCAGATGCCGGGTGTCATGTAGAGCAAATAGTTTCCCATCCCATGATGAATATTAGGGTTTTGCAATGGATGATGATGGACCATGGTCATTTCATATTCATCCTTTGAATTGACCGAGAATCCGCGTGAATCCTTATAGATCTGATGTGCCTGAAACTCAAGAAACGTTCCGCTAGGATCGACATCCGGTACCGTGCGCAGGAGGGTGCGTTTCTCGGTCTTGTTTTCCAGGGCGATGAGCAAGAGCTCATCGTGACCGTGGGGATAGGCGAACTTGACGCATCCATCCATGTTGAACTTGAGCGGAGCCGATTGCACATTGACCCCGGGCTTGATTTCAATGCCTTCGTCTGTTTGGTCCGGCCCGCGCTCCCCGAACTTGCTGTAACACACGATGTTCACGCCTACCTGATACACATCCATCTCCTTAACCGGGACGTTCTCAGGCGCCACATACATCGTGAACCGTGCCATCACATTCTTCGTGGGAGGGGCTTTGTGATAGAACGCCACGATCGACATGAGGTTCTGCCCCTTGGCGAGTTTTACGCCATGACCTTCCGGAAAGCGGGCTTCAGTCATTTCTAGTCCGGCGCCGGCAAAAAACAATGGTTCACCCGAGCAGGACACGCTGGGTTTGTCATTGTTCAACATCAAGATGTGATGCAGATAGTTTTTCGGCAATGGCCGGCCATCCACCGTAAAGACTTCGGATTTGAAGCCCGTCATGTACATGTCTTTGGGCAGTTGGAAAATGTGTTTGGGCATGCTCGCCGCCAGGTCGCCGTCGTGACTCGTCGGCAGATCAACTGGGCCAAATGTCAACGCAACCGTGTTATTTTCAATAGTGATGTGAGTGGCCGCTCGACTGGGCATGGTAGGAATTGCATAGTGATCGTGATCGCCTGAGGCATACGCGAAAGAGGCCAAGCCGAATGTGACGAGCAAGGTCGTAATCAGAGTCTTCATGCCTGCGGCCTCCTTCAAGTTATGCTAAATCGTCGACCAAACACGTCAAGGTACCTGGGATGCGAATCAACAGATCTGAATACATTATTGAGTGGATGGGGGCGGGGTCAGGCGCTTCCAGACATAACTGCCGCCATGCTGGCGCGGCGGAATATTATTTTTCTTCCCCACGCGTACGTACCACCAGATGCCCTTAGCTTGGGTGCCATCCTCAGACAGGACTAATTCAAAATTGCCCTCCCGGTCGTTTCCGGTTTGCTTCCAGGTCCCCTCCCATCGGCGATCTTTGAAGGTGCTCGTTAAGAACTGACCACCTTGCCACGTATAGGGTCCGTTGCCCTTTCGGTCAAGAGTGGCGCGGTATGTCTTATTTTCTTCGATTTCCAGGATCTCCCAGTCTCCACTCAAGTCATACGTCTCCATGGCAGCCGGTTGGGAACTGGAGTCGGCCGTACGATGCAGTTGACGTTTATGAGCAACACCCGCTTTCATCGCCAGACCGTCCACGCGCTGGGATTCATGCCATGCGACAAGGATCCAGCGATCTTTTTGACGCTCCAACACACCCGTTTCGCGCAATGGAATCACCATGCGCTCATCACCAGTTTCTGTGGCGATATGGCGAATGTAATCCAATTCCATCGCGAACCAGGCGACATCGCCCCGCTTCCACATACGAAGATCCAAGATGGGAAGCTCGAGGTGGGTCACCGAGGCGAATTCACTATTCATCTCGTCGGCGAATGCCTGCCAGCCGACGTACTTTCTCCCGCCGATGCTGTACCCGATTGCATCAACCTCATGAGACATATATCGGGACATCGTGGTCAAGTCTCTCTCGGCGTTCGCTTTCACGATGGCCCGAAGGACTGATTCCGGATCCGGCGCATCTGCAGCGAAGGAAGGGGACACCAGTGTGATCAAGAGGAAAGGAAGGACGAGCAGCCGGCTTCGTTGGAGAGGCCGAAGGGCTTCTTCGGCAGTATCGACTCCGGTCATGAGCAATGGTGGTGGTGAGGAGATGGACAAGATCTGTAAATCGAGGCTACCTGGGACATCAGCCGGAAGTCAATGGATATTTGGGTAGTGGGTCAACTTGAACCTCTCAAGCTAACCCCACTATCCCCCCTCGTCTTTTGAGACAATTCATACTGGTCTGACTATACTCGCTTTTTCAACAAGGAAGCCTTATGTCACGTGGCAAAAGGGACACCGGAACAAGAAAGTCAACACTGCCAGAATATCGCGCCGACAAATTTAGCGGTATCCTCGGCATGGGGCAATTCCATAACGGAAAAGCATTCACATGATTATCAGAACTGTCACGCAGCCAGAAAACCAGCTCGGGATCGAGATAAGCGAATGAACCCGGAAAACACAGAGACCATGAGCACACATATGTGCCGCCCATGCGAATTGTTATCCGCGGCAGGGATTACGGCATTCATAACTTCGAGATTAGTCACAAACCCTCGGGCGAGGTAGGGCAAGACAACTACACAACGATCTTGAGATGGGGGAGCGAATTCAACCCAATCGTTTTGCAAGAGAATCTAACTGGTGCTGTATTTTCACTCTGCGAAACAGGCGAAGAGAGCGCGCCATTTTTTATCGATATCACCGATGCATGATCAACTAAGCTGCTCAATTCGCTTCAACCGATGGTTCCGTATATTCTACTGATGGAATCCGGTGACGCCGATCGCGCAATTTAATCCATGCGTTATGAAGCGTCTGCTGATCAACTTTGGTTAGACCAATTCTTCCAAGGACGAAAGAATTCTGCGCACACAAAAATTCAGAATCGTTCTTCGCGCTTCTAAACCTTCGATCTGTCGTAGCGAGTTCGGTAACTGTGGTCTTAATCACCGGAACAAGGAGACGTTCGATTTCTGATGGAACTAGTTCCAAAACACCACCTCCGTAGTGACGACCCTCCATTTCAGCCGTGAGGCAGGTGAGGCTATTCACAAAGCCGAGCACAAGAGCCTCCGGTTTGATGCCAAGGGGGCGAATCCGGTAGGCAGTGTCAGTCGTGTAGGCGTCGGCGCTATTAAGCACAAGCCGGGGATAGTGATGTGCCCTTTTCAGCATTGCGATAGGCGCAGAGTAAACTGAGGGGACTTTATACCAAAACTTTCTTGTCCGACATTTGAAACGGGTGTGTAGTTTTTGGCTCAGACCAATAGCCAGATACTTCCTCAGATTCCTTGGAAGTTTTTCTATTCGTTCTTCTTGAAACCACAAGAAATTGGCTGGTAAGCCGGTATCCTTGTTGGTCTCATGGTCTTTCTCAGAATAAACCAAACCCCGCACGTGGTCGCTTCGACCGAACATCGGATGTGCCCACCGATGCAGGGCAAACTCCTCCACCGTGCTGTCCGGAACGAGAAAGAACTTGTTTGCGCCAGTGACGATTCCAACGTCAACGGATGCAATTTCAGTGAATCTTTTGATGTCATTATGGGCCTTTAGTTGGGAAAGGAGTGCCCGCTCGCCAATCGAGAGAAAGACAGGCATCCACTTTCCTTCGATCGTGACGCCGTTCGTGTAGACTGCTCTCCGGAAATAATCCTCCGAGTCCGTAGATAGCGCTTGGCGACTTGTTACCGGAGTAATTGCAACGCCCTTTCCTTTTTCGGATAACGCTCTCTTTTTCTCGGCGAGAAGTAGCACTGTCCCTTGCAGCGTGTCGTTGAACCAGATTTCCTCGGGATCGAGAAGTAGAATCTGGGAGCACTGTTCGGCCAGGTAACGTCGCAGAGATTGCGCGTGTGGGATGTGGAATATTTCAGAGGGGATCACCATTGCAATTCGTCCGCCCGGTCGCAAAAGCTTGGTCGAGGCTAATACAAATGGAACCCATGCATTCGTGTGCTTGGTGAAAGGCAGGCCAAGTTGCGCGAAGATTTTTTCTGCGACTAGCTGCTGTTCGTCCGGCAAATATTGGTAGCGAATGAACGGAGGATTACCAACCACCGCATCAAAACACTCCTCGTTTTGAGCTTGGAATAGGTACCAGCGAAGAAAGTCCGTGGTTAGAACACGAACAGGTAATTTTGTACGCTTGGCAGCCTTTTTAGCCTCCTCTTCATTCAGTTCGCAAACGGTAATTTGCTTGAGGCTCGTGATGCGCTGCCCCTCGATAGCATCGAGAAATGCTCCGTCGCCACAACTAGGTTCTAAGAGCGATTTTGGCTTCGGTGCTTTGATCCAGTTGACCAAGAACGAGGCAATAGAAGGTTCCGTGTAGAAACCACCGCGGATTTTTTGCGCAGACTCGAATTCGATGAAGTTCATTTTGACTTGGGCTTTGCGCGGCTGTTTTTTGCTTTCTGAAAACTTACCCGCTACTGATATTTGTGTCCGATGCTACTTCCTTGGCGCAGGCGACCACAGTGACATTATCCATTCCCCCGGCATCAAGCGCAGCCGCAATCAGCGTCGAGCACACCTCTTCAGCGTGAGGCGGGTGACTCCGAAGCAACGTGATCAGATGCTCATCGTCAACCATTTTGGTCAGTCCGTCCGTACACAAGATAATGAGGTCTTCTTCCTGTACAGGCTGTGTGGTGATATCCGCTTGGGCGTGAGGACCCAGACCCATCGCCCGACACAGGATATGACGTTGAGGATGATGAAGGGCCTGCTCGGGAGTTAAGAGGCCCTGCTCGATATATTGCTCCACCAGGGAATGATCCTGAGTCAATTGTATGAGGTGCCCATCACGGACAAGGTAGGCGCGGCTATCGCCTTCATGAAGAATGGTGGCGATCGGGTAAGGGCCATCCGAAATATGCAAGAGCGTCAAGGTCGTCCCCATGCCTGTGAGTTCGGGATTGCGACGAACATAATCGAGGATGGCCTCATGGGCATCCTCGACGATGTCCATCAAGACCTGATCCGCCCTGTCCGGAACACCGCATAGGCTGGCACAGTCCCCCGCTAGTCGTTGGACGATTGTGTCGATCACGAGTTGACTAGCGATGTCCCCCCCGACATGCCCCCCCATTCCATCTGCCACAGCCCACACCTTCAGGCGATTGTCTATACAGAACGCGTCTTGGTTCGTGGGTCGGACAGTTCCCTTCTCACTGATTCCGTAACCGGTCCATTGCATCATGACGTGGAGACAGCTGTTCAACTAAGGATGCCGGCATGCTGGGAACGCGACGGGACCGTAGCGTCCGATCATCTCGCGATAGAGCCATTCCGACAGTTCTTCGAGGTTGCGGGTATCCGCCGCGTTGTACCGGATGAGGAGGTCCAGCGAGGCGGCATCGCCGGCCATCCAGCGAGTCCAAAGTCTGACCGCGTCCCAGCCATCGAAATGAACAAGATCCGGATCGCGGGCAATGTTCAGTTCCCGTTCAATATGCTTCAGGCCTCCCTGCAGGCCAAGTCGCCTCGCGGCGAAACACAGGTCAAAGTGCGGTAGGGTGAAGCGGACCAGCGGAAACTTAGCCTGCAAGTAGGGTACATCAAACACGCTGCCGAAAAACGTGACGAGGAGGTCTGCCCGATCGAGTTCATCCTGCAAGCGCTCGCTGGACAATGTATCTCCACTGAGCAGGGTACTCATCCGCCCATTTCTATACAATCCCACTACGGTCACGTTCCCCTCATGCGCCGGCATGCCTGTCGTTTCAATGTCCAGGTAGAGTGTGCGGTGGCGAAACGTCTCAAATAAACGCCAATGGTCCCTGCCTTTCAGGCATCGGGCAAAGTATCGGGAATTTCCTTGTTCGAGGGCCGATAGGGCTGCCGCGAGATCGCGATCATAGAGGTCTTTGCGGAGGGTGGAGATTCCGGTCAGGGCGGGGCGGCGCAGGAAGGCGGTCCAGTCGCGGATTCCATCGTCCCATAGGCGGCGCTCAGTCGAGGGTCCGATGCCTTTGAGATGGACGAAGGTGGAGGTCAGCACGCCGGGATTGTAGCCTTGATTTCAAATGATAAACAAGCTAAGGTCCGCTGATGACGCGGATTACACGCGTTTTACGATCGGTGTGCAATCGGCAGGTGACGATGGCGGCGACAGCAGGGAACTCACATAAACGGATTCGAATCCGGATCGGTGCCGTGCAACTGGAAGCCGAGCTGAAGGCGAACAAAACGGCAGAGGAAATATTCAAGGCCTTGCCGGTGGAAGAGTCGGTCAATGTGTGGGGTGAGGAGTTATTCTTCAAAATTCCCGCCGTGAAGGACCACCGCGAAACCGCCACGACTCAGGTCAAAATCGGCGATGTCGCATTTTGGGGAGCCGGACAGGTGTTGGCGATTTTTTTCGGGCGCACACCCATGAGCATGGGAGCGGATCCGGTCCCGGCCGATCGCGTGAATGTCATCGGGCGGATCGTGGGGGATGCAACGGTGCTGCGACAGGTGATGGATGCTTCCCGGATTCGTGTCGAGCCGCTGTAGAGTTCAGATGCTCCACCACCATGGGTTTGTCCGCGAAAGATTGTCGGGGCTCGTGCACATCAGAACAGCGTCATGAGACTGGCCAAAGAGCGCATTCACCATATGGCCAACAGCCTGATCGGGCGGCTCCATGCGCAAGGGTTCATCGAGGTGACAGGGGATAAGAAAGTCATGCGCGCCTCCCTGGAACAGACGATCACTGAAGAATTGGCGGTCGAGGACCGGTTGAATGCGGAGATCCGGCAGCTGATGAAAAGTTATGAGAGGGAAATCGAGCAGGGCCAGGTGGACTATCAGAAAATGTTTACCATGATCAAACAGAAACTCGTGCGGGAGCGAGGAATTATCTTGTAATGGCGATGAGTGAGGACAAGGTCAGTCACTTGTCGCATCTGATTCTCGGGGCGATCAAGAAAAGCCCGCTTTGCCAACTCAAACAGGATGAGGGCAAAGTCCTCCGGGAAATCAAACGAGTGCTCGCATCCGAGTTGGCCCTGGATGAAGAAATCGATCGAAAAGCAAAAGCCCGGGTGGCCTCCTATTCCCGTCCCATCGTCGAGGGGAGCCCCGAGTGGGAAGTGCTCTACAGGAAGGCCTGTGAAGAAGAACAGAGAAAGCATACAAGATCATGACTGCCGGCCTCCGATAGTCCGGACGTCTTATTGAACGAAGTAGGTGACGTTATGAAATGGATTGCTCTGGCTGTCTCGATGGTGGTGATGCTGACCGCGGTCGCCTGTGCCAAATCGAAACCAAAGCCGCTGATTCCTCTCACCCTCGCGCCTGGAGCACCTCCTCAGGCGGTGACCCTCACTCAGCGGGGGACAGAAGCATTCTCCGCAAAGCAGTTTGTTGACGCCAAGACTTTTTTTAACCAGGCTATGAAGGCGGCCCCTGATTCCGGACAGGCGCATTATAATTATGCGTTGGCGCTCAATGCCGTAGGAGAAACGGAAGAGGCCCGCCAACACTTCATCGATGCCGCCAACTTGGCTCCCGGCGATAAAGTGATTTGGGATTCGCCGGCGTTGAGGCCGTTCGGCAATCCCGACGTTCCGAAAGGGCCGGCGAAGGAGCATCCATATGGGACACAGAGGCCGACGTTTGGCGGCGGGCCGCGGTGATACGACGAGAGGGCTGAAAGAATGGCTAAGGAAATCGAGGTAGGAGACAAGGCGCCTGACTTTTCGTTGCCGGACCAGGACGGAAAGAAGGTGAGGTTGAAGGACTTCAAGGGGCAACAGGTGGTCCTGTACTTTTACCCCAAGGACGATACTCCCGGCTGTACCACGCAGGCGTGCGGGCTGCGCGACTCGTGGTCCTCCATCAAAAAGACAGGAGGGCTGATCTTGGGGGTGAGCCTGGATGGACAGGAATCGCATCAGAAATTTATCGCCAAGTTCGGTCTGCCGTTCACCCTCCTGAGCGACCAAGACGCAAAGGTTTCCAAGACCTATGGTGTATACAAGTTGAAAAATATGTACGGGAAGAAAAATTGGGGTATCGAACGGACCACCTTCATCATCGACGCGGATAGTAACGTGTCGGCCATCTTTCGCAAGGTCAAAGTGGATCAGCATGTGGAAGATGTCCTGGGTGCGCTGCGGAGCTCTTCCTAGGCAATCTGCCAGTCAGCCTGTGCCGGAAATCGTGCAGCCCGGATCTATCTCGCACGACTATGGATGCCCTCGAAAAGACTTGGCATGCGAGTCGAGCCGCCGTGCTCTCCGTGATGCCGGGGCTCGGCCATCTCTATATCGGTGAGAAGCGTGGCTACTGGGTCCTTCTTGTCACGGTCAGTGTCCTCGGGGTGTGGCAAGTAAATGGGATTGCGGCGGCCATACTGTATGGCGTTCTCGTCACGGTCGCAGCCTGGGATACCGTTCTCATCGTAAAACGGGATCGCGGACTATTCTGACAACCGTCATGATCTCGAAGAGGAGCGCCGCCGGCAGCATGCCGATCATCTCAGACTTCATGCAGCATCGGGTATGGTTGACAGGGGTCATGCTGCTCGTTCTTCTACCGTCCGGCGGCGTCTCTCATGCCGCATCAAAGATTTCGGCAGTCCTGACGGCCAGAGATGCTCTGACCGCACCCAATCATCCGGCGCGGATCGTCGCAAGGCTTGTACAAAAGGGAATGTTGACTGAGACGGGGCTCGGCGGAGAGTCATTGCAACTGGAAGTCGCCGGGAAGGTCGTTGGGACGGCGATGACCGGCGGTGACGGACGCGCCTACTTCGAATATAGCCATAAAATGCGCGGCAACTATCCGTTCACGGTCACCGTGAATCCTTCCCCAAGAGTAGAAGCGTCGAAAGCCTCCGGCCTGCTCGGAGTGTGGGAACATCGACGGCCGATCCTCTTTATTGAGGCCCTCGCGCTCATGGAAGAGGGTGGCGATCCCTCCGGCCTGTCACTGCCGATCGGGAAAAAACCGCTCGGCGAATGGAAGGCGCAACCGGATGCGGCGGAAGAACTATCCCG
>Ga0075418_10008586_pt1 | contig 11453 bp, 7 predicted proteins | sample SoiMetdeltSBSDD2_FD_81776 | JGI IMG/M metagenome (GOLD analysis project Ga0075418, IMG submission 81776) | Bulk soil microbial communities from a Populus tree surrounding site in Tennessee, USA - Soil MetaG P. deltoides SBSDD2 | ecosystem: Environmental > Terrestrial > Soil > Tree plantation...
CTTTGACGGCCACTTCACAGTGGCCCTGGAGCGGGCCGCGGCGCTTCTGTCACGCACCGATGCGCCGGCCGTCCGGCACTATCTTGGCCTGGCGCGGTATTACACGGGTGATTCGTCCGGCGCACGAGACATGTTGTCCTCCGCGATGCGCGGCGGACGACCGGACGCGCGCTCGCAGGCCTCGCTCGCGTCAATCGAAGCAGCCACGGACCGCGCGTCGGATGCACGTGCTCGCATTGCCACGATTTTGGGTGGACCCTACATGGACCACCACGTCGCCTACAGCCTTGGCGCCGCCTTCGCGCAGCTTGGTAACGTAACTGAGAGCCTCGACTGGCTGGAACGGGCGGCAGCGACAGGCTTCCCCTGCTACCCGTGGTTCGAGCGAGATCCGCTACTCGAACCGCTCCGTCGCGATCCGGGATTCTCACGCTTGCTCACTCGCCTTCGGGAAGCCCACGCCAAGCACCGCCGCGCCGCAACAGGGAACTGAGCGCGGCTGCGGTAGACTCTCGCTGTGTCCTGGCTCAAGCGCTGGATCTTCCGCCTGACGCTCGTCGCCCTGTTGGCGTTCGCGACCTTGATCGTCGGCGGCGCCTACGACGCGCGGTGGCGGCTTCCGGATCTCTCGCCGTGGCACAAGGTGAAACTCGACGATCTGACGGCGTCGGACCTGAACGACCGCTTCACCCTTGCCGACTATCTGGCGCATGAAGAGCGGCTCTTTGCCCAAGTCAGAGCGTTCGAATCCAGCCTCGATCCCCGCTATCGCACGCCGGTCAATCGCTATCACGCCGGAAGCCTCTCGCATCCACTGAGCGCGGGCCGCGACTGGAACCGATCGTTCGAGAGCGAGCCGCCGCGAATCCGCGGGGGTGCGCTGCTCGTTCACGGCCTGACCGACGGGCCGTACAGCATGCGGGCGATCGCCGACGTGCTGCGTGAGAACGGGGTCTACTCTCTCGCGCTGCGCATGCCTGGACATGGCACGGTGCCGTCCGGACTCGTTGGTGCCCAATGGGAAGACTGGCTGGCCGCCGTTCGCGTTGGCGTGCGACACGTGCGGAGCAAAGTCCCCGAGGGCGCACCGGTCATCCTCGTCGGCTATTCCAACGGCGGCGCGTTGGCGCTCAAGTACACGCTCGACTCGATCGGGCGGAGCGTGGGATCGCGTCCGGCGCAGCTCATTCTGCTGTCGCCGATGATTGGCGTCACACCGGCTGCTCGACTCGCGCGGTGGATCAGCCTGCTCGGCGTCTTTCCGTACTTTGAAAAGGCAAACTGGATCGACGTCGTTCCCGAGTTCAATCCCTTCAAGTACAACTCGTTCTCTGCGAACGCTGGATTCCAGACCGCCGCGCTGACGAGTGCCGTGCAGGCGAGCCTGACGCGGGTGGCGGAGACAGGGACACTGTCCGAGGTGCCGCCGATTCTGACGTTTCAGTCAATCGTCGATGCCACCGTGAGCACGCCGGCCGTCGTTCACACGCTCTACGATCGCTTACCGGCGAATGGCAGCGAGCTGGTCCTGTTCGACGTCAATCATCTGTCCGGCATCGATGTGTTCGTGCGGCCTGACGACCTCTCGCTCGTCACACACTTGTTCGATCAGGAGCCGCGACGTTACCGGCGAATTCTGGTCAGCAACAAGGCGACCGGCAGCCGCGATGTGGAGGCGCGAACCATCGAGCCCGGGACGAGAGATGTGGTCCGCACGCCGCTTGCCCTTGCCTGGCCACGAGAGGTGTTTTCGCTCACCCACGTCGCGATCCCGTTCCGTGTCGATGATCCGCTGTACGGAATCGACGGCGCGACCGCACCGGCCGGCCTCATTCCGATCGGGCGACTCAGCCCGCGCGGCGAGCGGGCCGTGCTGACCGTCGGCACCGATACGCTCATGCGATTGTCGTCAAACCCGTTCTTCCCGTTTGTCGAGCAGCGGGTTACCGGCTGGATGACGCTGCCGCAGGCGCGTTGACGTTCTCCGTCACTTCAGCAGTGACGCGTCTCGCCACACTGTCGGCACCTGGTGCGTGTACATCAGCGTGGGACCGGCCTGCGAGATGCCCAGCAACGCCCGCTGGTTCTTGGCGTCGCACCCATAGAACTCCACGTGTTTTGCGTTTCCGGGACCGTGAAAGCTAAACGTGGACACCGTGCCCGTGACACGTTTCGCCAGGTTCGCACGCGCCGTGCGTCGTGGAAACATCACGTGGCCAGAACCGTCGGTCGTCGCGAAGTCCGTTCTGTCCAATCCAATTGCCCGCCACTTCCAGTGCTGCTCGATCCGGCAGCCGGCAATCGGGTGTCCATCGGTGTTCGTCGCGGCAATGAGCCAGGCGCTCGTCACGGTCGACTCGAACGGGTAGAACAGCAGAAAACACACGAGAATCCCGATCGTCCAGAAGGCGACTCGTCGCGTCAGCATCGGGAGAGGATATACCGGCGCTACGGCCGATACATCAGGGCTTCGATCGCCTTACGCAAATTGCGTGGGCGCTTGTCGCGCGCCAGGCCCATTGCGTGCGCTCTGGTTGCGACGCTGACGGCAATCGCGAGCGAGATCTTTCTGATCTCGCGCAACGGTGGATAGAGCGCGCCATCGTCGAGATCGCTCTGGCGAACCAGGCCGGCCAGCGTCTGGGCAGCCGCGAGGAAGAGTTCGTCAGGCAACGTCCGGGCACGGCATGCGATCGCACCCAGGCCGATGCCCGGAAACACGTAGGCGTTGTTGCCCTGCCCCGGCCGCAGCGTCTTGCCGTTGTAGGTCTGCGGCGCGAACGGGCTTCCGCTCGCGAAAATCGCACGTCCGTCGCTCCAGGCGTACGCTTGCTCCGCGGTGCACTCGGCGCGCGACGTCGGATTCGATAGCGCGAAGATGACCGGCCGTTGATTGATCGCGCTCATGCGCTCAATGACCGTCTGCGTGAACGTGCCCGGCGCGCCGGTGGCGCCTATCAGCACGTGCGGCTGGATCGCATCGATTGCCTCGACGAACCCGAGGCCAGTGTGGTCATGTGCGTACGGAAGGTTGTGCTCCATCAGATCGGTCCGTGACTTCACGACCAGGCCGTTCATGTCCACGAACCAGAGATGCCGCCGGGCCTCGTCAACGCTCAGCCCCTCATCTACGAAGGCGGTCGTCATCAAATCGGCGATCCCAGTCGCAGCCGAGCCGGCACCCAGGAACATGATCTTGAGATCCTTGAACCGCACGCCCGTGAGTCGGGTCGATGCATACGCGCCGGCGAGGATAACCGCTGCCGTTCCCTGGATATCGTCATTGAAACACAGCACGCGGTTCCGGTACTTCTTCAGGAGCGCATAGGCGTTGGGTGTCAGAAAATCTTCGAACTGAATGAGCGCATCAGGATAACGCGACTGCACGGCGGTCACGAACTCCTCGACGAGATCGAAGTAGGCCTTCCCTTTCAATCGAGGCCGCGGATAGCCGAGATACAGGATGTCGTTTCGCAGTGCTTCGTTGTTGGTCCCAACGTCGAGCTCCACTGGCAGACAGCGTGCCGGATCGATCCCGGCGCAGGCGGTGTAGAGCGCCAGCTTGCCTACAGGGATACCGATCCCGTTGGCGCCGAGATCCCCCAGTCCGAGGATGCGCTCCCCGTCCGTCACGACGATCACGCGAACGTCTTTTTGTGGCCAGTTGCCGAGAATGCGGTGGATCTCGCCGCGATCCGCAGGGGTAATGAAAAAACCTTTGGGTTCGCGTGCGATGTGCGAGAACTCTCGGCAGGCCTCGCCCACCGTCGGCGTGTAGATGAGCGGCAGGATCCGTTCGACGTGCTCGATCACCGTCCGGTAGAACAGCTGCTCGTTTCGCTCTTGCACCGACGACAGCAGCATGTAGCGGTCGATGTCGCGGGGCAGCCGCTCGACGTTCTCCATCAATCGGGCCACCATCTCCCGATCGGTCGCGACGGAGTACGGCAGCAGGCCTCTCAGGCGGAGCCGCTCGCGGTCTCGTCGCCCGAACGTAATCGATCGGTTGAGCGACTTATCGCGCAGGACGTCGAAGCCGCGCTTCATCCGCTTAGTACTCGTCGAAGATCCGCTGTACGTCCGTCACGCTCCGTGGCTGGAGCAAGGCGAGTCGCAGCAGCACGCGCGATTTCTGAGGGTTCTTGTCGAGCGATGCCACGAACCCGAGCTTGTCGTCTTCGAGCTCGACGTTCCGGCCAACGACGCCAGTGACAACGCGAGAGGCGCGCACGCAGACGATGCCTTTCTTGGCCTGGGCGGCGAGAGCCTTGACCGCCGTGGCCGTGAGGTTGCCATTGCCAACGCCGGCGATGACGATGCCTTTGGCGCCCGCCGCCGCGGCTGCATCGATGAGCGCACCGTCCATGTTTTCGTGCGCCATGATGATGTCGACGCGCGGCAGTGCGGTCACGCCCGCAAGTGAGAACTCCGAGCCGGCAGTGTGCTTGCCGATCGGTTGCCGATAGAATTCCGTTCTTCCGTAGGCGACCGTCCCGATCAACCCGGACTGCGGCGACAGAAACGTTTGTACCGCGGTCGTACTGGTCTTGGTCAGCGATGCTGCGCCGTGAATCCAATCGTTGATCACGACGAGCACGCCTCGTCCGGCGGCATCCTTGTCTGCCGCTACCGCGACCGCGTTGTAGAAGTTCAGGGGACCATCGGCCGAGAGCGCAGTCGCCGGACGCATCGCCGCCGTCATCACGACAGGCTTCTTCGACTTCACGACAAGATTGAGGAAGTACGCCGTCTCCTCGATCGTGTCCGTGCCATGGGTAATGACCACGCCACTGACGTCGGGCATCGCGACCAAGGCATTGACCCGATTCGCGAGCTTGAGCCAGACCTCGTCGTTCATGTCCTGCGAGCCGATATTCGAGATCTGCTCGCCGCGCAGGTTCGCGACCTTCTTTGCCTCCGGAACGGCGGCGATCAGCTGTTCGACGCCGACCTGGCCGGACGTATACCCTGCCTGCACGTTGGTCGTCGCTGCGCCCGCGATTGTTCCCCCAGTGGCAAGCACAACGATCGAAGGCAGGCTGGTGGCGGCCTGCGCGCCCAACCGCGCAGGCGCGGCATGAGCGAGTACCACAACGACCGCACACGCGAGACTCAGACGCACCGTGAAATCACGTCGTGACATATGACCTTTCTCCATCATTCACACCTCGCCAGCGTTTAGCGCAGGGCGAGCATGAGCCATGGCGTGCCCACAACGGCGTAAATCAAGAAACTCACCGCCGTCATGATCGCGCCGATTTTGTACAGCTCCCCTTGTTCGAAATAGCCACTTCCCACAAACAGCAAGTTGGCGCTCGATCCCTGCGGCGTAATCATCGAAAAGTAGTTCGTCGCAAAGAGCAGCTGAAGCGCGAGCAGCGTCGGGTTGACGCCTAACCTGACGCCAACGTCCAAAAACACGCCAAAGAGCGCGAGCAGATGCGCCGTCTGGCTCACGAACAGGTAGTGCAGCAGGATGTAGCCGGCGACGAGGACGAGTCCGGCTGTCGGCGACGCGAGGCCCGACAGCGCGTCCGCAAGCCGCCCGCCGAGGAATCCCATGAACCCTAGCTGATTCAACTGGCTGCTGAGCGTGAAGAGCACGGCAAACCAGATGAACGTCGCCAGTACGTCACCCTGTTGGGCGATGTCCTTGAGCGTGATCGCACCGCTCACGAGCAGCGCGCCCAGACCAAGAAACGCAATGGCCGTTGAGTCGAGACCAAACGTCGCGGCTGACGCCCACAACGCCACCATGACGGCAAAAACGATCAGAACGATCCATTCCTGACGCGTCAGAGGACCGAGCGTCGCGAGCGCTTTTTTCGCTGCCGCTGGCGCGTCGGGTGTCGCCTGCACTTCGGGCCGAATAATCCGGTACAGAATGGCGGGCAGCAGCACGATCGCGCACACCGTCGGCACAGACGCCGCAAGCAGCCATCGGCCGAACCCAATCTCGACGCCATGCCCTCTCGCGATCTCGGTGCCAAGCGGATTGGCAGCCATCGCCGTGAGCCACAGCGCGGACGACACGCTGAGGCTCGCAATCCCCGAAAACATCAGGAAGGCGCCGACGTTCCGCCGCTCTGGCTGATCTGGGTTCGACCCAGCCGTCTCGGCCAGCGAGAGCGCCAGCGGATACAGCACCCCCGAACGCGCGGTATTGCTTGGAAACGCCGGCGCGATCACCGCGTCGAGGATAAAAATCGAGTACGACAGCCCCAGCGTCGACCGGCCGAACCGGCCGACCACCCAGTAGCCGGCGCGCGCGCTCAGGCCACACTTGACCACCGCGCCCGCGACGAGAAAGGCCACGACGATGAGCAGGATCGTGCCGTTGGCGAAGCCCGCATAGGCGGCCTCCGGCGAAAGCAAGCCCGTGAGCACCGCGGCCGCGACCGCAAACACTGACGCCGTCAGAATCGGCAGCGCTCCTACGACGACCGAAAAGATCGATCCTGCGAAGATCGCGAAGAGCCGCCACGCCTGCACAGTCAGCTCGGTTGGTGGTGCGCTCCACCAGAGTGCCGCAACCAGGGCGATCGTCGCGATTCTCGCGACAATCGTCCGGAGACTCGCCGCTGCTGTCACCGACGACCCGCGCCTGTCATGCTGACAGGATCGAGTACCTCGGCGATTTGCTGGTCGGTCAGAATCTTCTTCTCGCGAACGAGATCCAGGATCCCGCGACCGGATTTCATCGCCTCGGCGGCGAGCTCCGTCGACCGCTCGTAGCCGATCACCGGATTGAGCGCCGTGACCACCCCGATGCTGTAGTCGACGTAGTGCCGGCACACGTCGGCATTCGCCGTGATCCCGTCGACACAATGCACGCGCAGCGTCCGCACCGCGTTCATGAACATCGTCTGCGCCTCGAAGATGCAGGCGGCGATGACCGGTTCGAAGACGTTGAGCTGAAGTTGTCCACCTTCCGCCGCGAGCGAGACCGTGAGGTCACTGCCGATGACACGGAAGCAGACCATGTTCACGACTTCCGGAATCACCGGGTTGACCTTGCCCGGCATGATCGAGGATCCCGGCTGTTTGGCTGGCAGGTTGATCTCGCGCAAGCCGCAGCGCGGCCCGGAAGACAACAGGCGTAAATCGTTGCAGATCTTCGAGAGCTTGATGGCGAGGCTCTTCATACAGGACGAGTAGAGGACGAATGCCTGCGTGTCTTGCGTCGCTTCGATCAGGTTGTCGGCCAGGTGGATCGGAAGGCCGGTGATCTCGGCCAGGTGTTTGGTGCAGGCCTCGGCGTAGCCGACCGGCGCGTTGAGCCCCGTCCCAATGGCCGTGGCGCCCATGTTCGTTTCGCACAGGACGCGCTGAATCGCCTGCAGCGCCTGAACCTCCCCACTGAGCGTCGCGGCAAACGCCTCGAACTCCTGGCCGAGCGTCATTGGCACCGCGTCCTGCAGCTGCGTGCGCCCCATCTTGAGCACGCTGCCAAACTCTTTGCCCTTGGCACGGAACGCCGCAATCAGCTCGTTCACAGCCGCCACGAGCTGTATGTTGCCGAGCGCCATGCCGACATGAAGCGCCGACGGATATGCGTCGTTGGTCGATTGCGAGCAGTTCACGTGATCGTGAGGATCGCAGTGCGTGTATTCGCCCTTGCGATGGCCCATGAGCTCCAGGGCGCGATTAGCGATCACCTCGTTCGCGTTCATGTTCGTCGAGGTGCCGGCGCCGCCCTGAAAGACGTCCAAGCGGAACTCGCCATGAAGTTTGCCGTCGATCAGTTCCTGGCAGGCGCCCTCGATGCCGGTCAGGATGGCCTTGTCGAACTGCCCGCAATCAACGTTGGCGCGCGCGGCGGCCATCTTCACCATCGCGAGCCCTTTGATCAGATTCGAATAGAGCGAGAGCGGGACGCCGGAAATATTGAAGTTCTCGAGGGCGCGTGCGGTCTGCACGCCGTAGTAGGCGTCGAACGGAACGGCCTTGTCGCCGAGAAGGTCGTGCTCGATACGCGGTGTGGCAGTCGACATGGGTCCTCCTCGGACACCCCGCTGGTCGTTGGATTCGGAACGGGCTGAAGTGCAACGGCGATTCCAGAAATCGCCTTGGTTATTGGAAGTGAAACGCGAGGATGGCCTTCGACGCCTCCGGCCGGAAGTGGGAAACTCCGTCGGGCCGGAGGCAACTGACGACTCCAGCGACGGAGCGTCCACGCGAGAAGGGCTGGCTCATCTGGCACAGCACGTGCCAGACTTGCCGTGGTGATTCAGCCGCTGGCGACATTCCTCCACCAGTACCCCGCGCTCTGTCTTTTCCTGAGCATTCTGCTGGGAACCATCATCGGCCGCTTTCACTTCAAAGGCGTCGGATTCGGCTCGGTCGTCGGCACGCTCATCGCCGGCATTCTCATCGGCATCCTGGCCGAACCCGAACTTCCAGAGTTGTTGCGCTGGTCATTCTTCTACCTGTTCCTGTTCGCCATCGGCTATTCGGTCGGCCCGCAGTTTTTTGGCAGTCTCAAAAAGGAGGCGTTGCCGCAGATCGCGCTGGCCGGGGTCGTCGCGCTCAGCGGCCTTGCGGCGGTGGTTGGCGTCTCCGCGGTGTTCGATCTCGACGAAGGGCTGGCGGTTGGCGTGTTGTCTGGTGGCATGACGCAGTCAGCCGCGCTCGGCACCGGCCTCAGCGCGATTGCGGAGCTGCCGATTTCAGACGAGGCGAAGGCCACGCTCGCGGCGAACGCTCCGCTGGCGGATGCGATCACGTATGGATTCGGTGATCTCGGCCTGATTCTGTTTCTCACCTGGCTCGGTCCGAAGATCATGGGAGCGGACCTGAAGCACGAAGCGAAGGTGATGGAAGAACAGCTCGCGGCGAACAAACCTGCGGGCGAGGTGCCCTCGTATTACGGCGTCCGCGCTTACCGCGTCGAGAACCCGCAGGCTGCGGGGGCCACATTGCGGGCCCTCGAGGAGCGATACGCAGCAGCGCGACTGTCGGTGCGTCGAGTGCAGCGCGGCACGGACTTCCTCGAACTGAATCCTGGGCTGTCATTGCATCACGGCGATCGGCTCGTCGTGTCGGCGCGCCGCGGCGCGTTTCCCAACGCCGAACGCGAGATCGGCCCCGAGATCGACGATCCCATCCTGCTCTCGGTTCCCGTGAAAACTGCCTCGGTCGTGGTGACCAATCGCGAGGTGCACGGCAAGACGATCGGCGAGCTGGCGCAGGATCCCGAGGCGCGCGGCGTGTACCTCGAGTCGCTGCAACGCAGCACAGAACTGATGCCGCGCGAGCCGTGGACCGTCATGGAGCGCGGCGACATCCTGCACATCGTCGGAGGGCCAGAAGACGTCGAACGGGCCGGGCATCACATCGGCTTCGTGGAACAAGATTTGTCCAAAACCGACCTGACGTTCGTCGCCGGCGGGATCTGCGCCGGAATCCTGCTCGGCATGATCAAGATCAACGCCGCAGGTGTCGTGCTCGGCCTGGGTACCGCAGGGTCGATCCTGTTGGTCGGGCTGCTCGGTGGCTGGGCGCGCGGCCGCTATCCGGTGTTCGGCGCCATCCCTGAGCCGGCGCAACGCCTGCTCATGGACATCGGACTGATCGTGTTCATCGCGGTGATCGGATTACACGCCGGACCTCACGCCGTCGAAGCGTATCGCGTGAGCGGCGGGGCGTTCTTCGCCAAGATCTTCGTGGCCGGCGTGATCGTGACGACCGTGCCGCTCGCCGTCGGCCTGATCGTCGCGCGCTATGTCCTGAAACTGAATCCGCTGATGATTCTCGGCGGCCTCGCCGGTGCGCAAACGTGCACGCCGGGGTTGACGGCGCTCCGCGAAGCGAGCGGCAGCAACGTCGGGTCGCTGGCCTACACCGTGCCCTACGCGATCGGGAACATCCTGCTGACGATCTGGGGACCGGTGGTGGTGGCGATCGTGCACGCCCTGCGTTAGCCGAGTCGCAGGTCTTAGAGACGCGGATCTCGCGAGTCCACGGGACGCGGATTTCGCGGACCTCCACGCCTTTCTAACGGGACGCGGATTTCGCGGATCTCCAACACCCTTCTAACGGGACGCGGATCATCGCGGAGCTCCACACCTTCCTAACGAGACGCCGATCGCGCGGATCTCCACGCCCTTCTAACGGGACCCGGATCATCGCGGAGCTCCACCTTTCTAACGGGACGCCGATCACGCGGATCTCCACGCCCTCCTAACGGAACGCGGATCATCGCGGATCTCCACCTTTCTAACGGGACGTCGATCGCTGCGGATCTCCACGCCCTTCTAACGGGACGCGGATCATCGCGGAGCTCCACCTTTCTAACGGGACGCCGATCACGCGGATCTCCACGCCCTCCTAACGGAACGCGGATCATCGCGGATCTCCACACCTTCCTAACGAGACGCCGATCACGCGGATCTCCACGCCCTTCTAACGGAACGCGGATCATCGCGGAGCTCCACCCTTTCTAACGAGACGCCGATCGCGCGGATCTCCACGCCCTCCTAACGGAACGCAGATCATCGCGGATCTCCACCCTTTCTAACGGGACGCCGATCGCGCGGATCTCCATGCCCTCCTAACGAGACGCGGATCATCGCCGATCTCCACCTTTCTATCGGGACGTCGATCGCTGCGGATATACAGACCCTGTACCGTGACGCAGATTTCGGCTGATCTTTATGTGAACCGGACAAGGCCAATCCATCCGCGTCTGTCGAGCCCGCCGAGATCGGCGTGACTCGCGCCCCGTGAATCTGAAATCCGCCTAATCCGCGTCCCGTCACACCCGAGAGCACCCGCGCAATCCGCGTCCCGTGACACCCGAGTGGCATCCGCGTAATCCGCGTCCCGTCACACCCGAGTGGCATCCGCGCAATCCGCGTCCCGTGACACCCGAGTGGCATCTGCGTAATCCGCGTCCCGTGACATCCGAGTGGCATCCGCGCGATCCGCGTCCCGTGACATCCGAGTGGCATCCGCGCGATCCGCGTCCCGTCACACCCGAGAGGCATCCGCGCAATCCGCGTCCCGTCACACCCGGAGAGGCATCCGCGTAATCCGCGTCCCGTCACACCCGAGTGGCATCCGCGCAATCCGCGTCCCGTGACACCCGAGTGGCATCCGCGTAATCCGCGTCCCGTCACACCCGAGAGGCATCCGCGTAATCCGCGTCCCGTGACATCCGAGTGGCATCCGCGTAATCCGCGTCCCGTGACACCCGAGAGGCATCCGCGTAATCCGCGTCCCGTCACACCCGAGAGGCATCCGCGCAATCCGCGTCCCGTGACATCCGAGAGCACCCGCGCGATCCGCGTCCCGTGACACCCGAGTGGCATCTGCGTAATCCGCGTCCCGTGACATCCGAGTGGCATCCGCGCAATCCGCGTCCCGTGACACCCGAGTGGCATCCGCGTAATCCGCGTCCCGTGACATCCGAGTGGCATCCGCGCGATCCGCGTCCCGTCACACCCGAGAGC
>Ga0075418_10008587_pt1 | contig 11453 bp, 10 predicted proteins | sample SoiMetdeltSBSDD2_FD_81776 | JGI IMG/M metagenome (GOLD analysis project Ga0075418, IMG submission 81776) | Bulk soil microbial communities from a Populus tree surrounding site in Tennessee, USA - Soil MetaG P. deltoides SBSDD2 | ecosystem: Environmental > Terrestrial > Soil > Tree plantation...
AATGGCCAGCCCCCGAGGATGATCTCCGCGCTCGACAGCAGGCGATCGCGCTCCGCGCGGGAGCTCGGCGGGCAGGGCCGATCGCCGAGGTAGCGGTGCACGGCCCATGTTGGCCAGGTTTCACGAATCTCGGCATCGAACCAGCCGCGAGCGTCGACGACATGCACCCTCGGGTCGACGGCCGTGATGCGACCGAGATCGGCATCGCCGATGGGCTCGATCACGAGCACTTCCACCCGGTCCATGATCAATGCTGAAAGCTATTTCAGGAACAGATCACCAGAGATAAACGCAGAACGCGGTGGTGTATATCTGACTTGAGCTCCACGATCTCTCCCATGCGCGCTTCAGAAGCACGGCGCGCGCTACCGGAATCAAAGGGGACCGCATGCGCGACGAAGAGAACCTCGTCGCCTCTGCTGGCCGACAGTCCGTTCGGGTCAGACCCGAATCGGGATCATTCTGAGCCACTCGAGCGACGCGTACGTGAACCGAGAAGCGCGCTTTCATGCTCAATTTTCCAATCTTGGTAAAGGGAGCGCTGCTTTTGCGCCCCGTTACCTGATCATGCGAGGCTCAAATAGATCAAATAGACTTGTGGTCAGCGGATGAACCGCTTCACGTAATCGGAGCCGAGACCGACGGACTCGAAATGCTTGCGCGCTTGCGCCACCCGGTCGAAGACGTCGGTGGTGCCCGTGGTCCTGCCTTGCTCATCGCAATAGAGCAGCGCACCGGTCATGTGGAACAGCGTGATCATGTAGTCGCCCTCGTCCACCACCAGCGTGTGTACGTCGCCCGGGGGCTCGAACAGATAACTCCCCGCCGTGGCGACCCAATCGCGCTCGAGGTAGCGCCAGCGGCCTTCCAGAACGAAACCGTGAACGGGCGCGGGATGGCGATGGCGCGATACGACACCCGCCTGGGTCACCTTGACCAGGTGGACCCAATAGCCCTGGCTGACGTTGAGACAGAGCGGCCTGTTCCAGCGGCCGGGCCCCGCGGGCACCCAGAGCCGCTCATCCTCCGGCTCCCGGGCATCCTTCAAGAAGATCTCCTCCAGCATGTCTTTGGGGGCAAGAGGAGAGTAGCGCGTCGTCACGGTATCGGGCATGGGTTTCACCATTACACTGTTGAGTCACTGGGGGGTGCCCCGGCTTTTGCCGGAGGTTCGATATATGCGGGAGTCCATCCGCGAAGTCAAGACTGCAAGATGTGAACCGCGATCTCCGACCCGGGTAGATGATCGCGGGCGATCAACACGATGATCCCGATGAAGAGGGCGATGGTCAGCAGGTACCAGGCCAACGAGAACAGGATGCCGTAGCGGTCGAGCGGCGCCTTCTGGTCGGTCGCGATCTGGCGCCAGCTCGCCATGAGGTCGATCGCGCCGATGACGATGAAGAACGTCAGCAACGCGAGGCCCAGCATCACCGAGACGGCGAAGAAAGCCGCGGACGCCGCCGCGAACGCGAGAAACGCCCAGCGGTTGCGTCCCGAGAACACGAGCGCCTTGACGACACGGCCGCCGTCGAGCGGATGGATGGGCAGGAGGTTGAAGATGTTCACCAGCGCGCTCACCGACGCGACGAGCCCCACCAGGTGATTCGACGTGGCGAGGTAGCCCATGTAGCACGCGGCGGTCATGGCCAGCCCGTGCACCGGCCCCATCATCGCGATGTAGACGTCTTGCCAGTGCGTTTTGGCTTGCTCCCCAACCGCAATGCCGCCAACGAAGGGAATGAGGTACATCCCCTTCGTCGGTATGCCGAAGCGGCGCATCGCTCTCAGGTGTCCCCATTCGTGGAAGACCAGCGTCGCGGTCAGGGCCAGCGCGAACGGCAGACTGTAGAGAACGGTCCAGCCCGAGACCGCCACGCCGGCCAGCACGACCTTGAGCGCCTTGCCGCTCTGGAATATCTTCGTTGCGAGCCCGAGCCAGACGACGAGGTGCCCCCTCCGCTGGGGTGGCGCGGGCGCTGGATCAGTGTTCGGTGGCGGTTCCATGTTTTACCGGATCACGAGTCACTCCACCTTGATGTTCGCGTCCTTGATGATCTTGCCGTACTTGACGATGTCCGATTTGACGATCGCGGCGGTCTGTTCCGGGGTGTTGTAGAAGGGCTCTGAACCCAGGGCGTTCAGCTTCTCCTTGGTATCCGGCCGGGCGACCAGTTTTCTGATCTCGGCCGATATCCTGTCGATGATCGGCTTCGGGATGCCGGCCGGTCCGCCCACGCCCTGCCAGTTCGTCAAGGTCATGGCCGGCAGCCCTTCCTCGATGAAGGTAGGAACGTCCGGAAAGGTTCCGACGCGCGATTGCCCGGTGACCGCGAGCGCCCGCAGGCGCCCGCTCCTGATCTGCGCGGCGACGTTGACGGGATTCGAGAAGAAGAATTGAATGTGCCCGCCCATCAGGTCCGTCACCGCGGGGCCGCCGCCTTTGTACGGAACATGCAGCGTGTTGATGCCGGTCACGGTGCTGAAAAGCGCGGCCAGCAGATGGGTCGGTCCACCGGTGCTCGACGTGCCGTAGGTAATCTGCCCCGGCTTCGCCTTCGCCAGCGCGATCAACTCCTTGACGTTGTTCGCCGGCAGCGAAGGCGGCACCACCAGCACGTTCTCGTAGCTCGACACGGTGGCAATGGGCGCGATGTCCTTCACGGCATCGTAGGGTGTCTTCGCGAGCCAGTGATTGCCGGCCAGGGTGCTGCCCAGGGACAGAAGCGTGTAGCCGTCCGGGCGCGCGGTCACGGCTGCCTGGGTACCGATGATGGTGTTGGCCCCCGGTCGATTGTCCACGACGACCTGCTGTCCCCACGCCTCGGTGAGTTGCTGTCCGACGAGGCGCGCGATGACGGTCGTGCTGCCTCCCGGCGCAAACGGACTGATGTAGCGTATCGGCTTGTTGGGGTAGTCCTTCTGCGCAGCCGCGCCCGCGGCGAAAGCGCTCAAGACGAGCCATCCCAGCAGTCGCGCACACCTCCTGCAAGCACTCATCACCACCTCCATGCACCGATCATCGGCAGTTGCATCATGCTCAGATTCACTCAGTCTTGATTCCGGCCGTCGCGACCACCTTCCGCCACTTCGCGATCTCGCCCCGGATGTATTCGGCGTACTGCTCCGGCGTGCTGGCGACGATTCTGCTCCCGGCCGATTCTATGGTCCCGCGTACCTGCTGGTTCTCCGTCAGGATGGTTGCGACCTCCTTGTGGAGTCGCCGCACTATGGCTTCGGGCGTGCCGGCGCGCACGGCGATGCCGTTCCACGAGCCGGATTCCCATCCCGGGTAGCCCTGCTCCGCGACCGTCCTGACGTCGGGCAAAGAAGTCGCGCGCTCGAGCGATGTCACCGCGAGCGCCCGCGCCCGTCCCGCCTTCACGTGTGGCACGAGGCCGATCGTCGGAAACACGGCAACCATGACCTGTCCCGCGATGAGATCGATCGTGCCCGGCGCATCGCCTTTGTAGGGGATATGCACCAGCTTCATACCCGTGACGCTCGCGAGGTATTCGGAAGTCAGATGGGCGCCGGTGCCGACACCAGGTGACGCGTAGGTGATCGACGCGGGCTTCGCGCGCGCGAGCTTCACCAGATCCGGCACGGAGCGCGCAGGCAGCGAGGGATGGGAAGCGATGACGTACGGTAGCGTCGAGATCAGCGTTACCGGCGTGAAGTCCTTGAGCGGCTCATAGCTCAGCTTCGTCTGCAGGGCCGGTTGCACGGCCATCGTGCTGATGGTGGCAAAGAGCAGCGTGTAGCCGTCGGCCGGGAGCTTCAATGCCGCTTCCGCCCCGATGAGACCACCCGCGCCCGGGCGATTCTCGACGATGACCGTCTGTCCAAGCGGTTTTGTCAGCTCGCGGGCAACGAGGCGCGCGATGGTATCGGTGGTGCCGCCAGGCGCAAACGGAACGATCAGGCGCAGCACTCGCGCGGGCCAAACGTCCGTCTGGGCGTGCACGGGCATGGCGCAGGCCGCCGCGATCAACACCCACATTGCGGAACGTAACGAGTTCATGGATGAACCAGGGTGATGACGGTGAATTCCGGTGGATAATGCCATTATGAATCACATGGGCAGCGTTTGATGAATCTAAAGGAAACATTTTCGATACCGGCGCCGCCGGACGAAGTGTGGCCGCTCATGTCGGACCCGGCCGTGGTCGCGGCGTGCATACCTGGCGCGGAGCTGACCGAGCTGACTCCGGATGGCGCGCATCGCGGCAAGGTGACGTTCAAATTCGGGCCCACTGTGGCGGTGTTCCGCGGTGAGACACGGCTCACCTACGATCATCCCGTCAAACGCTGCGTGATCGAGGCGCGGGGCATCGACCAGAGGGGTGCGTCGCGCGCCCGCGCCCGGTTCGAGGTGGTGGCGCGCGGCAACGACACGACGGACGTAACCATGGAAGGCGGATTCGAGGTCGCGGGCCCGCTGGAGGCGTTCGCCTCGGCTGGCGGCGTGCATGTCGCGCGCGCGCTGATGGCGGAATTCGCGACCAACATCGCGAACGTCATCGAGCAGCGCCGGGTAAAAGGCAATGACGCCGTGCTGGAACAGGCACCCGCGGCGTCGGGAACGAAGATCGTGGGGCGCGCGTTGCTCGACGGCGCGCGCGGCGTAATAGGAAAAGTGACGGGCAGAAACGACAAGGAAAGCGAATGAACGACCAATCGAGCGAACAATCAGGGGAGCTGAGCGGATACGAAGTGTTGTCGCAGGCCTTCGTGGCTGAGGGCGTGGATAACGTGTTCGCGCTGCTGGGCGACGCCAACATGTACTGGGGCGCGATCATGGCGCAGAAGCACAAGGTGCGCGTGGTGCACGCCCGGCACGAGCATTGCGCGGTCGCCATGGCCGATGGCTATGCCCGCCATACGGGCAAGGTGGGCGTGGCGAGCGTGACCTGCGGCCCGGGCTTCACGCAGATCATGACGGCGCTCGCCACGGCAGCGCGCGGCAGCATTCCGCTGGTCGTGTTTGCCGGCGACTCGCCGACCTCCGCCGCGTGGTATGTCCAGCAGCTCGAGCTCGGGCCGCTCGCCACCGCGACCGGTGCGCGCTATCTGCCCGTAAAGAGCGTGGACCGGATGCTCGACACCGTGCGCGAGGCCTTCTATACCGCGCGACAGGAACGCTGCCCCGTCGTGCTGGGCGTGCCGATGGATCTCCAGAAGCAGCCGTTCCCCTGGGGCGCCGAGTATTCACCCTCCACCGAGTTGATGCCCACGCCGCAGCGTCCAGCGCCCGATCCCGTTCTGGTGGACAAGCTCGCGGCGATGATCGCGGAGTCCAGGCGCCCCATCATCCTCGCTGGGCGAGGCGTGGTGCGCTCCGGTGCGGGGCCGGCGCTGGAGGCGCTCGCTGAACGCTGTGGCGCCCTGCTGGCGACCTCGCTCTTCGCCAAGGGGCTCTTCGATCACAACCGGTTCGGGATCGGCGTCGCCGGTGCCTACGCGAGCCCGCTGGCGCGCGAGGAATTCGCCGCGAGCGATCTGGTCATCGGCGTCGGCGCGGGTCTCGGGCACTACACCACCGAGGCCGGCTACCTGTACCCGAACGCGAAGACGGTGCAGATCGACTTGAATCCGCGCGGGCTGTACCAGGGGCTGCGCATCGCGGACATGCACATCAAGGCCGATGCCAGAGCAACCGCCGAAGCAGTGCTGGCGAAGCTCGAAGAGCGCGGCCATTCGGCGGCCGGCGCGCGCTCACCCATGCTCGCCAATCAGATTGCGGCCATGGCGGCGCGGCCGGATGGCAAGGAGTTTCTCGTCGGGCCCGGCGTGGTGGATCCACGGCCGGCAATGCTGGAGCTCGATGCCGCGATTCCAAAGGACTGGACCGTGGTGAGCGGCGGTGCGCATTTCGCGGGCATACTCGTCACGCACATGTACGGGCGACGCGCGGAGAACGTCCACATCGTCAACGAGTTCGGCGCCATCGGATCGGCATTTCCGATTGCGATCGGCATGGCTGCCTCGCGCGGTGACGGCAAGCTGCTGCTGGTCGAGGGCGATGGCAGCCTGATGATGCACATCCAGGAACTCGAAACGATCCAACGTCAAGGCATCCGCATGCTGATCTGCGCGGTGAACGACGGCGGCTACGGCGCCGAGGTACACAAGTTCAGGGCGCAGGGCTACGACCCGGCGGAGTCGCAGCATGGGCGCGGCGACATCGCGGCCATCGCGCGCGGATTCGGGCTGCGCGGCGAAAAGATCACGAGCCTCGAGCGGTTCAAGTCTCTCTTCGCGGCGCACGAGAAGGCGGGGCAGTCGGAGCTGTGGGACCTGCACGTCGACGACAGGATCCCGTCAATGCCGTACCGGCGTATTCACTTCGGCGAAGTTTGAACGGCGGGATTCAGGATTCGGGATTCGCTCCTATCACCTGTCACCCGTCACCTATCACGCCTTTGGTCTACAGCAAGGGAGAGCCTCATGTTCAGGATTCTGACGACCGCGATCGGTGCTCTGCTGATGGCGCAGGCCGCATCGCCCGCGCTCGCCCAGGACTGGCCCTCGAAGTCGATCAGAATGATCGTTCCTTTCGTGGCCGGCGGCAGCACGGACTTGACGGCCCGCGTGCTCGCGGAAAATCTGCGGCCGGTACTGGGTCAGACCCTGGTCATCGACAATCGCCCGGGAGCGGCGGGCACGATAGCGGGCGACACGGTGGCCAAGGCTACCCCGAACGGGTACACCTTCCTGGTTGCTTCCGCGACGCTCCTCGCCAACCAGAGCCTGTACAAAAATCTGCCCTACGATTTCATCGCCGACCTGGCGCCCGTAGTTCAGACCCATAACTCGACCAACGTACTGGTGGTCAACGCAAAGGTGCCGGTCAGCAATACTCCCGAGTTCATTGCCTATGTGAAAAGCGGCAAAAACAAGGTGAACTACGGCACGGCCGGACACGGTTCTTCGCAGCATCTCGCCGGCGCCTTGTTCAACCACATGGTCGCCGGCAACATGGTGATGGTGCCCTACAAGGGCGGGGCGCCGGCCGTCACCGATCTCGTCGGCGGCGCGATCGAGGCTGTGTTCGCTCCCCTGATCGAAGCCCTGCCATTCGTCAAGTCGAAGGCGATCAAGCCGCTTGCCGTGTGCGGCCCGAAGCGCTCGCCGCTTCTTCCCGAGGTACCGGTGATGGCCGATTTCCTTCCCGGATATCAATCGACGTCCTGGGGCGGCATCATGGCGCCGGCCAAGACGCCTGCCGATATCGTGAACAGGATGAACGCGGCGGTCGTGAAAGTGCTGAATCAGCCGAACGTCAGGACGCACTTTGCCGAGGGGGACAAGGAGCCGGTCGGCAACTCGCCGGCAGAGTTCAAGAAGTTCATTGCGCTCGAAGCCGTGAGACTGGCGGCACAGGTCAAGATTTCCGGCGCAAAGATGGATTGAGTATCGGGCTGGCAACGAATTTTCGTCTAGCTGGGGATGCCCTCGACGATGCTGTACTCCAGCGCGGTTGCGATGAATCTTGTCGGCCTGAACCCGGTCGACTCCAAAAGAATACGAAATTCGGTCTCCGTGCGTTCCCGGCCTCCGGGTCCGAGAAGCATGGTCAGATCCGCTTGTGCGATCGCGTGGTGACGCGGGGTCGCCTCCAGGCGCGCCGGCATGATCCGCTCGACGAGCAGGAGCTTTCCGTCCTGCGGGATCGCTCGGCGGCAATTGCGAAGAATTACCGCGCTCTGCTCGTCGTTCCAGTCATGGATCACGCCCTTGAGCACGTACGCGTCCGCGCCAGCCGGTACCGCTTCGAAGAAACTGCCGGCGATGCACTCGCAGCGCTTCGATAGCCTTGCGTTCGCCATATACACCTGCGCGCCTTCCATGGCGTGCTGCATGTCGAAGAGCACGCCTTGCATGTCCGGGTGAGCTTCAAGAACCACCGCGAGCAGCGCCCCATGCCCGCCACCGACATCGACGATGCGCCGCACCCCGGAAAAGTCGTATGCCTGCACGACGTCCGCTGCGACGAAGCGGGTCATCCCCACCCGCGAGCGATTGAATACCTCGGCTGCCTCGGCGTCGCGCTCCAGATGCTTGAAGCCGTCCGTTCCCGTAGCGAGGTTTCTCGCGCTCTCACCGGTCTGCACGCTGTAGAGAAGATTCCCCCAGACCGGCCACTGATACTTGCCCCAGTGCAGGAAGCGGGACCGCAACGAGTCCGGCGCGTCGCTGCTCAGAAGCGAGCCCATCGGGCCGAGCGCGAATGTCCCGTCCTCGCGCTCTGTGCAGAGCTCGATACTGGTGAGTGTCCGTAATAGACGATGCAACGACGGCGCGTGAGATCCCGTGGCTCGCGCAAGCTCGCCTGCATCCCTGGGGCCGCTCGCCAGGTGGTCGGCGATGCCAAGCTCGGCGGCGACATAAGCGGCCTGCGAGAGCGAGCCGCTGTAGATCAGCTCCATGAGCGCCGAGGTCTTTCCGACGCGCTGTGGGCAGGAGTTTTCGCTGAGTTTCGGCATTTCAGTCCGCCTTTATGCCTGCATCACGCACCACCTTTGCCCACCTCGCCAGCTCGGACCGGATATGCGCGCCGAACTCCGCCGGGCCCGAGTCGGCCACGAGTTCGAAGCCTGCCGCGGCGAGCCGATCCTTCACCTCCCGCCGCGCGAGCGCTCTGGTCACCTCCGCGGCAAGGCGTGCGATTACCGGTTCGGGCGTGCCCCGGGGAGCGATGATGCCGTGCCAGTCGCGGACATCGAGACCGGCGAAACCCAGTTCGACGAAGGTCGGGATGTCGGGAAGGATCGCTAGCCGCGCGGGCGCCGGCGTCGCAAGCGCGCGCAGTTTTCCAGCCCTGACATGGGGCGCCACTGTAGGCACGGGGACGAACATCAGGTCGACTTGCTCACCCATGACAGCGGTCATTGCGGGCAACGCGCCCTTGAAGGGCACGTGCTGGATGTCGAGCGCGGCTTGGCGCTTGAAAAGCTCGCCGACCAGATGCGACGGGGTGCCGTTTCCGCCGGACGCGAAGGTGACTTGTCCGGGCCGCGCCTTTACCGCGGCGACGAGCTCGGGAGTCGAGGTCACCGGTGAGCTGCTGCGTATCACCAGGAGTTGCGAGACCCAGGAGTACTGCCGCACTGGCGCGAGATCTCGCGCAGTGTCGTAAGGCATCTGGCGCAACATGCTGGGTGCGACTGTTTGCACGAGCGCGATGCCGCCCAGGGTGTAACCGTCCGGCTCCGCCTTCGCGACGGCGGCAACGGCGATCGTGTTCATCGCGCCGGCGCGGTTTTCCACCACTATCGGCTGGCCGAGCGCCGCGCCGACGGCCTCGCCCACGATGCGCGAAACGATGTCCCCCGGTGAACCGGAGGCGCCATGGATCAGCCGGATCGGCTTGTTCGGATACGCGGGTGGCGCGGCGGAACCCGCGGTTGTATAGGCCGCAAAGAGCGCTGGCGCCAGCAACAGGCCGGCTAATCGGGAACGGAAGATTGCCTTCATTTTCTTGCTCCTGGAAGCACGCCGGGGATCGTCCCGGCAGCTCCCATGCAGTAAAGCACGCCGCGCAGCGCGGGGGTAAGATGGCAGAGTGTACACCTCGATAACCTGGAGGTTATACCCTGCACCTCAAGCAGATACGGGATTTCGTCGCCGTAGTCGAGACGGGCAGCATCCGCGGCGCCGCCCGCAAGCTGGGTGTGTCGCAGCCGGCGATAACAAAAAGCGTGCGTAGACTCGAATCCGAGCTGCACGCACAGCTCGTGAAGCGTACGCCGCATGGCATCGTGCCTACTGCCGCGGGACGCGCCTTCTTCGCCAGGGCGCGGGCAGCCCAGACCGAGCTCCGCAAAGCCCAGGAGGAGGTGACTCAAATCGGCGGCGAGGGCCTGGGTTCGGTTGCAGTCGCGAGCGGGCCGCTGGGCATGCTCCTTATCGTCCCCGAGGCCGTTGCCCGTTTCCGCCAGCAGTTCCCGCTGGTCAGTATTCGTATAGTGGAAGCCTTTTCGACTTCCTTCCTGCCGCTGGTGCGGGACGAGACGCTGGACTTTGCGATCGGGAGTCGGATCCCCGACAAGCTCGACCCAGCGTTGGCGTTCCGTCCCTTGTTTCGCAACGAGTTCGTCATCGCGGCGCGGAAGGGGCATCCAATGTGCAACGCGCGATCTCTTGCTCAACTCTCGGGCGCGGATTGGATACTCCCGATGGCGGTGGGTCGGCGGTTGGAGGATGTATTTTCGGCGGCAAAATTGCCGCTACCGCAAAACGTAATCGACTGTCAGTCGTACACCGCCATCGTGACCCTCCTTACAAAAACGGACATGCTCGCGATCACGTCGCGCGCGACGCTCGCCGCTTCCTTTGCCAGGGGCTTGCTGCAGCCGATTGCCGTTGCCGAGCCGATGCCGTCGTACACCCTGGGGATGTTCACCCGCATCGACCCTCCGCTCACCCGTGCCGCCGCGGCGATGGCAAAAGCCGTCACCGTGGTCGCGCGGAGTCTTGCCCGCTCCATCCACTGACCGGCTGCCGCGGCACGATCCGGGAACGCTCCCCGGCCCCCGGAAGCTCTACCGGCTGGCGAGTCGCCATGCCCGTGCAGTCCAGATACGGCTGTCGAGCCAGTAGTGGCAAAGCAGGCCGCCCACCAGGAACGGCGCCAGCCACGGTAGATCCGAGAATTTGCACGCCGCCCACGTCGCCAGACCGATGACCGGCCAGACCATGAACGAAGCGAGCAGCCGGAGTTCGGCGGCTCCGTCCACGGTCCGGTTGGCGGCGGAGCGTCGCGCCATGGCGTAAGCAAAACTCAGGTACTGGACCTCGTGATGCAGGGCCAGCACCAGGATGAACGACACGGTCCAGGCGCCGAGGACGTAGGCGCTACCGAACGCGAGGGCATTCGCAACCACAACCCACCGTTCGCCGGGATGCACGCAACCGCGGTAGCGCACCGTGAACGCCAGGTAGGCAACCAAGCTCGCCACGGCCAGGACGCCCAGCACCCAGAGGACACCTGGATCGAGCCCCAAGCCGATGTACTCCTCGTCCTCGTGCAACGGCGAGGTGCTGGCGAAGAAGGCCACGCCGGCAACCATCGGCAGGTAGATGGCCGACTGGAAAAGACGACCGTGCCACGGCGACGATGCTCCGCCCACGCGAAACTGGTAGTAGCGCGCAATCCCCAGGTTCTGGCGCCCGCGATGCCAGGCCGCCAGGTACATGGCCGCGGTCGCGACCACGATCGGGTACCCGCCGTACATCAGCGCGTAAGTGATCCCCAGGATGCCGAGCGGGACCACTACGACCTCGACGGGCATGTGCCGCCACAACCGACCGCGGGCAACCGCATCGTAAGTTGCGCCAAGATGCAGCTCGGCCAGGAGAATATCCGCGGTGCCCAGTTGCCATTCACCGCACCAGTACAGCAGAAGCACCAGAGCGACTATCAGTGCGCCGCCACCGGCACAGACGAG
>Ga0075418_10008588_pt1 | contig 11453 bp, 7 predicted proteins | sample SoiMetdeltSBSDD2_FD_81776 | JGI IMG/M metagenome (GOLD analysis project Ga0075418, IMG submission 81776) | Bulk soil microbial communities from a Populus tree surrounding site in Tennessee, USA - Soil MetaG P. deltoides SBSDD2 | ecosystem: Environmental > Terrestrial > Soil > Tree plantation...
CGATCTGCCTGACGATCCGTACGAACAGCGCAACATCGCTGACACACATCCCGACGTTGTCGCGAAGATCGAGAAGTATCTGACGACGGCGAGGACGGAATCGCCGAGATGGGTGGTGAAGTGATCCTTGTCGGACGTTCGGAGGACCGGAAGTCCGGAGGTCCGGAAGTCAGATGGACGAGCTTCCGAGCTTCCGGACTCGGCGTCGCGGTGGTGCTGGCGATCGTGCTCGCGGCGGCAGCGACTCTCGCCGCGCAACCCGCCGGTTGGCAGCGACAAGTCGACAAGATCTTCGCGGAGTGGGATAAGAAGGATTCCCCAGGCTGTGCCGTCGCGCTGTTCAAGGATGGCAAAATCCTTTACGAGCGCGGCTATGGCATGGCCGATCTCGAGCACACCGTTCCCATCACGCCGGATACGGTGTTCTACGCCGGCTCCGTCTCGAAGCAGTTCACGGCCTTTGCCGCCGCGCTCGCGATTCAGCAGGGCCTCCTCGCTCCGGATGATTCGATCCGCAAGTACCTGCCCGAGCTGCCGTCGTATGCGGACGCCATCACCGTTCGGCATCTCGTCCATCACACGAGCGGGCTCAGGGACTTCTATACGCTGCTCTCGATTGCCGGCCGGCGTCAGGATGCGCTCTTTGACAACGCGTCGATCCTGCGCTTCGCAGCGCGTCAGAAGGCGCTGAACTTTCCGCCGGGCAGCGACTACCTCTACTCGAACACCGGCTACACGCTGCTCGCGATCGTCGTCTCGCGGGCCGCGAAAACCACATTCGGCGAATACACCGACGCACACATTTTCAAGCCGCTCGGGATGAGCGCAAGTCACTTCGGAGATCGCGCGGATCGACTCGTCCGAAATCGCGCCTATGGTTATGCGTGGGGCTCGCGCGGCGAGCCGCGGCTCGATACGCCCGGCGGCGAGCGCGTCGGCGCCGGTGGACTGTTCACGACCGTTCGTGATCTGCTGCGATGGGACGAGAACTTCTACAGCGGACGCGTGGGTGGTCAGGCGCTGCTGGACCTCGTTCAGACACCCGGTGCGCTGAACGGCGGTAAGCCGTTGACCTACGCGTGGGGTCTCCAGATTGGCAGCTATCGCGGGCTGCGGATTGTCGAGCATGCTGGTGGGCTCGGTGGCTATCGAGCGCACCTGATCAGATTCCCGCTGCAACACGTCAGCGTCGCGACGCTCTGCAATGTGAGCAGCATAATCCCCGGGTCGCTCGCGCGTCAGGCTGCGGACGTCGTCATCACTCAATTCCGTGAGCCCAGGCCTGCGCAACCGCGTCCCGACGCGCCCGGCCGCGGCGGCCAGTCGGCAGCCACGCCATCGACAGTCTCGGCGCCGGCGGCCGGCTCACTCGAGGACTTCGCCGGAACATATGCCAGCGACGAAATCGACGCGACGTTCCGCATCAGTGTCCGCGATGGCCGTCTGCAACTCCTGCGCGACGACGATAATGAGCCGTTACCGTTGCAGGCTGCGGGCGACGGCCTCTTCAGGACGCAGGGGATGACGATCCAGTTCGAGCGCGGCTCGAGCGGGCGCGTTGACCAGCTCACGGTCGATGCCGGTCGAGTGCGCGGGATCCGATTCGAGCGCCGGAAAGATCCCTGATCTTCTGCGATACTGTTGAAAGGTGACCCACCCGCGAATTTTTCTCCTCTCGCCCGCGAATTGCGGCGGCAACCGCGCGCGCATCGTCATGTCGGAGCGTGCCGCATTCGATCTTGCCGTTCAGCTCCGCACCTGCACCGGTGCGCCGCTTGGCGACGTGTTCGCGTTCCTGAGCGGGCTCTACTTTCGCGGCAAGCTAACGTACAGCCGTGCGTTCGCCCGGCCGCCCGAGGCGGCATCGCTGTGTGGCTCGGGAATCTTCGTCATCACGTCGACGGCCGGCTTGCGCCTGGCGGACACGCCGATCACGCTCAACGCCCTGCGCGCGTTCGCAGCCGTGGACATCGACGCGGACAATCCGCGATACCGCCGTCCCCTTGAAACGAGCGCCCGCGCCGTCGCCGCCGACATCGGCCCCGACTGCGACGTCGTCCTTCTCGGCAGCATTGCGTCGCGCAAGTACGTCGACGTACTTCAGGCAATCTTCGGGGATCGGCTTGTATTTCCTGCCGATTTCGTCGGCCGGGGCGATATGAGCCGCGGCGGACTGATGCTGCGTTCGGCCGCGGCACGGGAAGAATTGACTTATATCCCTGTTGCCGGTGCCGTGCGTAACGGCAAACGCCCTCCCAAACTGCCCCCGCTCAAGACGGCGTAGCCCCCTTTACCTCATCGTTTGAACCTGTTAGCGTTTTGCCACCCGTAAGCCCGAACAGGTTGAAGAACGATGGAGGAGAAAGTTATGGTGCCAGGCGCCGTTCGTGCACGCGTCGTGCGATTGCTCTTGTGTGCTTCGACGTTGGCCCTTGTGTTCGTAACCATTCCGCCGCTTCAGGCGCAGAACGGTGCGGCCCGGCCGGCGATCACGCCGAATTACGATCTTGCCTCGCAATGGACGTCGCAGAAGGTCTCGCGTCTCGTTTTCGACACGAGCGTGACGCCGCGCTGGCTCGACACTGGCGATCGCTTCTGGTACGCGTATCAGACACGTGAGGGTCGCCGCTTTTATCTCGTCGATCCTCTGAAGAAGGCCAAGGTACCGCTCTTCGATCACGCGAAGATGGCGGCAGCGCTGACGACCATCACCCGTATTCCGTACGACGCGCAGAACCTCCCCTTCAGCACGGTTCGCTTCGTCAAGAAGGACACCGCCTTCGAGTTCAACTTCCAGGTGCCCGCGACGGCGAACATCAACTCCGTCAAGCCGCGCGAGATCACGACCGAGCAACAGGGCGGTGCGACGAAGGGCGGCGGCAACGAAGAAGACGACGATCCGCAGGCGCAGCAGGGTACCGGACGTGGGGGCCGTGGAGCCGCGGCAACCCCACCGCGCAACAAGACGCTCTACTTCGAATACGACATGGCAACCGCGCGCGTCACGCTGCTCGAGGACTACAAAGCCGAAACGCGCCAGCCGCGCTGGGCATCCCTTTCACCAGATGGCAAGACCGTGCTCTTCGCGCGCAACCACAACCTTTACATGATGGACGCCGAGAACTACGCGAAGGCCCTGAAGAATCCAAACGAATCCACCATCGTCGAAGTGCAGTTGACGACGGATGGCGAGGAGTACTACGGGTATTCGAGTCGCAGTGGCGGCCGCGGGAATCAGGACGACCAGCAGCAGCAACAACAGCAACAGCAGCAAGAAGACGATCAACAACAGCAGGAGCAGCGGGAGGAAGGCGACGCGAAGAACGCCCGGGTCGCACCGGTCAACATCGCGTGGTCCAGGGACTCCGCCAAGTTCTCGCTAGTTCGCCGCGACGTTCGCAAGGTGAAAGACCTGTGGGTGATCAACCCGCTGGCGAACCCGCGGCCAACGCTCGAGACCTATCGCTACGCGATGCCCGGCGAGGAGAACACGCCGCAATCAGAGATTTACGTGTTCGACGTCAAGGCGAAGAGCCGGGTCAAGGTGAAGGCGGATCGATTCAAGGATCAGACCGTCAACATCGCCACCAAGCCGCAGCGGCCCGCAGTAGGCGGGCGAGGCGGAGGTGGTGGGGGTGGGGGCGCCGCGGCCCAACAGACGCCGCCGCGGCCGCAGGAGTGGCTGCACGATTCCGCGGATCGCATCTACTTCACGCGTCTCAGCCGCGACATGCACCGGCTCGACGTGTGTGCCGCCGACACGACGTCCGGTGAAGTGAAGCCGATCATCGAAGAACGGCTCAATACCTACATCGAATCGAAGCCGCTCCGGCTCGCGAACGGCGGCGCGGACTTGATCTTCTGGTCGGAGCGCGATGGCTGGGGTCACTTGTATCTGTACGACGCGTCAACAGGTGTTCTGAAGAGCCGGCTGACTGAAGGCGAGTTCGTGACGACTTCGGTCGAAGGGGTGGACGACAAGACTCGCTCGATCTACTTCACCGCCGCCGGCCGCGAGAAGGGTGAGGATCCGTACTATACCCACCTCTATCGCGTGGGCTTCGACGGTACCGGCATCAAGCTGTTGAACGGCGGCGATGCCTCGCATTCGGCGTCGGTCTCGGAGTCGAATCGCTACTTCGTCGCCAACTCGTCGCGAGTGGACACCGCACCTGAGGCGACGTTGTACGACACGCAGGGCAACATGGTGCTGAAGCTCGAGACGCCAGATCTGAGCGCGCTCAAAGAACTGGGCTTCAAGTTCCCCGAACCGTTCATGGTCAAGGCAGACGATGGCGTAACCGATCTGTATGGGGTGATGTACAAGCCGTTCGATTTCGATCCGCAGAAAAAGTACCCGATCATTGCCTACGTCTACCCGGGGCCGCAGACCGAGAGCGTGACGAAGACGTTCAACCCGCGCAGCAATAACATCTCGCTCGCGCAGTTCGGGTTCATCGTCATCGAGGTGGGCAATCGCGGCGGGCATCCGACGCGGTCGAAGTGGTACCACAACTACGGCTACGGCAACCTTCGTGACTACGGCCTCGCCGACAAGAAGGCCGCAATCGAACAACTCGCTCGTCGCCACTCGTTCATCGACATCAACCGCGTCGGGATCTGGGGCCACTCCGGAGGTGGCTTCATGACCGCCGCCGCGTTGCTGGTCTATCCCGACTTCTTCAAGGTTGGATTCTCAGAGTCGGGCAACCACGAGAACAACATCTACAACAACACCTGGAGCGAGAAGCACCACGGCATCCGCGAGATCGAGAAGGACGGCAAGATCACCTTCGAGTACGACATCGAGAAGAACTCGGAGTTGGCCAAGAACCTGAAGGGTCACCTGATGCTCGTGCACGGCGAGATCGACAACAACGTGCACCCGGCCAACACCTACCGGCTGGCCGACGCACTCATCAAGGCCAACAAACGCTTCGACATGTTCATCGTGCCGGGCGCCCGTCACGCGTTTGGCGACGCGTCAGCGTATGTGAACTGGTTGAGAGGCGACTACTTCGCCCGCCATCTCCTCGGGTCCTCGGCCGACAGCGTGGACATCATCGAGCTCAATCGCGAAACGCAACAAACCGGCGAGCGCGGCAGAGGCGGAAACCGCAACTAGTCGACAGTCAATATCGCAATCGGCGCGTATTCGAACACTTGGCCAGCGAAGAGCCACTCTTCGCTGGCCGACGACGCCGGTTCCAGCGACAAGCCGGTCAGGGCGTTGCGGAAGGTCTTGCCACGCAGACTGGGCGGCAGAAGAATCCGCGACGTTTTCCACGCCTTGCCGCCGAGCGGCACAGGCTCATCGTCGTAGACCATCGAGGCGACCAGCCGCGGCGCGATGTACAAGACGGCTCGATCGTCGAGCACGCGCGCGAAGGCGACGATGTCGCCGCGGACGGCGGATTCGATTGTGAGGGGCTCGTACGCGCCGGAGAGGAAGAGGTCGGGCCACTGCCGGCGCAAGCGCAGGCCCACAGTCGTGACGAGCAGCTTGATCGCGCCGTCGCCCCACTGATCGACCAGCAGGGCGACGCCAGACGCTCGTTCGGGGCCTCGCCGTTCGATCAGCGCTTCGACCCGCTCGAGCTGCCGCTTGCGCTCCGCGAAATCAATCGGCCGGCGGTTATCCGGATCGACCAGGCTGAAGTCCCACACCTCGGCACCCTGGTAAATGTCGGGGACCCCAGGCGATCCCAGCTTCAGCGTCGTCTGCGCGAGGCCGTTGATCATGCCGACCCGCGCGATCCGCCGGGCGACGGGCGCGACCGCGGCCAGAAACTTCCTCGCTCCAGGCCCGGCAAGCACGCGCTCGACGAACTGCGAGACGGCGACTTCGTATTCGTCGTTCGGCGTCAGCCAGCTGGTATGCAGCTTGGCTTCTTTCACTGACTTGATCATGTAGGCCTGCAGCCGTTCAACGACGTCGGGCTTGAGCTGGACCTGATCGATCGGCCACACGCCAATCAGGGCTTGATAAAACCGATACTCGTCGTTGCGATCCGGCGCCGGCTCGCCGTCGACGAGCGTGCGGTGGCCGCGGTTCATGCGCATCCACCGTCCCACCTCCCGTGCCCAGGCTTCCGGAATCTCGGAGATCACGTTCACCCGTGCGCGGGTGTCTTCGCCGAGCTTGGTGTCGTGCGTTGCGGTCGTGATCATTTCGGACGGCCATGCGTCGAGCCGCCGCTGATTCGCGTCGTGGAACTCCTGAACGGATCGGCCGACGCGCTCCGGGTCGCCGCCGACTTCGTTGAGCGACAGCAGCAGGTTGTAGCGAAAGAACGCCGTGTCCTCGAGGCCTTTGGCCTGCACGGGACCGGTGTACTGCTGGAACTTCATCGTGAATCGCAGCCGTTCCTGTGCCTCGGCGGCATCGGCCGGTGGATAGCCGACGCGGCGATCGAACGGCCGCGGTTCTTCTGTCGCCTCCGGGCTACGCGGCATCACGACTTCGCGGAGGAAATCGAATAGCGATGCTTCCATCGCGGGATTGCGCCGGCGGGCCCGCGTGATCGCGCGCTCGACGACCGCACGATCGCCGGCGGTCCAGCCGTTCTCGTCGACGTAGGTGCGGTAGACGGGGAAGCAGGCGACGACTTCGACGATGGCGTCGCGGAGGCTGTCGAGCGTGAAGTCGCGCGAGCGCCGATTGCTGTCCGCGATGCGCTCGAGCATGTGGGCCAGCACGTTGAGCTCGCTGGCCATCGCCGTCGTCATGATCAGCCGCTTGCTTTCATAGATCACGTCGGTAAATGGATCTGTGCGGCCGGTCAGTTTCGTGTAGGCGCTGCGCAGGCGGCGCGCTTCGGCGGCGTTGATGAAGACGCCGTTCAGATCGTTCAGATAGTTGTAGCCGGTCGTTCCCGAGACCGCCCATCCTTCCGGGAGCGCCTCGCGGCCCCAGAGGACTTTCTCGGCCACGACCCACAGGTCGCCGCCCGCGACCTCTTGCAGCATCGTGAAATAGCGTTGCGGATCAAAAAGGCCGTCGGGATGATCGATCCGCACCGCCTGCACGGCCCCTGACGTCACCAGTTTCGTCAGCAACTGGTGGGTCGAGGAAAATACGTGGGGATCCTCGACGCGAAGCCCCGCGAGCGTGTTGATGTCGAAGAAGCGGCGATAGTTGATTTCGTGTGAGGCCGTGCGCCAATACGAGACCCGGTAGGCCTGGGCCTCGAGCAGTTCGTGCAGGAGATTGAAGCTGTCCGGCCGTCCCGCCTCACCATTCGCGGCATGGACGGCGGTCGCGACGTGCTCGCCAATCACGGGGAACTCGCTCACGAGCCGCGTCAGCCGATTGCGGGCGACTTCTTTCTCGCGCTGCCGCTCGGACATCAGCGCGGGGCTTTGATCGGCGTTCTCCGGCAAGTTCTGAAGCGACGTGAGAATGCTCAAGAATTCGTGCAGCTGCGGGCTGTCGGCGCCAACCGATGCCGTGATCGGCCCGACCGCGAGGCGGAGGACCATCGGGACGTTTCTTGGATTGACCGGCAGCTCGTGTTCGAAATACTTGACGACCAGCTGGCCATCGCGGAGGGCAAGCGTGAGCTCGCCACGGTCGAGCACGCGGCCATACTGATCGCCGAGGATGGGCAGCAACAGTTTTGCGTGCAGTGCCGCCTTGACCGGTGTCCAGTCCACATCGAAGAACCGCGCCGCTGGCGAGGCAGGTCCGTTCTCGAGCATGTCGCGCCACCACACGTTGGCGACCGTGCCGACGCCCATGTGATTGGGAACGAAATCGACGATATGTCCCAGCCCGAGCGAGGCGAGGCAGTTGATGAAGGCGGCATGGGCCTCCGCTCCACCAAGCTCGGGATTGATCGTGTTGTGATCGCAGACGTCGTAGCCGTGAGTGCTGCCTGGCATGGCGGCGAAGTAGGGTGACGTGTAGACGGCACCGATCCCAAGACGCTCGAGATAGCCCGCGACCGCCTCCGCAGCCGCGAACGGGAAGCCAGGCTGGAGTTGAAGTCTATAGGTGCTGGCAGGAACGTACATGAATGCTCGAGTTAGCTAGCAGCTTTCAGCTCTCAGCTGTCAGATAAACCATACAGCACATAGCCGATCGACCCAGATCTGAAGGCTTTTCCTGACACCTGAGAGCTGATAGCTGCTAGCTAACTCACAACCCCAGCCGGGCCCCATTCTGCCTCGCGCGACTTTGGGTCCTTGATCCCTTCGAGTCTGAGCACCGCGACCGAACGGCTCTGGAGGTGGTAGCGTTCGCCGCCGCGGAGCCGTCGCGGCAGCTGCCATGGATCGGCAGTGTCGGTCATTGTCTCCCACCGTTCGTCGGCTGCCACCGGCGGCAGCACGAAGGGGATCGCGTCAGGCCCGCCGTTAATCAACATCGCGATCGTTGCGCCAACGACCCGCTCGCCATGCTCGTCGAGCTCGTCGATCGCATCGCCGTTCAAGCGGACGCCGAGACACCGCACGTCCGGAGAGGCCCACGTCTCGTCCGTCATCTCGCGGCCGGACGGATCGAGCCAGGCAATATCGAGCACGCCGGCGCCGCGGATTCGCCGGCCCTGCAGAAATTTCCGCCGCCGCAGAACGGGATTCTCCTTGCGGATCTTGATCAGCCGCTTTACAAACAGCAGGAAGTCGCGATCGGCTGGCTTGAGGTTCCAGTTCGTCCAGCTGATCTCGTTGTCCTGGGAGTACGCGTTGTTGTTACCTTGCTGCGTGCGTCCGATCTCGTCGCCGCCGCTGATCATTGGCACGCCGACCGACAGCATCAGCGTCGCCATCAGATTGCGGCGCTGCCGATCGCGCAGATCGAGGATCCTGCGGTCGTCGGTGGGCCCTTCGACGCCTGAATTCCAGCTCAAATTGTGATTCTCGCCGTCTTGATTGTTCTCGAGATTGGCCTCGTTGTGTTTGTGGTTGTAGCTGACCAGATCGGTGAGCGTAAAGCCGTCGTGCGCGGTCACGAAGTTGATGCTCGCGTACGGGCGCCGGCCGCTCTGCTCGTACAAATCGCTGCTCCCCGCCAACCTGGTGGCCAGCTCCGACACGGAGCCTCTGTCGCCGCGCCAGAAACGCCGCACCGAGTCGCGGTACTTGCCGTTCCACTCCGTCCATTTGGGTGGAAAGTTGCCGACCTGATAGCCGCCCTCGCCAAGATCCCAGGGCTCGGCGATGAGCTTCACCTGCGACAACACCGGATCCTGGTGAATGATGTCGAAGAAGGCGCCGAGCCTGTCGACCGCGTGCAGCTCGCGCGCCAGCGCGCTGGCAAGGTCGAAGCGAAACCCATCCACGTGCATCTCGAGGACCCAGTAGCGAAGACTGTCCATGATCAGCTGCAGCACGCGCGGGCTGCGCACGTTCAGCGTGTTGCCGGTCCCGGTAAAATCCTGATAGTAGCGACGATCCTCCGGCACCAGCCGATAGTAGGACGCGTTGTCGATGCCGCGCAGCGACAGCGTTGGGCCGAGATGATTGCCTTCCGCCGTGTGGTTGTAGACGACGTCGAGAATGACTTCGAGACCGGCGGCATGGAGCGCGCGCACCATCACCTTGAACTCACGCACCGTCTCGAGCGGCAGCGGCGACACGGCAAAGCGGACGTCTGGCGCGAAGTACGACAGCGTGTTATAGCCCCAGTAGTTGTTCAAGCCGCGCTGCACGAGATGCCACTCATCGGTGTGATAGTGCACGGGCATCAGTTCGACGGCCGTTACGCCCAACGACGTCAAGTGGCGAATCGCCGGTTCCGACGCGAGTCCGAGATAGGTTCCACGCAGCGACTCTGGCACCTGGGGGTGCAGCTGCGTGAAGCCCTTCACGTGCAATTCGTAGATGAGCGTCTCGTGCCACGGCGTTCGCAGCGGCGCGTCGTTTCCCCACGTAAACGCATCGTCAACTACGGCGGCGAGCGGCGCGTACGGAGCGCTGTCCCGATCGTCGGGCGCGGTGTCAGGAGAGCCGATCCGGAAGCCAAACAACGCTTCGTTCCAGCGTGTGGCGCGGCCGATTGCTTTCGCGTAGGGATCCATCACCAGCTTGCGCGGGTTGAAGCGATGGCCGTGCTCGGGCGCATACGGACCGTGAACGCGGTACGCGTAAAGCTGACCGGGATGCACGTCCGGCAAGTAGCCGTGCCAGACCATGTCGGTCTGTTCCGGCAGAGGAATCGTCACCGATTCCACTTCAGCGTCAAACGAATCGAAAAGGCACAGCTCGACACGCCTGGCGTACTCGGAAAAGATCGCGAAGTTCACGCCGACGCCGTCCCACGTTGCGCCCAACGGGTGAGGTGAACCCGGCCAGACGCGCAAACTGCTCTTTGGCACAAGTAATTCTACACGTGCGGTTTTTTCTGCTCAGGTCGAGCTGGCCCCGCGTTTGCTCTTTCTGGATGACGAGAAAGGAGCTGGGTAACGATGGATACTGAAAAAACCACTTCGACCTTGAACGGGTTGATCGAAACCCTCAAAGATGGCGAGCAGGGATTCAGGACGGCGGCTGAGGCCGTGAAGGACCCGAATCTGAAGTCCCTTTTTCAGCAGTACTCCAGGCAGCGCGGCGAGATGACGCGTGAGCTACAAAGCGAGGTTCGACGCCTTGGCGGCGATCCGGAGAAGTCGGGCAGTATGGCTGGGGCCGCGCACCGCGGCTGGATCAACATCAAGTCCGCGGTGAGCGGCAACGACGACGCGAGCATCATTGCGGAAGCGGAGCGCGGTGAGGATTCGGCGAAGAAGATGTACGAGGAAGCGCTCCGTCTGCCGCTACCGCCACAGACGCTGGCGCTCGTTCGCGAACAGTCGATGAAGGTTCACGACGCGCACGATCGCGTGCACGCGCTCGAGAAGGCGACTAGCCGCTAGAGCGCGGGCTCAAGGCTCACGATGCAGGGCTCAGGGGTCGGTTCGCTTTCGGATTACGATTCAGTGGTGCGTACTCCGCAGCCGACCGACCTCGAGCTCCTGCGCCGCTGGGCGGTTCTGCTCGACAGCTACTTCCGCGTCCCCGGCACCAATATCCGGTTCGGCCTCGACGCAATCATCGGACTCGTTCCCGGTCTTGGCGACCTCATTGCGCCGATCTTCACCGTGTCCGTGCTGGCGACGGGACTCAAAACTCGCGTGCCGCCTATCGTTCTGGCGCGGATGGTCCTGAACGCGGGCATCGACATGCTCCTCGGTCTCGTGCCGCTCGCGGGCGATGTTGGGGACGTCTTCTGGAAGGCGGATCTTCGCAACGTCGCGCTGCTCGAGCGCTACGCCCGTCCTGGTGTGAAGCCGACGGCGGGAGACTACCTGTTCGTCAGCATCTGCATCGGTCTCGTGTTCCTGTTTGCCCTTGTCCCGATCGTGTTCCTCATCTGGCTCCTGTCGCGGTTTTCGGCGGTCTAGTCGTCAGCCTCCGCTTCCAGCTTTCACCTCTCAAGCGCCGCCGGAGGTCAGTGTGATCTAGCTGGAAGC
>Ga0075418_10008589_pt1 | contig 11448 bp, 8 predicted proteins | sample SoiMetdeltSBSDD2_FD_81776 | JGI IMG/M metagenome (GOLD analysis project Ga0075418, IMG submission 81776) | Bulk soil microbial communities from a Populus tree surrounding site in Tennessee, USA - Soil MetaG P. deltoides SBSDD2 | ecosystem: Environmental > Terrestrial > Soil > Tree plantation...
AGATCTCGTCGGTGTAGACGCTCATTTCTGGGGTGACGTGATCTATGAGCGTGGGCCCGAGCCAGAATCCCTCGGCGCTGCCGTCGGCCTGCACCTGGCGGCCGTCGACGACCACCTTGGCGCCGGCGGCTTCCCCGGCGTCGATGTAGGAGGCCACCTTGTCGCGGTGCACCTTGGTGACCAGCGGACCCATGTCGGCGTCGCCGCGGCCGTCGCCGGTCTTGATGGTGTTGGTGCGTTCGGCGATCTTGGCGACCAGATCGTCGGCGATCGGCCCGACCGCCACACATGCGCTGATGGCCATGCAGCGCTCACCGGCCGAGCCGAACCCGGCGTTGACCATCGCATCGGCCGCGAGATCGAGATCGGCGTCGGGCAGGATCACCGCGTGGTTTTTGGCCCCGCCCAGGGCTTGGACGCGTTTTCCGTGCGCGGTGCCGGTGAAATACACGTATTGCGCGATGGGGGTGGAGCCCACGAAGGACACCGACTTGATTTTGGGGTTGGTCAGTAGTTCGTCGACGGCGGTCTTGTCGCCCTGCAGCACATTGAACACACCTGGCGGTAGCCCGGCTTCGGCCCACAGGTTGGCCAGCCACAGCGAGGCCGACGGGTCCTTCTCGCTCGGCTTCAAGACCACGGTGTTGCCGGCGGCGATCGCGATGGGGAAAAACCACATCGGCACCATGGCCGGGAAGTTGAACGGGGAGATGATCCCGACCGGGCCCAAAGGTTGGCGGATCGAGTACACGTCGACCTTGGTGGAGGCGTTCTCGGTGAATCCGCCCTTGAGCAGGTGTGGGATGCCGCAGGCGAATTCGACGACTTCCTGACCGCGTGACACTTCACCGAGTGCGTCGGAGACGACCTTGCCGTGCTCGCTGGTGATGATCTCGGCCAGCTCACCCTTACGGGCATTCAACAACTCGCGGAAGTTGAACAGAATCTGGGTGCGTTTGGCCAACGACGTATCCCGCCACGCCGGGAACGCCGCAGCGGCCGCGTCGATCACCACACGCGCATCCTCGACGGTGGCCAGCGCCACCTGCGCGGTCACCTCACCGGTCGCCGGATTCGTCACCGGTGACGTGTTGGTGCCAGCGCCCGAGTAGGGCTTGTTGTTGATCCAGTGGGGAATGGTGTTGTGCACGCCTCCAGCGTGCCTTGGGAGGCCCGCTGATGGGTCGAGCAGAGTGTTAACCGAGTCGCTACACGATTTACACTCTGTAAATGCCTCTGACGGTGGCGGAAGTCGTCGACCTGCCCGTCATCCAGGCTGGGCAGCCCGAGGTGCTGAGCGCCCGCCGATGGGACGATCAGATCCGCTGGGTGCACGTCAGCGATGTCGCGGACTTGTCGACCCTGTTACAGGGCGGCGAGCTGGTACTGACAACCGGCGCCGCGCTGCGAAGCTCCCCGGCCCGATACTTGCGCGGCATTGCCGAGGCGGGCGCGCTCGGGGTCATCGCGGAACTGCCCCAGGGCGTATCTCTGCCGAAGACGGCGGCAGCAGCAGCGGCAAGTGCAAATGTCGCGTTGATAGTGCTGCACCGCGAGATCAAGTTCGTCGAAGTGACCGAGGCGGTGCATCGACGGATCGTGTCCGAGCAGTTCGAAGCGGTCGCGTTCGACCGTCGAGTGCACGCGACGTTCACCGACCTGAGCATGAAACGGGTCTCAGCGCCCGGGATCGTCGCGGCCGCCGCTCGCATGCTCGACGAGCCGGTCGTGCTGGAAGATCTTGCGCACCAAGCACTTGCCGTCGCGCCGGGGCCGGATACCACCGCGACGCTGCTCGATGACTGGGAATACCGCTCCCGACGAGCCACCGCCGCCCGTGACGGCTGGGCGATGACTCCGGTCGGCCCCCGCGGCGAAGAATGGGGAAGGTTGGTCGTCCCGCGGCTTCCCGCGGACGCGTCGCGCGCGACGATGGTGCTCGAGCGCGCCGCGGCTGCACTCGCCCTGAACCGGATGATCGAACGGGACCGGTCCGGGTTGCACCAGCAGGCCCAGAGCGGGCTGATCGCCGACGTCATTCGCAATCGGGTCACCGACGAGCGCGAGATCACCGCCCGGGCACACGCGTTAGGCCTCCGAAAGACTTCTCGGTATCACCCGGTGGTGGTGCGGACCGAAGACGCGTCGACGGGATCCGATCCGGTTGCCGGCCAGCGCCGCAACGTCAGACTTCTGGACGCGGTGGCCCACACCGTGAACGCCGCTGGCCACACCGGGCTGTTCACGATCCGCGGCGACGGCGAGATCGGCGCCGTGGTGGCATTGAGCGCGAGCCGGGCAGGCGCAGCAGAAAAGGCGTGGAGCGCGCTGGGCTTGGACGTGGCGCGGGAGGTAGCGCGGGCGGACGGCGGTCAGCGGTCGGTACTCGCATTGGGCGAGCCGTCCGGGCTGATCACCGACGCCATCGTCGGGATTGCGGACGCCGCGCACGTTGCCGAGGCGGCATTGGCGATGGGCGGTGAGCCGCGACCGTTCTACCGTACCTCCGATGTGCGGCTGCGTGGGCTCATCTCGCTGCTGCAGGACGACCCGCGACTCCAGGCGTTCGCCGAAACCGAACTCAAAGCGCTGCTAACAGCCGAGAGCGCCGGTAGACCAACGGATTTCACGATACTGCGCGAATATCTCCGGTTGGGCGGCAACAAAGTCGCGCTCGCGACCCAGCTTCGCATCAGCAGGCCGGCGCTCTATAAGCGGCTATCGGCCATCGAGACGAAACTCGGCGTCGACCTCAGCGACGCAGAATCGACGGCGTCGCTGCATGTGGCGATGCTGGCGTTGGAAGTGCGCCGCGGCAGCGACGTCGGGGTCACACCGTCGTAGGAAGCGTCGCAACGCAGCTCAACTCGCCAACAGGTCTCTGGCGCGTAGCGCCAACCAGAACTCGGCGATGGCGGCGGTATCGCCGATGCGCCTTCCGGTGATCTCCTCGATCCGCTGCATCCGATAGACAACGGTTTGGCGGTGAATGCCAAGCTCTTTCGCGGTCCGCACCAAGGACCGCTCGTGTCGCAGGTAGATGTCGAGCGTGACAACCATGTCACTGGAATGCGCTACGTCGTAGGCAAGGAGGCGACCCAGCACCCGGTCGACCACGACACGCGCCTCTTCTGGATCGCGCAGTACCGGGAAGATCGTCGCGTCGGCGAACCGCGCGATCTGGCTCGATGTCGTGACGGCCACGCGCACCGCCCACGTCGCTTCGCGCACTGCGACCGGCGCACGCGACGGCAGAGACAGCGGGTCGCTGACACCGAAGATCGCCTCGCCGCCGAGTCGCTGATTCAGCACGTCGAGTGTGTGGTCGGTGACGGGCATGAGCGCGTACAGCAGAGCGGCGCGGCGCAGCAGCAGATGCGGTATCGAACGCCTGCCGAGGCCGAGGTGCAGCCGGCGCTCGCTGGCCGCCGAAACACCCTCGGCAGCAACAACACAACAGCTGGCCGCGTCGAGTCCGCGCTCGGCTAACTCCCGGTCGCCGTCGCGGTCGCTCATGCGGCCGTCGCACAGCTGGCCCATCACCTCGGCGCCGATCCGTCGTTCGTGTTCGCGGCGCGCGTTCTGTTGCGCCAGCAGCACCGCGACCGCCGACGCCAGGTGCTGCAGGTGGACCATGTCAGTTGTCGGGCCGCGAAACGCATACGTCACCAGCGCCGTCGGCTCTTCGTCGGGAACTTCGACGACGAGGGCTCGTTGGGATCGGGTCGACACGTGCAGCACCCCGGGGATCGCACCTCGCCGACCGCCGATCTCGTCGGTGATCGCCTCGCGCAGATCCTCGGGCGGCGGGTCGGAAGCCTCCAGCGCCACGGCGCCGGTGGCGGCATCCAGCACCGCGATTCGGCACGACAGGTCACGCTCCAGCTGCGACAGCACGTTGGCCGGCGCCGGATTGGACACCGATTGCCGGATCACGTTGTAAACCCGCTCGGTGACCGCGACGCGTCCGCTGCCTGCCGCGTCGGCGACCGCCCGGCCGATCGATGCGAAGCCGACCGAATAGGGAACCGTCATGATGGGGAAGCCCAGATCGTCGGCCAGCGCGACCGCTGCCGGGGTCAGCGCGGGGGTCGCGGCGTCCAATCCGATCACCATGCCGCACATGCCGTTCTCGGCCACACCGCGGATCAATGCGGTTTGGCCGCGGGCAGATTCCGTCAGCGTCTGCCCGTTCCTCATCAGTAGCTCGCCGCCGGCCAGGTACAACCACGGCTCCTCGAGGTCCGACGTCTGGGCCCATGTCACCGGCTGGTCCAAGCCGTCGCTGCCACCCTTGAGCGTCAGCCGAAGGTGGGGCGTGTCGAGGAGATCGCGAACGCGGTACACCATCAGTCATCGATTCGATACGTGCGGTTACCGCGCCGACATGCGGTTTCAGCCGGTGCGAAAGGCCAGCTCAAAGCCGCTGAACAGGCGCGCGGCGCCGGCGGAGGCGGACAAAACATAGTCGAGCCTAGACGATCGTATGAACTGTTGGCTGAACTTCAGACTCCCGACGTATTCCGTTAACTGTGTGGGGCGGCCCACAGTTGCGGCGGGCGAGACATCCAGCGAAGGGGAGCCGACATGGCCGAATCCATCGACACGGCAGCAGCTGCTCCTGAACGGTTGCAGCGCGGCTTCAGCTTCCGCTCGGCGCTGTCACTGGCATTCGCCGACGTGTCGCCGATCGCGGCGGTTTACGCGATCTTCACGCTCGGGCTGTTCGCCGCGGGGCCGAAGTTCTTCTGGGCGTTTCCCATTGTGTTGATCGGCCAGCTGCTCGTGGCCGCGGTGTTCGGCGAGCTCGCGTCGCGGTGGCCGTACGCCGGCAGCGTCTACCAGTGGTCGCGGCACGTGCAGGGCACCACCTGGGGCTGGGTGGCCGCGTGGGCTTACATGTGGGGACTGACGATCGCGCTCGGCACGCTGTCCTATGCCGCAGGCGGCTTCCTGCTCAACATCTTCGGCGTCGCCGAAGCAAACCGATGGCAGATCGCCTCGATCGCGATCGCGATCATTCTCGTCGGAACGGCCGTCAACATGGTCGGCCGACACGTGTTGAAGGTCATGGTCGCCATCAGCATCACCTGCGAGGTCGTCGGCTCGCTGGGCTTGGGCCTGGTTCTGCTGCTCTTCTACCGCGAAAACCCGTTCTCGGTGCTGTTTTCCAGCGCGGGCATTCCCGATGCGGCGTCGTGGGCGTCGGGCCCGATGCTGCTCGCCATCGCCTATGTCGGCTGGTCGTTTCTCGGGTTCGAGGCGGCCGGATCAGTCGCCGAGGAGGTCGACGAGCCGGAGCGCAACGTGCCCAAGGCGATCATCCTGGCGCTGCTGCTTGTCGGTCTGGTGGTGATGTTCTCCGCTGCGGCCCTTATCCTTTCGATCCCAAACCTGCCCGGTGTCGTCGCCGCGCAGTCCGGCGACGTGGTCGCCGATACCCTCGCCACGCATCTCGGCCAGGGGGTGACCAAACCGCTGCTGGCCATGTTCGTCATCGGATTCGTATCGAGCTTCCTGGCCGTCCAGGCTGCGGTGTCACGGTGTATCTGGGGCGCGGCGCGCGATCACAGCCTGCCCGGATCCAAGGTGCTGGGAGGACTGGCGGGGCCAGAACGCTTGCCGGTCAACGCCATCGGACTCACCGCCGTCATCGCGATCGTGTTCGTGCTGCTCGCAGGCACACAGTTCTACAACATCCTGGTGAACTTCAACATCATCGGCTTCTACATCGCGTTCGGCGTGCCGGTCATCGGCGCCGCCCTCGCGCGGCTGACCGGCAAATGGAAACCCGGCCCGTTCACCCTCGGTCGGTGGGGGGCACCGATCACCTACCTCGCATCGCTGTGGATCATCTTCGAGACAGTGAACGTGGCATGGCCGCGCACCCAGCCGGACCAACCCTGGTACATCAACTGGGCCAGCGTGCTGACGACCGTGGTGCTGGGGGTCATCGGAGTGGCGATCTACCTGTCGGTGCGTCGTGGCATTCAGGCGCCCATCGCCGAACGCCTCGGCGATGCCCCGGCGCCGCAGTGAGCTCCGTCGCAATCGTCACCGGCGCGGCGTCCGGTATCGGGGCCTCCGTCGTGGCCGCTCTCGACGAAGAGGGTTATCACGTTGTGGGGCTTGACGTTAACGACTCGTCCACCTACGTCGTCGACGTCTCCGATGCAGGCGCCGTTGATGAGGTGATGCGCCGCGTTGCTGCCGAACACGGTCCGGTCGACGCGGTGGTCAGCGCCGCGGGGCACTACGAGTCGGTTCCGATCGCCGACATCACCCGCGACCAGTTGCACCGCATGCTGCGCGTACACCTGGGCGGTCTGCGCAACGTGGTGCGGGCGGTGCTGCCGTCGATGATCGAGCGGCGCGCGGGAGCCGTCGTCGCGATCACTTCGGAACTGGCTGTGGGCGGTGGCGACGCGGATGCGCATTACGCGGCCGCCAAGGGCGCCATCATCGGGCTGGTGCGCAGCCTGGCGGCCGAGGTCGCAGGCTACGGGATCCGGGTGAATGCGGTTGCACCCGGGCCCACTGACACGCCGCTGTTGGCCGCCGACTCTCCTTGGCGCGCACCGGATTATCTCGCGACGCTGCCCGCTGGTCGGCTCGCGCGGCCGGTGGAAATCGCCGAGGTAGTGCGGTATCTCGTCGGCGCCGACGCTGCGTTCTGCACCGGCGAAGTGCTGTCCCCGAACAGCGGGGCGGTGATCTGAGATGTCACGGCATTCTGGTCGCCTCGCCCTGGTTACCGGCGCGACGCAGGGGATCGGCGCGGCTCTCGCCGAGCGGTTGGCCGCAGAGGGCGCGACGGTCGGCGTCAACGGTCGGGTGCGCGACGCGCGTATGGATTCCGTCGTCACCTCGACGGGCGGATTCCCCGCGGTGGCCGACGTATCGGACCCCGACGCCGTCGGCGCGCTGGTCGCCGACATCGAGCGCACGCGAGGGCCGGTGGACATCCTGGTGTGCAACGCCGCGTATATGACCATGGCGCCCTTCGTCGACCACGCCGATTACGACTGGTGGAAGATCATCGACACCAACCTGGCGGGCACGGTGTATCTGGTGCAGGCGGTGCTCGCCGGCATGCGCAGGCGAGGCGCCGGCAACATCGTCATCATCGCCTCCGAATGGGGCGTCATCGGATGGCCCAATACCACCGCGTACTCGGCGTCCAAGGCCGGTCTGATCGCCCTGACGAAGTCGCTGGGCCGCGAGCTGGCGCCCGACGGCATCACCGTCAACGCGATCGCACCAGGCGTCATCGACACTCCGCAACTGCAGGTCGACGCCGACGATGCAGGCATCAGTCTCGAGCAGATGCACGAGCAGTACGGACGCGAAACTCCGTTGGGGCGCATCGGTAAACCGACAGAGATCGCGGCCATGGTGTCACTGCTGGCGCGCGCGGACATGGGCGCCTTCGTAGGCCAGACGATACAGATCAATGGAGGGACGACACGGTGCCGGACATGACCGAACACCATCAGCCCGTTGAGCCCGTCGACGGCACTGTGGTGCCCCGCTATGCGGGCTTCTCGACGTTCGCGCGGCTGCCCCGCATCGACGACGTGCCCACATACGACGTCGCTGTCGTGGGAATTCCGTTCGACGCGGGAGTCAGCTACCGGCCGGGCGCCCGGTTCGGGCCCGGCCACGTGCGACAGTGCTCCCGAGTCCTGCGGCCATACAATCCACAGATGCAGGTGTCGCCGTTCGCCAACCAACAGGTGGTCGACGCCGGCGATATCCCTTGTACCCCATACGACATCGCCACCGCGGCCCGCCAGATCGAGGAACATGCGACCGCGCTGACGGCCAACGGCGCGCGGCTGATCACCATCGGCGGGGACCATACGATCGCCTACCCGCTGCTGCGAGTGCATCGCGAGCGCTACGGACCGGTTGCGCTGGTTCACTTCGATGCGCACCTGGACACGTGGGACACCTACTTCGACGCTCCCTTGACGCACGGCACTCCGTTTCGCCGCGCCGCCGAGGACGGCCTCTTCGTGTCCGGTCACAGCGCACACGTCGGAATCCGGGGATCGCACTATTCACCCGACGATCTGACGTCGGACGCAGAACTCGGATTCACGGTTGTGCACTGCAGGGAATTCCAGAAGCGCTCCGTCGACGACGTCGTCGGGCAGCTGCGCGAGACCATCGGCGACCTTCCGCTCTACGTCTCGATCGACATCGACGTCCTGGACCCGGCGCATGCCCCCGGGACGGGCACACCCGAGATCGGGGGCCTGACGAGTCGCGAGCTGCTCGAGCTGGTACGGGGATTCGACGGCCTGAACCTCGTCGGTGCGGACATCGTCGAAGTGGCACCCGCCTATGACCACGCCGAGCTCACCGGTATCGCGGCGGCGTGTCTGGCATACGAATTCCTCGCCCTGCTGGCCCGGGCGCGGTGTCGAGCATGACCGTCCCTCCGGTCCCGTGGCCCAACGGTGCGCGGTGCGCAGCCTCGTTCTCATTCGATGTCGACGCAGAGTCGGCCATGCTGGGTGTGGATACCTCGCACGCCGACCGAATGTCGGCGATCAGCCATCAGGCCTACGGCCCGCTCTCTGGCGTACCAAGATTGCTGAAAATCCTTGCCAAGCGCGGCATTAGGTCAACATTCTTCGTGCCCGGCTACACCGCGGTGCGCTACCCGGACGTGATCCGCTCCATCGTCGAGCACGGCCATGAGGTCGCTCACCACGGCTACCTGCACGAGGCGATGCGTGGCCTCACCGAAGCGCAGGAGGCCGCCATCCTCGACCGTGGCCTAGAAGCCCTGGAGTCGGTGACGGGGACGCGGCCCACAGGGTATCGAGCCCCGATGTGGGAGTTGAACTGGCATTCTCCAAAGTTGCTGCGAGACAGAGGCTTTCTGTACGACAGCAGCCTGATGGACACGGACCACCCGTATGAGCTGACCGTCGACGGCGACAGCTCGCTGGTGGAGATTCCGATCCAGTGGGCGCTCGATGACTGGGAGCAGTACTGCTACATCCCGGAGTTCAGCGGCTCGGGACTGATCGAGAGCCCGACCAAGGCGATCGAGATGTGGCGGCTGGAGTTCGACGCAATCCGTGCCGAGGGTGGCTGCTTCGTGCTGACCAATCACCCGTTCCTGTCCGGGCGGCCATCACGGGCGCAGGCACTGGATGGGCTGATTGAGTATGTGTGCGCGCAGGGCGATGTGTGGGTGGCAAGCCTGGGGGAGATCGCTGATCATGTGCGCGGCCTCGGTCTGACTCCGCGTTCCGTCGAGCGCCCGAACCCCGCCGATTTCTAGTCCGCTGGAGGATCGCTCGGCTGACGGCGCAGAATTCGGAGCGTAGCGGTCGGCGCGGAGAACTCCTCCGTCGGTGGTGCTGGGATCACCGACGTCGAATCCTCCTTGAGCCGAACAATTTTCGGTATCGCTGAGGTCGGTGCAGGCTGCCCGAGCGTCGGTGCCGCGGCGGTCGGCGGCTCAGGTGAGGGCGGCGCGGGCGGCGCGGTTGGGACGCGGGTTTCGCGGCGGCGCACCAAGTAGCCCGCCAACGGGCCGGTGAACAGCATGGCGATCAGCACGGTGAGGCTCAGCGCGCAGATGACCACATCGAACGTGCTGGTGATCTGCTGGGCGAGGTTGTTGCCGTAGACGGCGTCGGGTGACGGTTCGGCGTACCGCGGGGCGAGGGCGACGCCGATGGCCAGGTTCGCGACGGTGAAGACGAACAGCACTCCGCTGAAGGCCGCGATGACGGTCGGCGTGGTCTCGCCTCGGCCGAGCTGGCGCTGCAGCCACCGCGCGATGATGCCGGTGATCACGTTGAACACCGTCATCGCCACGCTGTCGTACGCAGCGCGTGGCAGATCCAGCGACAGTGCGATCAGATAGTCGACGACGCGGCATGCGGCCGCGGCAAATGCCCAGAACGCGATGAGTGTCAGGCACTTCTGCGCTGCCGAGCGGTACGCACCGACCGTCGGCGGTTTGATCAGGAAGACGGCGTAGAGCGTCGTCGGGGCGACGATCGCCGCCGCGGCCGCCCAGAACAGATAACCCTCGTAACCGACGGCGGCGGTCGACGTGTTCTGGGCGATGCCGTGAAAGGCGTCGACGTCGCGGCCGACCGGGAAGACCCACACGAGCGTGGTGGCCACTACCGCCGACGCGCCCAGTGCGGTGGTGGCCAGTCGGGCGGCGGCGGACTTCTCAAGAAGCCAGCGCGATGCAATCACCAACGCGATCAACGCGACCGCGCCGTAGAGCAATGTGGTGATGATGACGGCGACGTCGTGACCGCCGAAATCGCCGTTCGTGACGAACAGATAGCGCAGCCGCCAATACAGGTTGAAGGCGACCGAGAGCGTTGCTAGCGCAATCGAGACCGCACCCAGCGCCCGCGCGGCGGTATACCAGCGCCGAAAACCGTTGTCCTCGATGGTGATACTGGTGATCGGCGGCTGCGCTGCGAGCAGCGCACCTCCGACGCCCACGATCAGACCGGGGCCGACGCCCGGCGGCAGCAACCCGGTTCCGCCGTCCCGCACGGTCTGCAGCAAGTGGTACCCGACGAAGCCGAGGGCGAGGACGAGGTAGGCGACGTTGAGGAGAAGCCGCATCAGGCTGGTCCGGCGGACGTCGGGCTGCGGGGCGGCGAGCCGGAACGGGCCGACATGTGGGGCCAGCGCGGCGGCCACGGCGAGCAACGTCACGAAGATAACCACGACCAAGAACAGGCCGTTGCTGCCGGGGATGCCGACGCCGACCTCGAGGTCCCACGGCAGCAGCAGCGCGAGGAGGAGCAGCACGACCGCGACGCCGTCGCGGACGATGTTGGTGCGGGCGGGCACGTAGCCCACGCGGGGCGACCGGGCGACGGCAGGCGCTGCGGTGGTGGCCACCGCGACGGTGGCGGGACCGTCGTAACGCTGGTCGCTCAAGTGACGATCCTTTCCGAAGAGACACCGTGAGGTGTGGCTACCTCAGCGTGCTCATTTTTGCTTCGGTTCACAAGCAATGCCGAGGTAGCTTTGGAACCTCGTGCGAGGTAAGGAGTGGGGTCGGTGGACGTAGTCCTCGGGGTGGCGGTCACCGGGCGCGTGGCGCGCCTGGCGATGATCGGCTCGCCGGCCTCGGGCGGCCAGGTGCTCGACCAGTATGCGTTGGACATGCCTGACGACGCGGCAACCGATCTAGCCGACACGATCGTGGGTACGTACCGTGCGGTGGCCGACTCGGGCAATCGCATGGCCGCGATTCGGCTCTGCATGCCAGACGCGTCGCAGGCCGAGACCCTGCGGCAGACAGTGTTGGGCGCGGGAGCGCAGAACGTCGATGTGGTGGCGGAGACCGAGGCCGCCGCGGCGCTGGCGCGCAGTGTCGGTGCGGACGCGGCACTGTTGCTGGCCGACGACGACACCGTGTCGCTGACGGTGGTCGGCGAGGAC
>Ga0075418_10008590_pt1 | contig 11447 bp, 9 predicted proteins | sample SoiMetdeltSBSDD2_FD_81776 | JGI IMG/M metagenome (GOLD analysis project Ga0075418, IMG submission 81776) | Bulk soil microbial communities from a Populus tree surrounding site in Tennessee, USA - Soil MetaG P. deltoides SBSDD2 | ecosystem: Environmental > Terrestrial > Soil > Tree plantation...
GACCGGGTCGTTGACCTTCACGGACGGGACGGGGGGCAGGGCCGGGGCGCGCTCCATGAACGAGACGTGGATGTCATTGAACCCGCCGCGGAAGTACAGGACGTTCGTGAACGACGTGGTCATCTGGACGCCCCAGCCGAACTCGCTGCCGACGACCAGCTTGGAGCCGTCCCTGGAAATGTCGATGTCGTGCGTGTTCGCAAAGCCGGGGGTGTCATCGCCCAATCCCGCCATGTGGTACGAGGCGAGTACCTGCCCATTCGCGTCCAGCTTGTAGATGTTCTGCGCCCAATCGACGATGAAGACCTGCCCCGCGGCGTTGGCCGCGACGCCGCGGATGGTGTTCCCTGCCGCCGGCGTGATCGTATTCTCGAGGGTCATCGTCGCGGGGTCGTACATGTCGATCGGGCCGTTGTCCCCGCGAAGGGCATACAGTTTCCCGTTGTTTCCGATGTTCAGGTCGGTGTATTCGTGTGTGTCCGCGAACCGGGTGGCAGTCATTGCGACGATGTCGAACCGAACGATGCCCCTCGCCTCGCCGCCGAACGTGAACATGTCCGGGGCGAAGACGTACCGACCGGCCACGGTCAGTCCGCCGTAGCTGTAGTTGTTGGTGATACTCCAGCCCGGGAACGTGAGATGCTTCCAGGTACGGGCGGACGGAGAGTAGATAGCCAGCGAGGGGCTGAAAGCGCCATTAAAGACCGCCCATCTCCCGTCGGAGGTCATATCGACGTCTCGGGCGCCGAAGTCTCCCGTGGCGGGGTTGTGCGGAACCAGGACGGACGCAACTGCCTGCGCATACGTCGAGAATGTGGCGACTTGCGCAATAGCGCGCTCGCCAGTGGGCGTCGCGTAAGAAACAAGTAGGTTCGACGTGACCGTCGGGACGTCACGCGGTTCCAGGGCGTCCAGTTGAAGGCGCGGGGTGCGAGTACGAGACATGATGGCCGCGAGAGAAGGCGCGAGTAACAGCAATCAGCCGAATCAATCCTAATTCAAACTGTCGTCGAAGCAAGTCATACTATCAGACGGTCCATCCGGGGTTCTAGACGTTACAAAGCGGTCTCAATTCCAAAAAAGCCCGTTATGCCCGGTGACCAAGGGCCGTTTGACACCGTTCCAGCAAGTCTTCACTGCGGAACGCACGCAACCGCGGCTCGGCGATACGAAAGTGGCGTTCGGCGGCCTCCGCGTCCCCGGTCGCGGCGCAGGCGAGCGACAGGTACGTGTGGATCCGGTCGATAGCCGCCCCCATGAGGGCGGTCGTGTGCCGGAGTGGTTCGGCCAATTTGACCGACTCTTCCAGCTTTTGCCGGGCATCTTCCGGCCGGCGCTCCTCCAGCGCGAGCACCCCTTCCGTCATGAGCAGGAACGGCAGGATCACCTCGCTGATCTCGTGCTGGCGCGCCTTGTCGATCAGAGGGCGAGCCTGCACCGTGTCGCGGCGATAGCGCAAGTGCGACATGGCCAGGTCGAGGATCACAGTTTGGTTATCGGGGGCGTGTTCGAGAGCCCGTTCGCAGCATTCGATGGCCCGGTCGCCGAGCTTGGCCGCGTGAAACAGGTCGGCCAGAAGCCCCCAATAAAGCCAGGTCGGCAGTTCGGGATCGTCCGCGTACGGCCGCACGGTCTCCATCGCCTCGTCGAGCCGGCCCAGCCCGGCGAGGGCTTTGCCCTCGAAAAAGGCGTACTGCGGCGACGAGACGAAATGACGGATCGAAGGCAGAGCAGCGAGCATCTCGGTCCAGCGGCCCCAGGCGTTGAAGGTCATGGCCCGTTCGAACTTGCGCGACGGGCTGAATAGCTCGCCGCCCAGGACAATGACGAGCGGGAAGAACAGGAAGGCAACGGCCACGCTATCCACGAAGCCCCACGATACGTCGAGGAGGCGTCGGCCGACGATCAGGGCGACGAACAAGAGATGCAGCAAAACTTGCTTGCGGTACAGCCGAACAATGAGCTGCCAAAGGAATCCGGCGCGGCTCAGACGGCCGAGCGCGAGGTAGTCGCGCGGTGTCAGGTTCTCGAGCACTTCGGGCTTGAACAAATGGCCGATGACTTCGTCCGAGTGCAGAACGACGTCGGTGAACCCGCGGCCCTTGAGCTTTTGGACGGCCTGGTCGGTGCTCGGAGCCGTTACGAGTTCGGTGACGGAGTGGCCGTGCGTGTCTTTGCCCGAAACCAGATACTTCGGCATCGTTTCCAAGTCCTGAGTGCTCAGTGCTGAGTCCTGAGTCCTGAGTATGAGTCCGATTGCCTTCATTCAGGACTCAGCACTCAGTACTCAGGACTAACTCTCATTACCATTTCATCTCGCCGATCCTAGTCAACCCATACCACCGGGATAGCCGATACAGATGGAATCGTCGCCACTGCCGGCCCGCGGTCGGGGTTATAATAGTGTTGGGTCTCGCCCGGAGCTTGCCATGCGTCGCATTGTCTTTGTTGTCGCGGTTGCGATCATTCTCAGTGGATCGGCTGAGTTGTTTGCCCAGGGTGGATTTGGCGGAGGCGGCAGCGGCCAATCCGGCTTTGGCGGCGGAAGCGGCGGCGGAATGAGCGGCGGCGCCTCCTCGTTCAGCGGCGGGGGGAGTTTCTCCGGGGGTAGCTCGAGCTTCTCCGGCGGCACCTCGTTCAGGGGCCAGAGCTTTTCAGGCGGGCAGAGTTTCTCCGGTACGAGCTTCACGGGTGGGCAGAGCTTCACCGGCACCAGCTACTCCGGTGGCACCGGCGCGACCGGCGGCGGGATGCGCGGCGGCGCCGGCGGAAGCGGCTTCACCGCGAGCACGACGAATTTCGAAGCGAGGACCTGGGCCAACCCGATGTGGGTCGGGCGCCCCGGCAGCACGAATATCAGTGCCAAAACGCCCGGAGGCTTCGGCCAGGTAACGCTGCCGGTGACCAATGTGACGAGTGTGAACAATCGCGGCGGGCGCACCGGCACGGCGACCGTGGGCCGCGGCGGCACGTATGGCAACACCAATGCCGCCGGCGCCTTGACCGGGACGCAGTCCCCGATCACGTATGCCCTGGAAGTCCGGTTCCCCGCCCCACCGATCGCCAGCCCGCGGCTTCAAGCCGATTTGCAAGCACTCATCAATCGCTCGTCCCAGCTCCGCCAGCCGGCGAACGTGCGCGTTGACGTAGTCGGCTCGGGCGTCATCCTCCGCGGCCGCGTCGCCAGCGACGACGATCGCCGGCTAGTCGAGGGGATGGTGCGCCTCGAGCCCGGAGTCCATGATGTGCTGAACGAAATCGAAGTCGGCGCACCCCCACCACGCCCCTGACGCCACCATCGGGGGCTAGCCTGGCGGCCAGTGGAACTGCCGGCCGCCCAGAAGGTGCATATGCAGATGGGGCACGGTCTGACCGCCGTGCCCCTTGCAGTTGATCACCAGCCGATACCCGTCCTTCAATCCCAGCTTCCCCGCCAGCTCTTTTGCCACCAGGTGAAGGTGGCCCACGGTTTCCTTGTCCGCCGCCGTCAAGTCGTCCACCGTCGGGATCACCCGCTTCGGAATGATCAACACGTGCACCGGCGCCTGCGGGTTCACATCGTGAAATGCCAGGCAGACGTCGTCCTCGTGCGCGATCTTGGCCGGGATCTGTTTGTTAATGATCTTCAGGAAGATGTTGTCGGCGAGCATCGCTGTCCCCAAATTAGGAGGTGAAGTCCTACGCTTATTGTTTAGCGGGCGGGCCGCCGGCCCGCCGCCACGGAGTGAACGGATGCCCTGGCGAGTCGGACTCGACGAGGCCGGGTACGGTCCGAACCTCGGGCCGCTGGTCATGTCGTCAACCGCGTGTCACGTTCCGGCCGATGCCCCGCCGTGCCTGTGGAAGATGCTCCGCAAGGCGGTGCGCAAAACGCACCACGTGGACGACGGCCGGTTGACGATCGATGATTCGAAGAAGGTAAACGACGGCCAGACCGGGCTGGCAAAGCTTGAGGCCGGGGTGCTGGCCGCATTGTCGCTTGGCCGCGGGCGCCCGGACACGGTGCGCGAGTACCTGGCGGTCGTTGCCCTCGGCGACTCGGTGGACGATCTCTGTTGCGAGCCGTGGTTCACCCCGGACGACTCACTCCCTGCGGCGAACCCGGTTGACCTGCTGGCCGCGATCATTGCGACGGTCGGAAAGGTCTCGGCGACGGCGGGACTAATCTGGGGGCCGGTGCATTCGGTCGTCATCCCGGCCCCAAAGTTCAACCGCCTGCTCGGCGAATGGCGGCTCAAGTCGGGCGTGTTAGCGTCCGGGGTCATCGCGCTTCTCAACCGAACGCTCGACCTGCCGGGCGACGACGCCGTCCACGTGACGGTGGACAAGCTCGGCGGTCGCCACTTCTACGCTCCGCTCCTGAATGAGGCGTTTCCCGGCGGATGGGTGCGCGTGATCCGCGAAGGCCCCGACGAGTGCGAGTACGCCATCGACGGCCTGCGCCGCGAAGTGCATTTGCGTTTCGAGCCGCGAGCCGACGGAAATCACCTGAACGTCGCACTCGCGTCCATGGCCGCGAAATATCTTCGCGAAGTCTGCATGATGCAGTTTAACCGGCACTGGCTGGCGAAAATCCCCGGCCTGAAGCCCACGGCGGGCTACCCGACCGACGCGGGCCGGTTCTTTGAGGAGATTCGCGGGGTCTTGGCCACAGACGGGATCGACGAGCGGACGGTGTGGCGGGATCGCTGAGAAAAATAGACGAGCCGAAGCCGCTCATCGCCAACGTTCGGCCCGTTCCACTTCCTCGGGTTCTTTACTGCCCCTTGACCGAGATGCGTCGCGGTTTGGCCGCTTCGGCCTTGGGCAAGTGGACGGTCAGCACGCCGTTCTTCAACTCCGCCTCGATGCGGTCGGCGGCGATGTCCTCGGCCAGCCGGAACGCGCGGTGGTAGTGCGCCGGCTCGTACTCCCAGAGGACGCGGCGCCGCCCCGCGTTCGATGGGGTCCGACGGCCGTGAATGGTTAGCTCGCCGTTCTCGAATCGCACGTCCACGTCGGTCGGCTTGACACCGGGCATGTCGGCGAGCAGGAGGACCTCTTGTTCGGTCTCGAGGATGTCCACTCGCGGCCGGGCCACCACACCCGCGTCGGAATTGTCGGCTGCGCCGGTGTCCGGCTCTCTCAGCACTTGTTCGGCCATTGCTTATCTCCTCGTCGGCTGTTGTTTTGATGTGCAAGGTCGCGGGCCGAGTGTCACTCGGCCTTGACGGCAATCCGCCGCGGCCGCGACGCCTCACTCTTCGGCAGGGAGAGCTTGAGCACGCCGTTCTCGAACTTCGCGTCCACCTTGTCGGCGTCCACCGGCGCCGGCAGCGTCATTTCGCGGCTGAACTGACCGGAGAATCGCTCCTGCCGGTGCCAGACCGCGTTCGGCGGATCAATCTGCTTGCGCTCGCCGGAGACCGTGAGCCGGGTTCCTTCCTTGACCGTAATGTCCAGCTTTTCAGCCGTGACGCCGGGAAGGTCGGCCTCGACGTAAAAGGACGTTTCGTCCTCCCAGACATTCATGGCCGGAATCGCCCCGGACGTCCCGAGCACCTGCCGCCCGAAGAGACGGTCCACCTCGCTGCGGAAGCCGTCCATCTCCCGCCACAGGTTGTTGATCGTTCTGGAGTTGATGAACATAATCTTCTCCACTGGGCCTCGGAGTACACCTCCGGGAGATTACAATTGGCGTGCCAAAGCCAGTCGCGCGCCGCAGGCGGCGCCCGAAGTGATTATCTCAGAGAGAGATGCGAAAAGCACGGCGGGCCGCCCGCAAAGCGACGGCCCGCCGGGAGAATGCCAGGGCTGCACCGCGGCCAACGCGGCGTTGACAATTTGGCAGATTACTTTGGGGGCAGAACGAGTACGCGGTTGCGGAGCTTGCGCCCGGCCAATGCCGGGCGGACCGTCTCTTGGGCCATCTGCTTCAGATAGTACGAAGTCACAATTCCGGTGATGACCAGATCGGAGTCCGTCTCGGACACTTGCAGTCCCCGGAGGTCGTTCACCGGGCTTTCGCGGAGCAGTGCGGCTGCTCGTGCCGTGGGCTCGAGTAACGTCGCGGTCATGGCACACTCCATGTCAGTGAGTCTGGGTCGCGCCATCCCTGAGGGTAGAATGCCCGAACCGGCGGGAGGACCGGTTGAATTGGTCTAGCCATGCTAAAGGCGCTTCGGAGCCTGTGCAACTGTATTTTGCCAAATAATCGCTGAATTCCGGCAATTCTTCACAACTCCTTCAAGCGGACCTCGGCTCGCGATCGCGGCCCCGAACCGGCGCCCAACGCACGCGGCCCGCGCCGGGTGGCGCGGGCCGCATCGGTAGTCACTTTCGGAGAGCGCGCTACTATCCGCCAGGATTCTGCGGTCCGCCGGGGCCTGGCGGACCGCCCGGACCCGGTCCGCCTTCACCCGGTCCGGGGAATCCGGGACCCGGGAACCCCGGACCACCGGGCGCGCCCGGCGTCGTCGCCAGCGAATCGACTTTGAGCTTTCGCGACGGCGACGACTGTCGCCCCATGAAGGACCACCATTCCAAGCCGACACCGGCAAATCGTCCGAACTCGGCGAAGGAGCCGGTCAAGCCCGTTGAGTCGATCTTGTACGCCTTGCAGAACGCCACGACCACGGCTTCGGCGTCCAGCTCCGCGTCGCGCGGCAACTTGGCCAGTTCCTTCATGAATGACTCGAACTCCGGGAACCGTTCCTTGGCCAGGAAGTAAACAACCGCCCAGCTATAGGTCCGAGCGCGAGCAAACAGCTCTTCAGCCGGCGTGGCCTTGCTGTCGCCCTCTTCCGATTTCCTGGCGGCCGCGCGCTGGTCCGCCTCCGCCTTCCGGGCCCGGCGGAAGTGCTGATCGATCACCGTCTCGACGAATACTTCCGGCGACATGTCTCCGGTGAGCACTTTCTGGTCAACCATCTCCTCCCAGTAGCGCATGTACGCCCAGTGCGGCCCACCGCCGCCCGGATACAGGGCGACCTTGAGCTGCCCGGCGCCGCCGGGGAATGGCCCCTTCGGCATCTCGAACAGCGCTGCAATCCCGGTCCGCAGCCACTCCGGCGCCAGGACGTTGCGGGGCAACAACCCGGTTTCGGCGAAGAGCTGCTTCGTGCCTTCGGCCGTGGCCGACGCGATCTCCGCCTCTTCCTGGAGCAAGTTGTCAACGAGCGCGAGGGTGCTCGCCTTCGAGTATTCCCGGTAGTTCTTCGGCCCGGCCGGGTTATCCTTCGGGTTCGGCAGCTTGGACTTGAACAGGTCGTCCTTGTTGTTGACCCGGTAGACGTCCCTCACGAGCTGCTCGAAGTTGACGCTCGCCTTGTCCAGCCGCCGGGCGCTGAACACGGCCAGGTTCTCTCGCCGGGCGTGGAAGCCGTCCGCAGCGAGGTTTGATTGCTCAAAGGTGTCACGGTACCGGCGGAACTCGCTCGCGTCGCCGACGATCACCGCCACCAGCTTTTCGCTCGGCGCCGGCAGCGCCTTGCCGCGAATCGCGAACCACAGGTACACCGTCTTGAAGTTGTTCTCCAGCGCATCCAGCCGGCGGTTGGCGCTCGCCTGCGCGATGTCCTGGTGGACGATTGCGTAATGCTTACTGACCGAAAGCGCCTGGTACCCGAGGCGTTCCTTCCACTCGTTGGCCTTGTTCGTTCCGTCGATGTTGGCCGCGATCAGTCCCTTGATCTTGCCGTATGCCTCCACCGCGGCCGCGGTGGTCGGCTTGAACTGATCCTTCAGCCCACCGTTCGACAGCGATTCGAGGATGGCCGCGCAGTCATCCGGCAGACCGACCTCCAGGCACCATTCCGCGAGCCGGACCTGGCCTTCCGGGGAGCTGTACTGCTTGGTGTCCCGCCGCTTATTCCCGAGTTGCTTCTTCGGGTCGGGGAACTGGTCCACGCCCTTGGAGTAGCCCTTGTAGTCCAGGATGATGTCGTCCTGGTTGGTGTTGACGTAGGTCGTCCCGAACTTGGTCTGGAAGAACAAGTGCCCGGGCACGCCGATGTTCTCGACACGCCCCGTCTGCGGGTCGGTTCCCCACTTGAAGTTCGGCGGGATGTGTTTCAGGTCCTTGATCGGAACGACAGCCGTGACGTAGTCGTCGGGTCCGAGCGTGTAGACCGTCGCGGTGCCGGTGCCGCCCGTGCCTGGCCCGCCGGGAAAGCCCGGCAGCCCGGGCATGCCGGGGAGCCCACCACCAATGAATCCGACTGCGCCGCCGCCACCGCCGGGCGGGCCAGGCATGCCGGGACGGCCGGGGCCGCCGGGTCCGGGAGGACCTGCAGGGCCTGGGGGTCCACCAGGTCCGCCGGGCCCACCAGGACCAGCCGGGCCAGGAGGACCGCCAGGACGACCGGGCCCGGGCATTCCGGGACCGCCGGGACCCGGCGGCCCACCGGGCCGGCCCGCGAACCCGCCACCCGGCGGGCCAGGCATGCCCGGAGGACCGCCGGCGAACCCACCGGGGGCGCCTGGCGGTGACGGCATACCGGGCATGCCCGGCATACCGGGGAAGCCCGGGAAGCCGGGGGCGCCGCCAGTGTTCCCGGCGGGCGTCAGGGCGCTCTTGTTCAACACGACGCGGATGATCACGTACTCCGCGTTCGCGGCCGGTGCCAGGACGAGGCACGCGGCGGCCGCCCATATCCAACGCTTCATCCACTTCATCGGCGTTCCCTTTCGCTGGCGCTCGGGATGGATCTGCTGCTGATTCTGTCGCGCCGCAGTCGCGGTCGCAAGGACAATTAGTGATCAGTGGTCAGTGGTCAGTGGTCAGTGCCATGTTGACTGACCACTGACCACTGATCACTTCTTCTTCGGCGGCTCTTTCTTCGCGTCGGTGCCCTTCGGGTCCGGGGTCTTCAGTGCGGCCGTGTTCGCGAACGGCAGGATGCTGTTTGGATCATCCTTGAAGAGGATGGCCGACTGTCGTTCGGCCCACGCCTTCGGCGGATTGTCGGTCATCCACGTGATGACCGCCTGGCTCTCGCCGCCGGTCGCTTCACCTGGGCCGCCCTTTTCGATCCTGGCGAGCAAAGCGATCGCGGTGTTCGCCATCGTGACCGACGTATCCTTGAACCGGGTTTGGGGCAGGGGCTCGGCCGCCTTACGCCAGCTCGCGAGCGCGTGCGAGAATCGCGCCGCGCCCAGCTTCCACGGCGCCACTGGCAGCGTGCCGTCGCGAGCCGCGCGCTGCGAATCCAGGTTCGCGGCACGGGCGAAGTTCACCGAGACGCCCGCGATGAAATACGCGGCCACGTCCAGGTTCAGGTCCGGATCGATCTTCATCAGGCAGAAGCCAGTCGCGGCCTCGGTCTGCTCCTGTATCGTGAACGGCGGGTAGACGCTCGGGTCCTGGGCAAATACCCGCGCCAGCGTCCAACCCGGGCGGAAGATCAGGTCCTTGTTCGGCTTTCGCAGGACCGCGTCTTTGAACCGGGCCATGGCCTCGACGGCGTGGCGGCGGACGAACTCGATGACCGCCTTCTCGCGGTCGTCGCGCGGGGTGCGCTTCTGGCAGATGTAATTGGTGAGTGCCTGGGCGATCGCGCCGCGCTTGGCGATGTCGCGGTGCAGATCGGGAATGTGCACCGTCGTATCGAGAATCTCATGTTGCTCGAGCAGGTTGCGCAGCCCCTGGAAGGCATAGAGCTTCTCGGCGTCCGAGATCTTCTCGTTCGTGACGACCGCCAGGAGGGGATCGACGAGGTCGGCCGCGGGCATGCGGGCCGCGACTGACATTAGTCGCACCGCGTTGATCCGTTCGATTGGTTTGGCCGAGTTCTCGAGCACGACCTTGGCGGCGGCGGCGATCGCCTTGCCCATTTCCGCTCCATACTCCGTCTGTTCCGGGGCGACCTTGCCCTGGTTCCCGGCCCCGATCGGCAGGTAGCAGAAATCCTCGGCATCTTCAAAGAGGGCGCGCATCGATCGGTCCACGCCGGCCGGCGTGGTGTCTTCGCGGGGGACCGGCTCGCCGTTGTAGGGCGGCTGCGCGATCCGGAACGCCAGCCACTCCGCGACCGTCTTGATCGCCTCGCGGTTCTTGGCCGCGTCCGCCGGCGTGGTGTCGGCGCCGGCGACGCGGACCGTGCCGGAGCGCATCTGGCGGACCAGCTGACGGACGCGCGACGAGTCCGGCGGCTTGGGGATTTCGCCCGCGGCGGTTACGGCGGTGAAAAGGAGGGTGATGCCAAGGGCAAGGGGCCGCGAAGACGGGGTCATGCGACGTTCACACGCAGAAAGGGAGTGGTGAGCCCAACGCGCACAACGGCGGGTGCGCTGCTTCGTTGGCGCGGGCAGGCCCATTATACGGGCAAGTTACGCTCGCCGCGGAAGTGATTCAAGCCGCGGACCCGGAGGAATCGGCGGCCGGGCCGGCCTAAGCGACTTTCCGCGCGGGTGCGGGGGATTCTGCTTCCTGGTCACTGTCTTGGCCGGTCAACAAACCCGGATTCCGCGAGTCCCCGTCCCAGAATCTTTTTTTTGCTGGGACATTTTGGGACATTTTGGGACACCCCCGTGACGCAACTGACCGCGGCGAATTTTTTTGGGCTGCGACATTTTGCGACAAAATGCGACAGCCGATTTCAAGAGGTTCCGCCGCAAGCGCACCATCCTCGCCTCGGGAGATTGTAGTGTAAATTTGTTCAATAAGCAAGTGGCGTTGCGAAAACCAACCCGACGCGTCAGCGAGGGATCGGGGGATCGGGCCATCGCCCTCGCTGACGCGTCGGGTTGGTGGGGCGTCAACGGAATTATTTGCCCCTGCGCCTCCTTCGCCGCCGCACCGTTCGGAAAGGGCGCGGCGCCGATCACTTCGCCACGTCCGCGAGCGCCTCGTCCGGCAGCATGAAGGCGTTCGCCACCGCCGGGTGTTCGTCCGTCAAGACATCTGGGTACGCGCAACCCGGGAGCACCTGGACGGCGAAGACCTCCTGGACCCCGGACTCGAAGCGCAGGAACGCGACCGTCTGGCCGGTCCGCGTGTCCACGACCCACATCCCGCACGACCGCTCTTCCGCCGTCAAGCGATCGGTGATCGGGATACCGCTGAAGAGCGCGCTCTCGCGTACCTGCGACAGGCCGACGAACGCGAACGGCCCGAAAAAGTCCAGCCCGCGAGTGAAACCCGGCAGCAAGGCCACGGTGTCGAGTCGGCCGGTCTGCAGGTCCACCACCGACAGGCTGCCGGCGCCCGACTCGAGGATCCACAGCCGGCCGTCATACCACCGCGGCGAGTGCGGCATGCTCAGGCCGCGAGAGATCACCTCGCCCGACGGCACATCCACGAGACATCCACCGCGAGCCTTGTTCTCGCGCCACGCGGCCGGCGAATCCGTTTCGCCCAGCGCGGTCACATACGCCGGACGGCCGTCGCGCAGGCCGAGGCCGTTCAGATGACACCGATCCTCCGCCGCGAGCGCCGAGACGAACCGCGGCCGCCAGCGCGGCACGAA
>Ga0075418_10008593_pt1 | contig 11446 bp, 7 predicted proteins | sample SoiMetdeltSBSDD2_FD_81776 | JGI IMG/M metagenome (GOLD analysis project Ga0075418, IMG submission 81776) | Bulk soil microbial communities from a Populus tree surrounding site in Tennessee, USA - Soil MetaG P. deltoides SBSDD2 | ecosystem: Environmental > Terrestrial > Soil > Tree plantation...
AGGTCGCCCATCATCGCCCGGGCGAGGTGCCGGCTGATGGCGAGCCCAAGCCCGGTGCCCTCGGTCGTCCGCGTGAGATCCATCTCCAACCGGGTGAATGGCTCGAAGATCGAATCGAGCTTCTCGCGCGGAATGCCGTGGCCCGTGTCGCTGACGCGACTCTCGATGCGGCCGGCATGGAGGCCGCAGGACAGTCCGACGCGCCCGCCTGGCGCCGTGTATTTGATCGCGTTCGACAGCAGGTTCAGCACGATCTGCTCGACGCGCGCCCGGTTCCCGTACGCGATGAGGCCACCCTCGGCCGGGTTGTAGATGTAGGTCAGGTTCCGCGCCTTGAGCTGAGGCGCGATGAGCGGCTCGAGGTTGCCTAACGTGTCGTGCACCGGCACCGGCCCCAGCTCGATGTCCGCCGGCATCCCGTGCTCGAGCCGTGAGAGGTCCAGCAGGTCCTCGATGATCCCCAGGAGATGCCGCTGGCTCCGCCGAATGCGGCCGAGCTGCTCGCGCTGCATGTCGCTCACCGGTCCGCTGATGCCGAGCTCCATCAGCTCGGCGTTCCCGGCGATGGCGTTGAGTGGCGTCCTGAGCTCGTGCGACATCATCGCCAGGAAGTCCGTCTTGGCGCGGTTCGCCGCCTCGGCGTCCGCCCTGGCCGATTGCTCGGCCGCGAAGAGTCGCGCGCGCTCGAGCGCCTGTGCGCACTGTTGCCCGAGCGCCCGGGTGAACGTGACATCGCTCTCGTCGAACGTCCGCGGCCCGCCGAAGCTGAAGCTCAGCGAGCCCAGTGGCCTCCCGTCCACAATCATCGGCGTCACGATCATCGCGCGGACGTTGACCCGTTCGAGCACTGGCGCCAGGTCCGGATAGCGGCGCGCGATTTCGGCCGGCGAGTCGAGCAGAACCGGCTCGGTCGTGCGGACTGCGTCCGCCAGCGGCACCCGACTCGTCACCGGGAAGCGGCGCCAGGCATCGGCCACCTCAGCCGGCAGCCCGCTCACCGCCATGAGATCGAGCACGATGCCCTCGGCCGTGAGGACAGCGACCTCGCTCGCCGTGGCGCTGAGCGCCGGCAACCCCTCGGAGACAATGACCCGCGCAACCGCGATTGGCGTCAGCGCGCTCGACAGCGCCTCCGCCGTGCGCCGGAGCCGGTTGGTGCGGTCCGCCGCGCGCTCGGCGGCCGACCGCGCCGACTCCGCCCGAAGGATCATCTCGTCGCGCTGCAGATCGGCCTTTCGCACCACCACGGCGGCGCGCATAACGAGTATGAGGAAGGTGATCACCACCGCGCCCACAAACGCGCTCACGGCGATCTCGCGCGTCACCCAGTTCGCTTCGCGGGCCAGCAGCCACATCGCCCCCAGCCCCACCGGCACGATGAACGCCGCAGGAATGAGACGCCGGACCATCGCCGCGCCCGGGTCCGCCGCCGCCACCAGCGACGCGACCCCCTCATCCGGCCGCGCGAACAGGACGCCAAGGCTCAACGCCGACAACGTGATCGCCGTGAGCAGCGCCATGCCGGTTCGCGGGCCGAAGCTGTACAGGCCGCGAACGCCGTACATGTATCCAATGATCGCGGCGAACGCGATCAGCACGGCGAGCCCGCTGAGCAGCTCCGACGGACGCCGTCCCCGTGCGGTCCGGGCGTCGATGGCCAGGATCGCCGCCCCGTCGAGTACCATCACGAGCGCAGAGTTGATCGCCGGACGGCCCGCTGGCTGCCACTCCATCGCCCGGACCGCATCGCCGAACAGCAGGAGGTCGATGCCGAAATCGACGTTCGCCGCTCGCTCGACGAAGAACAGCGCACCTAACGTGGTCAGTGCGACCGCCAGCCCGCGCGTGATGGGGACGAAGCGCGCGTCGCGCTGATCGCGGCTCGCCGACACCACGGCGAGCCCGCCGATGATGAACGCGACCGCCGTATTCGGGATGGTCGGAATCAGTCCCGGAATGATCGTCTTGAGCGCGTCGATGTCCCGCCACCAGCCGACCAGCACCAGCACGCCAACCATCGCCGAGAATCCGCCCGCGATCGTCGGAATCCACTCGAAGGCGGCGACCGGCCGCAACGGGCGGTGTGGTGTGGCTGAGATCATTTCCGGTCGCGGGCCTCGAGCGCGAAAGGCACAATGCGGCTCTTGTGCGCTCCACCAGTCTTCACCACGACTGTGGGAGCGCACCGTAGACTGACAGCCCCGTAGGTTGCGAAACTAATGGCCGGCGGGAGTGTGACACAACGCACATCCAGCACATGAAATGGATGATCTCGAGCGAGCGCTTCGCCGCTCGTTGGCATCCTATCGACAGCGGCGAGCCCCGCCGCCTTCACCCCATCCTCGATGCGAACCATGCACGCATTCTTCCGGGTTGGCCTGTTCAGCGCACTGCCTGGAGCCGTCTTTACGGTCGTGCTCGCCTGCTCGAAGAAAGAAATAGTCCCTGCTAATGTAGAAGGACTCAAGGTGGAGACCGTCGTCACAGGCCTCGTTACGCCGTGGGATCTGGCGTGGGGACCGGACGGCCAGCTCTGGGTCAGTGAGCGCGGAGGGCGGATCTCGCGGGTGAATACGTCCACCAGTCAGCGCACCACGGCAGGCCAGGTCCCGCAGGTTGCGGAGTCGGGCGAAAGTGGGCTCATGGGTATTGCCTTTCACCCGGACTTTGGGACGCAGCCGTACGTCTATGCGGCGCACTCGTACCTCCAGAACGGTGCGCTGCGGAATCGGCTCGTTCGCATGCGGTGGGACGGCCAGTCGTTAGGCACGCCGGAGCCGCTGCTGTCGAACATTCCCGGGAGCGGCATTCATGATGGGTCCCGGCTGGTGATCGGCCCCGACAGGTTCCTGTATATGACGACGGGGGATGCGTCGAACGGAGACCTGGCCCAGGACAAGGGCACGCTGGCGGGCAAGGTGCTTCGCTTGACGCTCGACGGCCTGCCGGCACCAGGGAACCCGTTCGGCACGCCGCTCTACACGTTCGGCCATCGGAACCCTCAGGGCCTCGTGTTCCATCCGACGACTGGCGCGCTCTACTCCACCGAGCATGGGCCCAGCGACAACGATGAGGTGAACAGAATCGTCGCCGGCCGGAATTACGGCTGGCCAACCGTTCATGGGGCATGCGACGACGACATCGGGAGCGAGCGCCAGTTCTGCCAGGCGAACAACGTCGTCGAGCCGCTTGCGACGTGGACGCCAACGATTGCTCCGGGCGGGGCGGACGTCTACGTCGCCGACCTCATTCCACAGTGGAAGGGCAGCTTGCTCGTCACGGCACTCAAGGGGGCGGCGCTGTATCGACTCACGCTCTCGCCCGACGGGCAGCGCGTGACGGCCAGGGAGACCCTGTTCGAAGGACAATACGGCCGCCTCCGCGACGTCCTCGTCGCCCCCGACGGCAGCGTCTATCTCGCCACCAGTAACCGCGATGGCCGTGGCAGTCCCGCCGCTGACGACGACCGAATCCTTCGCGTCCGCCCCCAGCCTTGAGGCCGGACGAACCAGCCACGTCGGCGCGTTCGAGAGGCTGACCCCACTCGCTACGGTCTAGGTCGAGCGGCCCGGATAGGTCGTTCGACCCACGCGACTCCATCGGCCGAGTGCGATCTTCGGGCGGAGGCTTGGAGGTTCGACACTCCGCGCGCCCATGCCGGCGTACGAACACCATCGCGTAACTGCCGACGCGCGGTTCGTACACGGCGAAGTCACCCTCTAGCAAGTCGTCGGACGCCAACGGAGCAATTCATGACCTACGTCCATCCCGCCAGCGCGCGCGCACGTTCGCGCCGCGGTGTCGCTGTCGCAGTCGTCGCCTCTCTCGTATTCCCGGTTCACGGTGCGTCCGCCCAGCTGGGCGGGTTGGTCAAGAAAGCGAGAGACAGGGTCGTCGAGCAGCAGGTCGAAAAGCAGGTCGAAAAGCAGGTCGAAAAGCGCGTCAACCCGGTCGCTTCCGATCCGGGCGCACCACCGCCATTCGATGACGTCACGCTCGAGCTCACGAACGACCGCATCTCCCAGATCATCCGCGGCCTCTCCGCCGGACGTGCCGTGCTCGAGGGAGCGAACGGGTCGCCGAGCCGGGCAACACTCGTCGCTCAGCGCGATGACGCCGCGCGTCAGAGTGCAGACCTCTCCCAGAAGAACTCCAAGGCGTTCGACGCGTATTACGAGAAGCGCGACGCGAGCCAGCGCTGCCGTAACGACGCCATCGACGCGTTCCGCGACAAGCGCCAGGAGGCAAACGAAGCGCGCACGAACGAATTTCAGGCGAAGGCGATGTCCGACCCAGCCTTCCGTGAGAAGGTGATGGCAATCACCCAGAAGATGGCCGTCGCGCAGCAGAAGGGCGACACGGCGGAGGTTCGCCGCCTGATGATCGAGTTGAATGGCGGCGCGCCGGAGAACGCGAATGCCGACTCGCTCGCGGCCGACAAGGCGTGTGGCAGCCTGCCGCCGCAGCCTGCTGCCATGGTGCAGTCCGAGAAGCTCACCGCGCTGGCGAACAAGCTGACCGAGGAGATCCGCCTGCTGGAGGAGAAGTCGGCCGCCACCGAGGTGAAGGAGAGCGGCCTGAACGAGCGCCAGTACCGGATGGCGCGCGAGCGTATCGAGGCGTACCTGTCCGCCATGAAGTACAAATCGCAGCCGCGCGGCTTCAGTGCCGGCGAGCTCGACGCGTTAGGCGCGCGTCGCGCCGACCTCGAGAAGGTGATGTGATGCCCGTCGGGGCGTTCTCTCGAGCGGCCATCGTTGCGGCGACTGCTCTGGGAGCGATCGCCGCAACGCCGCTGCGCCCCGCTCCGAACCGCGTACCGCCGCGCGCCGCGCTCCCGCCGTCATCGCTCGCCGTGTGGACGGGCAAGACGTGGCGCGAATGGTGGCGGTCCGATGCCGCACCGGACCGCTGGCGTGGTCCGCATAACGCGGTCGCCGATGCCGTGAGCTGGCGGCCGGCCGCCGACGGCGTGGAGTGGGGCGAGCTGCGCCTCGCCGGCACCGGAGAAGCTCGACGACTGCGCGCGGTCGTCGTCCGCATCGACCCGCGACTCGTCCGACTGCGGCTCGACACGGCGTTCACCGCGGGCGGCGAGCGCGCCGCGTGGACCGTGGACAACGCACGCCCCGATGCGATCGTGGCCGTGAACGTTGGGCAGTTCGTGCGGACGCTACCGTGGGGCTGGGTGGTCCTCGATGGTCACCAATTCCTCGCGCCGGGCACGGGGCCGCTGGCCACCGCCGTCGCGGTCGACTCGTCAGGCTCGGTTCGCTGGATCGGTCCCGACAGCCTCAGGGACGCGAGCGGCAGGCGCGGGGTCGTCGCGGCGTTTCAGTCGTACCCGACGCTCCTGACCGCGGGCGGCGATGTCCCGCCCGCATTGCGCGAGCCCGGCCGCGGCATCGACGTCGAGCACCGTGACGCCCGGCTTGGAATCGGCGCGCTCGCCGACGGCCGCCTGCTCATCGTCCTCACGCGCTTCGACGCGCTGGGAGAATCGTTAGGCGTGGTCCCGTTCGGTCCTACGATCCCCGAGTTCGCCGCCGTGATGGGCGCTCTGGGTGCCAGACAAGCCGTGGCTCTGGATGGCGGCATTTCCGGCCAGCTCCTCGTGCGCGATGCGGACGGCGCCCACGCCTGGCACGGCCTGCGCAAAGTGCCGATGGCGCTGGTCGTCACCAGAAAGCACTGACACGCACCCGTTGTTTGAGCTGATGGCTGATGGCTGCGAAGCTAGTACTTCAGCAGGTAGTTGTCGCGCTCCCACTGTGTGACTTGCGTGATGTAATCCCGCCACTCCTGACGCTTGGCCTCGAGAAAGTTGGTCGCGATGTGGGGACCTAACGCGCCCGTGATCACGTCGTCCTTCTCCAGCTCCTCGAGCGCCTCGTTCAGGTCATGCGGCAGGTCGTCGATGCGGAGTCGGCGCTTCTCGCGGTAGCTCATCTCCCAGATGTTCGTGTTCACCGGCTCGCGATGGTCGGCGCTCGTCTCGATCCCGTCGAGCCCCGCGGCGAGCATGACCGCCAGCGCCAGATACGGGTTCGCCGCCGGATCCGGCATCCGGAGCTCGACGCGCGTTCCCATCCCCCGGCGATCCGGCACCCGGATGAGCGGCGACCGGTTCCGCATCGACCACGCGACGTTCACCGGCGCTTCGTAGCCGGGCACCAGGCGCTTGTACGAGTTCACGAGCGGGTTCGTCACCGCGCACATCCCGCGCGCGTGCCGCAGCAGACCGCCAATGTACGACAGTGCCACGGTCGAGAGCTGCCACTCGGCCCGCTCATCCCAGAACGCATTCTCGGCTCCGCGAAAGAGCGACTGATGCGTGTGCATCCCGCTCCCGTTCTGCCCGAAGATCGGCTTCGGCATGAACGACGCGATGAGCCCGAACTGCCGCGCTACGTGTTTCACGACGAAGCGGAACGTCGCGATGTTGTCCGCCGTCTTGAGCGCGTCGGCATACCGAAAGTCGATCTCGTGCTGCCCATGCGCGACTTCGTGATGCGCCGCCTCCACCTCGAACCCCATCCGCTCGAGCACGTCGACCATCGCACGCCGCGCGTCCTCGCCGAGGTCGGCCGGCGCGAGGTCGAAGTAGCCACCGACATCGTTCGTGATCGTCGCCGCCTCTCCCTCCGTGCCGGGCTTGAACATGAAGAACTCGGCCTCCATCCCCGCGTTCATCGTGTAGCCTAACGCCGCCGCACGCGCGATCTGCCGCTTGAGCACCGCCCGCGGGTCGCCGTCGAACGGGCGGCCATCAGGCGTGTTGATGTCGCAGATGAGACGCGCGACGCGACTCTCGTTGTCCCCCCACGGAAAGAGCTGAAAGGTGGAGAGATCCGGCGACAGCAGCATGTCCGACTCCTCGATCCGCACGAACCCCTCGATCGACGAGCCGTCGAACATGATGTCCCCGTCGAGCGCCTTCTCGAATTGCGACGCCGGCAGCTCGACGTTCTTGTTCACCCCGAGGATGTCGGTGAACTGCAGCCTGAGAAACCGAACGTTGTTCTCGCGCGCCAACGCGAGAATGTCGTTCTTCGTCGCACCCGTGAGGTCACGGACGGCAGAGCGATGGGGATGGGACAAGGTCGGGAATCGGGAATCGGGAATCGAGCTTCGCCGTTTGAGCTGATGCCTGATGGCTGATGGCTGATGGCTGATGGCTGCCGCCCAAACGGCTATGGCTGATAAGCTGCTTTCTGGACTCGTTGCGATAATAGCAGCCGCCCGAAGCCAGCAGCAGTAGCGCGTGTCCCGCAACGACCGAGCAGCCGCGTCGAGCACGCAGTCGGCAGGTCCGATTCCCGATTCCCGATTCCCGACAATTTGGCGCGGCGTTTGCCCCCTCTACGCGTTCTTGAACCGAACCCGGGAGGCAGCAATGAAGGCGCAAGACATCATGTCCAAAAACCCGACGTGTGTGACACCCGACACGACGCTCGCTGACGCCGCGCGACTGATGAAGACCGAGAACATCGGCGTGGTGCCCGTCGTCGAATCCAAGAACTCCAAGCGCCTCGTCGGCGTCGTTACCGACCGCGACATCGCCGTTCGCGCTGTCGCCGAAGGGCGTGACGGTGCCAGCACATCCGTCGGCCATATCATGACCTCCAACGTCCGTACGAGCACCGTCACCGACTCGGTGAACGACGTCATGGATCTCATGGGCCGTGAACAGGTCCGACGCGTCCCCGTCGTCGACGAGCGCGGTGCGCTCGTTGGAATCATCTCGCAGGCCGACATCGTCCTCGAGGCAAAAGACGACAAGCGCGCCGAAAAGACCGTCGCGCAGATCTCCCAGCCGAGCGGCAAACACACGCAGTAACGCCCGCGCACGCCGAGCATCGGGAGCGCAACTCACGACCGCGGTACGAAGTGCGGCGCCTGTCGTTAGTTTTGCCGCATGTCCTCCGCGACGACCGCCAGGCCCTGCCCGAACTGCTCTGCCCCCACGACGGGACGTTACTGCTCCGAGTGCGGTGCCGCCGTCGCGGACGCGATCTGCACCGGATGCCGATCGCTGCTCACTCCAGGTGCGCGGTTCTGTCATCGATGCGGGACCGCGGTCGGAACTCGACCGCTCACATCCGCTCCCCCGCGCACCATGGCGTCGGCCCTCCCGTGGGGCGTTGCGGCAATCGCCCTGCTCGCGCTCGTCGGCTTCGTCGCCGGACAGCGCTTTGGAGGGTCTCGTGCACCCTCATCCGCTCCAGCCATCGGCGACGCGCCCTTCGCCTCCGGTACACCCCAGGCCGACGCCCCGCGCGCGCCCGACATTTCCAAACTTTCCCCTCGCGAGCGCGCCGACCGGTTATTCGATCGCGTCATGCGGTTGAGCTCGGAGGGAAAGACGGACAGCGTACAGTTCTTCGCGCCCATGGCGCTCTCCGTCTACCAGTCCCTCGGCCCACTCGACGCGGACCTCCGGTATGACTTCGGTCGCGTCGCCGAAGTCGCCGGCGCCGCAGAGATCGCGCGCGCCCAAGCCGATTCCATTCTCGCCAGCGACTCGACACACCTCCTCGGCCTCGTTCTCGGCGCCCGCGCCGCGCAGCTCCGCGGTGACTCCGCCGCTGCTCGTGCCTTCTCTCGCCGCTTGCTGGCTGCGGAACCGTCGGAGTCGGCAAAGAAGCTGCCGGAATACGAGCGCCACCAAGGCGACATCCTTGAAGCATTGGCGGAAGCCCGCCGGCGATAAATAACTCACCACGAATCTCTGGCGGGCGCCAATCGATCCGGGCCCCGCGGTCGACGCATTGCCGAGCCTCCCGTTCTCCCGCTTCCCGCTTCCCGGCCTTCCCCATTCCCGACCATGCGGATTCACGTCGCGCACAGCCCCGACTCCGACGACGCGTTCATGTTCTACGCGTTGGCCGATGGGCTGATCGATACCGAAGGACTCGAGTACATCCACGAGCTGCAGGACATCGAATCACTGAACCAGCGCGCGATGCGCGGCGAGCTCGAGGTCACCGCTGTCTCCATTCACGCGTACGCTTACCTCAGCGATCGCTACTCGCTCCTCCCTCACGGCGCGTCCATGGGAGATCGCTACGGACCGCGCCTCGTCGGCCGCACCCCCGGCGCGCGCAAAGATGTGAAGGGCAAGCGCGTGGCGATTCCCGGGCCGCTCACCAGCGCCTATCTCGCCCTCAAGCTGTACGAGCCGGACTTTCAGCCAATTCCCACCCCGTTCGACCAGATCGAGGACCGCGTTGCCGACGGTGACGTCGATCTCGGACTCCTCATTCACGAAGGCCAACTGACGTTCGCCGAGCGAGGTCTGCACCTGTTAGTCGATCTCGGTGAATGGTGGTTTTCGGAGACGGGGCTGCCGCTGCCGCTCGGGGGCAACGTCGTGCGCAAGGATCTCGGGGCCGAGCTGACACGGAAGATCTCCAAACACCTTCGCGCCAGCATCGCATATGGATTGGAGCATAGGGCGAACGCGCTCAACCACGCGATGCGCTACGCGAGAGGCCTCGATCGCTCGAAAGCCGACACGTTCGTCGGGATGTACGTCAACGATTGGACACTCGATTACGGCGATCGCGGCCGGGCGGCCGTTCGCGAATTCCTCGAGCGTGGCGTTGCAGCCGGGATCATCAATCGCCACGTTAGCGTGGAGTTCGTTGACGACTAGAAGGGTCTGGTAGCGGTGCCATCATGTTACACGACCGGCCGTTGCGTTCGTCGATAGATCGTGTCGCGCACGCCTAGGTCCAGTTTCGCTCTCGAGAACCACCATCGCAGTGGTGGGCCCGCCAGGTTCCCCCTGGTGCCGATTGCCGCCATCGGTGATCACCTCGCCGAAGGTGCCATCGCCGTCAACGCGCGCCGCGTTGTCACGTACGTCAACCGGATCGCCACTGCGCTGCTCGGCATCCGGGCTGACGCGCTCATCGGGCGCGACGTGCTCAGCATCGCCGAGCCGGCGCAGCGCGATTCATCGTCCCAGTTCGCTCGCGCGCTCGCCGAGGTGCTCGAGCGCGGCGTCGAGCACGTGCTGTCGCTCAACGACATCGACGCCGCACCGTCGTTCAACGTCGACTACTGCCGACTCCTCCCCATCGCCGACGGCGGCGCACTCATACTCCTCGGCGAGACAATGTCGCCGAGTGTCTCGGAGCGGCTGTCCGGCGCGCACTCGCTCGCCGAGATCCTGCAGCTCATCAATCAGTCGCTCGAGGTCGAGCGCGTTCTTCATCTGCTCGCGACCCACGCTGCTCAGTTGATCGGCGGAAGCGGCGCGACCGTGTTCCTGCTGGAAAAAGGTGAGCTCATCGCCGCGGCGGGCGCAGGGTCCGAGAAAGTCGTCGTCGGCCATCGGCAGAGTCTCACCGAGAATTTTGCCGGCAGCGTGGTGCGCTCGCATCGCCCGCGCCGCACGCGGGACCTCGAGGCCATGCTCCGTGGCGCGGTCACCACCGAGAGCGAAGACGAGGAGATCGGTCGCGTCGGCGCCATCGCGGCGCCGCTCATGATCGCCGACCGACCGATCGGCGCGCTGATGGTGACCGGCGTGGCAGCGCAGCGATTCTCCGACCATCATGAGCATCTCCTTCTTACCCTCGCCACCCACGGCGCGATAGCGCTCGAGAACGCAAAGCTCTATCGCGCAGCGGCGCAGACGGCCCGCCACGCCGGCATCCTCGCGGCGACCGCCCGCACGCTCGCCTTCAATGCGTCGCCCGACGCGCTCTATGCGGGTCTCGCTCGCCTCGTGACGGAGTCCTTGAGAGCGGACGGCTTCAGCATCCACGTCGCCGACGCCGGGTACGACCAGGTCACGTTGCTGCACAGCCACGGGCTCGACGCCACGATGCCTAACGCGGCCATTGGCAGCTTCTGGGACACGCCCGCCGGCGGAGTGATTCGATCCGCCACGCCGGTGTTTCTCACCAACACCGCCGGCATCGGGTTCCGGGACGAGTTCACCGGCACGTCCACCGTTCCGGAAAGTCGGTCCACCGCATTCCTGCCCCTCACCATCGTCGACGGACGTCCCGGAGGCGTGCTCACCCTGCGCTTCCGCCAGCCTCGCGATTTCGATGACCGCGAGCGCGCATTGCTCATCGATTTCTCCACGGCCGTCGCCGTCGCGATGCAGAACGCATCGCTCGTCGGCGATCTCGAACGCCGCGCGATGCGGCTCTCGGCCGTCGCGAAGGTGCAGCTCGCGATGTCGCGAACCGAGCTGCACGACGTGTACGCCGAGATCCATCGCGCGGTCGCCTCATCGGTGTCCCAGGCCTCGTGCTTCGCATTGCTGCTCGCCGACCGTGTCGAGCCGCTGTTCCGGCCCCAGCTCGTCGTGGTCGACGGCCTCGTTACCTGGTCGTCGGCGCTGCCGACGACGCCGGTTACCGAATGTGCCGCTTCTATCGCCCGCCGAACCGCCGAGCGCGTCGTCTGCACCCAACCGACTCGC
>Ga0075418_10008594_pt1 | contig 11446 bp, 7 predicted proteins | sample SoiMetdeltSBSDD2_FD_81776 | JGI IMG/M metagenome (GOLD analysis project Ga0075418, IMG submission 81776) | Bulk soil microbial communities from a Populus tree surrounding site in Tennessee, USA - Soil MetaG P. deltoides SBSDD2 | ecosystem: Environmental > Terrestrial > Soil > Tree plantation...
CCGCCGTCGCCGACGGCGCGCCGCCCGAGCCGAACGCGCAGCGCGAGCAACGACGCGAGGCGCACATGCGGCTCGCGATCCGCGCGGCACTCGCGGAGACCGACGGCCCGGTCGCCGTCGTCTGCGGCGCGTGGCACGCGCCGGCGCTGCACGAAGAAGTCGCCATCAGCAAGGACAAAGCCACGATCAAAGGCACGCGCGCCGCGAACGCGACGGCGTGCTGGGTGCCGTGGACCGACACACGGCTCGCCGCCGCGAGCGGCTACGGCGCCGGCGTGATCTCGCCGGCCTGGTATCGGCACCTGTGGGCGCACTTCGGCAAGGACGCGAGCGCGACGATCGCGCTCTGGCAAACGCGCGCCGCCCGGCTGCTGCGCAGCGAAGGGCTCGCGGCGTCGACGTCGAGCGTCATCGAAGCCACGCGCCTCGCGACGACGCTCGCGGCGATCCGCGGCTTGCCCGTCGCGGGCCTCCGCGAGATGCGCGACGCCACGCTCGCGGCGCTTTGCCACGGCGACGACGTGCCGCTGCGCGTCATCGAGCTCGAGCTCGTCATCGGCAATCGCGTCGGCGCCGTCGACGAGAGCGCGCCACAGCCGCCGCTGCTCGCCGATCTGCAGAAGCAGCAGAAGAAGCTGCGCCTGAAGCCCGAAGCGATCGAGAAGGATGTCGCGCTCGACTTGCGCAGTGAAGCGGGTCTCGCGAAATCCGTGCTGCTGCATCGGCTGCTGATCATCAACGTGCCATGGGGGCAGCTCGCCGAGGCGAACGCCGGCCGCGGCACGTTCCGCGAGGTGTGGCGACTCATGTGGGCGCCCGAGCTCTCGGTGGCCCTCGCCGAAGCGGCTGTGCACGGGCCGACCGTCGAGCAAGCCGCCGAAACGAAAGCGCTCACGGCGGGCGCCGAGGAAGCAGACTGCGGCAAGCTCGCCGAGCTCGTGCGCCAATGCTTGCTCGCCGATCTGCCGGCCGCGGCGCGCGCGAACATCGCGCGGCTGCAGGCCGTGGCCGTCAGCGCCGGCAACGTGCTCGCGCTCGCGCGCGCGGTCGCGCCGCTCGTCGACGTGCTGCGCTACGGCACGGCGCGCGAGCTGCCGGCCGAGGAGCTGCGCTCGCTTGTGCTCGCGCTGCTCGCGGAAGTCTGCGCGGGGCTCCGCTACGCCTGCCACGGCTTGGACGACGCGGCCGCGGCACAAGGCCGCAACGACGTCGCCGGGCTCGACGGCGCCGTGCGCCTGCTCGAGGACGCGGCGAGCGAAGAGCAATGGCGCCGCGCGCTCGAGAGCCTGCCCGACGACGATCAGGTCGCGCCGCTGCTGCGCGGCTTCGCCGTGCGCTTGCTGTACGGGCGCGGCGCGTATGACGCGCAGCGCACGGCCGCGGCGCTCGGCCGCGCGCTATCGGCGGCCGTTCCCGTGCCGGAGGCCGGCGCGTGGTTCGAGGGCTTCATCAACGACGCCGGCGAGGTGCTGCTCGCCGACGATGCCTTGTTCGCGACCGTCGACGACTGGTTGTCGCGCCAGAGCGAGGAGATCTTCGTCGAGCTGCTGCCGTTGCTGCGCCGCTCGTTCGCGAGCTTCGACCCTTCGACGCGCCGCAGCCTGCTCGAGCGCGTCGGCCAGTCGGGCCGCGCGAGCGCGGCGCTGACCTCGGACGATCCGCGCGCCGCGGCCGCGTTCGCGCGCGCGCTGCCCCTGCTCAAGACGATTCTCGGAGTGGCACCCAATGGATAACCGAGAGGGGGATGACCGAGAGAAGGATGACCGCGAGCGCGTGCGACGGTGGCGCCTCGCGCTCGGCGATCCCGAGGGCGGGCGCGGCGATCTTTCCGACCGCGACGCACGCATCGACGCCGCGCTCTCCGCGCTCTACGAGCGCCGCGACAAACCGCGCGGCGGCCTCGGCGGCTCGGCGCCGCGCGTGGCGCGCTGGCTCGGCGACATCCGCGAGTTCTTCCCGACGCCCGTCGTGCAAGTGATTCAGAAGGACGCGTTCGAGCGCTTGGGTCTCAAACGCATGCTGCTCGAGCCCGAGTTCCTGCAAGCGATGGAGGCCGACGTGCACCTCGTCGCGGACTTGATCAGCTTGAACTCGGCGATGCCCGAGAAGACGAAGGCGACGGCACGCGAGGTGGTCGACAAGGTCGTACGCGAGCTGCTCAAGCGTCTCGAGCAAAAGACCGCCGAAGCCGTGCGCGGCGCGCTGAATCGCAGCAAGCGCACGCGCCGCCCGCGCTTCAACGACGTCGATTGGGCGCGGACGATCCGCGCCAATCTCCGCCACTACCAGCCGAAGCATCGCACCGTCGTGCCCGAGACGCTGATCGGCTTCGCGCGCCGCTCGCGCACGCTCGTCGATCTCGACGAGGTCGTGCTGTGCGTGGACCAATCGGGCTCGATGGCGACGAGCGTCGTCTACAGCTCGATCTTCGCCGCCGTAATGGCGTCGCTGCCCGGCATCGACACGAAGCTCGTCTGCTTCGATACCCAGATCGTCGACCTGACCGAGATGCTCGAAGATCCCGTCGACGTGCTGTTCGGCGTGCAGCTTGGCGGCGGCACGGACATCAATCGCGCGCTCGCGTATTGCGAAGAGCAAATTCGCCAGCCGATGAAGACGCACATGATCTTGATCAGCGACCTCGCCGAAGGCGGCGACAAGGATCAGCTGCTCGCGCGCGCCGCGTCGCTCGTCGAGAGCGGCGTGAATCTCATCGCGCTGCTCGCGCTCACCGACGACGGGCGAACCTGGCACGACGAGCAGATGGCAAAGTCCTTCGCCGCGCTCGGCTGCCCCGTGTTTGCGTGCACACCGGATCAGTTTCCGGATTTGATGGCGGCGGCGCTGCAGAGGCAGGACATCGCGGCGTGGGCCGCGGAGCGGGATATCGCGCTGGTGCGCGCGTGAGCGGCCTTCGTTGAGGCGTCCGGTCAACACGAAATTTGCGCCGCTGGCAGCGTGCCAAAGCCGGGTGTACGATCCCGCCACTCTTAGGCTCAGTCCAGGTTTATGCCAGACCATCCTGCCGGAGAGCCAATTCCCAGGAGCGCTATTCGACACGTTCGTGTCGAGGGCGCAATAGAGGTCAAACAGCCTTCGCCTCCGCCGACTGACAGCAAGGGCAAGGATTTCTGGGACAAGCTCACCGCTCTCGCGCCGCTCCTTTCCGGCGCTGTCGTCGCGATCGTCGGGTACTTCTTGACCGACTCGGTAAACACCTCGCTTAGGCGCGAGGAGATGCAACTAAGCAACGTCACCGAGATGCAAGGCTTGTTGCTTGCGCTCCAAGGAGAGGACTCGACGAAGTGGGAATCCGCCGCGATCACGCTTTCGGCGTTTGGCCGACCGGCTGCACCACCGCTTGTCACGGCGCTTTCCGTTGCCGACGAGGTCCGTAGTCCGTACATCGAATCGGCGCTGCGAGCGATTGGATTCGCTTCACCGGACGCGGTCTGCGGGCCGATGATTCTCATGCTCGCAAACCACAGCGGACGTATCAGCTGGCTGATGCACAAGTCGGCTATCCGGCTGATCGGTGACCTGCGGTGCCCACGCGCCGTCCCTGTATTGCAGCGCTATGGGGAGATCCTGAGCTCGGCGATCAGCTCAGGCAGCGTCGAGTCGTACGCAAAGATTGTGGACCCCGCCGTGCCGGTAGGCGCCTTCGCTCTAGAACGCTTGAATGAGGACGTGCAGCGCACCCTGCGCATCGTGGAGGGCGATTGACGCCTCGACGAAAAATGGCGGCGTGGGCGGCAACGCTGCTGATGTCTTGCGGCGCCAACGCCCAAATCCTTCCTTGCACGGCCGTAAACGAGCCCGGCAGAAAGGTACTCATCGACGAGGTCGTCGCGGAGCAGCCAAGTCTTGCGGAGCTCGCGAACACGCTCGCCATACAGATCGAGCAGAATCTCGAGCAACTCCGGACGGAGGCGGATCCCAGCCTTCGAGTGCATGCTTGCGACGCGCGCCGGCCACGCGCGCCTACCGATTTCAAGCTCGACGTAGTGGAGGGGTTACTTGATCGCGATGTGGCGCTCGAAGTTTGGGCACGCGTTGCTGCCGAAACCGATGCGAGCGGCCCTCACAACAAAGTCGAGATCGGCTACCTCATCGTGCCGGTGCGTTACTTCGAGTTCAATTCCGGGACGCCGCCCGGGGCGTTCGTGATTGCGCTCCGTAGCGAGCCGATCCAGTCCATCGACGACCTGGTGCCCCTGCTAAATCACTCGGGGCGTATCGCTGCCTATGCCGCGTTAGCCTCGGGAACCGTCCTGCTGAAGTCCACGTCTCTACAATCTCGACGTTGGGACCCGGCGCGCACACAATTGTGCCGCGCGGTGTCGTTGCTGCGATCCGCAGGTTCTGCGGGAACGGACGCCGAGCTCGCTAGCTACGCTGAAGAGCTCGCGGCGCAAGCGTGGAGCGGCGCCCGCGCCGACGCGCAGTACAGCGGCTTTCTGAAAACGCCAACGGCCGTCGCCCGATGCCTAAGCTGATCCGCGTGGCACTCTGGATTGCTGCGGTGGCGTTGCTGCCATGCGAGCAGGTCTTCGCGATCGCGGTGCGCAGTCCGTGCGACAGACCATTCGTGTTCCCTGGCGTGGATCTGAACGTCGTGGTTCTACCGTACAGCCAGCCTTCCTCCCTTGGCGCCACCACACCTGAGGTCGGTACCCAGCTTGGCCAATTGGTCGAGTTCGAGACACTGCTCGCTATCGCTAAATTCGGCAGCGTCGGCCTGATCCAGACAGTAGGCGACCCCGAAGACGAGTGCACACCGGAGATAGTGCTGGGCAAACTCGTGGGTTCCGAAATGCTGCAGCCCCGTCACGCGCTCATCATGATCTGGGGGCGCATCTTCGAATCCGGATCGGACCTCTACTTACAGACTTATCTGAGATTCTTGCGCCGCGACGCGACGGAAAACGTCGAGTTCGTCGAGGGCGGACGAACTCTGTCGGGACGGCTGTCGTCGCAATCGTTGGCTCTCGCGCCGCGCAAGATCGCGCTCAGCGAGCTCGAGCGCATCCAGCAGCAATATGCTACGGCGAATCTGCTCCGAGCTACTCCCAATGCAGACGCTGCCTTCGTTCGGATACCGGAGAGCGGCGGCCCCTATTCCTTCGGGATAACTGACGTTCGTGGCGACTGGGTCGAGCTAGCACCGATGAGCGCCACGCAAAACGTATTGCCTCGCGGCTGGGTGTTGGCACGGGCCCCGACGGACGGCCTGTCGCTTCGGGAACGCATGCCGGAGCTCGCGCTCGTCGAAGGGATCGCCGGCTATCTGAGTGCGCGCGTCCGCAACGAAACGCGTCCGCTCGCGGCCGCGGACGCGGCGCTTTCCGAATACCTCGAACGCTGGAGAAGGGGCGCGTTCCTCGCCGAGCAAGATACGGCCGCGAGCGGCATGACACTCGCTGTCGCAATCCCTGAACAGCTCCGCGGGATCATGGTACTGCTGCGAGCGACGGGCTCGAGCGCGGACTCCGCCGCCGCGCACGATCACTTTAAACGCGCTGCGACGTTGATGCCGTACAGTGCGAGCGCCCGAAATCTCAGCGCTATCTCAGGCGTGTCATTGGCCTTGAGAGAACGACAACCCGATCGCCCGCCGCGCCAGTACCTTAGCGACCTGCTCGCAGCCGTGAATAACGACCCTGGCGATCGTGAGGCGCTCGACAATCTCGCCGAGCTGTACGACTTGGTGCTCACGCCTCCCTCGGGGGCTCCTAGTCGGTGGAGCGTTCCGACTGCGGACCGGGAGGCTCTCACGCAAGAACGCGACGCCCTGCGCGCGGTGCTCAGGCCGTAATTGCAGCTGGCGGGCGACGGCGTTGCGGGCTACCGCCAGCGAAACAGCTTTAGCGCAATCGGAAAGCAGACCAGCAGCCACGCCGCGAGCACGCCGGCCTGCGGCGCGATGTGCGCGAGCGTCGCGCCTTGCAGCATCGTCGCGCGCAGCGCGTCGTTCAGCGCTGTGAGCGGCAGCGCCGCGATGATCGGCTGCACGGCATCCGGAAAGCGCTGCGACGAGAAGAACACGCCGGACAGAATCCACATCGGCAGCATCACCAGGTTCATGAGGCCCGAAGCGGCTTCGATGGTTCGGGCCCGCGACGAGAGCAGCAAGCCGATGGCGCCGAACGCGAGCGACCCGAGCACGCAGGTGGCGATGACGAGCAAGAACGAGCCGCGAATCGGCACTCCGAACACGAGCACGGCAAAGGCGAGAAACCCGCCTACCTCGACGACGAGCATGGCGAGCCGCGAGATCAGAAACGACAGCAAGAAGTAGCTGCGCGGCATCGGCGTGGCGATGAGCCGCTTCATCAGCTTGCGCCGCCGAGCGTCGACGATGGCGAAGCCCATGCTCCAGATCGACCCGCCCATGAGGTTCATGCCGAGCAGGCCCGGGATGAGAAAGTCGATGTAGCGCGAGCCCGTCTCGCGCATCAGCTCTTCGCGCGCCGTCACGGGATCCGCGCGGCCGGCGCTCTGCTGCACCGCGAGATCCGCGCGCATGCGCGCGTCGCGGCCCTGCGGATTCGTGTCGTCGTAGTGGTAGACGACGGCGCCCGCGGCGGGGCGCTCGACGAGCAGCACGATTCGCCCTTCGCGCAGCGCACGCAGGCCTTCATCGAGCGTTGCGAACGGATCGACGGCGAGCGACGGCGCCTCCCCGAACACGGCGCTGTCCGCACCGACGATTCCGATGGCGAGCATCTCCGCCGGCTGATTGCGAAACGCGAGACCCAACCCCGCGGCGAGCAGCAGCGGGAAGCCGAAGACCCAGAACAGCGCTTCCGGCTCGCGCAAGAACTCGCGGAATCGCACGAGCGTCAGTTGCCACAGTGGATGATTAGCCATCGCGCAGATGCCGCCCCGTCAGCGTGACGAAGACGTCCTCGAGGGTAGCCGAGTGCGTGCGCAGCTCCGTGAGCCGAATGCCGCGGCGCACGAGCTCGGCCAAGAGCGCGGGCACTGCGCTGTGCAGCGCCGTCACCTGCATGCGCACCACGCCGTTCTCCGCGCGCACGTCGCGGACGCCTTCGATCGCGGCGAGCTCTTTGGCGTCGAGCGACTGCGTCCCGCCATCGACCGAGAACTCGACGACGTGCTCCACGCCGATCGACGCGACGAGCTCGCGCGGCGAGCCAAGCGCGATGATCTTGCCATGATCCATGATCGCGACGCGCTCGCAGAGCCGCTCCGCTTCGTCCATGTAGTGCGTCGTCAGCACGATCGTGCGGCCCGCGCGCTTGAACTCTTCGATGAGATCCCAGAGCTGGCGGCGCGCTTGCGGGTCGAGCCCGGTCGTCGGCTCGTCGAGAAACAGGAGGTCCGGTTCGCCGACGAGCGCGCACGCGAGCGCGAGCCGCTGCTTCTGGCCGCCCGACAGCGTGCCGACGCGCGAGCGCCGCTTCTCCTCGAGCTGGACGAGCCCGATGACGCGCTCGACGGTTGGGCCTTGGCGGAAAAAGCTGCGAAAAAGTCGCACCGTCTCCTCGACCGTGAGCTTGTCGGAGAGCTGCGTCTCCTGCAGCTGAATGCCGAGCCGCTGCTTCAGCGCGGTGGCGTCGCGCTCCCAGCGCAGCCCGAGCACCTCGAGCTCGCCGGAATCGCGCGGCGTGAGGCCTTCGCAGATCTCGATCGTCGTCGTCTTGCCGGCGCCGTTCGGCCCGAGCAGCCCGAAGCACTCGCCGGCCTGCACCTCGAGGTCGAGGCCGTTCACGGCGACGACGTCTTGGTACGCCTTACGAAGATCGCGCACGCGGAGCACCGTCGGAGACATGCGGCTGAAACTTTCCGTTGCAGCCGCTTCGTGGCGCGGCTGCGCAGATGATTAAGGAGTGGCGCGAATCATGACCGGCCGATTCGGCGCACGCAACGAGCGGCGCAAGCGCGGCGAGCGGGTTGGCCTTCACGCCGCTGAGCGCGAGCTCCTAGCGCGCCGGCCGCGGGCCGAGTGGCTCGCGCGAGCTCAACTGCGCGCCCGGCAGGCTCACGGCTTCCCCGTCGTTCACGAGCAGCGCCGCGAGGCGCTCGGCGTCGACGGGCTTCGTCAGGTGCTCGTCGAATCCGGCCTCGGCCGTACGCCGCCGATCATCGTCTTGACCCCAGCCCGTCAGCGCTACGAGCCGCAGGTCGCGGCCCGCTGCGAGCGCGCGGATGCGCTGCGCGGCCTCGAAGCCGTCCATGCCCGGCATCCCGAGGTCGAGCAGCACGACCTCGGCGTGGAACTCCGCGAGCGCGTCGACTGCGGCCTGGCCGCTGAAGACCGCGCGCGCGTCGTGGCCCTGCAACGCAAGCGCCATGCGCAGCGTCGCGGCCGCGTCGGCGTTGTCGTCGACGACGAGCACGCGCCGGCGCCGCGAAGGCGGCGTGCGCGCCGCCGCGGTCGGCGCCTCGACTTCGTCGCGAGCGGCGGCCGCGAGCGGTAGGCTCACGACGAACTCGCTGCCGGTTCCCAAGCCTTCGCTGCGCACCTCGATGGCACCGCGATGCAGCTCGACGAGCTGGCGGCACAGCGCGAGGCCGATGCCGAGCCCGCCGCCGCCGACGAGCGCGCGGTGCTCGGGCACCTGGCTGAACATGTCGAACAGACCCGCGATGCGGTCCTGCGGAATACCGAAGCCACGGTCTTTGATCGAGACGAACGCTGTGTCCGCGTTTTGCGCGGCACGCATCGCGATCTCGCCACCCGGGTCGCTGTACTTCGCAGCGTTCGTGAGCAGATTGCCGAACACCTGCGTGAGCCGCTGGAAGTCGCCGTCGACGCGCAGCGGCGTGTCGCCGAGCTCGACGATCAACGTGTGCCGCAGCGCCGCGATGCGAGGGCGGCTCTGCTCGACGGCGCTTTCGACGGCCTGGCGCAGATCGAGCGGTGCGCGCTGCAGCTCGGCGTAACCGCGCGAGATCCGCGAGAGGTCGAGCAAGTCGTCGACGAGCCGGATGAGGTGGTCGATCTGCCGCCGCATCATCGGCCGGACCGTCTCGACGAGCTCCGGCTGCCGACGCACGTTCTGGAGCAGGTCCGCTGCCGTCGATAGAGGTGCGAGCGGGTTACGCAGCTCGTGGCCGAGCACTGCCAGGAACTCGTCCTTGCGGCGGTTCGCTTCCGTCAACGCGTGCTCGGCCCGCGCGCGCTCCGCGGCCTCGCTGTAGCGCGAGATGACGATGCCCGCCGCGTGCGCCAACGAGCCCACGACGTTCAAGTCCTCGAGCGACGGCGAGCGCGGATCGCGAAAGTACAGCGCGAACGTGCCGAGCATCGGCCCGCCATGCGTCTGGACGGGAAACGACCAGCAGCCGCGGTAGCCGTGCTGCTGCGCGAGCCAGCGCCACTCGTCCCAGCGCGGATCGTCTGCGACGTCGGGCGTGATGAGCGGCTGGCCCGTGTGCAGCGCCAAGCCGCACGCGAGCGACTCCGGCCCAACCGCGAAGCCCGCGACCTGCAGCGCGTATTTTTCGCTCGGGCCCGCTGCGCGATGGAGAGCAGTGCCGGTGGCCTCGTCGAGCAGGTAGAACGCGGCGCGCGTATGGCCGTTGAAGTGCGCGACGGCCGTGCGCACGAGTACCTGCAAGCAGGCTGCGAGCGGCTTGCCGTCCATGGCCGCTTGAAACGCTTCCTTCTGCCCCGCGAGCAGGGCCTCGCTCTCGCGCAGCGCATTCTCCGCGAGCTTGCGCTCGTGCGCGTCGATGACCGAGCCGACGAGGCCTGCGAATTCGCCGCTCTCCTGATAGCGTGGCTTCCCCGCTACTAGCATCCAGCGATACTCGCCGTCCTTGCGACGAACTCGAAAGTCGAACACGAACGCTTCTTGCCGCGCCGTCGCGTCCAAGAAGATGCGGCGTGTTCGCTCGCGGTCTTCGGGGTGAATCATCTCGAGCCAGCGGAACTGGCGTGCCTCCTCGGGCGCTTGGCCCGTGTGCTCCAGCCAGCCGCGGCTCAAGAACGAGCACGAGCCGTCGCGCTCCGAGGCCCACAGAATCGTGCCTGGCACGATGCTCGACAGCGATTTGAATCGCCGCTCGCTCTCGCGCAGGTCTTGCTCGCGTTGGCACCGCTCGATGAAGTCCACGGCCTGCTGCACGTAGAGATCGAATAGCCGCAACGCCTGCTCGCTCGGCCCATGGGGCGAGCGAAAGTGCGTCGAGATCATGCCGAGCGGCTGGCCGCCGCGGCTCAACATCGGGGTTGCCTGCACGGCTCTGAAGCCGGCGGCCTTCGCGGTTTCGCGCAGCGGTGCATAGAGCTCGTCGAGCTCGACGTCCTCGATGACGACGCGCCGGCGGCTGCGCAGCGCGCGCCCGACCGCGGCGTTGGGATTCGGCGCGGCCGCGCGATAGGCCTCGAGAAAGCGCTCGTCGAAGCCTTGCTGCGCCACGACGCGCAGCAAGCCGCCGTCGTCGAGCAACTGCACGGTGCCCATGTCGCCGCCGAGCAGCGCGATGGTCGCCGAGAGGATTTCTTCGAGGCCGGTCTTTAGGTCCGAGAGGTGCCAGAGGCGCGAGCCCGCGTCGTTGAGCCGGGACAGCGCTTCGACTTCAGCCGCGAGGCGGTCGGGGCTGTCTGGGCTGTCCGGTCGGTCTGGGCGCAGGGCCGGCGGGGCCGCTTCGGACCCTGGAATTGCGGAAGGATTCCGCCGCGGGGAGGCTGTGTCTTGGTCCTTCATTCATCGAACGGCCGAACTTCCTAGGATCCCCGGCGTTGCCGGCGGGATCCCTCGGCCGTCAAGGGGATGATTCCACTTTAGGAGGGAGGCGTCCATTGGCCCACAGACCGATACGGCGCGAGCTGGCGCGTAGTTCCTTAGGTGAGCGAAACCGCGCAGAAACGCTGGGCGCGGAGTCTATTGCTCGTTCTCGCCCTGGTCGTTCTCGCCGTGGTGCTCGTGGTGCTCGTCGTCGTGCCACCGGCCCGGTTGCGAGCTGCACGCGAGCCCACGGCTCATCGACTGTTCCCCATGCGCGAGCGCGACCAGCGTGTACTCGCGGCAGACGACTCCGTCGCGCCTGCGATCCCCACCCGGAGTGACTTGGTAGCGGACGCCGGTCCTCTCGTTGGTCCAGACCACGACTCGCCCGCCCCGACCGATCTCGAGCGCGTGGCCGACGCAGTCGCGATCCCGTTCGTCGAGCTCGGCACCGATCTTGTGCCCGATCGCCGCGCCGGCTACGACTCCGATGACCGTCGCGACGGCGCGGTTCTCCTCACCGACGCGATTGGCGATGGTGCCGCCGACAACACCGCCAACCACCGCGCCGATCGAGTCGCGATTGCAGCGGCCGGAGGTGATCTCGTAGTCGTGCTGCCACGCCACGCCCGTGCGGCCGACGTAGTAGCCGTCGTGCTTCTTGTGGCGGCGGTGATCCGAGTCGTGGTCGTCGTCAGCTAGCGCGGACGCGACACAGGCGCCCGCGAGCAGCAGCGCGACGA
>Ga0075418_10008597_pt1 | contig 11443 bp, 8 predicted proteins | sample SoiMetdeltSBSDD2_FD_81776 | JGI IMG/M metagenome (GOLD analysis project Ga0075418, IMG submission 81776) | Bulk soil microbial communities from a Populus tree surrounding site in Tennessee, USA - Soil MetaG P. deltoides SBSDD2 | ecosystem: Environmental > Terrestrial > Soil > Tree plantation...
ATGCCTAATGTATTAGGTGATAGTGATAACTATATAATGGCTAATCCTATGCAAACTCCTCCAGCTATAGTACCAGAATGATATTTATTACCTTTCTATGCTATTTTAAGATCTATACCTAACAAATTATTAGGAGTTATCGCCATGTTAGCTGCTATATTAATTATTTTAATATTACCTAAAACAGATTTAGGTATAACTAAAGGTTTACAATTTAGACCTTTAAGTAAAATAGCATTCTACTTATTTGTAACTAATTTCTTATTATTATTACAATTAGGTGCTAAACATGTTGAAAGTCCATTTATAGAATTTGGACAAATAAGTACAGCTTTATACTTTGCTTATTATTTAGTAATAATGCCAGCTGTTAGTGTATTAGAAAATACTTTAATAGATTTATCACAAAAAGGTAAATAATAGATTTAGAAGTAATAGTACTTATTGTTTTATTATAGCAAATTTGTTATAATAAAAAGATGATGATTGTAAAAGGTTTACACTTTAATTGCAAATTAAAAGTTTGAGGTTCGATTCCTCCATTATCTTAAATTAAATTTATATAATAAGTTACTATAATAAAAATTATAGAGTATCAATCATTTAATGCTTATAAAGCATATATATATATATTAATTATATATAAATATTATATTAAAAATTTCTAAGAGTATTGCATTAAATTTTACTTTTGAGTAAATAAAATAAAAATTTTCTTAATTTATACAATATCTCTATATAAATTATTTTGAATAAGGACAATTTAAGATCTCAAATGTCAATGGGTATAGAAAGATGATTTAATTCTACTAATGCCAAAGATATTGGAACTTTATATTTAATATTTGCCTTATTTTCAGGATTATTAGGTACAGCATTTTCTGTATTAATAAGATTAGAATTAAGTGGACCTGGGGTTCAATTTATAGCAAATAATCAATTATATAACAGTATAATTACAGCTCACGCTATATTAATGATTTTCTTCATGGTTATGCCTGCTTTAATAGGAGGATTTGGTAACTTCTTAATGCCATTAATGGTAGGAGGTCCAGATATGGCATTCCCTAGATTAAATAATATTAGTTTCTGATTATTACCACCAAGTTTATTATTATTAATATTCTCAGCTTGTATAGAAGGTGGAGTAGGTACAGGATGAACTTTATATCCTCCATTATCAGGATTACAAAGTCATAGTGGACCAAGTGTAGATTTAGCTATCTTTGCTTTACATTTATCAGGGGTAAGTAGTTTATTAGGTGCTATTAACTTTATTACTACAATAGCTAATATGAGAACACCTGGTATAAAATTACATAAATTAACTTTATTTGGATGAGCAGTAGGTATTACAGCTATATTATTATTATTATCATTACCTGTATTAGCTGGTGGTATTACTATGATATTAACAGATAGAAACTTTAATACATCATTCTTTGAAGTAGCAGGTGGTGGAGATCCTATATTATTCCAACACTTATTCTGATTCTTCGGACATCCAGAAGTTTATATCTTAATCGTTCCTGGATTCGGTATAATTAGTACAACAATTTCAGCTAGTTCTAACAAACCTATATTCGGTTATATTGGTATGGTTTATGCTATGATGTCTATTGGTATATTAGGTTTCATTGTTTGAAGTCATCATATGTATACAGTAGGTTTAGATGTAGATACAAGAGCTTATTTCACAGCTGCTACATTAATTATTGCAGTTCCTACAGGAATTAAAATATTCTCTTGATTAGCTACTTGCTATGGAGGATCTATTAAAATGACACCATCAATGTTATTCTCATTAGGATTCGTATTTATGTTTACTATTGGAGGATTATCAGGAGTTGTTTTAGCTAATGCATCATTAGATATAGCATTCCATGATACTTATTATGTAGTTGCTCACTTCCATTATGTATTAAGTATGGGTGCAGTATTCGCTATGTTTGCAGGATGATACTATTGAATCCCTAAAATACTTGGATTAAATTATGACTTACATTTAGCTAAAATCCAATTCTGATTATTATTTATTGGAGTTAATGTAACATTCTTCCCACAACACTTCTTAGGTTTACAAGGTATGCCTAGAAGAATTGGAGATTATCCTGATGCTTTTGCAGGATGAAATTTAATTAGTAGTGTTGGATCTATTATTAGTGTAGTTGCTGCTTGACTATTCTTATATATTGTTTACAGACAATTAATAGATGGTAAAGTTGCAAGTAGAAATCCTTGATTAATACCAGGATTCTATACAGATATTTTACAAAGTAACTTAAACAGATCATATAGTAGTTTAGAATGAGGATTATCAAGTCCACCTAAACCTCATGCATTTGTAAGTTTACCTTTACAATCTAAATTGGGTTTGAACTTTTAAAATGATTAAAAGTATTATATAATATGCTTTTAATAAAAATAAAAGAAATCCAAAAGCAAGGATTTAGAAGTACAATAAAAAAATTATGTAAAATAATAATGTGAATGATATTTTTACGTATTATCTATTACAGTATATTTTATGGATTACAATATGTTTTTGATATAAATATAATAGAAACAATTCGTGATTCATTTATATATATATATGATTTTTTTTTTGGTTATTACGCTATAAACTATATAGTTCCTCCTTCTTCTTCAAAAAGAATAGCTATATCTTCATTATTAAATGAAGAAGAGTCGATTGAAGAAAGGAGTTCTAAAAGAGTTAAGGCTGGGGAAATGAGTAGTAACTCTACAAACATTCCTATTGCTGAAAGTAGTAATAATCCGAGTCAAAGTTCGAAGGAAGTTATTCCCAAATCAATCTTTGATAAGAAATTCGACACGCGTAATGATTTACCTTTATGAGTAAAAGAGATAGAATTTTGTGCAAATCAAAATAGGCATAGACATATAGGGATTACTGAGGGTAATCCTGTATTTTCAAAACCTAATTGAATACATGGAGAATTATCTGTAAATAACATTAAGGTTATAAGGAAACCAACGGTTCGTATTATAAATTTTAAAGAGGATGATTATGTAACTTTAGTAGTATCTAGTGGTAGAGACCCTGTTGGTAATGTTTATTATATAAATGATCGTATTAATGGAATTAATAAGGATAATTATGAAAATAAAATTATTGAAAGGTGATCCCAATTTACTCAAAGTGATAAACCCGGTTTTGTTACTAAAACTCTTCTTATAGAAAAGAGTTCTTTTACTAATCATTCTTTTCATAATTTTAAGGTAACGCCGGAGGCTACACCATGGAAGGGTTAAACTTCCAGTCTCATTAGCTCAATGGCAGAGCTTAATACTTCTAATATTATGATCCTAGTTCGATTCTGGGATGAGACTTTCAAATTATAGAAATATATATTATATATTTTTATTATTATCTTATTTTTTTATAGTAAAATTATTAATTAATTTATTATTTATTTTTATTATTATAAAATGATTATTTCATCCTATATAAAAAAAACTTAGAATTAAAGTTTTAAATAAATTAATTTAATATCTTATATTTACATTAATAAATAAATAACATTATTAAAACTATATAATCATTATTTATAATTATTTATTAATAGTAATTAAATTACAAAAAACAATGAATATAACTCTTTTATCTATAATAGAAACTATTATTTTAATGCTTCCAGCATTATTAGTAGTAGCTTATGTTACAGTAGCCGAAAGAAAAACAATGGCTAGTATGCAAAGAAGATTAGGTCCTAATGCAGTAGGATACTATGGTTTATTACAAGCTTTTGCTGATGCTTTAAAATTAATATTAAAAGAATATATAGCTCCTACTCAAGCTAATTTAGTGTTATTCTTTTTAGGTCCTATTGTAACTTTAATATTTGCTTTATTAGGTTATGCTGTAATACCTTATGGTCCTGGTTTATCTTTAGGTGATATGGAATTAGGAATATTATTTATGTTAGCTGTATCATCATTAGCTACATATGGAATATTATTAGCAGGATGAAGTGCTAATAGTAAATATGCTTTCTTAGGTTCATTAAGAAGTACAGCTCAATTAATAAGTTATGAATTAGTATTAAGTTCAGTATTATTAATAATCATCATCATAAATAATACATTAAATTTAAATATTAATGTACAATTCCAAAAAATAGTATGATTAGGTTTACCTTTATTTTGTATATTAATCATATTCTTTATAGGATCTGTAGCTGAAACAAATAGAGCACCATTTGATTTAGCTGAAGCAGAATCAGAATTAGTTAGTGGGTTTATGACAGAACATGCTGCTGTAATTTTCGTATTCTTCTTCTTAGCTGAATATGCTAGTATAGTATTAATGTGTATATTTACAAGTATATTATTCTTAGGTGGTTATTTAATAGATATACATTTAATTTATTTATTTGATATAATAAATAATATATATGCATATTTATTTGATATAGATTGATTAGAATCAACTACATATATTAAATTTAGAGAACAATTAACAGGTTCATCTTTAAATGGATTATTATCTAGTTTAATATTAGGTATAAAAACTTCAATGATGGTATTTATATTTATTTGAGTAAGAGCATCATTCCCAAGAATACGTTTTGATCAATTAATGTCATTCTGTTGAACAGTATTATTACCTATATTATTTGCTTTCATTATATTTATACCTTCTTTATTATATATTTTAAATATATCATTCATCAATATAAGTTTATTCTAATAACTTATATAAAGCTATATAGTTTATAGTTATAATTAACCTTTATTTATTATGTTAATGCCTATTAAGGCTATATAACCATGTTCATAATAATATCAAAATAATATCAAAATTCATTATTTTAATCAAATGTTATTATCTTCATTATTAACAATACCTTTAATAGGTACAATTATAGTTTCTAGTTTAGATTCATATAAAAATACATCTATTAAATCTATAGCATTAATAACAAGTATAATTAATTTAATTCTTTCATTAGTAATCTTTATATTATTTAATAGTAGTACTAATCAATTCCAATTTATACAAGAACATTATAATGTTCAATTATTTGATATATATTTAGGAGTAGATGGTATATCTATATATTTTGTATTATTAACAACAATAATAATGCCTATAGCTTTATTATCTAATTGAGATTCAATAAAAGAAAATGTTAAATCATATTTAATTATTATGTTATTATTAGAAACATTATTATTAGCTGTATTTATGGCTTTAGATGTTATGTTATTCTATATCTTTTTCGAAAGTATATTACCTCCTTTATTCATATTAATAGGAATATTTGGATCAGATAACAAAGTAAATGCAAGTTATTATTTATTCTTATATACATTATGAGGATCATTATTCTTATTATTATCAATATTAAGTACATCATCAATTATGGGTAGTACAGATTTTGATACATTATTTAAATTAAATTTTGAATATAATACACAAGTATTCTTATTCATTGGTATATTTATAGCTTTTGCTGTAAAAACACCTACAATTTTCTTAAATAATTGATTATTAAAAGCTCACGTTGAAAGTCCATTAGGTGGTAGTATAGTATTAGCTGGTATAGTATTAAAATTAAGTTTATATGGTATATTTAGATTAATATTACCTATATTACCTAAAGCATCATTAGACTATACATTTGTAGTCTATACAATAGCAGTAATAACAATAATTTATGCTAGTTTTAGTACATTAAGAACAACAGATATTAAAGAATTAATTGCTTATAGTTCTGTATGTCATGCTGCAGTATATTTAATAGGTGTATTCAGTAATACAATCCAAGGATTAGAAGGAAGTATAATCTTAGGATTAGCTCACGGATTTGTATCAAGTGGATTATTTATTTGTGCAGGAGGTGTATTATATGATAGAACAGGTACAAGAAGTATATTCTTCTATAGAGGTGTAGCTCAATTAATGCCTATCTTTGCAATATTATTCTTCTTATTAGCATTAGGTAATTGTGGAGCTCCTTTAACATTAAACTTTATAGGAGAATTTATGTCATTATATGGAATAGTTGAAAGATTACCCGTATTAGGAGTATTTGCATGTTCATCAATTGTATTCTCAGCCGCATATACAATCTATATGTTTAATAGAACAGCATTTGGTGGTTCATTCACTAGATTCTTAGAAGAAAGTGTATATGATGTAAATAAAAGAGAATTCATCTTATTATTTATATTAGTAGCCTTTACAATAGTATTAGGAATTTATCCTTCTATTATATTAAATGTATTAGATTATTCAATGAATAGTTTAATATATAGTGTATAATAAATATATATATTATACAACAATTATTTTTTATGTTATATGAAAATTCAACAATTAAAGTAAAATAAAATGCCTCAATTAACACCTTTTTACTACATGAATGAAATAGTATTTGCATTCGCAATCATTGTAATAGTATTATATGTATCATCTAAATATATTTTACCAAGAATAGTTCGTTTATTCTTATCACGTATGTTTATTAATAAAATATAATATTATTTTATAACAAAAGTTATAATAATTAGTTTATCTCAAGACATGTATATAATTAGTAGTATAAACTACTAATGTTGAATCAAAACACATTATTCACAGAAATAAGAAGTCCCTTAGATCAATTTGAAATAAGAGATATCTTAAATTTAGAAATATTAGGTGGTAACTTACATTTATCATTAACAAATATAGGTCTATATTTAACAATAGGATGTATATTAATATTAAGCTTATCAATATTAAGTACTAATTATAACAAATTAGTAAGTAATAACTGATCAATCGCTCAAGAATCATTATATGTTACAATACACAATATTGTAACAAGTCAAATAAACCCTGGAAGAGGTCAAATCTATTTCCCATTAATGTATACATTATTTGTATTTATTTTAATAAATAATTTAATCGGAATGGTTCCTTATAGCTTTGCATCAACAGGTCACTTTGCTTTAACATTCTCTTTAAGTTTCACAATAGTTTTAGCAGCTACAATAATAGGATTTAAAGAACATGGATTAAAATTCTTTGGTTTATTAGTACCAGCAGGATGTCCATTAGTATTATTACCATTATTAGTAACAATTGAATTAATATCATATTTAGCTAAAAATGTATCATTAGGATTAAGATTAGGTGCTAATATAACATCAGGTCATATGTTATTAAGTATATTAAGTGGATTTGTATATAATATAATGAATTCAGGTATAATCTTCTTTATAATAGGTTTAATACCATTAACATTTATCATAATGTTCTCAGGATTAGAGTTAGTAATAGCCTTTATCCAAGCACAAGTGTTTGTAGTATTAGCATCAGCTTATATTAAAGATGGATTAGATTTACATTAATATTATTAATAATATTAATCATATTTTAAAGTAAAAGAAAAATAAAGTAATTAGGGAAAATTATATAATAATAATATTGAATATAATTATAAAATATAAATATTCTAAGTAGAAATTAATACAAAAAAGTTTAAATAAAAAAAATGAAATAAATATTTTCAATTAAAAAGTAATATATATCATATTTATTATAGTATTATCTATAATAAAAACATAATATAGTTTATTTCTTTTCTTTAAAAAATTAGAACAAATAGTAATATAGTTGAGTTTGGTGATGGCTCTGATTGAACACTGTCCAAGTGCTTGACACATGCTAATCGAACGTTTTAATTAAGTCTATTTATAGTCGTATAATTAAAAAGTGGTGTACAGGTGAGTATAATAATATTTTATGCCGACCTTAGAGTAAAGATAAATTCTTTATATAGTAAAGGGATTAATGATTCCCGCTCTAAGAGGATGATAAATATTTCCGGGATAGGTAGTAGTGAAGGTTATGTCTTCACTAGCCTTAACTCTCGTAGTCGAAGCTGAAAGGTTGATCGACCACATTGGGTCTGAAAAAAGCCCAATGCAAGTTAGTACAGCAGTGAGGAATATTGGTCAATGGCCTAACGGCTGAACTGGCAACTTGGAGAAGTGTAAAGTCTTTATTATTTTATAATAGATAAAATAAAATAAAAAGATTAAATTAGTATTGAATGAAACTTTGTTTATATATCGATAATGACGATATATATATTATGTCTTGACCAATTACGTGCCAGCAGTCGCGGTAATACGTAAGAGACTAGTGTTATTCATCTTAATTAGGTTTAAAGGGTACTCAAACGGTCTATTTTAGAACAAAAGACTAGAGTTATATAGAAGAAGGTAGTACCTTAAGTGTAGAGATTATATTTGGTCATACTGGAGGGACTTAGAAAAGGCGTAGGCAACCTTCTAAGCAATAACTGACGTTGAAGGACGAAGGCATAGGTCACGAACAGGATTAGATACCCAAGTAGTCTTTGCAGTCAATGATGAATGCCATAGGTTAGATAAAAATTTAGTCTATAAATGAAAGTGTAAGCATTTCACCTCAAGAGTAATGTGGCAACGCAGGAACTGAAATCACTAGACCGTTTCTGACACCAGTAGTGAAGTATGTTGTTTAATTCGATAATCCACGAAAAACCTTACCACAATTTGTATATTTTACAGGAGTTGCACGGCTGTCTGCAGTTGATGTTGTGAAACTGTGGTTTCCATGAATTAACACAATCCCTTGCTTTATTTTTAAATTTATTACTATAAAGCATTTGACCCAAGAATATGGGAAGAAAAAAGGGAGTAAGACAAGTCATCATGGCCTTAATATTGTGGGCTATAGACGTGCCACATAAGCCTATACAAAGAGATGCGAAAATGTGAATTCTAGCAAATCTCCAAAATAGGAAATAAAAAGGATTGTAGTCTGAAATTCGACTATATGAATAAGTAATTACTAGTAATCGTGAATCACCATGTCACGGTGAATATATCTCGGATTGGTACTAACCACTCGTCGCATGCTGAAAGGAGTTTATACAATAAGTTTGCTCTTTTATAGTAAAACAATAAAATAATTAGATTTTGTAAATATTATTATAGAATTCTTCGTATGTATAGCTCTAATTAGTGTTAAGTCGAAATACGGTTCGCGTAGCGGAAGTTGCGCGGGATTAATTAATCTTGAACAATAGATAATAGAGTATTATTACTCTAAAGGAGGGTTCCTTTATTGGTAAGAAGGGCTAAACTGTAAATTTAGTACATGAATTGTTTTGAGGGTTCGAATCCCTCGTCTCCTAATAGATCTAGTAACTTAATTGGTAAAGGATTTCCTTGTCACGGAAATAGATGTCGGTTCGATGCTGATCTAGGTCGTTAATAGGAAAAGTTTCCATTGGTAGGGTAAGACACTTGCTACGTGTTATGTTTTTACATTTAGGTGTTCGATTCACCTTTTTTCCGTGTGTATAAACTAAGCCTCTATAGCTCAACGGTAGAGCATAATACTGTTAATATTATGATAAATGTTCGATTCATTTTAGGGGCTAAATTATTATATATTAATAAATCAAAAAATCTCTATAACTCAATGGGAGTATATAATATTCTGAATATTATGATAAATGTTCGATTCATTGTAGAGGCCAACTAGAAATATGAATATATTCATATCAATACGTATAATTACGTAATTATAAACTTTAATTAGAAAAATGAAATTAAATAAAAAATGACAAATTTAACAAGAAGCCATTTTCAGGACCATCCGTTCCATTTAGTATCACCTAGTCCTTGACCTTTATATACAAGTATATCATTATTTACTTTAACTGTAAATGGTGCATTATCAATGCATTTATTTAATAATAGTTATATAGTATTTTTTATAGCTTTAGCTACAGTTATCACATCTATGACATTATGATTTAGAGATATTATAGCAGAAGGTACATACTTAGGTAACCATACATTAGCAGTACAAAAAGGATTAAACTTAGGTGTTATATTATTTATAGTATCTGAAGCTTTATTCTTTGCAGCTATATTCTGAGCATTCTTCCACAGTGCATTAACACCTACAGTAGAATTAGGAGCTCAATGACCACCTATGGGAATAGAACCTATAAACCCATTTGAATTACCATTATTAAATACAGTTATATTATTAAGTAGTGGTGCTACTATAACATATGCTCACCATTCTTTAATTAAAGGTGAAAGAAAAGGAGCTATATACGGAACAATATTTACTGTGTTATTAGCAGCTATATTTACTGTATTCCAAGGTATAGAATATTCAGTATCATCATTCACTATTAGTGACGGTGTATTCGGTACATGTTTCTTCTTTGGTACAGGTTTCCATGGATTACATGTTATAATAGGAACAATATTCTTAGCAGTAGGTTTATGAAGAATTATATCATATCACTTAACAGATCATCACCATTTAGGTTATGAAGGAGGTATATTATACTGACATTTTGTTGACGTAGTTTGATTATTCTTATATGTATCAATGTATTATTGAGGATCTTAATCTTTATTAATAATATATATATATATTATCTTAATATAATACTTATATTGAGATAGCGGGTATAGGTTAATGGTAGACTCCTCGATTTCCACCCGAAATGTGTCAGTTCGATTCTGACTACCCGTATATTTAATATTATAATATTATATTATATCTTTTAAAATAAATTAACAATGATTTTTTCAATAAATGAATATTATTTTTCAGGTTATACTGTAGAATTTTTAGACATATTAAGTGTTATAGCAGTATTATTTGGTATTACAGTAATTGTAAATAAAAACCCTATAGGTTCTTTATTATTTTTAATAGGATTATTTGCTTCAATTTCAGTATATTTAATATTATCAGGATTAACATTTATAGGTTTTTCTTATTTAATAGTATATATAGGAGCAGTATCTATTTTATTCTTATTTATATTAATGCTTATTAATATAAGAACAAGTGAATTACAAAGTAATAATGTAAATAGTATACCTTTAGCATTATTTATAGGTATATTATGAAATTATAGTTTATTCCAATTATTACCTTATACATTATCAATAAATACAAATAATTGATTTTCAGGATCTTATAACTATAATAATATATTACCAAGCGTAAAAAATATAGATACAAGTAATATAATGTTTGTAACAAGTAATAATTGAGATGGTACAATGACAGAAACAAGTCATATATCAACAATAGGAAATATATTATATACATCATATAATATGTGATTATTCTTATCAAGTATAATATTATTATTAGCAATGGTAGGTGCAATTGTAATAACAATAAAACAAGAAAATAATTAATAAATAAATTATTTGTTTATAATAAATAAATAAATAATAGAGGAATTAGTTCAATGGTAGAGCATTTGTTTTACACACAAAAAGTTGTAGGTTCAAGTCCTGCATTCCTTATAGATTCCTTAGCTTAATCGGTAAAGCATATTATTGATAATAATAAGTTCTGCGTTCAATTCGCGGAGGAATTAGTAAATATATA
>Ga0075418_10008600_pt1 | contig 11442 bp, 11 predicted proteins | sample SoiMetdeltSBSDD2_FD_81776 | JGI IMG/M metagenome (GOLD analysis project Ga0075418, IMG submission 81776) | Bulk soil microbial communities from a Populus tree surrounding site in Tennessee, USA - Soil MetaG P. deltoides SBSDD2 | ecosystem: Environmental > Terrestrial > Soil > Tree plantation...
CCGCTCGCCCGCGCCATCTCTTGGATCTGATTGGCCGTCGACGCAAGTGGCATCGGGATCCCCAACTTTGCGGCGATGCTTAAAGCTTGGCGGAAATCTTTGTAGCTGTTGCTGAGTGCGCCGCCGTGGTTATTCTTGCGCTTCATGAACTCTTCCATGCGGATCGCGGAAGCCTGGGAACCAGTAGTCTGCAAGAGTTTGAGAAACAACTTCGGGTCGGCGCCTTGGGCGGTGAGCCAAGAACCAATTTCCGCGGTGATGATATTATTCACCGTCGCGTATAGGATGATCGCGATCTTGAAAGCCTTCGGCATCCACGGCTCGGGCAAACAAATAACCGTTTGCGCCACTTCGTTCAGGAAAGCCGCGGCGGCCGCGGTCTTGGCTTTCTCTCCGCCGATAACGATCGAGAATCTGCCTTGTGGAATCACCACGGCCGGCGCGCCGCTGGCGTGAATTGTCCCGCCGATGAACGTGGCTTGCTTTTCCCGCGATCGTTCTTCCAGCTCGCGCGCGCAATCCGGATCGGTGCCGCTGAGATCGATCACCATCGATGCCGGCCGAAGCGCGCTCAACACACCGTTTGCACCCAACACGGCTTGTCGCACTTCCAGTGATGACGGCAGCAGCGTGATGGTAATGTCCGATACCGCCGCGCCCGCGGAATGCGCCGGACGCGCGCCGCGCTGGACAACCCGATCTAGCGCTCCGGTGTCGATGTCAAACACCGTGAGGGAATGTCCCTTTGCTAGAATTCGTTCAGCCATCGGGCGGCCGGCGTTACCCAGCCCAATTAAACCGATCGATGCCATGCTTTTATCCTTCCGCCCTTATCCTTTCGCTTTCTCCGCTGTCTTGAGCGCCTCGTCGACAATCTTGTGCAAATCCTTGCGCCCTGCTGGTTCGTTGTACTTGGCGGAATTGAGCATGAAATAATTCACGCCTTTTTGCGGCACGTCGTCCGCCAATAGATCGCTTTTCGGGATATCCATGCGCAACGAGTTCACCTCGGTATATTTCTGCCACGCACTCTGGCCTTCGCGCGACAACACCCAATTGATGAAAAGCTTCGTCGCGTTCGGATGCGGCGCCCGGTTCATCACCGCCATGCAGCAGGAGCCGCCGCCCATGATGTCACCTTCCTTCAACGGATGCGGCATCAGATCAACGGGCAGCCCTTGCTTTTTTGCCTTCATGATCGGCTGACCGCTGCCGATGTAAAAATGAATCTTGCCGTGCGCCAACCAATCGGTGCCCTGCTGCAAATCACGGGTCAGCACAAGATCGGTCTCGGTAAGAAATCGACTAATAAATTTCTGCCCCAACGACGGCGTATAATAAAAGAACATGAAAGTCTCGCCGCCCCCTCCCGCAACCCGTGGATCAAAGCTGCCAAGCCTGCCCTTCCATCTCGGCTGGAGCAAATCCCACCAGGATTGGATCTCCTTCGGATCGACGAGCTTAGTGTTATAGGAGCCGCGGCGCGTGCCGATCTCCCCTGAAATAATCAATGCGGCATTGCTGGTGTCGGCAAAATAGAGCTTGCCGTCGAGCCATCCGGACGGATCGGTGACTTCGGGTAAGACAAGCAGCGGCTTTAGAGGCTCCAAGGTGCCGGGCGCGAACACTGCAAAGCTCGACGAACCGCCCATGAGCAGATCGGCTAGATACTTTCCGGCGCGACGTTCCGAGACAATTCGCTGCGCGTGATCGGCGCCTTTGCCGGGAACGAAACTAAACTTTATGTCGGGATAACTTTTCTGAAAAATCGCCCAAATTTGCTGATAAGCCGGATTGTGCGGACCGTAGATCACTACCTCGCCGTCTTTCTTCGCTGCTTGCACCGTCGCTTCCCACTGTTTTTTCCAGTCCGATTGCGCCCGAACGCTGGCAGCGGGAAGTTGCGCCAAAAAAACAGCGAAAGAGATGATTTGTAACAATTTCACTTTTCTCGTCCCCTCCCAATCACCCATCATTCCATCACTCCAACATCTCAGTCGCCTTTTTTTTCACCGGTGCGCGCGCATCTCCGCCGCCGTGAACGGTCCCACGCCCATGATCTGATGCACTTCCCATTCGAGCAATTCAAAAGCGGCAAAGCCCGCCGCAGTGTAAGGATCGCTCGCCGCGATCTGCTCTGCGTCAGTCTTCGATGCCGCGCGGATAACATAAACTCCATACTTGCGATCCGTGGTCGGACCCGAAAAGAGAATCTTTCCCGACTCGTGTTGTTGCTTCATCCAAACCAGATGCTGATCGAGAGTCACCGTCCACTCTTCGCGCGGCTTTACCGGTCGCCGTAAAACTAAATACCACATGGCTGCCTCCTTGGAGAATTAACTGCATTATGAAATTACCGATAGGCTTGAGACCTTCACGCTGTCAAGAGGATTTCACGCCGCTACCTTCCCAAAACAATGACGATCGTACCGGCTACGACCGCCACTGTACCGAGATCGTGCGACTGGTGACGCTTTCCTTGCCGCGCAGGAAAATGAGCAAAATAACTAGACTGAAAAGCGGCGTCGTGGCGACAACCGGAGAAACAATCACAACCCTCGCGTTGGCGAGAGCAACAGCGTCGGTCGCAGGGAGTGCCAGGTGCCTCAGAAGCCCATAACATGTGGGACCGCTTAGCTATACTAGATGAATTTCGTCAGTCACAAGCAGTGATTTTTTAGCGGCTTCACTTAGCACTCTTTTGGTATATAATGCGCACTGTTTTATTATGATGCAGGCGCAAGGAGATATAATGGATCGAATGTTTCTACGACTGGTGATATTTTGCTTTTGCGCGATTTTTCCGGCCCAGCTTCACGCCCAGGACGCAATCCGCGATTTGGTCGTAAAAATCCACGCCAGTCAGCAGGGCCCGGATTTGCTCCGGCCCTGGACCAAAAGCAGTCCGCGTCAGGTGAAGGGGTCGGGCGTCGTGATCGACGGCAAGCGCATTCTCACCAATGCCCACGTAGTCAAATATGCGAGCCAAATTTATGTTCAGCCCAACCAATCGGCGACCCACATCCCGGCGCGCATCGATGCCATCGCCCCGGGTATCGACTTGGCGATTCTAAAGCTCGATGACGAATCTTTTTTTGATAACCGCGGCAGTCTTTCCTTTGCTGAGGAGCTGCCGCGGGTCAAAGACACGATCAATGTTTATGGCTATCCCACGGGCGGTACCGAGCTCTCCGTTACTCAGGGAATCGTCTCGCGCATCGAGTACACCGACTACTATTATCAAACGACCGGGTTGCGCATTCAGGTGGATGCGGCGCTCAACTTCGGCAACAGTGGCGGGCCAGCGGTGTCCGACGGCAAACTGGTCGGGCTCGTGTTCAGCTTGATTCAGAACGCGCAAAACATCGGCTATTTGATCCCAGTCGAAGAAATCCAGCTTTTTCTAAAAGACGTCGCCGACGGCGTCTACGATGGCAAGCCGCAACTAAATGACTTGGTCCAAACCGTCGAGAACGATGCCTTGCGCCAGCGGCTCGGGCTGCCGAAGGGCATCAATGGAGTCATGGTAGCACAGCCCTATCAAGACAGTCCGGGATATCCGCTCCAAGAGTGGGACGTCATTACCAAGATCGGCGATATGCCGATCGACGCCGACGGCAAAGTTTCTATCCGCTATGATTTGCGCCTTTCGGCGTCTTATCTCGTGCAAAAGTTTGCCAAGAACGGCCTGTTGCCGCTGACGATTTATCGCGATGGCCGGTTGATACAAGTCAGTTTACCGGTGCGCTATCAACGCGATCTGGTAATTCCTTTTTTGATGGATAAAAATCCACGCTACTTTATCTTCGGCCCGTTTGTTTTCTCGCAAACAACCCAAGACTATCTCGAGCGGCTTGGTAATCAGCCGCCGCCTTCCTTAGGACGTAGTCCGAGCCCGCTCGTGACCCGGCGCTTCGACAAGCCCACTTTCGAGAACGAAGAGCTGGTCGTCGTCGCATCGCCACTTTTTCCCCACCGCATTACCAGGGGCTACGACGATCCCAATCGCTCCGTGTTGAGCGAAGTCAACGGCGTGCCAGTCAAGAACTTGCGCCAGCTGGTGGAAATCCTGCGTGACAGCCACGACGAACAAATCAGCTTTAAGTTTGCCAGCTCCGGCGTCCTCACCCACGAGACAATGGTATTTAATCGCGGCGATCTAATGGAAGCGACCGGGAAGATTCTCGAAGAAAACGGCATTCGCTATCCCTACTCGCCCGATTTGCGCGCGCTCTGGGAAGCGCCCGATCGGTCGACGCCAAAGTCGGCGCAGCTGACTTGCTGCGCCGCGCCGGCGGCCAACTAAGCGATCAAACTTTTTGCATTCGCCGGCATCCGCTTTTGCTTGCCCACGACGCATCAATACGCGAATGGCAATCAACATACTGCGGCTCTTTTTGATTGTGATCGTCGTTGTCGGAAGCAATTTCCCGGTTCCATCTAACGCCGCCTCCCCCGACCTTTCCATCGAAACGTTTGTGCGCGGTTTGGACACGCCGTGGGCATTGGATTTTGCTCCGGATGGCAGGATTTTTATCAGCGAACGTCCCGGCCGCATCCGTATCGTGGAGCAAGGCCAACTACGGCCCGAACCGTGGATGACGCTGGAAGTCGCGGCGGTCGGCGAAGCAGGGCTTCTGGGTCTGGCCGTGGATCCGCAATTTTCCCAGAATCGTTTCCTTTACGTCGCTTACAGTTATCGCGTCGGGGCCTTCTCCCTGCGCAATCGTCTGGTGCGCTTGCGTGAAGATGTAAAGGGCAAAGGCGTTCTCGACAAAGTGCTCATCGACGATGTGGCCGGCGCAAGCAACCACGACGGCGGCAGAGTCAAATTCGGCCTCGACGGAAAACTCTACTGGACCGTCGGCGACGCGCAAACGACGCGCTACGCGCAGAATATCAAATCATGGAACGGCAAAATTCTCCGGCTCAATTCCGACGGAACTAATGCCGCGGACAATCCATTTCCAAATTCCTATGTTTATTCGCTGGGCCATCGGAATCCCCAAGGCTTGGCCTGGCAACCGGGCACCGGACGACTTTATGCCACCGAACATGGACCGAGCGGTTTCCAAGGCTGCTGCCGCGACGAAGTAAATTATATCGAGCCGGGCAAAAACTATGGCTGGCCGGAAATCCGCGGCGATGATGCCAGAGAAGGCATGATTTCACCGGTCCTCCAATCCGGCACGAACGAAACTTGGGCGCCAACCGGGGCTGTATTTGTTAGCGTCGGACCTTGGGCCGGGTCGCTGCTTTTTACCGGCCTGCGTGGGCAAACTCTGTATCGCCTCGTTCTCGATCACAACGATCCGCGCAAGGCGGCAAATCTCGAGCGTCATTTTCCCCGTCAGTTCGGCCGCCTGCGAGATATTGTCGAGGGACCCGATAAAGCGCTCTATCTGCTTACCAGCAACCGCGATGGCCGCGGCAGCCCGGCGCCAGACGACGATCGGATCATTCGCTTAAGCATCAAGCCCTAGTGCAGCCAAGTCTTGGCTGCGCTTTTATCCCGTCTGGCGCTTTCCCTGCCCATATTGATAAAATCATCGCGAATTCGGTTTGAGGTTGATCCGACATGAAGTCTAAAATCGGCGCGCTCATCTTTTTCTTGTTCCTCTTTGTTTTCGCTCTCGGCCTCATCAGCTTTTCCACCGAATTCTTTCTCGGCAAACCGTTGACCAAAGTGATTCGAGATTTCCTGTTCATGCTTTATCGAAAGTAGCCAATCTCGCGGATTCGGGCCAATCCTTGCACGTCACTGCCAAGTTTTGAGGGCTCTTCCTTTAACTCACGTTGATCCGCAATCGTCGCTGATATAGGATCGCTCCGTCATCGGAGGCACGGATCATGCGCAAGCGAATCTTCACGTGGTTGGGAAAAGAATTTATCGAGTTGTCCGGCGAAGCCAAAGCGGCGGCGAATGCGACCATCGAAGCGCAGGAATTGTTCCAGGGCATCGATCAGGAGCTCAAGGCGCACGGATTGTCCCTCGACAACACCGTGCGTAGCCGGCTCTGGGGACGCGATCGGCAAAGCCGTGATCTCGGCAGCACCGAGCGCGTCAAAATATTGTCCGGCAAAGCGCGCTCAGCAAGCTCGAGTTATATCGCGCCGGGCCACTTCGATTCGAGCGCCAAAGTTGCGCTCGATCTGCTTGCTATGCGTCCCTCCCAAACGAGCGCGGCGAAGCGGATTGTCGAATACGAGCCGGTGATCGCGCCCATTCGCTTTTTGGTTTACGATTCCGTCGTTGTCCTTTCGGGCGTGACGACGGTCTTGCCGACTCTCGCCGAACAATTCGACAACATCTTCCCGCGTATCGCCGGCTCCCTTAAGGACGCCGGCAGCTCTTGGGAAAAAGCCGCGCGCGTTTCGTTTTATCTGCATCGCAGCCAGACTTTGGAAAACTTGAAAACGCTCTTTGCGCGTCATGTAACCGCGCGGGTTCCACAGCTGGAATACTGTTTTGTCGACGGCTATTCCTCCGAGGGTAAGTTCTGCGAGGTCGAAGTCACGGCCACGGCGTGAGAAGCATGGCAACCGAAAAATTCAAAGTCGCAATCTTAGACGATTTCGAAAAGCTCGCCGATACGGTGCCGGCATACAAAGAGCTCCAGGCACGAGCCGACGTGACACTTCTGAGAAAAAGGCTGGACGGCTCGGAGAATATCGTCGCCGCGCTGCGCGAATTCGACGCCGTGCTCCTGATGCGCGAGCGAACTTTTTTTAGCGACAAAGAATATTCCCAGCTCCCCAATCTGAAACTCATCTCGCAAACCGGTCGAACCAGTAAGCACTTGGATCTAGCAAATGCTACCCGCCGCGGCATCGCGGTCACCGGCACCGCAGCTGATAACGGCGTGTCAACAACGGAATTAACGGTCGCGCTGATTCTCGCCCTGTTGCGTAAGATTCCCCAGGTGAATGCGCGCATGCGCGAGGAAGCCTGGCCCGCGATCGCCGGCAATACGCTTGAAGGCAAAACCATCGGGGTTTTCGGCTTCGGCCGGATCGGCAGCGAAGTCGCCCGCGTGATGAAGGCGTTTCCGGATACCCGCGTGCTCGCCTATTCGCGCACGCTCACGCCGGCGCGCGCGTCGGAAGCCGGCGCTAAATCCGTGCCGCTGGAAACTTTATGGCGGGAATCGGACATTCTCACGGTGCATATCAATTCAACCGCGGAAACTCGCGGCAGCATCGGCGCAAAAGAATTCGCCATCATGAAGCGCGGCGTGCTGCTCGTGAATACCGCCCGCGGCCCCATCGTATCCGAACCGGCGATGATCGAAGCATTGGCGAGCGGAAAATTGGGCGGCGTGGGGCTCGACGTTTACGACACCGAGCCGCTGCCGATGGATCATCCGCTGCGCCGCTTCGACAACGCGATCCTGATGTCGCACCGCGGTTACGCCACAGTGGAAGTTATGAGCGAGCGCTACGAGCAGGCGATGAACAATATCCTCGACTATCTCGACGGCAAGCCGCTCAACTTGATCAATCCCGACGTTCAAGTGCGGCACGCCACCTAATCGTTTTTCCTTACCAGCCAGTTACAGTGACTAATCGGCAACACCAGCTCAGCGACGAAGAGCTCGCGCAAACATCAACAACCACTCTTGCGCATTATAATCAGCACGCCAAGAGTTTCTGGGAAGGCACGCGCGATCACGATGTCAGCCAGAACCGCGATGCGCTCTTGCAAGCTCTGCACTGCATCGGACCGTTTCGTATCCTCGACTTCGGCTGCGGTCCCGGCCGGGACTTGAAGGTTTTTCGCGATCTTGGGCATGAAGCCATCGGCCTCGATGGAGCGGAGCGTTTCGTCGAGCTGGCACAAAAGTACAGCGGCGGCGCAGTATGGCACCAAGATTTTTTGAAGCTGAATTTGCCGGCGCAATATTTCGACGGAATTTTCGCCAACGCCGCGCTCTTCCACGTGCCGAGCCAGGAATTGCCGCGAGTCCTAAAAGAACTTTGGGCGACGTTGAAGCCGGACGGTGTGCTCTTTAGCTCCAATCCGCGCGGCGAAAACAAAGAAGGCTGGAGCGGCGAGCGCTACGGCTGTTACTACGATTGGCAACGCTGGCGCGAGCTCGTCACGGCTGCCGGCTTCACTGAAATAACTCATTACTTCCGCCCACCCGGATTGCCGCGCGAGCAGCAACCCTGGCTCGCGTCGGTCTGGAGAAAGTGACGTGAGGATTTGTGATTCCAAGCGAAGCGAGAATCTTAGTTTTTTTCCGACTCAGGCCTTCCGGCTCGTGCCTCGTCAGGTAATTGACATACGCGCGGCGAATCGTCTAAGGTGCGGTTAAATTATCGCGCAACATTTTCTAGACTTGTTAAGGAGGATCGATATATGGCGATAGCGAGCGACCTTATCATTTCATCAGATTCCCACGTCATGGAACCTGTGGATCTTTGGAAAAAAGGCGTGCCGGAAAAATATCGGGAGGTGGCGCCGCTGTTTCCGCCACACCAGGTCGGCGAAGGCTTCCAGCAGCACGCCGGCGGCTGGGATCCGAACGCCAGGATGAAGGAAATGGAAGCCGACGGCCTGAGCGCCGAAGTGCTCTATCCAACGTTGATGCTCGATCTCTTCGCTCTCGATGATCCCGGCTTGCAAGAAGCCTGCTTCCGCGTTTACAACGACTGGCTGATTGATTATTGCAATGCCGACACCAACCGGCTCATCGGTATTCCGGCGATTCCGGTGTACAATGTCGACAACGGCATCAAAGAGCTCGAGCGCTGCCATAAAGCCGGGCTCAAAGGCGCGATCATTTGGCAAGCGCCGCATCCCGATCTGCCTTTCCACTCTAGCCATTACGACAAGTTCTGGGCGGCGTGCCAAGAAATGGATACGCCGGTGAGCCTGCATATTTTAACGGGGCACAGCTACAACAAAGACAAAAATCGAAAAGGCGTCGAGCGCTACCGCGGCAGCGTGAACCTCAAACTCATGGATATCGCCAACGCGCTCTTCGAGTTCGTTTTTTATGGCGTCCTCGAAAGAAATCCCAAGCTCAAGATCGTCTCGGTGGAAAACGAAAGCGGCTGGATGCCGTGGATGTTTCAGCAATGGGACTATTATTACAATCGTTTTAAGAAACAAAACCCGCCGCCGTTCACCCGTAATCCGAGCAACTTCGTCAAAGAGCAGATCTATGCCTGCTTCTTCAACGATCACGTCTGCGGCGAGAATCTAAGATTTTGGGGCCAGGACAACATCATGTGGTCAAATGACTTTCCGCATCCAAACTCGACCTGGCCCAACTCGCGCAAAATCATCGAACGGGACCTCGGCCATCTATCGCCGGAGACGCAGCGCAAAGTGGTCTGCGGCAACGTTTCGAGGCTTTACAACATCGACGCGTCAAAATTGCCACGCGTGCAAAAACAGGCGGCGTAAAACCGTCTCAACAGGAAGAGCGCGGAATCGTGGGGGCGGGCTTGAAACCTGCCCCCACGTGCATAATATAATTGACATAAATTGACATTTTTGCCAACTTCTCGAACACTTCTCGATTGTCCGGTTTGAGTTGTTGTCTGGCGCAGTAGTTATCCTCGATCATTGTCACGCTGGTCCCGCAGCAGTCCGCGATCTCTTTGAATTGGGGGTCAGGCCGGGCGAGAGGGCGCCGGCTTTTCGGGAGCTACCCTGAGACCCCTAAACTGATTATTCCTTCAAAAGTGCGGATCTTTGATAGCGATCAACTTGTATCTCTTGGGATGTCGCGAAACGCGATAAACGGCCGGTGCCGGATGGCCCTTGGCCGATCGCTCTTTCAACAATCGTCTCATGACTTCACAGTCCGCTTCAGTTGCTTGGCAACCAATAAAGACCGAGGTCAGCGCTTGCGGCTGCACTGGAACATATTCGTGCGCTGCCTCTAGATAAATCATTCGACTCTCATCCTCATACTTCCATCCTAAATGCTTTTGACTAATGAATTGCCCGAGATCCTTGGCGTGATCCGTTGTCCATTTGATCAACGGATAGTCGTTCGTATATATAATTGATACGACAGCTGCATAAAAACGGTATCCAATCTTTGACGGCGTCAAATTGCAGACAGACTCCTCGATGCTTATTGGCGTAGTGACTCCACATTAAGATGCTCAAGGGAGAACCGGCGAAGCAGCACACACCCGTCGTCTTAACAGAATTCTTATGCTTCTCTTCAATGATGCGGAGCATCGCGTCATAGCCGCGACTCATCAATTCCGTTGCCTTTTTCCTTCGCGCTGCTGCATGGCGCCAACCGTCATCTTTCAGAAGATTGTCTAACCGCTTACGTTTCTGAGCGACTGTCCCATCGAACATAATCTCGCATTGAAGCTCGAAGGGATCATTTAATTCATCGGGTGCCGACAGCCAAAATCGAGACCGCACAAGAACATCGCGCAAGTATTCGATTCGCTCCTCGTCCATTGGAGAAAAATATTTATATCGATAACGATATCCAAGATATATTCTTAAATCGCGTTTCCGCACTTGCGGCTTTAGCTTTGCAATTCTTGCAGAGACGACAGCGAGTTCGACGGGAATTTGTAAAGACATGTCTATTCGCTCATCTCATCGAACTTCGACCCTTGCTTCCAAACGTCCAGCCACCGCCGAGCGCCTGTGAATTTATCGGCGGCTGCTCCGCGCGACGTGCGCGTTCAATGAGTTCCTGGCGAAAAAACTTCAGAGCGCCCGGACATATGTCGCTTTCGCCGCCGGCAAAAACTGCCGCTCCGACAGTGATCACAGGTGCGATTGTTTGCACACTCTAAACGATAACGCGGCGCGGCTACAAATCCTCAACCCTGAGATCGTCGCTTCAATCCCTTATCCATCGGGGATAACGAAAGGCAGCTGGTCTTTCGGAGGAAAATCCCTGAACGTCTGCGCGGCCTGTCCGCTTGGATATTACCCGTAGATCGCCCATCCGGCGCTGTGATACGCTCTAACGATGGCTCGGCCAATCTCTCGCGGCGTCCTCTCCTTCGGTCTCGTCTCCATCCCGGTCGAACTCTATTCGGCCGTCGAAGACCACAACATCCGCTTTCATTTGCTGCACAAAAGTGCGGCTCGCGCGTGCGCAATCAATTGTTTTGCCCGATCTGTAAAGTCGTGATCGAGCGCGACGAAACGGTCCGAGGCTACGAGCTCAGTAAGGGTCAATACGGTACGGGTCGAAGACGCGGAGCTGGAAGCGCTCGATTTCCCATGACATGCTTGGTTTTCCGACCACCAACTCCCCTGACGAAAACGTGACGTATATGCGGGTCGATCGCTACCGGCACCGCCAATCATGGTCCGCCGTTCAATGTGCTGGATCTCCACCAGCTCGGCATCCGACCACTCGTGAATATGGGACTCTGCCCTGTCAATCCGCCGACGCAAGACCTCCAGCCCGATCCGCTCGACGAAATTCAGCTCTGTCATTC
>Ga0075418_10008601_pt1 | contig 11440 bp, 11 predicted proteins | sample SoiMetdeltSBSDD2_FD_81776 | JGI IMG/M metagenome (GOLD analysis project Ga0075418, IMG submission 81776) | Bulk soil microbial communities from a Populus tree surrounding site in Tennessee, USA - Soil MetaG P. deltoides SBSDD2 | ecosystem: Environmental > Terrestrial > Soil > Tree plantation...
CGAGCGATTCCTCGAGCGTCTTCGGCGTGGCGTCCCACTTCGTGTAGCTGCGCACCATGCCGGCCATGTCGTTGGCGCTGTGCGCGGCGATGAAGCCGAGATCGCGTCCGGCAATCAGCAGCGCCGGCGTCTTGTCGTAGTAGGCCTGATAGATCGACATTGCGGCGTGCTGGATGCCGATTGTTCCGTGCAGCAGCGCGCACATCGGCTTGCCCGTCGCTTTGCCGTAGCCGTGCGCCATCGTCACTGCCGACTCTTCATGCAGAGCGGTGATGAACTCCGGCATCAGGTTCGGCGGGTTGCCGTAGTTGATGATTGACTCCTGTATGCCCTCGAAGCTCGAGCCCGGATTCGCAGCGACGTACTCGATGCCCAGGTCCCTCAGCACCTGCACCATCAGATCAGAACCAGGGCGCACGGCCGCGCGTGGACTTCCGCCGGTTGGTGGACGCGCCGCGCCGGCGTCGCGTTCGAGCTGCGCCGCGGACGGCGGCGGGGCTGACGCATCCGACCGCTCGGGACCCGCGGGCTGAGTCTGCGCGTCAGTTTCCGGGACTTGGGTCGCGATGGCGGCAGCGCCGGCAGCCGCGCTCGCAGCACCCTTCAGAAAGCCGCGACGATTTACGACGAGCTTCGTGGATCTGGACACAGCCGTTCTCCTGAATGACGAACGGCATTATAGGACTGAAGTGTTGCGACTTGGCCAGCCGTAAGGTCGTTACGTCTTTCCCACGGTGGCGCCGAGCCGAGGGTAGGCCTTGCGGACGTTCTCCTCGAAAATCTGCTTGCGGTCCTCGTTGGTGAGCCAAGGCAGTGCATCGACCAGCGGCTTGTTTTCGTCGAACGAGCTGCCAGTTGCAGGATCGGTCGCATTCACGCCGCCAAGCATCTCGGACGCGTAAATGATGTTGTCCACGCCGACGGTCCGGATTAGCAGATCCATCGCCGCCTGGCTGTAGACCGTCGTGTCCCAGTAGAAACGTTTGATGAATTCCTCGAACGGCTCCCATCCGTGAATGATGGCGAGCGCGGTGTACCGCGCAGCCTGATAGGGAACATTGCCACCGCCATGCGCAAGGATGAACCGCAGTTTCGGAAAGTCGTGGAACACGCGCGAGTCCATCAGCTGGAGGAACGCCGTGCTGTCGACGTTCAGGTAATGGGAGCCAACGGTGTGGAACGCCGGATTGCATGTTGCGGACGCGTGAATCATCGCGGGCACGTCCAGCGACTGCAGCTTCTCGTAGAGCGGATACCACCACTCGTCACCGAGAGGCGGATCCGTCCAATAGCCGCCCGAAGGGTCGGGATTCAGGTTGCACCCGACGAACCCCAGTTCCTCAACGCAACGCGCGAGCTCCTCCGCGCACTCACGTGGACTCACGCCTGGAGATTGCGGAAGCGAGCACACACCGATGAAGCGGTTCGGGTAGAGCTTGCATACGCGGTGGATCAAATCGTTGTTGACCTCGGTCCAGTGGCGGCTGATGAGCGCGCTTCCGAAATGATGCCCCATCGCCGATGCCATCGGCGAAAACAGCATCAGATCGATCCCGCGCTCGTCCATCAGCTTCAACTGCCCCTTCTCGAGCGACGCCCGTATCTCGTCGTCGCTGATATTTACGCCTCGCTTCGACGGTTTCCCCATTTGTGAGATCTGCAGAGCGCGAAAGACGCGCAGACCGGCAGGAACGGTCGTGTAGTGGCCGTGGGCGTCGATGAGCATTCCAGCATTCTAATCACGTGTCTCGCAGGCACGACCGGCAGCCGTGTCAGCCCTGGCTCCTATTCGCGCCGCGGAAAACCGCTCGCAGCGGCTCGAGACTATCGCCTCGTGAGGGTAGATGCTCCCAACGGAGTTTGGCCGGACTGGCTCTGTAAAGCCGCTGCGGCGGTTTTTCGACTTCGCAGATTGCGGGCGCTCATAAGTCGCCCGGTCTGACACGACTACCGGTCATGCCTGCATCCGGCGCTCGGTCACGGGGATGCCGGGTGCGGCGTCCGTTCAGAGCACGCCGGCGTGCGGAGCCGGACGACGCGAGCCGGCATCCCCGCGGCCGAGGCTGCCCCGGCTTGCGTCGAACCGCGCCCGGGGCCATGATATCCGCCTGAAATCGGGAGGTGAGGCGTGCTGCGCAAAGGTATCTTCGCCGTCGTCGTCGTCTTCCTCGCAGCTCTCGTGGCGGCAGCAATCGCTCGAACCGCAGCGCAGTCCGCGTCCCCCGCGCTTACCGGCGTCGTCAGCTCGCAGGAAGAGGGGACGATGGAGGGCGTGCTGGTCAGCGCGAAACGGACCGACTCCAGCATGACCGTCACCGTCGTCAGTGATGCGACCGGCCGGTACAGCTTCCCGCGCGATCGTCTGGAAGCTGGCACGTACGCGATTCGCATTCGCGCGGCGGGGTACGAGCTCGACGATGCAGGCACGGCGACAGTCGCCGCCCAGCAAACCGCTCAGCACAATTTAAAGCTCCGGAAGACACAGGACCTGGCTTCACAACTCTCGAACGGTGAGTGGTTCATGAGCTGGCCGGGCACCGACGCCCAGAAGAATGGCCTGCTGAACTGCACACAGTGCCACTCGCTCCAGCCGATCGTGCGATCGCGCTATACCGCAAGCCAGTTCACCCCGATCGTCGAGCGCATGGGACGGTACTCGCAGGGAAGCACGATGTCGCGTCCGCAGCTGCGGCCGAACGAGCATGGCGGCGGATTCGCAAATCCGATTCGGGATGCCATGAGCGGCGCCGGCCGCGAAGGTGAACGACCCGTCCAGCAGGGTCGAGTGTCCGCGACGGCTGAATATCTGGCATCCGTGAACCTCAGTTCCGGTCACTATCGGTATTCGCTGAAAACACTTCCGAGGCCCACCGGCAAGGCCACACGTGTGATCGTCACCGAATACGATCTGCCGCGCCCCGAAACGCTGCCCCACGACGCGCAGGTCGACGCGCAAGGCATGGTCTGGTACGGGGATTTCGGCACACACGTTCTCGGCATGCTCGATCCGAAAACCGGGCGCGTCGTCGAATACCCGATGCCCATAACCAAGCCCGGAGCGCCGGTCGGCTCGCTCGACCTCGTCTTCGACAAGCAGGGCGACATCTGGATGGGCACGATGTATCAGGGCAATCTCGCAAAGTTCGATCGAAAGACAAAGGCGTTTCAGACGTGGGGCTCGCCCACGTTCCGCGACCGGGACGAAGCGCGCATTGCGATGGTCATGCCCTCCAATCACCATGTGGACGGTCAAGTGTGGATTGGTGGCGACAGCGAGTATCAGGTGGACGTGAAGACGGGCGAATGGAAAGCCATCGACTATTCGGTGGGGCTCTCCAACGACTCGCCGATTGCCCGGCAGCTCAGCTCGTACGGCGTCGCGTCTGACTCGAAAAACAACTTCTACGGGATGAATCTGAACGGCACGTACATCATCAAGGTGGACGCAAAGACGAAGAAAGTCACGCCATTTGCGACCCCGACACCTGATTCAGGCCCGCGTCGAGGTCACATGGACGCGCAGGACCGCCTGTGGTTCGCTGAATTCCGCGGCAACAGAATCGCGATGTTCGACACCAGAACCGAGAAGTTTCAGGAATGGCCCGTCACTACTCCGTGGACCAACGTCTACGACGCGATTCTGGACGATGCGGGGTACGCGTGGGGCGGTGGCATGAACAACGACCACGTCGTACGGGTGAACACCAGCACGGGCGAGACCGTCGAGTATCTGCTCCCGAAGGCAACGAACATCCGTCGCGTGAACGTCGACAACTCGACGAGCCGTCCTTCTTTTTGGGTGGGAAACAATCTCGGCGCGTCGCTCATCAGAGTCGAGGCGCTCGACTGAATCAGCGCTCTCATTTGGATCGTAGGAGATTTGTATGTCCTCCATTGAGGTTGTGGCAGGCAACGGGCTGCTCCATCGTCGTGCCTTTTTGACACGCGGGAGCGCATTTGCTGCCGCGGTCACGGGCTATGCCCTCAGTGACACGGCAGCGGCGCAGCAGATCGTGGATCAGCCGTGGAGCAAAGGGCGCGGCGCTGCGGTGCAGGGATATGGGACACCGTCGCCGTTCGAGAAGAACGTAGTACGCACGCTCTCGAACCCCCAAGGCGAGCCGCGCACACAGCACGGACGCACGCCGCACCACCTGATCAACGGAACGTTCACACCGAATGGTTTGCATTTCGTGATTTCTCACTCCGGAAACCCCGATATCGATCCCAGTCAACTTCGTCTGGTCATCCACGGACTGGTGAGGCGTCCGCTCGAATTCACCCTCGACACGCTGCACCGCTATCCGATGGTGTCACGCATGACGTTCGTGGAATGCGGTGGCAACAGCGCTCCGCTGTTCTCGAACGAGCCGATGCAAGCCGACATCCAGGCGATCCACGGGCTCGTGTCGTGTTCCGAGTGGACCGGCGTCATGCTCTCGACGCTGCTCGACGAGGCGGGGATCGACCCGAAAGCGAAATGGCTCATCGCCGAAGGCGCCGACTCGCTCGCGCTCAGCCGAAGCGTGCCGATCACGAAAGCGCTCGACGACGCCATGATCGCGCTGTATCAGAACGGTGAGCGGATCATGCCTGGCAACGGATATCCAATGCGCCTTCTGCTACCCGGGTGGGAAGGCAACATGAATGTGAAATATCTGCGCCGCCTCAAGCTGGTCGAGCAGCCGGCCATGAGCTACTACGAGGCGCGCACCTACGCGCCGATTCTCCCCGGCGGCAAGGCGTATCAGTTCTATTTCCTGCAAGAGGTCAAATCGTTCATCACACATCCGTCGCCGGGTCTGAGAATGAACGGGCCTGGGTTCTACGAGATCTCAGGTATCGCGTACTCGGCCAACGGGCGCATCGCAAAGGTGATGGTGTCGGCCGACGGCGGGAAAACATGGGCGCAAGCGGCATTGCAGGCGCCGGTTCTTCCCAAGGCGTTCACGCGCTTTCGTGCACCGTGGCGGTGGGATGGCGCACCGGTCGTGTTGCAGAGCCGCGCATGGGACGAGGGCGGCAACGTGCAGCCAACACGGGCAGAGGTCATCGCGCGTCGCGGTCAGACGTCCAAGCCCCTCACAAACCCGCTGGGATTCCCAAGCCAGCATTACAACGGACCCACGAGCTGGCGAGTCGAATCGACTGGCGAGGTGCGAAATGCGTACGCGTAGGACGCTCCTCATGTTCGCCGAGCTCCAGAGGCACGCTGCCACCGAAGGAGGAAAGAAGAATTTTGCTCCGTGTCTCAGTGTCTCCGTGGCCCGTGGATGTATGCTGGCGGCCGTATTCGCATCGACCGTGACATTTGCGCAGACTTCCTTGAACTCCGCTCAGAGCACGCCGAATCTCGGCCGTCCAATCTCCGAAGCAGAGATCGCCGCCTGGGACATCAGCATTCTGCCGGACGGTACCGGCCTGCCTGCCGGCAGCGGCACACCCGAACAGGGCGCCAAGATTTTTGCGGCGAAATGCGCCTTGTGCCACGGGCCCGAAGGTAAGGGAGGAACGGCGGCAGCGGTCGTCGGCGGCGCACCGCTCACGAACGGAATCGACACGCCGAAAACCATCGCCAACTTCTGGCCCTACGCGACGACGCTCTTCGATTTCACGCGGCGCGCGATGCCATGGCAGCAGCCGCGCACGCTGACCAACGACGAAGTCTACGCACTGACTGCGTACATCCTGTCGCTCAACAAGATCATCGGTCCCAGCGACACAATGAACGCGCAAACTCTGCCGAAGGTCCGTATGCCCAATCGGGACGGCTTCGTCGTTCGCTTTCCGGAGAAGATGCCGTAGACTCGGATTCGCATCATTCCAGGAATTCCCACACATCGAGTGCAACCCGGATCGGATCGCACGCCTGGCGGTCCGGCCTTGCGCGAAGCGCCGGCAGCACGCACGCAGAGGAGACGTTCGTTGAAAACCCTATTGTTAGCGTGTCTTATTTCCGCCGCTGCGGCCAGCGCGCATGCTCAGGAAGTTCTTCAAGGAGTGACGTTCAGCGTCGATGTGCTCAACTTGACGACCGTGGGCACCGACATCGACCAGGTGCAAGTGTTCACCTTGAATCAGACTGTCGACGCTCGCGGCACCCTCGCTCAACGGGCGACAACCGTCGACTATGGAACGACGTTCCGCCGCATCGACATGAGAGTTGGAAACAACCAGGCGCTTTCGCTTTCGGCCGGCTATCGGCGGGGCGGGTGGGGTCTGAGCTTCCGCCGCTGGAGCACCGAAGAAGAGGCTTCATTCCAGGAGCGCATCACGAGCTCCCCCGAGAGGGTGACGTCGGGCACCATGGCCTCAACTCAGTCGCAGACGGTCCAGGGATGCCGCATGTGGGATAACACCCAGCCGCCCGTGGTAAACATGCGCGACGCCTCGGGTTTCTCGCCCGTCGATTGCTACGCGCGCAACGCGCTTGATACCTCGAAGATGGACGTCATGGTCGAGCGTGCCTGGATCGAAAGTCCGGGCTTGCAGGCGGTGGTCAGGATCGGCGCGGCGATCGGCCGCCTGGAACACCGCAGGCAGGAGGGACAGGAACAGAATGCCTTGGTCGAGCTTCCCGGTTTGCAGAGTCCGTTCGGAACGCCGTTCGATCGCCTGACGAACCGCATCACGCTCGACAGCACGGGCATGGCAACCGGCCGGTTTGTTGGACCGAGCGTGGAGCTCGCGGGCAGATTCGGCTTGGGCCGGCTGCAAGCCGACTGGCGCGTGAATCAGTCGGTGCTCATCGGCAACGCGGAGCTGACGGGAGAATGGATCGACATCGATCGTGTCAGCATCGTCGGACGCTCTGGCAACGTCGCGTTTACGGAGTCAGACATGCTGGAAGGCCGTTACCCGCTTTCGGAGAGGAAACAGACCGCGATTCCGGTGCTCGACAGCGAGGTCAAGGTCGGGTACCGAATCGTCGAAATGATCAGCGCCGGTGTCGGCTACTTCATCTCCTCGTGGCAATCGGTACCGATGGCGTCTTCGTGGTCAGTCCCCGGCGAGTGGACCGACGCTGCAGGAACGCACTGGAAGCGAAACGAGTCGAACCTCGTGTTCCATGGCGTGTCGTTCTTCGGTCAGGTCGGTTTTTAGGCTAGTTCGCCGAGTTCGGCGGCAGCCAGCCACCGGTGACGAATACGTGAAATGCCTCGAGGCTGCGCTCGACCGCCTGCTGCGGGGTGCGGCACTTCTCGTCGAGAACGCGCCGGCCTTCATGACGCAGGCGGAGTACGTAGTCGCCTGATTCCTCTTGTACGAGCACGCACGTGAGAGTGCGGCCGCTCCGTCCGAGCGTCCATGACGTAAGCAGTTCCTTGGTCGGACCGACAAATGGTGGCATCGTCGTCTCCAATGTCCGGTGTGCTGAGTCGTGCACGCGGGAGCCCGCACACGATGGGGACGAGCGTCGCAAGGCGGATACCACCATCCTGGGCGCGCATAGCCCAGGCGCAACCCGTCGGGATCTTTGAAGTTAGCCCTGACTGTCGGAAAGCCGGCAAAGCCGGAAGTCGCCGCCGCCGATACATTTGGTCTGGGAGGCAGGGCCATACGCCCGGCCTACAAGAACTGATGCCTGAAGACCGCGCTGGGGCAGCGGAATGATCGCAGTCGCCGTTCTGATCCTGCTGGCTGCGCTCCTGGCCGCGCTCCATTCGCTGATGCGCAAGCAACCCGATCGACGGAGTCTCTGGCGAACGGCTCTGTACGTCGGCGTGGGCACCGGAGTGGCACGCGCCGCGCTCGCCTCTCTTGGTTGGTACATGATGGAGCACACCGGCGGACCGCTGCAGATTCCGGCATTCGCACTGGCGATGATGGCGTGGCCAGAAGGGGCCATGCTGGACGAAAGACGGCTGACGCCGGTGCCACCCGCCTTCTACATCCAACTCTCAGTGTTGCTCATCGCGAGCACCTTGGCGGTCAGCTGCCTTGTGGCAGTCATTGCGACGAAAAGCCGGTTCGGCCGCGTGCGGATGTAAGCGAAACGATAGCTCGCGACCCACTGTTGCCGCGTGCGCCGTGTGCCGATATGAGACATATGGCCGACATCGACGCTCGCGGCGACACCACCGTCGTACCTCCGGTTGTGCTGTATGACCGTCGCAAGTCGCCCGATCGCAGGGCTACATGGCGAGGCGGCCGCAGAGATTCGGACTGGATTCATCGTCCGCCGGGCGCGTTGCGGCGCTTCGAGCAGCTGCAGCGCCGTGTCGTCCAGCTCGGAAAGTGGCGTATCACCGTGCCGTTCACGGGCAGCGCACGACGGGTGCATCCGTTTCTGGGACTCTGGGCGATGGCCATCGTGGCAGTGCTGACATTCGCCGCGGCAAGAACGAACTTCGCGCTGCTCGGAGTTCTGTTCGAAAGGCTGGCACCCGGCGATCCGCAGCGCTCCGCGCCGAGGGGTGAAACGATTCGGGACGTCTAATGGCGGATGTCTTGCCCGAGCAAGACAAATGCATCCCTCCGCAGAAGCAACTTCCCCTTAACTCACGTCAGACACTGCAGCCTTCCAGGGCTGGGCGTTGGCCTTCCCTTTGCGGACATGCACTGCGATGTCCGCGATTGCATCCAACCGATCCGCCAACCGCTGGGAGATTCTCGCCGGTCGGACGCTCGCGGCATGCGTCCATCCAACGGCCGCATGGCACTCCACTGTCCGGTCGTTTCGAGTTCTTCTTGTCGCCGGTTATTTTGCCGCCGGATACATTAGCGCCCTTGCACTCATGTTGATGAAGGACTAACCGCTACCACAGTCCTCGCAGAACGCGCAGCGCGAGCAACAGAATCATCGGCGAGAAGTCCAGTCCCCCAATCGGGGGAAGTACTCTTCGAATCGGCGCTATAGCAGGCTCGGTCAGGTTGTACACGAGCTGCACCAATGGATGACGTCTGTCGGCCCGAACCCATGACATTACAACCGCTGCCAGGACGACAAGCGAATAGAGGTCGATCAGCGTGACGATGAGGCGCATCGAGACGGATGAGCGGTATTATCCTAGTGCTCGCGAGGCTGCGTAAACAGCGCTAAAGTACAAGTATGGTTGGTCCAATCAGTCACTGGGTGATGGCGGTTGGATTGGTGATGGCCTTTGTTCCTCCTCCCGCCATCGCTCAGGTGAGAATTGTTGTACCTCCGGGCGCTCAGCCGACGGTCAAGTCCGATCACGTCCAGCAGCGGACTCCTCCGCCGACACGTCCTTCCCCGCCAACTCGGTCAGTCTCGCAAATGCGATTCGAGCCGCGTCCTGACTTACGGGATGGAGGCGTGCCCGTGCTGCGAGGGGGACGTTTGGGCGTCCCCGTGTGGCCGATCTGGGACGGCATCGTCCCCACGATTCCAGCGGAAGTGGTCCAGCCGGCTCAAACCGAGCTCCGCGGCGGTTTGCAGCTGGATGTTCAGCCTTGGCGCGCAGAAGTGTACGTTGACGGCGATTACGCAGGACTCGTTCAGGACTTCGGCGGCTACTATCGGCCTCTCGAGCTGATACCGGGACCGCATGCGATCACGATCGTCGCGCCTGACTTCGACCCCCTGATGATCGATGTCGTCATCGTTCCGGGTCGCACAACGACGTATCGGGGTACCCTCAGCCGCGCTTCGGGCCGCTAACCTGCGGCCCGCACCTGACCCTCGGCACGACTGAGGGTTACCCCCTCTATCTATATTCAATTCACCGTCCGCCTGTCCTCCCGTGCACGCGGTCAGACGGAAAGCAGCCGATCAAAAAACGCGCGGTAGCGCGTCAGCGCAAGGCGCAGATCTTCGGTCGAGATATCGCGGTCTCGATCCCACTGGCTCTCCAATGTGGTGCGTTGCTCGCCAAAGACCTGTACCACGCGAGAAACAACCTGAGCGACGAGCGCGTCTGCTTGTTCGACGGCCGCGCGCGGCTCGTCCACGAAGCCCGTTTGAATCGCGTCCCAACGGCTGCGGAATCCATGTGCCTCCTGGTCATGAAACAGCGCGGCACGAAGAGACGTGTCGCTGCCTGCAAGCTCCACGCGAGACGTGTCGACTCGGGCCTCGCGGGCCGCGTCGACGCGGGCACGTTCCTCACCGCTCGGACGTGATGCCGCAGACGTCACAGACGACCGCGGTGCCTGGCGATCCTCCTTGCGCTCGGGCGGCGTTGATTCCGCCGTCGGCTTATCTGGATCTTCTAAATCGCGACTGCGACGTGGCTCCTGGTTCATGACGCCCTCCTGCGCTCGCTCTCCTTGGGTTCGACCTCGAGCAGATCGGCGAACAGCGCACGGTAGTTGACGATCGCCCGGCGCAGCTCTTCGGTCCCGGCCTCGCCGCGTTCTCGTCGCTGCATCAGCTCACGCGCGATCCTGTAGTTCTCAACCACGTGAGGATGATCGACGGATACGTCTTCCGCACGCCTGTCGAAGTCCTCCGGCGGATATCCGCGCGCCACCATCACTCGGGCGACCAGCGCGTCTGCCGACGCTGTCGAGCCGACGGGGTCATCGACGAACGTCGCCTGGACACGACGCCATTCGCGGTCGAACTCGTCGGCCTGGGCGGACGAGAGCGGGCGAAGCTCGAATCGATCGACGCGGTCCGCGCGCTTCTTGAGGATCGATTCCGCCTTGTCGGGTCTGCCAACGGCTCTTACCGTTCTGTCGTACTCGGGGCCGAAACGCTCACGGAGCCGTTCCCGCCGCTGGCGCACCGAATACATCCAGACAGCCGTGATGAGTATCAAAACCGCCACAGCTATTCCGACAACCATCAGTGTTTGTGAATCCACGATTTCCCTCCCCCATGAAGAGAATCGCAATGCGCGTTCCACCGAGACATGCCGGCGGAGCGGGCGGGAATTCTGTCGCGCTTGATCGGACGAGTATGGATTTACGGTGAGAGTGATGAGAGCTCAGGCGATCGGATCCGCGCAAGAAACGTCCAGTTCTAGTCTTCCAGCTCTTCGACGGAACAGCGCCGACGTGGTAGCGCGAATCCATTCCTCGCTGCGGGAGCCAGCCTCAATGCGTTTGTGCTCCGCCCGGCGCCGCGGGCGAGCAACGGCAATGATGAACGCGGCGACACCGATCAGCCCGACCAGAAGTGACCACATGCCACAAGTTCTCGCGCGATGAATGGCGATCGCACATGGGCGGCCGTCAAGACTCAGCCAGCTATCGAATGACGGTCTGACGATTGCAGCGCGATAAGCGATTCGTTAATCACGCGAGAGTAACTGTGGCCACAAACAAATTCGCAAGGACGTCCTCCGGTTTCCTGGGAGCCGAGCGACGAGGCAGATGACAGGAGACGCATGTGACAGCAGCGAGGCGATCAATCCGGTACGCCGTCGTGGGTCTCGGGCATATCGCTCAGGTAGCGGTTCTCCCTGCCTTCGCTCACGCGCGCAATTCTGAACTGGTCGCGGTTGTCAGCGACGATAGGACCAAGCGGCGC
>Ga0075418_10008605_pt1 | contig 11437 bp, 11 predicted proteins | sample SoiMetdeltSBSDD2_FD_81776 | JGI IMG/M metagenome (GOLD analysis project Ga0075418, IMG submission 81776) | Bulk soil microbial communities from a Populus tree surrounding site in Tennessee, USA - Soil MetaG P. deltoides SBSDD2 | ecosystem: Environmental > Terrestrial > Soil > Tree plantation...
CAGGCCGACCCCGCCCACGATGCTGTTGATGGCGGCGGTCACGCTGGCCCCGGTGAACAGCATCCCCGCCGGCCGGGCCCGCAGCCCCACCGTGGCCATCGCGGCCGAGAACCGCTCCTCCTCGGCGGCCGGGCCGAAGAACTGGTCGGCCTCGGGGACCAAGCTGCGGTAGTAGCCGCGGATCCGCTGCATCCGCCGCAACAACACCAGGTTCTCCAGGGCATTGCGCAACAAAACCGCGGAGCATATGCAGAGCGGTATGGCATGATGTTCGGCTTCGACGTCGCCCACCCGTAGATACCAAAGCCTGGCGGTCGAGGTCACGCATCAACTCACACCCAAGGGGGCGGGATATGGCAACCCAGGAGCCGAAGACGGTCGCGTTCGTCCTCTACCCAGGGCTTACGCTGCTGGATCTGGTCGGTCCGCAACAGGTCTTTGCCAGCCTGCGGCGGTTCAGCGACCAGTACCAGCCAGTGGTGGTGGCCGAGCAGCTCGAGCCTATGCCCACCGACGGCCCGCTCACCGTCACCGCCGACCACACCTTCGGCGACGTCCCCGACCCGGCCGTGGTGATCGTCCCCGGTGGGGACGTCCCGACCATCAAGGCCATAGGCGACCCAGCGGTCCGCGAGTATCTGCGCCACGCCGCGGACACGGCACCCGTGGTCGGGTCGGTGTGCACCGGGGCGCTGATCCTGGCCGCGGCCGGGCTGCTGGAGGGCCGCCAGGCCACCACCCACTGGGCCTACCACCGGCTGCTGGAACGCCTGGGCGCCACCTATTTGCCGCAGCGGTGGGTGGAGGACGGCAAGTTCATCACCTCGGCCGGGGTCTCGGCCGGCATCGACATGGTCCTGGCCCTGGTCGCCCGCCTCACCGACGAGCCGACCGCCCGGATGGTCCAGCTGGCCATCGAGTACGACCCCCACCCACCGTTCGGAGGCATCGACTGGAACCAGGTGAACCGGGACATCTACGAGCCGATGCTCGGCCCCATGGTCCAACAGCAGCTGGCCGACCGGCCCGAGCTGCTGGCCAAGCTGAGCACCTAAGCACTGACGGCAGCGTCACTGCCACCGGAGTCACCGCATGCGGATCATCAAGCTGGCGTGGGTCGGCACCCGACCGGGAACGCCCAGCCGACGGTTGCCTTCTTCCGTGACGTGCTGGGTCTTCGGCTGGAGCTGGAGCGTCCGGGGTTCTGGATGCTGAAGCTGCCGGACGGCAGCAAGGTGGAGTCTTTGGACCCGACCGCCCGATCAACCGGCACTTCACCACCGGTCCCGTCGCCGGGTTCCTCGTCGACGACGTCCACCGTGCAACCGCCGAGCTGCGGTCCGCCGGCGTTGAGATCCTCCTTGAGCTGGAGGTCGACGACAGCGGGGCCTGGGTGCACTTCCGCGCGCCGGACGGCAACATCTACGGCTTCACCCAGAACCCTACTGTGTCTCGACCGCACTGAGCCCCATGGTGACGGAAGGAGTCGTCGTCGACTGTTTCCGCTGCAGTCGCGCGCCGCTTGGACAAGCGGTTCACCTACGGGCTGGACCGGCTGCTGGACGGCCTGGGCGTTGCCGCCGGCGACCACCCAGCATCGTGGCCATCCTCGAGTCCCAGGTGCTGATCGTTTCGAAGGCCAGCGCCGGACCTTCTCGAAGCCAGAACTTGACCGAGTACCCTCTGGGGATTTTGGTTGAACACTCCGAAGACCAGTGGATTGAGTCACCCTCGTGAGGGAGGAGCCATGGCGAACGTACAGGCCGCGGGGCAGTCGGGCGGGCTGGAGGCGAGCGAGCGAGCGTTCGCCGTGAACGGCGACCAGCGGCTGCTCCAAGCCCTCACCACCGAACACTTCACCCTGCAGACGGCTCGGTCGGCCACGATCATGGAGACCAACGGCCGCTCGGCGCTGTTCTTGAGCACCGTCTCCAGCGCCGTGGTTGCGTTGGCGTTCATCGGCCAAGTCGCCGACGTCGGCCAACCGTTCTTCCTGTTCGCGCTGGCGGTGCTGCCGACGCTGTTCCTGCTCGGGCTATTGACCTATCTGCGCCTAGCGCAGAGCGCCAGCGAGGACCTCCTGTACTCGCGAGCCATCAACCGTATCCGCCGCTACTACCTGGAGCTGGACCCGGCCGCGCCGTCCTGGTTCCTGCTCGGCGGCCACGATGACATCCATGGCGTGATGGCCAACATGGGCCTGGTCGCCTCCAACTGGCACCTGCTGTCCCACACCTCGACCATGGTCGCGGTCACGACCAGCATGATCGGCGGGGCCTTTGTGGCCGTGGCCGTCGGTGGGCTGGGCGCCGGCCAGGTCCCGGTGGCCGTGGCCGCAGCCGCCGGGGTGCTGGTCAGCCTCATCCTCACCGCGGCGCTGTGGCGGGACCAGGCCCGGCGGTGGCGCACCGCCGAGCAGAGCGTGCTGTCCTTTTTCCCGTCCACGCCCGACCCTGGGCCGCGTGTGCAGTCAACGGCTGCCTCGGCCCTCGACGACGCCGAGGTCGGTCCAGGCGAGGACGACCCACCGAGCGCAAACGACCACTGACCTGAACGACCTGACGAGCATGCACGCACACACAGCAACTGCCACGGGGACCAGCCACCCAGGCCAGCGGACTAGGGCCTGTCTGACCGCACCTACAAAGCCTGGTGTGCTATGTGGTGATGGGTGCCGGATCAAGCAGGTGCTCCGGCCTCGACGGCCACGGGAACATGTCCCCGGTGAAGGCGTAGTGGACCGGCTCGTCTGCGCGAGCGCCGAGGCTACGAGCGAGTTCCTCAAGGCTCCTCGGATCATTAGGGACAGGCAGAAACACGCCCTGCTGACCAGAAATGACGAGCAAGCTCCGATGCTCGGTCGGCTGCTTAATGGCCCATATCTCGTGACGGCCAGTATCCCCGTTCGGGTCGTACACGCTGAGCAACGGAAGCGTGATGGCCGATGGGTTCATGAGCTGTTCACGGATCGGCTGGAGCGCCGGCTGCAGGATGTACTTCCAGCCGAAAAGCGCGAAGGCAGCGAGATATGCGGTTCGGATCCACGAGACCCGGGCGCGGTCGGCGAAGTACCTCAGCTGCGGAGTGACAGTGAAGCGGAAGTCAGTGCTCCGAGTCTCACTCAACATGCGGATGTGCTCCTCCATGCGCTCCAGGTCGGCCGGGTTGTTGATCTTCGGGACACCCATCAGGAACATGCCCGTTTGGCCCGCGAGGTGTATTTCGACCCTGGTGGCAATGTCGCCGACCGTGAATGTGGCGGTCTCAGACTGCTGGCTGTTGCCGGAGAGAAACTGCCGAAGCCGTTGCTGCTTGCGGGCCTCCGCGTCGAAGTGGCGACCGGCGTCGTTGTTGCACCTCTTGCAGGTCAGCACTAGCTCGTTTCCGCCGAGCGCCTCCGGAGGAACATGTTCGACGCTCAATTGCTCGGTGGCGAACTCTTCAACAGTGAGCAGGACATCGACGCAGAGTGGGCAGAGGTACCAGTCCTCGTCCGAAGGGAAGGCGTCCTCGAACCCGCGTTCACGCGCCACTGCGCGCAGAGTACGAGCTCCCCTGTAGAACCACTCGATGTGCTTCGGCTTCACCACGACAACGAACCTTGGCGATCGACGCGAAACTCGTCAAGCAGGCTTCCGACGGGCGTCCAGCCGGAGCGTCTTCGCAGCCGACCTTGTTCGCCACCATCTGAGAACAACCTTTGCCATACAGCGCGCCAGGCGGGTAGGACTCACCAGGGCCTGTGTGATGGCTCCTGCTCCCCCGCATGAGCCGTCAGACACGCCCTAGCCTTTGCGGCCAGCGGGGTGCTGCTGTCCCCGACCGTATCGGGTTGCAGCCAGGACACCCGAACGCGTTCGCCTTCCGGATCCCGGACTACCCTGGGCAGCCCCCGACGCCCCGATGGCGACCACGATCCAGCCTTGCCGGCCCCCCGTGTGACCGAGGCGGCTCCGGCGGCTGGTCGGCGAACTCACCGACACGATTGCTGCCATCGGACAGCTGTCGGCCCAGACCGACCAGCGGCTGGCTGGCAACCGGGTCATCGCGGATCGGCTGGTGTCGTTCTCCGACCCGGACACCGCCCGATCGGCCAGCGCAACCGCCGTTCGCCGACCGAATTTGGCCACAAGCTGCCGCTGGCAGAAGACCAGCGCGCCTGGTCGCCGACACCACCTTGGGCAGGCAACGCAAACCAGCTTGACCCGACCGCCCGCTCAGACGGCGTACTGCTCCGGCGCGGCCACAAACCGCTGGTGGCACCCCTCGGAGCAGAAGTAGTAGGTCTTCCCTTCGTACTCCTCGCTCGCCGCGGCCGCGGCCGAATCGATCTCCATCTCGCACACGGGGTCGGTCACCGTCGCCATCACTACCCCCCTTCCGTCCCTCGTCGTCCTGGGAATCATGCCAGCGCCGTCCAATGGAACGAAACGACGTCCACGTGCAGGCTACCTTGCCCCTCGGAGGTCACAGATGAGTCCGGTGCTGTGGGGCATTGTCTTTGGGGCCATCCAGGCCGCGGCACCGCTCGGCTTGTGGTGGCATGCTCCAGCGACCATCTATGGGCTCTCGTTGACCCTGATCGCAGCGGTCTACCTCGGCCTCGCGGTGGCCGACGGACGCCCCAGGTCATCGCCGTCGAGGCGGGGATCGCCGCAGCCTTTGTGGTGGTCGCGGCGGCCCTGGCCGACTGGTGCCAGGGGGTGGTGGAGCTGACCACCGCCATCCGCACCCGCCGGGTCAGGCTGACGGTGGCGCCGGCCCAGTCCAGGGACCGGTTGTAGGAGGCCAGCACGGTGACCCACTCGTCCAGGTCCCACAGGAAGATCCCGCACCGGCCGGTCGTGCACGAGGTGGCCGCCACCCAGTAGCGGCCATGGAGGCGCTCGCTGCCCGCAAGGGCGGCCAGGTGGGCCTGGACTCGGCCAAGGTGACCGCCGGGTCGGTCACCAGCTGGTCGAAGTGCTCGATGGCCATGGCCTTGGTCAGCACCGGCAGCTCGCGGAGGGGGTGGTCGGTGCGGCCGGCGTGGAAGCGCCGGTGGAACGGCGAATGGGCATAGGCGTATTCGCGCAGCTGCTGCAGGGCGCGTGCCTTGTGGGCCTGCAGCTGCTCGCGGGGTCCAGTGGTCGCGCTGGCGAAGGGTGTCCCGGCGGCCCAGGACGCGCAAAACCACGGATAGATTGCTGCTCCCCGGTCCATGTTGGTCCCGGTCCTGGGCAACCCCGTGCTCCGGCCAGGTGCGCTGTGGGCGTTAGGTCATGTCCGGCTGGTCGTCTCCTGGAGGGTCTGCAGGCGCTGGCGATACTCGTCGGGGTCGATCTCGCCGCGGACAAGCCGCTCGGCCAGGATCTCCTCCGGGTTGAGCCGTGGCGGCTGGTCGGGCTGGGGCTGCTGGTCGGGCTGGCCGGGGCGCCGCAGCAGGGCGACCGCAACAACGGCGACCAGCGCCCAGAAGCCGAGCATGCCAAGGTTCATGAGCAGCCAGCCCCAGCTACTCATGGCGTAGCCGTTCATCATCGGGACCACCTCCTGTCGATCGGACCTGGTCTCCGGCGACACTCTCACCGTAGATGCCCTCCGGGTATGGGGCAGGGTCCAATGGGCCGCCATTTCAGGGCCGGTCGGTCCTGTCCGTCCTGGCCACCGCGTCTATACTCTAGGGGGGTATGGCATGAGGAGGTTGAGGATGCGGGGTTACACGGCGGACAAGGACAAGCTGCAGTTGCGTCTGCGACGGATTGAGGGCCAGATCCGCGGTCTGCAGCGGCTGGTCGACGAGGACGCCTACTGCATCGACGTCCTCACCCAGATCTCGGCGGTCAACGCCGCCCTGCGCGGGGTTTCGGTGCTGTTGCTGGAGGACCATCTCCGCCACTGCGTGCGCGACGCAGTCCGCGGCGAGAGCGAGGTGGACGGCGACGCGATCGTGACCGAGGCCACCGAGGCGATCGAGCGGCTGCTCAAGTCCTAGCACACCACCCGCCAGCACCCTACCTGCTATCGCGGACGGAGGCTACAGATGACCACGATGACCATCAGCGTCCCCGAGATCCACTGCGACCACTGCAAGCACTCGATTGAGGGCGCGCTGGCCCTGCCCGGCGTCGCGTCGGCGCGGGTCGACGTCAAGGCTCGGACGGTCACCGTGGACGTCGACGAGACGCTGACCGACCGCGGCCGCCTGGTCGCCGCCATCGAGGAGCAGGGCTACGACGTACCGGCTTGACCACGGCACCCGTCGGCTCGGCAGTACGAGAGGAGGAGGCATGGCCGCCGTCCAGCCGCATACCAAGGACGCCCCCAGCACGATCGACTTTAGCGTCGAGGGGATGACCTGTGGCTCGTGTGCGGCGCGGGTCCAGCGGGTGCTGGCCAAGACCGACGGCGTGGCCGATGCCGAGGTGAACCTGGCCACCGGCCGCGCCCACCTCACCCTCCAGCGTCCGCTGCCAACCGCTGAGCTGCAGGCGAGGGTGGCCAGGATCGGCTACGGCCTCACCCCCCTGGCCGAGACGCCCGGCGGCGGCGATGACCCCGATGAGCGGGCACGCCGGTCCTGGCGGCGCCGGGTGTGGCTGGTCGCCCCGGCCGCGGTGTTCGCGGTCGCGACCATGCTGGCCGGCCCCACCCTGATGGAGGACCCGGGCTGGCGGCTGGCCCTGTTCGCGGTGGCCACCCTGGTGCAGTTCGGCATCGGCTGGCCGTTCCTGCGCGAGGCGGCCCACCGGGCCCGCCGGGGCACCGCCAACATGGACACCCTGGTCGCGGTCGGCACCCTGGCCGCCTATGGCTTCAGCGTGGTGCAGCTGGTCACTGGTGGGGTGGAGCTGTACTTCGAGACCGCCATCTTGCTGATCGCCTTCGTTACCCTGGGCCGCTACTTCGAGGCCCGGGCCCGGGGCCGCGCCGGCCAGGCCATCCGGGCCCTGCTGGACATGGGCGCCAAGCAGGCCCGGGTGGTCCGCGACGGCGCCGAGGTGCTGGTCCCCGTCGAGCAGGTCACCATCGGCGACCTGCTGCGCATCCGCCCCGGCGAGAAGGTCCCCGTCGACGGCGAGGTGCTCGAGGGAACCAGTGCGGTGGATGAGTCCATGCTGACCGGCGAGAGCGTCCCGGTCGACAAGGCCCCCGGTGACCGGGTGGCCGGGGCCACGGTCAACACCAGCGGCGTGCTCACCGTGCAGGCGACCGCGGTCGGGGCCGACACCGCCCTGGCTCAGATCGTCCAGCTGGTCGAGCAGGCCCAGGCCGGCAAGGGCCAGCTGCAGCGCCTGGCCGACCGCACCGCGGCGGTCTTCGTGCCAGTGGTGATGGTCGTGGCCGCGTTGACCTTCACCGGCTGGGCGCTGCTGGGCGGCGACCCGACCCGGGGGCTGACCGCGGCGGTGGCGGTGCTGATCATCGCCTGCCCGTGCGCGCTCGGGCTGGCCACCCCGACCGCCATCATGGTCGGCACCGGCCGCGGCGCCGAGCTCGGCGTCCTCATCAAGAGCGTCGAGGTCCTGGAGCGGACCCGCCGCATCACCACGGTGGTGTTCGACAAGACCGGCACCCTGACCCGCGGCCAGATGGCCCTGACCGACGTGGTCGCCGCCGAGGGCGTGGACCGCGCGGACCTGCTGCGCCTGGCCGGGGCGGTGGAGGCCGACAGCGAGCACCCGATCGGCGCCGCCATCGCCGCCGCCGCCGGTCAGCAAGGGGACGTGCCGGCCGCCCACCGGTTCCAGGCCGTCGCCGGCCAGGGCGTCCATGCCGAGGTGGCGGCCGGCGCCAGCGGCCCGATGATGGTCTGGGTCGGGCGGCGCAAGCTGGCCGCCGACGCCGGCCTGCTCGTCCCCCAGACGCTGGAGGCGGCCGCCGAGCGGCTGGAGCGCCAGGGCAGGACCGCGGTGCTGGTCGGCTGGCAGGGCGAGGCCCGAGGCGTCCTGGCCGTGGCCGACACCCTCAAGGACGGCGCCGCGGAGCTGGTCGGGCGGCTGCACGCGATGGGCCTGGAGGTCGCGATCCTGACCGGCGACAACCAGGTCACCGCGCAGGCGATCGCGGCCGCGGTCGGGGTGGACCGGGTCCTGGCCGAGGTGCTCCCGGCCGACAAGGTCGGCGAGATCGCCCGCCTGCAGGCTGCTGAGGGCCGGGTGGTGGCGATGGTCGGCGACGGCGTAAACGACGCCCCGGCCCTGGTCCAGGCGGATCTGGGCATCGCCATCGGGACCGGCACCGACGTGGCCATCCAGGCCAGCGACCTGACCCTGCTGCGCGGCGACCTGGAGGGCGTGGCCACCGCGATCGCGCTGTCGCGGCGGACCTACCGCACCATCGTGCAAAACCTGTTCTGGGCGTTCGGCTACAACACCGCCGCCATCCCCCTGGCCGCCGCCGGGCTGCTCAGCCCGGTGATCGCCGGTGCTGCCATGGCGTTGTCCAGCGTCAGCGTGGTTGCCAACTCGCTGCGGTTGCGCCGTTTTGGCTCAACAGGAGTGTCGTAATGGCAACCAAGGAGCGCAGCACCGCCATCCTGGACGTCCGACCGATGCTTCGGGGCTCGGAGAAGGCGGTGGTCGAGGCGGTGCTCGGGCGCCGGCCGGGGGTGGAGCGGGTCGAGGCCAACCCCGTCTCCCAGACCGCCACGGTGGTCTACGACCCGACCCAGACCTCCCTGGCCGACCTCCGTCGCTGGGTCGAGGACTGTGGGATGCACTGCGCCGGCCAGTCGGTTCCCAACCACATCTGCGACCCGCTGATGGAACCCGACCCCCCCGACGGCCACAGCCACCACCCGGTCGCCGTCGACACCCAGCCGCCAGCCGAGCCGAACCATCAGCACCCGCCAACGGCCGCCCCATCCGCCGGTGGACATGGCGGGCATGCTGCGCCTGCCGAGGCGCCGCTGCGGTCCCCGCACGAGATGATGGGCCACGGCGGCCACGCCGGCATGTCGATGGAGGCCATGGTCGCTGACATGCGCAACCGCTTCCTCGTGGCGGCGCTGTTCTCGATCCCGATCCTGCTCTGGTCGCCGATCGGCCGCGAGGTCCTCGGCTTCCAGGTTCCCGCCCCGTTCGGGCTGCGCGACGACGTCTGGTCGCTACTGCTCAGCCTGCCGGTGATCTTCTACTCGTGCTGGATCTTCTTTGACGGCGCCGTCCGCGCCCTGCGCGCCCGCACCCTGGACATGATGGTGCTGGTCGCGGTCGCCGTCGGGGCCGGCTGGGGCTACTCGGTGGCCATCACCCTGACCGGCGGCGGCGAGGTGTTCTACGAGGCCGCCTCGGTGCTGGCCGCGTTCGTGCTGTTGGGCCACTGGTTCGAGATGCGCGCCCGCGGCGGCGCCAACGATGCCATTCGGACTCTGCTGGATCTCGCCCCGCCCAAGGCGCTGGTCATCCGTGACGGCCAGCCGCTCGAGATCCTCACCGACGAGGTCGCCGTCGGGGACCTGCTGCTGGTCCGCCCGGGGGCCAAGATCGCCACCGACGGCGTCGTCGAGGACGGCGACAGCGAGGTGGATGAGTCGGTGGTGACCGGCGAGAGCCTCCCGGTCCACAAGCAGCCCGGCGACCAGGTCATCGGCGCCACCATCAACCGCAACGGCACCCTGCGGGTCCGGGCCACCAAGGTCGGCGCCGACACCGCCCTAGCCCAGATCGTCAAGCTCGTCCAGGAAGCCCAGAACTCCAAGGCCCCCGGCCAGCGGCTGGCCGACCGGGCCGCGTTCTGGCTGGTGCTAGTGGCCCTGGTCGGCGGCGGGCTGACCCTGGTGGCGTGGCTGCTGGCCGGGCGGCCGTTCAGCGACGCCATCCTGTTCGCGATCACCGTGGTCGTGATCACCTGCCCGGACGCGCTTGGGCTGGCCACCCCGACCGCCATCATGATCGGCACCGGGCTGGGCGCCCAGCGCGGCATCCTGTTCAAGCACGCCATCGCCCTGGAGACCGCGGCCCGGATCAACACGGTGGTGATGGACAAGACCGGCACCCTCACCAAGGGCGAGCCGGAAGTCACCGACAGTGTCCCCGCCGACGGGGTGGCCGAGGGCGAGCTGCTGCGGCTGGTGGCGGCGGTCGAGCGGGACTCCGAGCATCCCTTGGCCGAGGCCATCGTCCGTCGCGCCACCCAGGCCAGGGCAGATTCGGTGACCGCCGACGGCTTCCAGAACGTCCCCGGCCACGGTGCGGTCGGCACCGTCGAGGGCCGCCGGGTCGCGGTCGGCAACCGACGGCTCATGGAGCGCGAGGAGGTCGATCTCGGCCCGCTGGCCACCCGAACCGAGCAGCTGGCCAGCGGCGGGCGCACGGTGGTCATGGCCGCCGCCGACGGCCGTCCCCTGGGCCTGTTCGCCATCGCCGACGCCCCCCGCGAGACCTCGGTCGCCGCCGTCCAGGCCCTCCACCAGGCCGACGTCCAGATCGTGATGCTGACCGGCGACAACCGGGCCACCGCCACCCGGATCGCTGGCGAGCTCGGGATCGATCAGGTGATCGCCGAGGTCCTGCCCGGCGACAAGGCGGCCCAGGTGGCGCAGCTCCAGCAGCAGGGACGCAAGGTGGCCATGGTCGGTGACGGCGTCAACGACGCCCCTGCCCTGGCCCAGGCCGACGTGGGCATCGCCATCGGCGCCGGCACCGATGTGGCCATCGAGACCGCCGACGTGGTCCTGATGCGTTCCGACCCCCTGGATGTCCCGACCGCCCTGCAGATCGGCCGGGGCACCCTGCGCAAGATGCGCCAGAACCTGGGCTGGGCGATCGGCTACAACGCCATCGCCCTCCCCATCGCCGCCGGCGTCTTCGAGCCCGCCTTCGGGCTGGTCCTCCGACCCGAGATCGCCGCCCTGTCGATGTCCGGCTCCAGCCTGATCGTGGCCGTCAACGCCCTCACCCTCAAACGCCTCCCCCTCCCGCGCCGGGAGGAGTCAGAGCATCCCAGTCGCCCAGTCACACCCCAATCCCAGGCCGCCACCGAAAGCTAGCCCCTCCGGGAGCCGCTGATGTCACGACCACCCGGCTCGACAACCGGGCAGGCGCCGGTGGTAACTGGCCGCCGGCGCCGGGGCCGACGGGTCGGTAATCATCGGTGGTTGTCCGTTGCTCGGGCCAAGGGGAGACTCCGCCAACGGCCAGAGCGCGGCGGCGGCGGGGGTCGTCGGCCATAGCGCCACCGGCCAACCGAGCGGTGCCGGCCAGGCCGTCGGCGATGCCTTCGATGAGTCCGAGGGCGGCGGTGGGGGCGCCGAGGGTGGCGGTGAGGAGATTGGGGAGTAGGGCGGTCGGGATCTCTTGGCCGACGTCGGACAGGAAGCTGGCCGTGCCGATCCCGGCCACTCCCGGGCCGAGCCAGCGTTCCCTGGTTGGCCTGGTGGGAGTGGTCATGGCCGGCAGTCTCACCCGGCTGGGACAACGAACCAAGTTTGGTTGGGGGTGTGCACTCCCCGGAA
>Ga0075418_10008606_pt1 | contig 11436 bp, 10 predicted proteins | sample SoiMetdeltSBSDD2_FD_81776 | JGI IMG/M metagenome (GOLD analysis project Ga0075418, IMG submission 81776) | Bulk soil microbial communities from a Populus tree surrounding site in Tennessee, USA - Soil MetaG P. deltoides SBSDD2 | ecosystem: Environmental > Terrestrial > Soil > Tree plantation...
CCGTTCATGCCGCCGCCGCCGAGTTGAATCGCGCGCCGGTTCCACGTGGCGGGAAGCGCCACGGCGAAGCGGATCGGCTGCGCCGTGCTGCTCGTATCGACCGGCTGCAGGCGGCCCGTGACGAGGCAATGGGCCGGCGCGTCCTGCGCCGCGGCCACCCATGTCGGCGAATCGAGCGCGACGGCCGACACCAGCTCGCCGATGCGATCCGCAGGTACGGTTGCAGCGAGCACCGCGCCTTTACAGACGGCCTCGGTGAGTGCGGATGAATCCGATGCCGGCTGCGATTGGGCTGTGCCGGCGCCGAGCGCGGCCAAGACTACCCACGCACTCAAGCGCTGCGATTGCAGTTCGCCGAACATGGCTTTCTCCCCGAATCAGTCGCGCCCGACGCGCGCGGCGCTGTTTCAGCGGTGCGCCGCGCGCTGTCGCGTCACCGGAACAGTAACGACGAGAAGTAATAGAGATCGTTTTTCCAAACGGGGAACGTATGAGCGCCCGCGTCGATGTACCACTTGTGCGGCACGTTCTGCGCGGTCAATTGCTCGTGCACGCCGTTACTGATGTTGAATAGCCCATCCTCGTTGCCGCACGACACCCACAAGAGCTCGAGCTTCCGCGCCTTCTTCGGGTCCGACACGAGCTCGGCCGGTGGCTTGGTGTTCGGCGCCGACGAGAACCCGCCGACAAAACCGAACGTGTCGACGTTGTTGAGCCCGAAGTTCAACGACTGGCCGCCGCCCATCGACAAACCGGCGAGCGCGCGGTGCTTTCGATCTGCCCTGACCGAGTAGTGCGACTCAACGAATGGAATCAAATCGCCGATCAGCTCGCGCTCGAAGTCCGCGTAGGCCGTGAACTCGACGGCCATCGCGGCGCCGCCGGGCGGGCCACCCGGTCCACGACCTGCGCCGGGAGCGCCTGCGCCGGGTGCGCCTGCGCCGGGTGCGCCTGCGCCGGGTGCGCCTGCGCCGGGTGCGCCTGGGCCGGGACCGCCCGGCGGGGCACCGCCGCCCGGACCGCCCGGACCGCGGCCGGCGAACAGCGTCGACGGCTCGTTCGACGCGCGCCCGTTCGGCATCACGACGATCATCGGCACGGCTTTGCCCTCGGCAATCAAGTTGTCGAGGATCTCACCGGCCTTGCCGGGGCCCGGCCAATGCGTTTCGTTGCCGCCGATGCCGTGCAGCAGATAGAGCACGGGGTACTTCTTATCGGCCGAATAGCCGGGCGGCAGATACACCGAGGCCGGCCGCTTGCCGTTCGTGACCTTGGAATCGAACTCGACGCGCTCGACGACGCCGGCGGGCACTCCTTCGCGGCGAGCATCGAAGCCCGCGGGCGCCGGCGCGAGCGTTGCTTCGGGACGCGGATCTGGCGGGGCACCGAACTGCGCAAGCGCGGCGCCGGCGATCACGCTCGCGGCGACGGTCAGTACAGCGGTTGAAAGAGCTCTGAAACCCACGGTCGACATGGCGATTCCCCCTCTGGTTATTGTTCGCGCGAACCGCGGCTGCCCGGCATGAAGCGGGCGGCCGCCTTCGCATCAGGCTCTCATCCTAGCAATGGGACGAAAAGGCGCGCTACTTGCGCTACTCTCGTCGCCTACGAGTTGGTGGGGGAATCGTATGCGTCGCGCTCTTTTTGTGGCGCTCCTGATCGGCTGCGCTTCGACGACCCTGGCGGCGCACGCTCAGTCCAGTCGCGAGTCGCGTCCCAACGTCGTGCTGATCATCAGCGACGACTTGGGTTGGGCCGATCTCAGCAGTTACGGCGCAACGGACATCCGCACGCCGAATCTGGACCGCCTCGCGCGTGAGGGCCTACGGCTGACCGACTTCTACGCAAACGGCGTCACCTGTTCGCCGACGCGCGCCGCGCTCATGTCGGGGCGCTATCAGCAGCGATACGGGATCGAGGTGCCGTTGCCGAACGCGGCTCGTGCCGGCGATCGCGGCTTGCCCGCGACGGGTCGCTCGTTGCCGCAGCTGCTGAAGAACAACGGCTATGCGACCGGGCTGATCGGCAAATGGCATCTCGGCTACTCGGCGGAGAAGAGCCCGAACGCTCACGGCTTCGACTACTTCTTCGGGCTCAAGAGCGGCTATCACGATTACTACACGCATGAAGACGGCGAGGGCGAGCCCGATCTCTGGGAGAACGACAAGCGGATCGAGCAAAGTGGCTACACGACGGATGTCGTGACGGAGCGCGCTGCGCGGTTCATCGATCAGCACAAGAACGAGCCGTTCTTCCTCGACGTCGCGTATACGGCGCCGCATTGGCCGTACCAAGTGCCGGGCAAACCCTCGGTCGCACCGAATCATGCGCGCCACGTCATGCCGCAGGACGCCGCGACGAGCACGCGCTCGGATTACGTGGCGATGGTCGAGCACCTCGACACGCGGATCGGGGAGCTCCTCGCTGTCATCGAACGCGCGGGAATCGTGGACAACACGATCGTGATCTTCACGAACGACAACGGCGGCGAGTGGCTGTCGAGCAGCGCGCCGCTGTTCGGCCGCAAGTGGACGGTGTTCGAGGGCGGTATCCGAGTGCCGGCCATCGTGCGCTGGCCGAAACGCATTCCGGCCGGCAGCGTCTCGGGCCAGGTCGGCATCACGATGGACCTCACGGCGTCGATCCTCTCCGTCACGGGTGCGAAGGTCCCTCCCGAATCCAAGCTCGAGGGCATCGACCTGTTTCCGATCTGGGAAGGCCGCGCGCCGGAGCTCGAGCGGACCTTCTTTTGGAGATCCGGCACCGGCCCCGCCAAGCAAACCGCCGTCAGGCGCGGTGATTGGAAGCTCGTCGTCGACGGCACGCACACGTACGTGTTCAACCTGCGCACGGACTTGAGCGAGCGCAACGATCTCGCGCGCTGGCGCCAGGACGTCGCGCAGCAACTCTACCCGTTGCTCGCGAGCTGGGAAGCTTCCGTGGATGCCGACGCGAAGGCGCTCGGTTCGACGAACGGAGGCAGTGGCTTGTAACGCCAGGACTACGGACATGAACAAGACCAACACGATTCCGTTGCTGTGCGCATTGGGCCTGCTCGCGCTCGGGCCATCGGCCGCGCGTGCGCAAGCGTCGCTGCGGCGCGCCCTGCTTCCGCACGCGACCTGGGACTGCGGCATGCCGCAAGGGATCCCGCGTCCCGAAGCCGGCCGCCTGGTGCTCGAGATCGAGGTGCCGCTCGAGCGTGCGATCGACGTCGGGCGCACGCAGTACGGAATGCGCCGCGTCGCGGTAGGGCTCGACGGCTCCGTCAAAGGACCTATGTTTTCCGGCGCGGTGACTCCCGGCACGCTCGATTTCGAGCTGACGCTCGCGAACGGAACCGTCGAGATCGAGCAAACGCTCGTGCTGCACGCGGCGGACGGAAGCTACGTGTACGCGCGCAACGCGGGCACGGGTCCGAGCGCCGACGACGTCAGGATCGTCATGGACTTCGAGGCGCCGAACGCGAGCGAGCACGCGTGGCTCAACTCCGGCCAGTTCGTCGCGCGGCGCGAGCTGAATGCTTCGGCAAAAACGCTAAGGCTGCGCGTGTACGACGTGGCGGGCGTCGCCGTCCCCTCCGGCAAGTACGCAATCCCCAAGCCGACGAACGTTCCGGCGCAGCCGTGGAATTACCGCCTCAAGGAGGCGAGCGAGCAACCGGGCGAGATGCTGATCGCCGAGAACGTCACGCTCGCTCCGTCGCAGCGCGTCGGCGCGAGCAAGCGCGGCGATCGCAACATCATTCCGATCACGGGTGGCACGGTGAAGGGCCGCATCTCCGGCAAGGTGCTCATGGGTGGGGCCGACTATCAGATCCTCACGCCGCCCGCGACGATCGACGCGCATTATCTGTGGGAGACGGACGACGGCGAGGTCATCATCGTGCGCAACGGCGGCGGGTTCGGCGCGCTCGTGCCTACGTTTGAGGCGCGCGTCGACGGTCCGTACGCCTACCTCAACAACGGTTCGTACCTGAGCTCGAATCCCGGCAGAGGCGAGGGCGGCGTCGCGCTGACGTTCAACGAGAGCGTGCGCGCGAAGTAAACGCTCCTGGCAGCTCGATGAACCTTCGCCAATTCTATCTCAACCTGCTCGTCGCGCTCGACGTGCTGCTCACCGAGCGCAACGTGACGCGCGCCGGTGAGCGCTTGTTTCTGAGCCAGCCTGCCGTCAGCGGCATCCTCGCGCGCCTTCGACACGCATTTCAGGACGAGCTGCTCGTGCGCGTCGGCCGGAACCTCGAGCTGACAGCGTTCGCCACCGATCTGGCGGGCCCCGTGCACGATGCCGTACGCCAGATCGAAGACCTCTTGAACTTGCGGCGCCCGTTCGAGCCCGAGAGCGCGCAATGGTCGTTTCGCGTCGCGGCCAGCGATTACGTGGTCTTTCTGGTGCTTGGCACGTTGCTGCGCTCGTTGGCCGAGCGCGCGCCGAATATTTCGGTGCGGTTCCTCGCGCTCGAGCCGGGCGCCGGCGAGCGGCTCTCCGCAGGCGAGCTCGACTTCGCGGTCTTGCCGGCGGAGATCGAACCGAGCCTGCCGTCGCTGCCGCTCTTCGAGGACACATGGGTGTGCGCCGTCTGGTCGGGGCACCCGCACGCGAGAGAGCAGTTCACGCTCGACGAGTTTCTCGCGATTCCGCATTTGAGCTTCCGCTTGGCAGGCCCCGATCACGGGTCGATCGCGGAGAGCCATCTCGCTCAGCTCGGCTTCGAGCTCAAGATCGTCGCGTCGACCGAGAGCTTTGCGACCGCGCCGTTCTTGCTGCGCGACACGCCGTTCGCGACGCTCGTGCCGCGTCGGCTCGGTGAGCGGCTGCAGGCGGCTGCCGACATAAGGCTGGTCGAGCTCCCGCTCGATCTTCCGCCATTGCGCGAGAAGCTGATTTGGAGCCCGCGCTACACGGCGAGCCCCGCGCACGTCTGGTTCCGAACGAGGATCGCCGACATCGCGCAGGCCCTGTGAGAGACTGGGTGCGGCGCCGCAGCAGGTATCGGGGTGACCGATAGCCGGTATTGGCCAATTTCATTTCCCAACTTGGGCGCGCCGACCAAGGATTGCGGGTATCTCTAGCCCGCGGAGGCGTCGTGAAACGCGCAGCGCTGTCTTGCACTCTCATCGGCGCATTGCTCGCGGCGGCAGCGCTGCCCGCAGTCGCGCATCACGGAACGCTGGTGTCCTACGACCGCGACAAACAGTGGACGCGCGAAGTCGTCGTCACGCGCTTCAATTACGCGAATCCGCATCCGCAGATCTTCTTCGACGTGACCGACGACAAAGGGGCAGTCGTGCATTGGTCCGGCGAGCTGCTGCCGAACCCGGCCGGCTTGCTGCGCGTCGGTTGGACGAAGTCGCGGTCGCTGCAAGCGCTCGCGCCGGGCACGAAGATCAACATCACGATTGCGCCGGCGCGCGCCGGCGGCGTCGTCGGTTTGGTGATCAGAATGCGCAACCTCGACGGCGCGGACATCGTGTCCGACTCCGTGCCGTATCCAGAGACGGCCGCGGCACCTGCACCGCAGCCCTGAGCGCTCCCTATGCCACGTATCAATACGCTCGTAATCACGACCGCTGCGGTCTTTCTCGTTGGCTCCGCGTCGGCTCAGCCGCCGGGCGGCCCGCCGCGAGCAGGCCCCGGCTATCCACAGGTCTACGACCCGAAGATGCCGTTCGACGCGAAGGAAATCGCGGGCATCTGGACTCCGAACGCCGTCGGCTTCGGCGGCGGAGGGCGCTGTCGCGACTGCGGCGACCGCGGCTTCAGCAGCGAGTTTCCCGTATTCACGCCGGAAGGGCAGACTGCGTTCGACGCGAACACGCCGTCGTACGGCCGCGCAGTCGGCAGCGCCGACGCGGCGGCGCATCCCGAAGAGCACATCGGCCGGCGTCGCGCGCAGCCGCCCGCGCTCGGCAACGATCTCTACCAGACATGCAATCCGATGGGCATTCCGCGCGCGATCCTCTATCCCGATCCGGAGGAGTTCATCGTGTTGCCGGATCGGATTCTGCAGCACTTCCAGTGGGGCTACGGGCTGCGGACGATTTGGATGGACGGCCGCACGTTGCCGAAGCCGGAGGAAGTCGACATCGCGCGCTGGTGGGGCTACGCCGTCGGACGCTGGGAAGGAAACACACTGGTCGTCACGTCCACGGGCTACGACGGCCGAACGTGGGTCGATCACTTCGGCTACCCGCACAGCGACATGATGGTGCTCGAGGAGCGCTACACGCGCATCAACTACGACACGCTCGAGCTCAAGATGACGCTGACGGATCCGGTCTACTACCAGAAGCCGTGGGTGTCGGAAACGAAGCGCATGCATCTGATCCCGCGCGACTTCATCAAATCGTCCGGTTGGAGCGGCTTGCTCGAGGATCTTTGCGCGCCCGTCGACGAGGTCGACACGTTCAACCGACTGATCCGCGATCCGGCGGGCACGGGCCAGCCGGCCGCGCCACCAACGCGCTAGCGGCGCGCGAGCTGCGCGTTCGCGCACTCGCTCATGACGGTCACGAAGCGCTGATACGCGCCCGTGCCGACGACGAACGGATGCGGCTCGCCGGCGCGGCGCGCGCCAAGCCGTTCGAGCTTCTGCGGGAATCCGTCGTAGAGCGGATGATTTTGGATCTCGACGTCGACACCGAGCCGCTGCGTCACGGCGCCGAAGCGCTCGAGCGATTGCACGTATTGCCGCAAGCCGTCGTCGGAGATCCGGTTGCTGAGCAAGATCGAGCCGCCGAACAACGCGGCGGTGTGAGCCTGCGGGCCGTCCATGACGCGGAACACGAAGCCGAGCGCGCCGGGTGTGTGCCCCGGGATCAGCACCGGGGTGATCTCGACGCCGCCGAACGAGATCGGCATGCCGTCGGTCACGACGACGTCGCGGCGCGGCGGCGGCAATCCGGCTGCAGGTGGCGCGGGTGGCGCGCCGGCCGGGGGCGCCGGCGGGTTCTCGATGAGGTTCCAGTCGGCGTCCGACAGCGCGACGCGCGCCCCGCGTTGCTGGAAGTACGACGCGGCACCGAAGTGATCCGCGTGCCCGTGCGCGATCAGCACGTAGCGCACGCGGTTCGCGTCGAGGCCGGCGGCGCGCATCTGCGGCAGCAGCACGGACTCGAGCTGATCCGGGTAGCCGGCGTCAATCAACAAGATGCCGTCGGCCGTGGTCAGCGCATAGACGACGGTGCTCGTGCGGCCGAGCGCGTACAAGTTGTCGAACACGCGCGTCGGCTTGATTTCTGGGTCGTCGGCTCGATTGGCGCGGCCCGCGTCGCCGCAGAAGAAGTCCACGGTCGCGCCCCATTCGTTGCCGGCGGCCGCGCGGGCGCGAGCGACGATTGGCGCGACGCGCGCCGAGTCGGCCGCGGCCGGTGCGCTCGCCGGCGCCTGGGCCGCAGCCGTGCTGACGACGGCACACGCAGCGATCGCCACACAAATGCGTTGGATCATGGCTTCCCCTCCGTTCGCAACGAGACCATAGTTTAGTGCGCGGGGAAAATCGCGCGCGCCAATTGCAGCCATTCGTAGATGCGATTTCAGGCGCCGCGCCCCCGGGCGCTAGCGTGCGGCTTCCGCCGGTTGGTGCCGGCAGCGGGGTATCCATGAGTTCGTTGCGGGTGTGGCGCTGCGCGGGTTGGACCGCGTGCTCCCTGTTCGCGCTGGCAGCCTCGGCGCAGCCCCCGGGACCGCCACGCCCAGGGCCGCCGCCGACACCGCGCGCCGCTGCGCAAGTCGACCTCACCGGAAACTGGGTCGCGCAGATCACCGAGGACTGGCGCTGGCGAATGATCACTCCTCCCAAGGGCGACTATGCCTCCGTGCCGCTGAACCCGGCCGGGCGCCAGGTCGCCGAGGGCTGGGATCCCGCTGCTGACGCCGCTGCCGGCGAAGCCTGCCGCGCTTTCGGCGCCGGCGGAATCATGCGCTTGCCGACGCGCCTGAAGATCGCATGGACCGACGACAGCACGCTGCGCATGGAAACGGACGCCGGCACTCAGGTTCGTACGTTCCACTTCGGCCGCGCCGGAACGGCGGATGGCGCGCCGAGCTGGCAGGGATACTCCGTCGCCGAGTGGCTCGGCCTACCGCCGCAGGGCAACCCGTTCGGCGCGCTCGTCGCGCCGAGCCAGGAGGCGTCGGCCGCGCGCGGTGCAGCCGCGGGCGGCGCACCGGGGGGCCGTGCCGGGCCTTCGGCACCGCCGCCCACGCGCGGCAGCCTCAAGGTCGTCACCACGAATTTGCGCCCCGGGTATCTGCGCAAGAACGGGGTGCCGTACAGCGACCGCGCCGTCGTCACGGAGTACTACGACCGGTTCTCGATGTTCGGCAACGACTACCTTCAGGTCGAGACTGTCGTCACCGACCCGACGTACCTCACGACGCCGTTCGTCGTCAGCAATCAGTTCAAGCGTGAGCCCGACGATTCGAAGTGGAACCCGACCCCGTGCTCGACGGACGCGCCGCTCGGGACGTTTCATCCGCCGACATTCTGAGCCCATGAGAAACGGACAAAGCGTCATGCGTCGTTGCAGCCTTCTAAGCTTCGCAGCAGTCTCCGCGGCGTTCGCCATGGCCGCCGTTGCACAGAACGAAGTGGCCGGCGACTGGGATCAATCGGGCGGCGGCATCTTCGGCTTCCAGGAGGAGTTCATCGACCGCGGCGGCGGACCCGATCTCGGCGACTACGCCGGTCTGCCGATCAACGACGCGCTGCGTTACAAAGCCTCGCTGTACTCGCCTTCGTGGCTGACGGTGCCCGAGCACCAGTGCCTGCCGCACCCAGGGGTGTACGCATACAGAAGCCCGGGCGGACTTTCGATCGTCAAGGAATACGATCCGGCCACGCAGCGGCTCGTGGCCTACCGTTTCTACGGCAGCTACGGTCTCGCGCGCACGGTGTGGATGGACGGCCGGCCGCATCCGCCCGCGAATGCGCGCCACACGTACGAAGGGTTCTCGACGGGCCGCTGGGAAGGCAACCGGCTCGCGGTCGAGACGACGCACTTGAAGGCCGGATTCCTCCGGCGCAACGGCATCGCGCACAGCGACCGCGCGCGCATGCTCGAGTATTGGGTGCGCCACGACGATTACCTGACGCTCGTGACGGCTGTCGACGATCCGGTCTACCTCGACGAGCCGTTCGTGCGCTCGACCGATTTCCGCGTAGACCCACGCCCCAACACGCGGCTCGCCGAGTTCGGCGGCTTCGCGAATGGCGGCGACGGCGAGGGGTTCGGTGCGAGCGACGTGTTCTACAAGTGCGTCCCGACCGAGGAGATCGCGATCGAGCGCGGCAGGATACCGTCGTTCATGCCCGGGGCGAACGAGAACCTCGACATGTTCTCGAAGCGCCACAACATACCGCTCGACGCGGCGCTCGGCGGCAGCGCCACGCTGTATCCCGAATTCGCGGCGCGCCTCAAACCGGGGAGCGCCGCGCCTGCCGCGGACCGGAGCGCCGCTCGTCCGCCGCGTCCGACGGTCCCGGCCGACGCGCCCGCCGCGGCGTCATTGCACGTCGCAGGCCAGGTGTGGCTCCTCACGATCGGCGGCCACAACGTGGCCGTGCAAGTGGGGAACGAGGGCGTGCTCGTCGTCAATCCGGGGCCCGAGGAGATCGCCGACGCCGTCAGCGCGGAGGTCGCCAAGCTGGCGCCCGGTAAGCGCATCCGCATCATCGTCGATACCGACGACGACATTGCGCACATCGGCGGCAACGCGAAGCTCGCGAGCGGTACCACTCCGAGGGAGCAACGTGCCGCGGTCTTCGCGCACGAGAACGCCTCGCTGCGCATAGCCCAGGCGGGCCTTTCCGACCGGCATTCGCCAACCGACACGTTCTTCCGCGGCACGCGCGAGCTCTATTTCAACGACGAGCCGATCGAGATCATTTACGTTCCCGCAGCGGCCAGCGACGGCGACGTGCTCGTCTACTTCCGCAAGTCCGATGTCATCGTGACGGGCAGTGTCCTCGAGGACCTCACGTATCCGATCATTCGCACTGACGAAGGCGGCAGCTTGAACGGCACGCTCGAGGCGCTGAATCACATCCTGGATCTGACGATCGCGGAGTACCGCGCGCAGGGCGGCACGATGGTGATCCCGAACCGCGGGCGCATCTACGACGAAGGCGACGTCGCCGAGTACCGCGACATGCTGACGATCATTCGCGATCGCGTGCAGGACGCCGTCGCCAAGGGCTCGACGCTCGAGCAAGTCCAAGGCGCGCGGCTCGCGCGCGATTACGACGGCCGCTATGCGGCCGCCACGGGTCCTGCGTCCGCCAACGAGTTCATCGCGACCGTCTATCGAGGCTCGAGCGCGAAATGATGCGCGTCGACGAAATGGGGAGACAGCTGATGCACAGCGTGCAATGGAATCGAATCACCGGCGCAGCCGTGGCGGCCGTGATTGCCGCAGGGATGTGGCCCGCGTGTGCCGCCGCTCACCACTCGTTCGCCGCCGAGTTCGATGGCGAGAAGCCGATCACGTTGAGCGGCACCGTCGTGAAGTGGGAGATGATCAATCCCCACGGCTGGATCACGGTCGACGTGGTCGGGCAGGACGGCAAGACGGCACAGTGGATGGTCGAGACATCGAACCCGAACGGGCTAATGCGGCTCGGTTGGACGAAGCGTTCGCTGAAGCCCGGCGATCAGATCACGGTCGAGGCCTACCGGTCCAAGGACGGATCGAACACGGCCAACGCCGCACGCATCACGCTCGCGGACGGCAGCAAAGTGTTCGCCGGCTCTGCGGGCACGCCAGGCGCGCCGGGGCAGCCATGAGCGGTTCTCGCGTGCGCCTTTCCCCGACGGCGATATTCTGCGTGCTGCTCGCCGTCGCCGCGTGCGGCTCCGCGTTCTCACAGGCGCCTGCTACGCCGGCGGCGACCGCGCCGGTACCGACCGCGCCGCTGCCTCGGCAGCCGAATGGCCGGCCGGATCTGCAGGGCCTCTGGCTCAAGAGCGCCGGCGGCTTCCAGGGACTCTTCATCGGCTCACTCAACGGCACCAACTTCGCCAACCGCGGCGGTCCGCCGCCGGCCCCGCGGTTCGAGTACACGCCTTGGGCGGCCGCCGAGAAGAAAGACCGTGAACGGCGCGGCTACGAGGATCCCGAGCCGCACTGCCACTTGCCGGGCGTGCCGCGCGCGCTCGATCAGCCGGGCGGGTTGTATCCCGTGCAGATCGTGCAGGACGAGAATTACGTGGCGTTGCTGCACGAAGCCATGCACGACGTGCGCATCATCCCCACCGACAATAGCGAGCATCCGCGCCGCTACTGGGCGTGGGACGGCGACTCGCGCGGCCGCTGGGAGGGCGATACGTTCGTCGTCGACGTGAGCAACTTCAACGGCCGCACGTGGCTCGACATGCAGGGCAACTTCGTCGACGAGAACGAGCACGTGCTCGAGCGCTTCACGCTCACGGA